>OIFU01000136.1_pt1 | contig 68681 bp, 55 predicted proteins | sample 1582141 | NCBI WGS metagenome assembly OIFU01 (sample SAMN07501047, study PRJEB24779) | human gut metagenome | isolation source: stool | host: human infant | place: USA: Pittsburgh, PA
TGCCAATGCCTCACTTCTTGACCGCATCACTGTAGAATACTACGGTGCTCCAACACCACTTAACCAATTGGCTTCAATCACGGTTCCTGAAGCACGTGTCCTTTTGATTTCACCATTTGATAAAGGTTCAATTGCTGATATCGAACGTGCTATCAATGAATCTGATCTTGGTATTAACCCAGCTAATGATGGTTCTGTTGTACGCTTGGTTATCCCAGCACTTACAGAAGAAACACGTAAAGAGTTGGCTAAAGAAGTGAAAAAAGTCGGCGAAAATGCTAAAATCGCTATCCGTAACATCCGTCGTGATGCAATGGATGAAGCTAAAAAGCAAGAAAAAGACAAAGAAATCACAGAAGATCAATTGAAAGCTTTGGAAAAAGATATCCAAAAAGCAACTGATGACGCTGTTAAGAAGATTGACAGCATGACAGCAGAAAAGGAAAAAGAACTCCTTACTGTTTAATCAATAGAAAAATAAGGAGAGTGGGACAGAAGCAAAAGAGCATGGACTATGTTAGCTTCCTTGTCCGACTCTCTTTTTAGAGGAAAAAGATGAATACATTACTTGGAACGATCATTACTGCCCTAGTAACTGATGAAAATGATAAATTTTACTTTGTACAAAAGGACGGTGTGACTTTTGCTTTATCTAAAGAAGAAGGAGAACACGCTATTGGTGACATGGTGACAGGCTTCGCCTATACAGATAGCAAGCAAAAATCACGTCTGACTCAAAAGGAAATCAAGGCAACTCGCGATTCTTATGATTGGGGAGAGGTCACTGAAGTTCGTAAGGATTTGGGTGTCTTTGTAGACGTAGGAATTCCAGATAAGGAGATTGTTGTCTCTCTCGATGTTTTGCCAGAACTCAAAGAGCTTTGGCCTAAGAAGGGGGATAAACTCTACATCAAACTCGATGTTGACAAAAAAGACCGTATTTGGGGACTTCCTGCTGAACCTGAGGTCTTTCAACGTATGGCTGGACCTGCTTACGATAATATGCAAAACCAAAAATGGCCAGCTATTGCCTACCGTCTCAAATTGTCAGGAACTTTTGTTTATTTGCCAGAGAATAACATGCTTGGTTTCATCCATCCATCAGAACGTTATGCGGAGCCACGTTTAGGTCAGGTCCTTGAAGCACGTGTGATTGGGTTCAGAGAAGTTGACCGGACTCTTAATCTTTCTCTTAAGCCACGTTCTTTTGAAATGCTCGAAAATGATGCTCAGATGATTTTGACCTATTTAGAGAGCAATGGTGGCTTTATGACACTTAATGACAAGTCATCACCAGCAGATATCAAGGCAACCTTCGGTATTTCTAAGGGTCAATTTAAGAAGGCTCTAGGTGGTCTGATGAAGGCCAAAAAAATCAAACAAGATCAGTTTGGAACAGAATTAATCGGTTAGGAGAAGGCATGAGAAAATCCTTTTATACTTGGCTGATGGCCCAGCGTAATCCCAAATCCAATGAACCAGTAGCAATCTTGGCTGATTTGGCTTTTGAAGATTCAACCTTCCCGAAGCATACCGATGACTTTGAAGAAGTCAGTCGTTACTTGGAAGATCAAGCTAGCTTTTCCTTTAATCTAGGGCAGTTTGACCAGATTTGGGAAGATTATCTAGCCCATTAATAGTGACTAAGTTTACGATAAGCATAATGACTTTTAGCATTTTCTTTAAAAAGTAATTACCATTTGAAACGGGATGAATTGTTACAATTTTTTACAAATATATCAGCTTTTTTTCAATAAATTAGGCTTGTTACAACTAGTTGGTAATTGCTTTAAAGTGCAGTAAATCACCTCTCTTTTGACAAAAAGTGTGGTATTATTGTAGAAGTTAAAATTGTTAAAAAGGAATGAATTATACATGTTATCAAAATCTAAAACAACAAAGGCTCTTCTTTACTCGACCGCAGCACTTTCACTTTTTGCTGCAAGTCACGTACATGCCGATGAAACTTCAAACTGGGCAGCACGTTCAGTAGACCAAATCAAAGCAGATATCGCTGTAAGTGATAACCAACAAACTTATACAGTTCAATACGGTGATACTTTGGGAAGTATCGCTGAAGCAATGGGTATCGATGTGAACGTTTTGGCTAACATCAATCAAATTACAAACATTGATTTGATTTACCCTGGAACAGTCTTGACAGCAACTTACAATTCTGATAATCAAGCAGTCTCTGTTAGAGTTGAAACTCCAGCTTCAGAAACATCAACTACACCTGTAGTTGCAGAAGCTAATTTGACAACTAACGAAGTGACTGTAAATGGTCAATCTGTAGTTGCAGCGGACTTGACAGCTCCAGTTGAAACAGTAAGCACAACAGCTACTCAAGCACCTGCTACAGAAGAATCAACTCAAGCTGTTTCAGAAGTAACAGAAGCTATCGCATCAGCATCAGAAGCACCAGCATACGCAGAAACTGAACAACCAGTTGCTGATGCTATTGATCATGTAACTGCGTCAGCAGAAGCTACACCTGAAGCAGAAACTACTCCAGCTGCTGAAACACCAGCACAACCTGAAGTAAAAGAAGAAGCACCAGCAGCAACATCAGAAGCGTCTTCAGAAGCACCAGCAACTTCAGAGGCACCAGCAGAACAACCAGCTGCAGAGCCAGCAGCAACATCAGAAGCTGCTTCAGAGGCACCAGCGGCTTCAGAGGCGCCAGCAGCACAGCCAGCGGTAGAACCAGCAGCAACATCAGAAGTAGCATCAGAAGCACCAGCGGCTTCAGAGGCACCAGCAGCACAACCTGCATCAACAAATACACTTCCAACGGATCCACACCTTCAACCACAAGCTGAAGCTTTCCGTCAAGATGTAGCAGCACAATTCGGTCTTACTGATATCGGTGGTTACCGTGAAGGTGACCCACAAGACCATGGTCAAGGACTTGCCGTTGACGTTATGGTACCAGTTGGTTCAGAAGTTGGTAATCAAGTCGCACAATATGCTGTAGACAATATCTCAAATGCAGGTATTTCATACATCATCTACAGACAACAATTCTACGCACCAGTAGATAATATCTACGGACCAGCCAACACTTGGAACCAAATGCCTGACCGTGGTAGCGTTACTGAAAACCACTATGACCACGTTCACGTATCATTCAACGCATAATTAAGAATTACAAAAAGTCACGCCTGGCGTGATTTTTTTGATATAATGGAGAAAAAGACGAAAGAAAGAGGAACTCTATTTGCAAGAGTATTCTGTTGAAATTACCCTAAATCACCCAGATGATGTCTTGTCACTTTTTGGGACCAATGAGCGCCATCTAAAACTTATCGAAGAAAACCTAAATGTTATCATTCATGCTCGAACAGAGCGTGTGCAAATCCTTGGAGATGACGAAGAAAGTGTCAAATTGGCCCGCTTGACCATTCAAGCCCTCCTTGTTTTAGTGGAGCGTGGAATGCTAGTCAACACTTCAGATGTTGTCGCAGCCTTAACCATGGCTCAAGATGGTTCGATTGATAAGTTTGTTGCTTTATATGAAGAAGAGATTATCAAGGACAATAGTGGTAAGCCTATCCGAGTGAAGACTTTAGGACAAAAGGTCTATGTTGATAGCATTAAAAATCATGATGTGGTCTTTGGGATTGGTCCAGCCGGTACAGGGAAGACCTTTTTAGCGGTTACCCTTGCAGTTACAGCTCTTAAACGTGGTCAAGTTAAACGTATTGTTCTAACGCGTCCGGCGGTTGAGGCAGGTGAAAGTCTTGGCTTTTTGCCTGGCGATCTCAAGGAAAAGGTAGATCCTTACCTTCGTCCAGTTTATGATGCCCTCTATCAAATTCTTGGCAAAGAGCAAACGACTCGCCTAATGGAACGTGAAATTATTGAGATTGCCCCTCTTGCTTATATGCGTGGTCGTACCCTCGAAGATGCCTTTGTTATCCTTGATGAAGCGCAAAATACAACCATCATGCAGATGAAGATGTTCTTGACTCGTCTTGGGTTTAATTCTAAGATGATTGTCAATGGAGATATGAGCCAGATTGACCTTCCACGTCGTGTTAAATCTGGTCTTGTCGATGCCATGGAGAAATTGAAGGGAATCAAGGCTATTGATTTTGTTCATTTCTCTGCCAGTGATGTCGTACGTCACCCAGTTGTTGCCGATATCATTAATGCTTATGAAAAAGATGCACCTAAGTTTGATCTTGAGAAAAAATCAGAAGAATCAGACCAGGCTAAAGAAGTAGTATCAGGATTGACCGAATACCCAGTCATTGGTGCTGAGGATCTTAAAAAGTAAATAGATGAAAAGAGGTTTGAGAGTATGAGTTCCCAACCTCTTTTTCTTTGGTAGTCAAGTCACAGATTTCCTCTCTATTTTTGGTAAAATAGTATTAAAGAGTAGGCTAATATGAAGGGGAGAGGTATGACTAAGGCAAAAAAATGGAAGATTGGGATTATTGCTTTTCTAGGACTTGTTACGACAGTTTTGATTGCCATAGGAGAGGGAAGATTTTGGAAGTATCAACAGAACTATATTCCAGATGGTACCTATCAGATGGTAAAATATGAAGCTAAATCGGCATATTCCAATGAATTGATAAATTGGACTGAGCGAGGAGAGAATAATGATAGCTTATATGAGGATTTTATAGTTGTTGAGAATATGAAATCTCAATTTTATTATGTTTTTGTGGGGGATGGGGAACCTTTTGTCTTACCATTTGAGCATGATGAAAAGCTTCCACAGACTTTTGACCCACATACTGGGACTTTGAAACAGGATTTAACAGTCTCTGAATATAAAGCTCTAGGGATTTCTCATATTGATAAGATTTCTAAAAAGGGAGAGGAGTACTCAAACGTAAAGGAAGTATCTGTCCAAAGGTGTGTAGACGATTATAAAAAAATGTTGAAGCAAAAAAGAACTTATGAAAAGCGACCTAATGGTCTCGTTCTGACTGTTTATGCTGATGATGGACATATTGAGTCGCGTAGAACTTTTAAACGATTGAGCTCAGAGGAAGCCAAAGAGGTCAAAAGTGGTTATGATTGGGATTATGAGTATTCCTTGAAGTATTATAATTATTCAAGGCATGATGGGGATTATCTCATCTGGCGTTGAACTACTTACCGACCAAGTACCTCTTTACTATCGAGAATCATAGCCAAATGTTTTATTAAAAAAACTTACAGTCTTTATGATAATTGTCAAATACTATTTCACCATTTATTTTGGTACAATAGAACAGTAGACCAATAAAAAAGGAGATTATTATGAACCAGCAAGAGTGGATTGAGTACTTTGAATTAGTCAACGGTCGTAAACCAACTCCCGAAGAGTTATCTCAAGCTCAAGCAGCAGGCGAGTTTATCCTTGAACGACCTAATATTTTTAGCTCAAATGGACAAGTGACGGAGCAAAGACCGATTAAACCAGCTGAACCTGTAATTGCTATGACGCAACAGCCTCAGTTTGCCCAAGCAACAGCAACCTTCCAACAAGTAGTACCCCCTAAAAAAGGTATGTCTAAGAAAACTAAGATTATTTTGGCATCAGTCTTAGGTTCCTTGGCAGCGATTTTACTTATCGTTGGAGGCTATTCACTATGGCGCTACCAATCAGGTAAGATTGCGGATGGAACATATGAGGTAGTGGCCTATTCTTATCGTGATGAAGATAAAGATAAGATGGTAAATGCTTTCGATGAATTTGATGATGTCTACTCCTTTGTAGAAGTAAAAAATAATAGATCTAGATACTATTCTTATCTCGAGGACAATAAATCACCTTATGTTAGCTTGTTAGAGTATGAACATGAAATCCCTCAGCAGTTCGATCCATGGAATAAAACTCAGACAGAAGTTTTAACAGTTGAAGAGCTTGAATCTACAGTCAAAGACTTCATGAAAGATATGTCTAAGGATTATTCTTTTTACACTAAAGACGCTACAAAAGAAGCCGTTAAAGAATCTGTAAAATCTTACAAGAAATCTCTCAAAGAAAAACGAACTTACGTCAAAAAAGGTAACGAGTATACGCTATCTACTTATGACAAGGATGGAGAGCTTCAATCCCGTGTTACTTTTAAGCGTATGAGTAAGGGGGATGCTGAAGAGCGTTGGGATGATTATAAGGATGCAATTAAAGATTATAAGAAAGAATTGAAGACTTATAGTGATCAGTACGACGAGTATAAGGATTACTTTAATTATGGTTATGGAGGTGACTACGGTTATGGTTACAGCGATGACTATGGTAGTGGTTCTAAATCAGGCTCTGACGATAGTAAAAGCAGCAAAAAAGGCATTGATAAAATTTAATCAGCCAATGATGTAAATGAGCAAAGTGGTACAAGAAGGAGAGCTAAAACTCCATCTTGGTACCGCTTTTCTTTTTATGAAAATAGTCAAATAGCTTTGGAGTCTTTTTTCTGGTAGAATGGAAATATCAATGAAAAAGGGGACTTTTATGAACGAAAAAGAGTGGTTAGATTATTTCGAAACAATCAATAATCGTAAGCCGACAGAGGAAGAAATCCAACAAGCAAAAGCTAATGGGGAATTTATTTCTCAAGAGTCTAAGGACGAGGGTGTTAATCCTCAACAATCTCAGTTGAGTGATCAAGTGACACAAGCCGTTTCACAAGTTGCTCCTGCTAAGACAGGCTTGTCTAAGAAAGCTAAAATTATTATTGCTTCTGTGGTGGGAGCGATTGTCCTAGTGGCACTTTCATTTGGTGGCTATGCGTTTATGCACCTGCAAGGTGGTAAAATACCTGAAGGAACCTATCTACTTGAAACTTATCGCTTTTACCATAAAGATAAGAAGAAAATGGTTGATGGTATGGAATCTTTCAAGGAAAGTGGCCTAGAGGCTCATGATTTTGTTAAAGTCAAAGGGAACAATGTTAAATTTTATTTTTATACCTTAGCTGGCGGGAACAATCTGGTTGACTTTACAGACTATGATACTGACGAAGCATACCGTCCAGATGCTTGGTCTAGAACGCTTAAACCAAACATGTCACTATCTGAATATACGAAAGTCATTGACCAGGCAGTAGATAATCAATACAAAATAAGTGAATATCGAACTAAGGCTGATAACGATGAAAGTAAAAAGATTTACGTTAAATCCTACAAAGAATCTCTCGAAGAAACCGTTCGATACAAGGTTAAGGGTGATAAATTAATCGTCACAACTTATAATAAGAAAGGTAAACTTACAGAAGAAAGAAGCTTCAAACGCCTATCAGAGGATGACGTGAAGAAATTAGATTATGACTATGAACGTGATGTTAGAGCTGATAAAAAGCGCTTTCAAAACTAGTAATGTTTAAAACCAGCCTAGCTGGTTTTTTCTTTTATGAAAAGCGTTTAAGAAGGTATTTTTCTGGTAAAATGAAAGTAGAAATGGGAAGGGGGTACTATCATGAATGAAAAAGAGTGGTTAGACTATTTCGAAATAATCAATAATCGACAACCGACAGCGGAAGAAATCCAACAGGCTAAAGCTAGTGGCGATTTTATTTCTCAAGGGCCTAAGGTAGAGAAAGTCAAGCCACAAGTTCAACTCAGAGAACAGGTGACACAACCAGTTTCACAAGTTAGGACTCCTAAAACAGGATTGTCTAAGAAGGCAAAAATCATAATAGTTTCTCTAGTTGGGACAATACTTCTATTGGCACTTTCCTTAGGTTCTTACGCCTTTATACACCTGCAAAGAGGTAAAATTCCTGAGGGAACCTATCTAATTGAATCTCACTATTATTATGACAAAGATGAGAAAGAGATGGTTGATGTTTTAGAGTATAATGAATCCATCGATATATATGTTCGAGACTTTGTTAAAGTAAGAGGCAATCATTTAAAAACATGTGATTATTTTTTAAGTAATGGCGAAGGCTATGTTTATAAGATAGATTATATGACTGGTTATAATTTCGACTGTGACGCTTGGTCAAGGAGTCTTAAGCATACTTGGACACTTTCAGAATATGAAGATATGGTTGGTAAGCTTCTAAGAAAATACTATAAGGGTGCTCCTCTTAAAACTGAGTCGGGAATTGAGAGAGACATAAAAGAATATAGAAAAAGGTATAAATCAGAGTTGAAAAGGACTTATCGTTATAAGTTAATAGGAGACAGACTAACAATTATTAGCTATGATGGAGATGGGGAAATTCATTCTGTGCGGACCTTCAAACGCTTGTCCAAAGCAAAAGAGGAAAAATTACAATCTGACTATGATAAATTCTCTAAGAAGGATAGGGAGTTGAAAAGGTTAATATTAAGCTTTTAAGTTGCGAATGTCATTCAAAGTGAATCTTATGTTCCTCGCAAATTAATATTATTTAAAACCAGCTAGTCTGGTTTTTTTAGTGTCCAAAACGTGCTATAATAAGATGTTATATCATCAGTGTTAGCCCATTTGTTAACACATGAAAGGAAATTAAAATGACAAAAACATTCTATATCACAACACCTATTTACTACCCATCTGGTAAATTGCATATTGGTTCTGCTTATACAACCATTGCTTGTGACGTCTTGGCACGTTACAAACGTATGATGAACTACGATGTCTTCTACCTTACTGGGCTTGATGAACACGGCCAAAAGATTCAACAAAAAGCTGAAGAAGCAGGAATCACACCACAAGAGTATGTGGATGGTATGGCTGTTGGTGTTAAGGACCTCTGGCAACTTTTGGATATCTCATACGATAAATTCATCCGTACGACTGATGATTACCATGAAAAAGTTGTTGCTCAAGTTTTCGAGCGTCTCTTGGAAAAAGGTGATATCTACCTTGGTGAATACTCTGGTTGGTACTCAGTTTCAGACGAAGAATTCTTCACTGAAAGTCAGTTGGCAGAAGTTTATCGTGATGAAGAGGGCAATGTCATTGGTGGTGTGGCTCCATCAGGACATGAAGTGGAGCTAGTTTCTGAAGAATCATATTTCTTTAAACTTAGCAACTACGCAGACCGTTTGACTGCCTTCTTTAAAGAACACCCAGAATTTATCCAACCTGATGGTCGTATGAATGAAATGCTTAAAAACTTCATCGAGCCAGGCTTGGAAGACTTGGCGGTATCACGTACAACCTTCACTTGGGGAGTTAAAGTACCATCAGATCCAAAACACGTGGTATATGTGTGGATTGATGCCCTTATCAACTATATCACTGCCCTTGGTTATGGTCAGGATGAGCATGGTAACTTTGATTTGTTCTGGCAAAATGATGAAAACCACGAAATTATCCACATGATTGGTAAGGATATCCTTCGTTTCCACTCAATCTACTGGCCAATCATCCTTATGGCTCTTGATCTGCCATTGCCTACACGTCTTGTTGCCCACGGTTGGTTCGTCATGAAAGACGGTAAGATGTCTAAGTCTAAAGGAAATGTGATCTATCCAGAAATGTTGGTAGAGCGTTTTGGTCTTGATCCACTCCGTTACTACCTCATGCGTAGTCTTCCTGTCGGTTCAGATGGTACCTTCACACCAGAAGACTATGTGGCCCGTATCAACTACGAGTTGGCTAATGACCTTGGGAACCTCCTCAACCGTACAGTTGCCATGATTAACAAGTATTTCGGTGGTCAAGTGCCTGACTATGCTGAGAACGTTACAGACTTTGATGCTGATTTGTCTAAGGTTGTGGCTGAAAATATTGAAGAATTCCACAAACAAATGAATGCTGTGGACTTCCCACGCGCCTTAGATGTCATTTGGAATATCATTTCACGTACCAATAAGTACATTGACGAAACAGCTCCTTGGGTACTTGCCAAAGAAGATGGTGACAAGGAACAATTGGCAGCAGTGATGGCTCATTTGGCAGCTAGTCTTCGTGTGGTAGCTCACCTGATCCAACCATTCATGATGACCACTTCAAATGCTATCATGGAACAGCTCGGATTGTCAGGGAAGTTTGACCTTGAAAATCTCGAACTTTCAGGTTTCCCAGAGAATGTGACAGTCGTTTCAAAAGGAACACCAATCTTCCCACGTCTTGACATGGATGAAGAAATTGCCTACATCCAATCTCAAATGAACGCAGGCAAACCACAAGAGAAAGAATGGAACCCAGAAGAGGTCGAACTTAAGTCTGAAAAAGACCAAATCAAATTTGACGACTTTGACAAGGTTGAAATCCGTGTCGCTGAAGTTAAAGAAGTGGAAAAAGTCGAAGGTTCAGACAAATTGCTTCGCTTCCGTCTTGACGCTGGCGACGGGGAAGACCGCCAAATTCTCTCAGGTATCGCTAAATTCTATCCAGATGAACAAGAATTGGTCGGCAAAAAACTTCAAGTCGTGGCTAATCTCAAACCACGTAAGATGATGAAAAAATATGTCAGCCAAGGTATGATTCTTTCCGCAGAACATGACGGCAAACTCACTGTCTTGACAGTAGATCCATCTGTTCCAAACGGAAGTGTGATTGGGTAAAATATTATATAAAAACAGTTTTTCAATTCGTAGAATTGCTAAACTGTTTTTTACTAAACTTCGGTTGTGAGTAAAGCGCTTGAAACACATCTAAGTCTAGCACTTAGGAGTTCTGATTCTTTAAAACTGAAAATTATTTACTGGAGAATATCACCTAAGCTCCGTCACTACTTAAGGAAAGCCACAAGAGGAGCTGGTGTATAAGAAAAACGAGTTCAGTCGAACTCGTTTTTTTATACACTATATTTCAATAAATGCTTAATGCGTTCTACACTTTCATCAGGACCATAAGCATTTGGGTATCGGTCCAGTTTACTGATAGCATCAAGATCTGCTTGGTCTAGGTGGAAGTCAAAACTATTAAAGTTTTCCTTCATTCGTTCGATATGGGTACTTTTAGGAATGGTCAGAATACCTTGTTGGGTTTGCCACCTGAGAATGAGCTGAGTAACTGTCTTACCATGTTTTTCAGCGATAGCAGTTAGGGTTGGGTCTTGAAAAATACCATCCTCACCTCTATGGAAAGGAGCCCAGGCTTGCGTTAGGGTGCCAAATTCCTTATCAGCTTTCTGGATAAGTTTGTGTTGTTTATAGGGGTGCAACTCGATTTGATTGACTGCTGGAATAACAGGTGTTTGCAAGGCAAAATCTGCCAAACGTCCTGTTGAGAAGTTAGAGACCCCAATGGCTCTAATAAGTTCTTCATGCTTAAGCTCAATCATAGCACGCCAGGCACCATGTAAGTCGCCAAAAGGTTGATGAATCAAATATAAATCAAGATAGTCAGTATCTAGTTTGCGAAGTGTTTCTTTTAGGGCTAATTTGGTATCTTCGTAGCCGAGCTGGCTAATCCAGGCTTTACTAGTCAAGAAAATATCCTCTCGAGGGATACCAGATGCCTTAATAGCACGTCCCACGGCTTCCTCATTTCGATAAAGACTAGCAGTATCAATTAATCGATAGCCTACAGAAAGAGCGTCTTCAACGGCTTTTTGACATTCCTTTTGATCGAAAATTTGCCAGACACCAAAACCAAGCACGGGTATTTTGATGCCATTGTTAAGTGTTTGAAATTCCATTTTCTTCTCCTTAGTGGTGGGGTAGTAAGCTATCCTGAATTTCCTCGATAAATGCTTGAATAATTGCGGATTGTTTCTGTTTATTATTTGTCACAAACCCCAAGGTGTGCTTTGGACTGTTCTTCAGTGGAAGTAAAACAATTTGGTCCTTAATGAAACTATTAACAATACCGAGGCCAGAAGCGTAACTATCTGAGGCACAGAGCAAATTCATGACACTGCCTCGGTCATTACTGTAAATCACTTGTTGGTCAGGCAGAACCTCGAGAGGATCTTCGTCAAAATGAATTCCAGAGCTTTCTTGACGAAAGCGGACCTGTGGGTATCCCTCTAAATCTTTGAGATTGAGGGATTTTTTGTGAGCTAGGGGATGTTGGCGACCTAAGAAAATCTTGGTTTCAAACTCTCCAAGTGGGGTAAAAGTTAAATCCATGTGTTGGAAACTGCGTTCTAAGATATGGTCGTTATCTTCATCTAGATAAATAATCCCCAGATCACTTTCGAAGCTTTCAACGCTTTTGAGAATCTTCCTAGTTGTTGTTTCAATCAGTTGAAATTCTTGATAATCACTACGAAAACGTTGGGCAATGTGAGCCATGGGAAGTGACAAGAAATCGTAGTGGTGACTGGCAACAGTGAATGATTTCTTAAAGGATTTGCGATAGCGTCCTTCTAGTAGATCTAGCTCTCCAAGAATACGTTTGGCGTATTTGAGAAAATCATGACCGTCATCAGTTAGTTTAGCTCCTGTATTGGAACGTTCAAAGAGTTGGACTCCAAGTTCTTCCTCTAAATCACGGATGGATGCTGAGAGATTAGGTTGAGTCAAAAAGAGTTTTTTAGCAGCCTTACTAAAAGACCCTGTTTCAGCGATAGTCTGAACATAGCGACATTGTTGAAAATTCATAAGCATCCCCTTTAAAAAAATATGATTGTAGGTCATATTATAACAAAATGAGAAGTCTAAAATCAGCAAAATTCTGATAGGAATAGATGAAGACCTGATATGAAATTTCTATGATTAAATCGTTTTTGGAGTAATAATGGAAATTGAGATAAGTTGTAAGAATGTGGTGCTGATAAATGAAAAACTGCATCCCCAGGTTAGACACCAAAAATCTAACTTGTGGGATGCAGTTTGAAATATTAGTCATTAAGATATCTAATGGCTTTCAATTTTTTAGGACGAATAAGGAAGAGTCCTAAGGCAATTAAAGGTAGCCAGAAAATGAAATGCCAGATACTTGTAGCTGGTGCAGCCTGTGTTGATTGCGAGAGAAGGACACTGGCAAAATCAACCAAACAGTGCAGAATAATAGTCCACCAGAGGCTACCAGTACGTAGGTAAATAGCAGCAAAGAATATTCCTATAGCTGTCGCATAATAAACCTGGAACAAGGTAGCGTTCAAGGGCTGGTGAGTGAGGTTTCCAAGATGGGCTAGTCCAAAAATTATGGCAGATAAGAAAACGACTCCTAAAACCTGTTTTGAAGATCTAATACCATCTTGGAAGGCGAGTTTAAGGAAAAGTCCACGAAAAAAATATTCCTCAAAAAACCCGGCTCCTAAGGCAATAACCAAGGCAGTTCCTATCATGTGAGGTGCTTTACTGATCCCAAAAGCAACCGCAGAAACATAGAAGAAATCTGCCAAAAGAAGAAACCAACAAACCCCTAAGGTTTCAGACCAACTTATCTTTTTAGTCGATTTGATCTTTAATCCAAGGCGTCTCTGTACGAGGAAATAGTATAGACACATAAGGCCAAGCGTTTTAATGAGATAACCTATATTCTCAGGCAGAGGCCTAAGAAGCAAACGCAGTACAAGGTTCGCTAAAATAAAACTAATCCCAAGAAGGATCAGCAATCTCATTTCTTTTTTAGTCATTGAAAAGTCCCCCAACTTTCTTAACATTTTTTTCGAGTATACGACGAAAAACGCTTAAAGTCAAGGTCTTGAAGGTGTTTTTTATGTGTTTTTAGTAATGAAGAGGTCACTTCATGATAACCCGAATATAGTAGAAAACATATGCTATCTTAGAAACAGTTCTTTATGAGAAAAAAATGAACGGCTGTAAGAAAGTAATAAGTGAAAACTCTGTGAATCCCTTATGAATTACAGTTAATTGTAAAGGAATGGTTAAATTATAACAAAAATGTGTCAAATTTTAAAAATATGTAGCAAATATATAATATTTTTTTTAGAAAACTATTGCCAAATTTTGAAAATCACGGTAGTATATTAAACGGTGAAGAAAATAGGTTAATAAAATGTTAACCAAGAAGGAGAAAGTGTAAATGAAAGTCAATCCATTTAAAACAACATTGTATTCAAGCGTATTGCTTGCAGGACTCGCGGCTACAAGCGTAGCAGCTGCGGATGAAGCTAAAGATGTAACAGCAACTACTGATACTGATGCAACCGTATCAAATACGACTGCAGAATCAAGTGCTAATCTTGTTAAAACAACAGGTGATGCAGCGGTTGTCACTACAGTACCTGGAACAGAAGAAAAAACTACTACTGAAACAGATACTACTGTAAAAACAATAACTAAAGCTATTGCTGAAGTTTCAAATCCTGACTTCAATAACGCTGTTGAAGCTGCAACAACGACTGCAGCAGCATCAAAAGATTCTGCTGATGTTAAAGCTGTCCAAAATCAAGCAGCTAAAGATGCTCAAGAAGCTTCAAATACAGTTGTTTCTGAAAATAAATTGACTCGTGAAGAAGCTGATGCAGCTCTTACATCTGCTAAAGCAAATGTTGTTGCAACAGGAGGATTCACGGCTACAGAAGAAGCAGGTGTTAAACACACTAGTGTAGAAGCTGCTAACAATGACAATAAAGTTCAAACAACAGCTTTGACAACTGCGGTTTCAGACTACAAACAAAAACTTGCAGACTACAAGACACAATTGGATAAATACTACCAAGACGTTCTTGCTTATGCTGCTTGGGAAAAATCATACAAAGAGTACACTGGTGGAACAACAGCTCGTCTTTTGACAAAAGGCTTGGCTGAGAATGCTACTGGCTTGATCTATAAAACAGAGTCTAATGCTACTATGACTGTTGAAAATTCAGCAGGTTCTGTTGACTACTTGGATAAAACAATCCAATCAGGTCACTCAGTAGATGAAATCCTTGAACAATTCAACACATCTCGTTACATTCCAAGTGACTTTAGTGCAGCTAACGGTACACAATACACTATCAATGCTGACGGTGAATACACTGAAGATGTATGGTTGAAGATGGCTACAGGTCAAACATTGACTGTAACATACAACAACCTAAACGGAACATCATTCAATGGTACTCCAGTTAAGAAAATCGTTGCAACTTACACTTTGGTAGAAACACCAAGTGCAGATGGTTCAGCCATTGTTAAGTTGTACCACGATCCAACTAAGACACTTTTCATTGGTTCACAAACTGACGACACTAACAAAAAACTTCACGTTAAGATGAACTTGAACTTCTTTGATTCTGAGTCATCAGTGACACCACTTGATTTGTCTAAGAACGGATCAGTTTTGAGTATCTCATCACTTAACCACTGGAACACTGAGCTTGGAAACCACATTGAAAAAGTTGGTTTGAATGGTAATGAATACGTTCAAATTCCTGGTTCATCTATCACTTTACATGAAGATGGTTATGCTTATGCAACAAATGATAACGAATTTGTGGCTAACGGTTCACGCTTTAACAGTGACCCAACAATTGATCCAACAACTGGTGAAGTTACAGATGAAGGTTGGGATGCGATTAACCCAGACGGAACACCTCGTACGAAGAATGCCTACTATGGTGCTGCTGCAACAATCTTCAAGGGTGAACCAATGGACTTCATCGTAAGCGGAAATAACCTTAACGTTCCAACTGCTTACTGGTTCGCAACTAACTCAACAGTAGTTGTTCCTGAATTGCCAGAAGAACCAAACAAACCAGTTCTTCCAAACACTGTTTCAGCAAAAGTTACTTACCACAAAAACTTTGTATCTGTTGAAGAAACAACTGAGAAACCAAAACCTCAAGTACCAACAACTCCAACAGAACCTACACCAGGTAAACCTGTAACACCAACATCAGTACCTGTAAAAGAAGAAGCTCCAGCTCTTCCAGCTACTGGTGAAAAATCAACAGCAGCTTCTGCAGCAGCAGGTGCAGCTATGGTGACATCAGCTTTAGCCTTGTTCGGTATCTCAACTTACAAACGTAAACACTAAGATAATACATAAAAAAGCTAGGAAAATTTCCTAGTTTTTTTAGTTTGGAAAAATCAAGTTAACCAGAAATAATAAAGATGAAATTTTCTGACATTTCCTAAAATTACTTGATTTAGACTGAAAAAAGAAAAATAGACATACATTTTCTAATTTTTCAAAATCGCAACTAAGGCCTATATTATGAGCTTTTCTCTATAGTTAACTATGTGTAAAATAAGGGTGTAAATATTATTTTCAAAAAATATGAAATAAATTAATTGACAAAAAATTATAATACAGTATAATAGATTGTGTTAGGAAGAGTTTGTTTTTTTGGTAGGGTGACTCCCTAGTCAAAAAGGACTAGCTTAGAATCTGGAATTCTAAGTTATCAAATTCCAATGTTTCATTGTGATGATTTAAAAAAGAGAAGATTTAAACAGCAAAAAATTAGATTAATCGATTTTAAACATCAGCATCATCGTAGCGGGAGCTAGCGGCATTTTTAATCCGTGTAGAGCAAACGACAGATTCAAAAACAGCAGAATCGGTAGAGACTAATCGTCAAAAGCGAAGAGGGAAAGAAAATAAAGCAGTAACTGCTAATATACCTATCAGAAGGTGGACTAAACCTAATGACTGATAGGTGGTATGTTTTGAGAGTGGCGTTTTTAGCCAATACTCTTCTAGGAAATAGTATCTTGTAAGCAGTATGACGTGCTGCGTAAAGAAGCTAGAGGGAAAGTTCTTCAGATTGACTGACTATCAATCACAAGATACTCTTAACTAGAAACCATTTTGGACCAACACGGTTTTGCGTTTGTTGGTATTGAACTGCACCTAGGGAAATGGTGGTTCAATGTTAGTAAATAAAGACTTTAACTTGTAAAAGTCTAAAAATTGTTTTATCTCATTATCAACTCAAGGATTAAGTTTTTAGTGGGATTGCGGAACAAAAGGGTGATAAGCATATTGGGATGATGCTTCAGTGACGGAATTTGACCAGATGTTTGTGAGAGCATCTGTCTATGCTACAATAACTATTTTTAATGGTTATGTGGGATAGGAACTGTTTTCAAGGTCCTGGTACCAAGGAAAGTTGGGGGATTTTCCTTTAGGTATTGGGATTGTTGAAAAGAGATCAAATGGACTGAGCGGCACTTGTATCCCAAGGTAAGCAATACACCTATACACCTAAGTTTCCATACAGCAGGGAGCAAGTTTCAGTTTGAATGGGGGACGCATCTAGAGTAATCTAGATGTTTTTTTATTTTGTGGATTCTTTTACGAATAAGTAAGAGAGTGCACGAAGGAGAGAATCATGTTAATTGCAAAAAATCAGAAGGGGGACCTCGTCTCAGCTATGGAAACTAGTTTGAATCGTAAGGATTCCTATAGCTGCCCGGGCTGTCAAGGAGTTGTCCTTCTGAGACTTGGGCAGGTAATGTGTCCACATTTTGCTCATAAATCTTTGCAAGATTGTCAGTTCTTCTCGGAGAATGAATCGGCCCAACATTTATCCCTTAAGGCAGCCTTATATAAATCTTTGGTTAATCATGGTGAAAAAGTAAGTATTGAAAAGGTTTTGTCTGAGATGGGGCAAATTGCAGATTTATTTGTTGGCGATTCCCTGGCTCTAGAAGTTCAGTGTTCTCGTTTATCCCAGCAACGTTTGAGAGAGAGGACACGTGCCTATCATCAAGCAGGTTACGAAGTGCGTTGGCTTTTGGGTGAGGAACTCTGGTTGAATGGACGTTTAACAGACTTACAGCGGGACTTTCTCTATTTTACGGCTAAGATAGGATTTCACCTATGGGAGCTTGATTGGAAGCGAGAGGAAATTAGACTTAAGTATCTCATCTATGAGGATATTTTTGGGAAAGTCTATTATTTAACTAAGGCTTGGCCTTTAACCGAAAATCTGATGGCAGTTCTACGTTATCCTTATCAATCAGAAAAGGTTGAGACCTATCAAGTGACTCAGCGAAAGAAAGTCTCACATGTGATTCAACGAGAATTAATGGGGAAAAATCCAAGGTGGATGAGAAGGCAGGAAGAAGCCTATCTTAGGGGAATGAATTTGTTAAGTCTGTCTGATCAGGATTTTTTCCCACAAGTAAGATTTCCTGAATCTAGGCAGGGTTTTGTACAAATTAGACAGTCACTTGAAGGTTTTGAAAAGCTTTTTAAGCAATATTATCGAAAAAGTCATTTTTCTTATCGACAAACTCTCTACCCTCCCACCTTTTATGCTAAAATAGAAAAGAATAGACACAATTAAGGAGAATATTATGTCAGACAATCGTACTCATTTAGAAGAAAAATACACATGGGATTTGACGACCATTTTTGCGACAGATGCAGATTGGGAGACCGAATATGAAAGCACTGTTCAGGATTTGAAGAAGGCTAGTGCTTATGCAGGTCATCTCTTGGATTCTGCTAAGAACTTGCTTGAGGCAACAGAACTTTATATGAGCCTTATGCGTCGCTTGGAGAAAATCTATGTCTATGCGTCAATGAAAAATGACCAAGACACAACAGTAGGTCTGTATCAAGAGTACCAAGCAAAGGCCTCAAACCTTTATTCACAGTTGAGTGAAGCCTTTGCTTACTTTGAGCCTGAATTTATGGCCTTGGATGCTGAAAAGTTAACAGCCTTCAATGCAGAGGAACCAGGTCTTGGACTTTATGATCACTATTTCGAACGCCTTTTGGCAAACAAGGACCATGTTCTTTCCCAAGAAGCAGAAGAACTCTTGGCAGCAGCCGGTGATATTTTCAACGGTCCAACGGATACCTTCAATGTCTTAGATAATGCTGATATCCTCTTCCCATGGGTATCAGATGGTCAAGGGGATGTGGTTGAGTTGACACATGGTAACTTTATCACACTCATGGAAGCTAAGGACCGTGACATTCGTAAGGGAGCTTATGAAGCGATGTATGGTACTTACGAGCAGTTCCAACATACCTATGCACAAACTCTCCAAGGCGTTGTTAAGGTTCACAATTACCAAGCCAAAGTTCGTCACTATAATTCGGCACGTCATGCAGCACTTGCGGCTAACTTTATTCCAGAGAGTGTTTATGACTCACTCTTGGAATCAGTGAATAAGCATTTGCCACTTTTACACCGTTACCTTGATTTGCGTAAGAAGGTCTTGGGGCTTGACGAGCTTAAGATGTATGACGTCTACACACCACTTTCTGAGACTGAAACTGCTCTTACTTATGAAGAGTCCCTCAAGAAAGCAGAAGAAGTCTTGGCAATCTTTGGTGAAGAGTATAGTAAAGGGGTTCATGCAGCCTTTACGGAACGTTGGATTGACGTTCACCCTAACAAAGGAAAACGCTCAGGTGCCTACTCAGGTGGTGCCTATGATACCAATGCTTTCATGCTTTTGAACTGGCAAGATACTTTGGACAATCTCTTTACCTTGGTTCACGAGACTGGTCATAGTTTGCATTCAACGTTCACACGTCAGACTCAACCATATGTTTACGGAGATTACCCAATCTTCTTGGCGGAAATTGCGTCTACAACCAATGAGAATATCTTGACGGAAACGCTTCTTAAAGAGGTTAAAGATGACAAGACACGTTTTGCTATTCTTAACCACTATTTGGATGGTTTCAAGGGAACTGTCTTCCGTCAAACACAATTTGCTGAGTTTGAACATGCTATCCATGAAGCAGATGCATCTGGTCAAATCTTAACAGCGGACTTCATGAATAAACTTTACGCAGACCTCAATGAGAAATACTACAACCTTAAAGCTGAGGATAACTACGAAATTCAGTTTGAATGGGAACGTATTCCGCATTTCTACATGAATTACTATGTTTACCAATACGCTACAGGTTTTGCAGCAGCAAGCTACTTGGCTGAAAAAATTGTTCACGGTACTGAAGAAGATAAGGAAGCTTACCTTACTTACCTTAAGGCGGGAAGCTCAGATTATCCTTTGGAAGTCATCAAGAAAGCTGGTGTTGATATGACCAATACCGACTACTTGGATGCTGCCTTCAAAGTTTTTGAAGACCGTCTTGTTGAATTGGAAGCCTTGGTTGAAAAAGGTGTTCACCTTTCTTAAAAAGAAGTCACACTAAGAGAGAATCATTCTGAAGAAGGATGATTCTTTTTATGTCTAAAAACGAACGTTTACTAAAATAAAAGCTCTAATTGATTTAGAAATGAGTTAATGAGCATATTTATAGCCCCTAGTTTATATTCATGATAGACTAAAAACCTAACGTTTTATGTTTTATAAGTGAACAATGTTCAGAAATAGAAAGTAGGTTTTTGTGAAAACAACCAATCGTTATCTTGTAGCAACGTGTGGTGTCTTACTCCATCTCATGTTGGGGTCTACCTATGCTTGGAGTATCTATCGTAATCCTATTATGGCTCAGACTGGCTGGGATCAATCTTCAGTTTCTTTTGCATTTTCATTGGCCATCTTTTGTCTAGGGCTTTCTGCAGCTTTCATGGGACGTCTGGTTGAAAAATTTGGTCCTAGAGTGACTGGAAGTATGTCGGCCGTTCTCTATGCTGGGGGTAACATTCTGACAGGAGTTGCCATTGCTCAGGGAGAACTATGGATACTTTATCTTGGTTATGGTATTCTTGGTGGTCTAGGACTGGGTGTAGGTTATATTACGCCTGTTTCAACTATTATTAAGTGGTTTCCTGATAAGCGTGGACTTGCGACTGGCCTTGCCATTATGGGCTTTGGCTTTGCCTCGCTGTTAACCAGTCCCATTGCTCAATATCTGATTCAGGCACGTGGCGTTGAGCAGACCTTTTATATCTTGGGAGTCGTTTATTTTGTTGTTATGCTTTTTGTCTCACAATTCATTAAACGACCAAGTGTAGAGGAAGCACAACTGTTGGCTGACAAGAGTCCGAACCGTCAGGCTGCTGATTTAAGCAAGGGGATTACGGCTAATGAGGCTCTGAAATCGTCAACTTTCTACTGGTTATGGCTTATCTTGTTTATCAATATTTCATGTGGGTTAGCCCTTGTCTCTGCAATTTCTCCAATGGCTCAAGATATGGTTGGGATGTCAGCGGAATCAGCGGCAGTTGTTGTCGGTGTTATGGGAATCTTTAATGGTTTTGGTCGCCTTCTGTGGGCAGGCTTGTCGGATTATATTGGGCGTCCGAAGACCTTTATTCTCCTCTTTGTGGTTAATATTGTTATGGCCATCCTCCTAATTGTCCTGCAAGTTCCACTTGTCTTTGTGGTGGCGATGGCTGTTCTGATGACTTGCTACGGGGCAGGCTTCTCCTTGATTCCTCCCTACCTTAGCGATATCTTTGGGGCAAAGGAGTTGGCTACCCTTCATGGTTATATTTTGACTGCCTGGGCGATGGCGGCCTTAGTGGGGCCAATGCTCTTGTCGGTAACCTACGAATTGACAAAATCTTACCAGATGACCTTGCTTGTTTTCATCGCTCTTTACGTGGTGGCTTTGGTTATTGCTTACCTCTTGAAAAAGAAGGTTATACGTCAAGTAGCCTAATGATAATGATTTGATTTATAGATAAGAAAAATCTCTAGCACTCGCTAGGGATTTTTTATATAATAAAACACATGGTTAAATCATATAGTAAAAACGCAAATCACAATATGCGACGTCCTGTAGTAAACAAGGATATCGTGGACTACATGCGAACGCATCTTCAGGAAAATAAAGGGCATTTGGCTGAGCTGGAGGCCTTTGCTCGTAAGGAAAATATTCCAATTATCCAGCACGAAGTTGTTGCTTATTTCCGATTTTTGTTACAGACCCTGCAGCCTAAGAAAATCCTTGAGGTAGGAACGGCTATTGGTTTTTCAGCCCTTCTTATGGCTGAATATGCGCCTGATGCTCAGATTACAACGGTTGATCGTAATGAAGAAATGATTGGCTTTGCCAAGGAAAATCTAGCCAAGTATGACAGTCGCAAACAAATCACTTTGGTTGAAGGAGATGCAGCAGAAGTTTTGCAAGATTTGGACACTGATTATGATTTTGTCTTTATGGACTCAGCCAAGTCTAAATATATCGTCTTTCTGCCTGAAATCCTAAAACGTATCAAGGTTGGCGGCGTCATCATCTTTGATGATATCTTCCAAGGGGGGGATATTGCCAAAGACATTATGGAGGTTCGCCGTGGTCAGCGCACGATTTACCGTGGCTTGCATCGTCTTTTTGATGCGACTTTAGACAACCCTGGTTTGACTGCTAGTTTGGTCCCTATGAGTGACGGACTTCTTATGCTTCGGAAAAATTCTGAAAATATTATCTTGCCAGATTAAGCATTATTTAAGTAAGTGTGGTATAATAACAAAGATATTGACAATTTAAGGAGTAGATAGAATGGCTAAAGAAAATGAAAACCTTGAGTCAACAGAAGAAACTGTTGAAGAGGTTGTAGCAGACAAAGACGCAGAACAAGAGCATCTTGATCGCCAAAAAGAAGAAGAGGAAAGCATCGCCCTCGCCAGTGAAAAAGCAAAAGAAAAAGCTAAACGTGCTAAAACGAAAAAGACACGTGATGCTGGTAAACCAAGCTCAGGTGGCCGCTTCCTTGGAGGTCTTGCCCTCGTAGCTGTTTCAGCTCTCGTTGGTGCAGGTGCTATGTATGTTTCTCTAGGTAACAAAACAACTGAAGAAACAACTTTGGTATCTATGAAAGGTGATACTGTTACTGTTGGTGATGTTTTTGATTCACTTAAAGGTAGCAGCCAAACACAACAAAGTGTTTTGAGTGCAACTTTGCAAAAGGCTCTTGAAAAAGAATATGGTAGCAAGGTCAGCAAAGAAGACGTTGACAAAGCTTATAAGCAAGCTTCAGAACAATACGGAGATCAATTCTCACAAGTACTTGCAGCCTATGGTCAAACAGAAGAGTCATACCGCACTCAAATCCGTACACAAAAATTGGTTGAGTACGCTGTTAACCAAGCCGCACAAAAAGATTTGACGGAAGCAAATTACAAGGCTGCTTATGATAACTACACACCAAATACAGAGGTGCAAGTGGTTTCAACTACTGATAAAGCAGTGGCAGATAAGGTAGACTCTGAAGCTAAGGCAGAAGGAGCAGACTTCTCACAAGTTGCTAAAGATAACAGCTTGGAAGTGGCTTCTAAGACAGTTAACTCAGCTTCTCAAGACTTCCCAGCAGATGTTTTGACAGCAGCCTTCAAACAAGATGCTAATGCCGTTTCTGACGTAGTGACTGTTTCAAATAGCTCAACTGGTGCTGCAACTTACTATATCGTCAAAACTGTTTCAAAATCTGAGAAAAATGCAGATTGGAAAAACTATAAGGATGATTTGACTAAGGTTATCATCAATGGTAAGAAATCTGATACTAACTTCACTAACTCAGTGATTGCTAAGGTCCTTAAGAAATACAATGTTAAAGTTGTAGACAAGGCCTTCAGTGCAATTCTTGACCAGTATGTGACTGGCTCTGGGGCTTCATCAAGTTCATCATCAAGCTCTAGCAAATAAATCACAAGATAGAGTTGATAATGCTATTATCAGCTTGACCTAAGACCTAAAACACGTTAAAATGAAGAGTGGCTAAAAGTTCTAATATCATGACATTTTTGGTCATCCCTTTGAGATTGGTAATCATCGCTTCTGATACAGAAAAATGGCGGTCGCTGCGAGCCATGGACGAATTTGGTTACTTGCTACTCAAAGTTCACAATTAAAGACAAATAAGAATGACAAGTTCATTGAATGAAGGTGGTACCGCGGTTCACGTCGCCCTTCGTTTAGTGGTCTTGTCTTTTATTCTTTTAGTATTTTTTGAATGAATGTATGACATTATTGGAGGTAGCTTATGAAAACCTATTTTGTCAAACAGAAGTTTCGATTGGGGGGTGAACGCTTTGATATCAAGGATGATCAAGGTAGAGTTGCCTACCAGGTCGAAGGATCCTTTTTTAAGATTCCAAAGACCTTTACGATTTTTGGCGAGGATGGTCGTGAGATTAGTCATATCACCAAGGAGCCTATTAGTCTCTTACCCAAATTTACGGTGGATTTACAGGATGGTTCGAGTTTTTACATTCGTAAAAAATTAACCTTTCTTCGTGATAAGTATGATGTCGATAATCTTGGCTTGCGAATAGAGGGGAATATTTGGGACCTGGATTTTCAACTGCTTAATAGTCAAGATCAGGTAGTTGCTAGGATTCAAAAGGAACTCTTCCATCTAACATCGACCTATACTGTTACCGTTTATGAAAATACTTATGCCGATTTAGCCATTTCCCTATGTGTCGCTATTGACTATGTGGAAATGCTCGAGAATAGCTCAAAATAAGAAACAATTGATTAAGGAGAAACAATGAAACAACTTACTTCAGCACAAATTCGTCAAATGTGGCTTGATTTCTGGAAATCAAAAGGTCACGCTGTTGAACCATCAGCTAACTTGGTTCCAGTTAACGACCCAACCCTTCTTTGGATTAACTCAGGGGTTGCCACTTTGAAAAAATACTTTGATGGCTCTGTGATTCCTGAAAATCCACGTATTACCAACTCACAAAAAGCTATCCGTACCAACGATATCGAAAACGTTGGTAAGACAGCTCGTCACCACACTATGTTTGAAATGCTTGGTAACTTCTCAGTTGGTGATTACTTCCGTGATGAAGCTATCGAATGGGGTTATGAGCTTTTGACAAGCCCAGAGTGGTTTGATTTTCCAAAAGACAAACTTTACATGACTTACTATCCAGATGATAAAGATTCATACAACCGTTGGATTGCCTGCGGTGTTGAACCAAGTCATTTGATTCCAATTGAAGATAACTTCTGGGAAATCGGTGCTGGACCTTCAGGACCAGATACTGAAATCTTCTTTGACCGTGGCGAAGACTTTGACCCTGACAATATTGGTATCCGTTTGCTTGAAGAAGATATTGAAAACGACCGTTACATTGAAATTTGGAACATCGTTTTGTCACAATTCAATGCAGATCCAGCTGTTCCACGTTCAGAATACAAAGAACTTCCTAATAAAAACATTGATACGGGCGCAGGTCTTGAACGTCTTGTAGCCGTAATGCAAGGGGCTAAAACAAACTTTGAAACAGACCTCTTCATGCCTATCATTCGTGAAATCGAAAAAATGTCTGGTAAAACTTACGATCCAGATGGTGACACAATGAGCTTCAAGGTTATTGCTGACCACATTCGTTCATTGGCATTTGCCATCGGTGATGGTGCTCTTCCAGGTAATGAAGGTCGTGGTTATGTCCTTCGTCGTCTTCTCCGTCGTGCCGTAATGCACGGTCGTCGTCTCGGTATTTCTGACGCTTTCTTGTACAAACTTGTCCCAACTGTTGGTCAAATCATGGAAAGCTATTACCCAGAAGTTCTTGAGAAGAAAGACTTTATCGAGAAGATTGTTAAACGTGAAGAAGAAACCTTTGCACGTACCATCGATGCAGGTTCAAGCATGCTTGACGAGCTTCTTGCTAACCTTAAGAAATCTGGTAAAGATACGCTTGAAGGTAAAGACATCTTTAAACTTTACGATACTTACGGATTCCCAGTGGAGTTGACAGAAGAGTTGGCTGAAGATGAAGGCTTCAAGATTGACCATGAAGGTTTCAAAGCTGCCATGAAAGAACAACAAGACCGTGCGCGTGCTAGCGTGGTTAAAGGTGGTTCTATGGGGATGCAAAATGAAACCCTCGCTAATATCACTGAACCATCTGAGTTCTTGTATGAAGCGGAAACTGCTGAAAGCCGTTTGAGCGTAATCGTTGCTGATGATGCTCGTCATGATAGTGTTAACTCTGGTCAAGCCCTCCTTGTCTTTGAACAAACACCATTCTACGCCGAAATGGGTGGACAAGTAGCAGACCACGGTACAATCTCAGATGCAGCTGGTACAGTCGTTGCGCGTGTTGTTGATGTTCAACGTGCACCAAATGGACAAGCCCTTCACACTGTTGAAGTTGAAGGTGAACTTGTTGTAGGGGCTAACTACAAACTTGAAATTGACCACACACGTCGTCACCGTGTCATGAAGAACCATACAGCGACTCACCTCTTGCACGCTGCCCTTCATAACATCGTCGGTGATCATGCTGTTCAAGCCGGTTCTCTTAACGAACAAGAATTCTTGCGTTTCGACTTCACTCACTTTGAGGCTGTAACTCCAGAAGAATTGCGTGCTATCGAAGAACAAGTTAACGAAGAAATCTGGAAAGCTACTCCAGTAACAACTATTGAAACAGACATTGACACTGCTAAATCAATGGGAGCTATGGCGCTCTTTGGTGAAAAATATGGTAAGAATGTTCGTGTCGTTTCAATCGGTGATTACTCTGTTGAGCTTTGTGGTGGTACGCACGTTGCCAACACTGCTGAAATCGGTATGTTCAAGATTGTCAAAGAAGAAGGTATCGGTTCAGGAACACGTCGTATCTTGGCAGTGACATCACGTGAAGCTTACCTTGCTTACCGTGAAGAAGAAGATGCCCTCAAAGCAATCGCAGCAACACTTAAGGCACCACAATTGAAAGAAGTGCCTAACAAGGTTGCCAGCCTTCAAGAGCAATTGCATGCCCTTCAAAAAGAAAATGCTGCGCTTAAAGAAAAGGCAGCTGCAGCTGCAGCTGGTGACGTCTTCAAAGATGTTAAAGAAGCTAACGGTGTTCGTTACATTGCTAGCCAAGTAGAAGTTTCTGATGCAGGTGCCCTTCGTACCTTCGCGGACCAATGGAAACAAGCAGACTACTCTGACGTCCTTGTCCTTGCAGCTCACATTGGCGAAAAAGTTAATGTTCTTGTAGCAAGCAAGTCTAAAGATGTTCACGCAGGTAATGTTATCAAGGTTCTCGCACCAATCGTATCAGGTCGTGGTGGTGGTAAACCAGATATGGCCATGGCCGGTGGTAGCGATGCCAATGGTATCCAAGATCTTCTTTCAGCAGTAGCAGAACAGCTCTAAGATGTGATACAATAAAAGTAACTTGAAAAGGTAGGATGAAAATCCTATCTTTTCATACTTAAAAACTTTAGTAATAATATTGAAATAATTGTAAAAAATATTTCAAAGGGGTATAATAGAAATGTGAAAACGGTTCCAATGTTTATCAAACAGCCTAGAAAGTGAGAGTGATCAAAATGAGAAAGGCATATGTTGTTAAGGAACGTCAACGTTACTCAATTCGTAAATATTCTTTTGGAACTGCATCAGTCTTGATTGGTGCGAGCTTGTTGCTTGGTGGACATGCTTTGGCTCAGGAACAAGCCAACAGCACAAGTACCAGCAAGGATTATGAAGTTTTTGTAAATAATTCTGAACCACTTCAAATCGACCAGGCAACTTCAGAAGCTGTTACCGATGTCCTCAATCAACCAGCTTCAAGATCTGAAGCGCCAAGACCTAAGCTTGCTAGCAGTGAGGTTGCCTTTTCTGAAGCTAATAGTGTAGTGGCTAGCGAGGCTGCTTCTTTGGAAGTACCGGCAGAGGTTGCTCATTCTGAAGCTGCTGTTGCTACTGTTTCTAGATCAGAAGTGGCTAGTCCACGTTCTGAAGTGTCATCAGTAGCTAGCTCTGAAGTAGTAAGTGAAACTAACCGTTCAGCAACTTCAGAAGTAGCAGAAGCTAGAGTTACTGACCGTGAAGCTGTGGATACTCCTCAACCTGGTGTGGATGGTCCAGTGACTGCTGATGGTTCTCTTGATATTCCATCAAACGGTACCTATTATTTCCGTCGCACAACAGAAATTCGTACTGCGCCAATCATGGATATCAAACCTACCTTCGTCTTTAGTGCAGGCGACCATGTTATCTACGACAAGGTCTTGAAGAGAGACAATCACCAATGGATTTCTTACATTGGTTACGACTATGAACGCTACTACGCTGATATCGCAGCATTGAAGGCTGAAAACACTAGTAGCACCACTGAAGTGACTAGAGATGAAGTCATCCCTGAACGTGGTACTTATTACTTCACTAAACCTGCAGATGTGAAGAACCAACCTAGCTTGACTGCTAAGACTGAGTTCAATTTTGATCCAGGTATGTCAGTCAACTACGATAGATCTTTGCTTGCTGACAACCACCGTTGGATTTCTTATGTGTCATACAATGGTACTCGTCGTTACGTCGACCTAGGTGCTGCTGCAGAGGCTGTAGCTAAACCAAGAGGCGATATTGCTATTGAAAGCCATGATAATGGTGACTTTAGTGTGGTTATCAGTAATGTTTCAGACCAAAACGGTGTCCTCGGGGTATCTGTTCCAATCTGGTCTGAAAAGAATGGCCAAGACGATATCATCTGGTATAATGCGACTCGTCTTAACAATGGTAACTACAAGGTTAACGTCAGTCTAACTGACCACAAGAATGAACGTGGTCTCTACAATGTTCATCTTTACTATGTTGAAACTAATGGTAAATTAGTTGGTGTGGGTGGCACAACTTACACAGTTCCTGCCAAAGTCGAAGAAACTCATACAACTACTAGCTATAGCCTTCCTGATGCAGGAACTTACACCTTCAGAGAACGTTCTAGCATCAAGGCAGAACCTCGTGTGGCAAGTCCAGAGTTGGCCTACTACGATGCTGGCATGTCAGTCAACTACGACAAGATTGTCAGTGGTGATGGTTATCAATGGCTTTCTTACCTCAGTTACAATGGCAACCGCCGTTATGTAGCAGTGTCTAAACTTGCTCAACAAGAAAGCAAACCAAGTGGTACTATCAATATTGAAAATCTCTCTAACCTTGGTTTTGACGTTCATATCACTAATGTTTCTGGTGGTGATAAGGCTATCCAAGGCGTAAGTGTTCCAGTTTGGACAGCTAAGGACGGCCAAGACGATCTTGTATGGCACCAAGCCGACAGACAAAGTGATGGTAGCTACAAGGTTCGCATCAATGTTACTGATCATAAGGCTGAAGCGGGCGAATATATTGTCCATCTCTACTATGTTCAAGATGGTAAGATGGTAGGTATTGGAGGCACTAGCACAACTGTTCCAGTTCAAAATGCAACCCGCCACAACCTTCCAGCTTCAGGTTCATACACCTTTACTGCTCGTTCTGGCATTAAGACTCAACCTCTGGTTGCCAACCCTGATGTTAGCTACTACGATTCAGGCATGTCAGTCAACTATGACAAGGTTGTCAATAATGACGGCTATACATGGCTTTCTTATCTCAGCTATTCAGGACATCGTTTCTATGTGGCTATCGCACCAACGAGTGTGACTAAACCTGTAGAACAACCCGTTCAACCAAGTACACCATCATCTGGAACCTACACTTTCAAAGAACGCTCTAGCATTAAAGCAGAACCAAGCGTCGCAAGTCCAGAGTTGGCCTACTATGATGCTGGTATGTCCGTTAACTATGACAGATTGGTGACTGCAGATGGTCATACATGGCTCTCTTATGTTAGCCATGGCGGCAACCGCCGTTACATTGCTATTGATGCTAAGGCAACAGCAGTTGCTCAACCAGCAAGCCCAAGCTTAGCGGCAACTGGCACCTATACCTTTACCAAACCTAGCTCTATCAAGGATCAACCAAGCGTTGCAAGCCCAGAGTTAGCCTACTATGATAAAGGCATGTCCGTTCGCTATGACAAGGTCCTTACAGCTGATGGCCACACCTGGTTGTCTTATGTAACCTATAGCGGTGCAAGACGCTATGTAGATATTTCTTAAGAGTTGTAACATCACTCTCTTTTGAGGGTGGTGTTTTTTTAGTTGATTGAAGCAAAAAAATGTTACAAACTATTGTTTTTTTGTAATAAAAATGTAAAAAAGTAAAGAGAACAATAAATCTCATTTTGAATAAATAAGAGAGGTTCATTTATTAAAGAAATACTCTAACTTAGAATTTCTCTTAAGATTATGCTAAAGGAAGTTATGCCATGCTTAACATCTATGTTTTAGAGGATCATTTTATCCAACAAAATCGTATTGAAGAGGTTATTCATACGATTCTTAAGAAAAATAATATTAAAGTGGGCGACTTTGAGGTTTTTGACAAACCCAATCAGCTATTAGAGTCTATTACCGAGCGAGGGTCTCATCAGCTCTTTTTCTTGGACATTCAAATTAAAGACGATACTAAAAAAGGCTTGGAGGTTGCTAAGCAGATTCGCAAGAATGATCCCTATGCCAATATTGTTTTCTTCACGACCCATTCAGAGTATCTTCCCTTAACTTTTCAATACCAACTGGCAGCTCTAGACTTTATTGATAAGTCTTTGGAGGGTGAGGATTTTCAAAAGCGTGTGGAAAGTATTATCTTATTAACCTGCAAAAAGATACAGAGTCAAAATCCAGAAGACGCTTTTCGGATTGAGAATGCTAAGATCGTTATTCAGGTTCCTTTTCATGATATCTTGTATTTTGAGACGTCAGATATTGTTCATAAGGTTATCCTTTATACTAAAGAGGAGCAGATTGAGTTTTATGGCAGTCTCTCACAAATCGAAAAGAGTGACCCTAGACTGTTTAAATGCCACAAATCTTTCCTTATCAACCCAGAAAATATCATCAAATTAGATAAAAGTACGGGGACAGTCTATTTTGAAAATGGTGGCGTTTGCTATGTTTCAAAGTTGAAACTAAAGAAATTGCTTGAGAGAATCAGCCTATGACAGCAATCAATTTTTTGTTGGATAATCTAGAGTTTTTAGCGGAGATTATCCTCTTTATTCTCATTTATCAATACATTACCTCCGAGAAGATAAAGCTAAGATGGTATATCATCATCCCCTTGATTATCCGATTTTTGTTTGTGCTTTCTCCAGCACTATCCTATGTTTTAGGGCATGCCTTCTTGGTTGTTTATTCCCTCTACAGAAATCGTTATGGCAATAGGTTATTAGATATTTTCTATGGCTTGTTTCCAATCATCATAGAAAGTCTTGTTCACAATCTTATTATTTATGGGATTGCCTTAGTCATCAATCGTCATTATCTGATTGTACTTAACCATTTTCATTTAAACCTTGTCATTGAGTTGCTAGTCTTTCCTGTGTTTTGGTTAATCATTAAGGCCTTAAAAGTGGATTTCAAAGCATTGAACTATGGTTTTCGAAAGTCATTTTCAAAGTACTTTTTATTACTCATAGATATATCAATGTTATCTTATGCCCTCCTTCTCCAATATATTACCTTTTTTGTGCAACAGAGCCCTGGAGGAAGAGATTGGCATGTTTATCTCGTGGTGACCTATGCTTTACTCTTTCTTGCGACCCTTGTTTATATCAATGCGACCTTCAGTGAGAGACTAAAAGAAGAAGTCCTACTCCAAAAAGACAGGCAAATTAGTGATTTGGCTCATTATAGTCAACAAATCGAGCAACTCTATACGGATCTTCGTCGCTTCAGGCATGATTACTTAAATGTTTTGTCTAGTATAAAATATGGCATTGACTCCAAGGATATGGCTATTATTTCCGATATCTACGATAACATCCTTGAAAAAACAAAGACTCGGATTGAGGGAAAACAGTACGAAATTGCCAACTTGATTAATATTAAAGACGAAGCCGTTAAAGGTGTCTTGGCTAGTAAAATCTTGGAAGCACAGGGACAGTCTATTACCGTTCACCTTGAGGTTAGCGACGTCTTTGAAGTATCGAGGATGGAATTATTGGATTTCATAACGGTGCTGTCCATCTTCTTGGATAATGCTATTGAAGCTAGTCTGGATAGCAGTGCTAAAGAAGTGAACATTGCTCTTATCAGTGGAGAGACAAAGGTGGTAATAGTAGAGAATACCATTGATCAAGAATCTATCAATACAGTCGGTATCTTTAAACTTGGTCGCTCATGTAAAGGAGAAGGACGTGGTATAGGTCTGTCCACTGTTCGAGAGATTTTAGGGAAGTATCCTAATTGTTCTTTGTCAACACAATCTAAAGACTATCGTTTTAAACAGACACTAAAAATAGAAGATGTGGTTTGATTATGACGAAAAAATCACCGTTTATGACTTCAATGAAAAATTTAGCTGTCTATATATTATAATAACCTAGTAAATTATCAGAAAAGGAACATCACTCATGAAAAATACAAGTAAACTCATTGGTATCGTATTAGCTCTTATTGTAGTTATCCTCGCTGTCTTCTTAGTGACTAAGTTTAACAGCCATGAATCAGCTCGTGTTAGCACAAGTAGTAGCCCAGCCAAAACGGTTAAGAAGTCATCTTCAAGCTCAAGTAAGGCTGTTAAGAAGGATAAAAAATCAACTCAATCATCATCTTCAGCAGTTTCAAATGAAGAAAATGATAATCAGGATTCAGCAGTAGCACCTAAAGCTTCTTCTCAAGAACAAGCTCAAGCAGGCGCTACAGATGGTGGGCAAGCGGCTCAAGCTACAACACCAGCTTCTCAAGTTGAAGGTGGTCGAGGTGCTTGGACAGCTACTTCTGGAACATTGACACTTGATGCGGAAACACCTGTCTACGCTGCGCCAGATAAAGACAGTGGAGCTGTTTCTAAACTTCCTGCAGGGGATGTTGATTGGGACAAATATGAAATTTTACCTGATGGAAACTGGTATAGTTTTGTTAAGGATGGTCAACGATACTACATTTCATATTCAGATGTAGGACATTGATACAAGGTTCAAAAATGAAACATGATGGCATTTAAAGCTGTCGTGTTTTTACTTTATTTTCCATTTTTTTTGGAAAAACAACGAATATATAAGTATAATCAGTCATTTTTGTCGATTATGACGAAAATCGGACAGTTTATGATTTAAGTGGGAACAAGTCAAAAAATTTGGTATACTAGTGGACAAGTGAGAAATATTAAGTAATTTTTGTAAATTAGTTGTAATATTTGTCATCTAGTGTTACAATCAATCGGTAACAACAATTGGATAGAGAGAAATAATAATATGAAACGAGAAAAATTTTTACACGAACAACAACGTTTTTCAATTCGTAAATATTCTTTTGGGGCTGCGTCAGTTCTTTTAGGAGCTAGTTTGGTCTTTGCGGGTCAAGCTTTGGCTGACGAACACCATGAAGCTGCAACGACCTCAGATGCCACTTTGCGTGCGACTTCAGATAGTGATGCCGTAACAGCGGCTGATATTTTCAGTGGCGTAGCAACTAATGGAGTGGCATCAAGTGAGAAAGCTAGCGAAACCTCAACAACGAGTCAAACAGCCAGTGAAGTTGCTACTAGCGAAGCTAGAAGTGAAATGAGTGCTTCACAAACAGCTGATAAAGCATCTGAAACTGCAGTTGCCCCTTCAGCTGTGGAAAATCGCACAAATTTAGCTGAAAAAGATGCTAATCTTGATGTATCTAGTATGGTGAGAGCAGCTGTCAATACTAGTTTGGTGAGCCAACCAGCTACAACTACAGACAGCGACCTTCCAAGTCAAGGAACTTATGTCTACAAGGAACGTACAGAGATTAAGAATCAACCCAAGGTGTCTGCCAAGGCTGAATTTTATGTAAATCCAGGAGACAGCGTCCTTTACGATCAAGTCGTGACGGCTGACGGCTATCAATGGATTAGCTACAAATCATACTCTGGCGTGCGTCGTTATGCGCCAGTGAAACCAGTGGCAGCTGGTAGTGGTAACGGTAATAGTGGTAATGGGGATGGTAAGCCTTCTAATGGCACTCAAGCCACAACAGGTGCTTTGAACATCCCAGCGACAGGAACTTTCTACTTTACACGTGACACAGATATTAAGAAAGAACCAAAAGCAGACCTCAAATCTACTTTTGTTTTCAGTAAGGGTGACCATGTTATCTATGACAAAGTTTTGACTGCGGATAATCACCAATGGATTTCTTACCTTGGTTATGACTATGTTCGCTATTATGCAGATATTGCGACTTTGACACCTGCCAAAGCTGAAACACCAACTGTTAAACCAACAGAGACTAATCAAGCAAAACCAGAAACTACTGGTGCTGAAAAGCTTCCAGCAAGCGGTACTTATAATGTGACACGTAGCTTGAATGTTAAAAACGAACCTAAGGCTTCTGCAGAAACGCTTTATACCTTGGAAAAAGGCTACAAAGTGAACTATGACAAGGTCTTGACTGCGGATAACCATCAATGGATTTCTTACATCAGTTACAGTGGTACACGTCGTTATGTGGATATTGCGACCTTGAAAGCTACTGAGTCTAAACCACAAGAAAACCGTGTTTCTGGTAACCTTACCATCAATAACCAAACCTCTAATGGCTTTGATGTTGTCGTAACCAATGTTTCAGGTGGTGGCAAGACAGTTCGGGAAGTCCGTGTCCCAATCTGGTCAGATAAAAATGGTCAAGATGACCTCACTTGGTATCATGCCGATAAACAATCAGACGGTAGCTACAAGGTTCATGTAGATAAAGCCAGCCACAAGGGCGATGCTGGTACCTATTCTGTCCATCTTTACTACATGTTGGATGGTAAGCGAACTTATATTACCGAAACTACAGCTACAGTCCCTGAATCTCAAGTAACAGGAAAATTGACGATTACCAACCAAACGTCTAATGGCTTTGATGTTGTCGTAACTAATGTTTCAGGTGGTGGCAAGGCAGTCCAAGAAGTGCGTGTTCCAATTTGGTCAGATAAAGATGGTCAAGATGACCTCACTTGGTATCATGCTGATAAACAATCAGACGGTAGCTACAAGGTTCATGTAGATAAAGCCAGTCACAAGAGCGATGCTGGTACCTATTCTGTCCATCTTTACTATATGTTGGATGGTAAACGAACTTATATTACCGAAACTACAGCTACAGTCCCTGAATCTCAAGTAACAGGAAAATTGACTATCGACAACCAAACTTCTAACGGCTTTGATGTTGTCGTAACTAATGTTTCAGGTGGTGGCAAAGAAGTTAAAGAAGTCCGTGTTCCAATCTGGTCAGATAAGAATGGTCAAGATGATCTTACTTGGTATCATGCCGATAAACAATCAGATGGAAGCTACAAGGTTCATGTAGATAAAGCAAGCCATAAGGGTGATGCTGGTACCTATTCTGTGCATCTTTACTATATGTTAGATGGTAAACGAACTTATATTACCGAAACTACAGCCACAGTGCCTCAATCTAATGAATCCCATGTAACAGGGAAATTGACCAATAACGGTTCTTACTACAGTGTTCGTGGTAAATACGATGATATTATCATTGTCAATAAGAAGCATGGTCTTTCTAAGGACTACAATCCAGGTGAAAATCCTACAGCTAAGGCAGCCTTTGTTCGCCTTCGTGATGATATGATTAACCAAGGTTTGAATGTCGGACGTTCATACAGTGGTTTCCGTTCTTATGACTATCAAAAGACTCTTTACGACAATTATGTTAGCCGTGATGGTCAGGCAGCTGCAGATCGTTACTCAGCTCGTCCTGGATATAGCGAGCACCAAACTGGTTTGGTCTTTGATTTGACTGATAAATCTGGTAACTTGCTTGAAGATTCACGAGCTAGTCAATGGCTTAAAGACAATGCACATAACTATGGCTTTATTGTGCGTTTCCAAACAGGTAAAGAAGCTTCAACCGGCTACATGCCAGAAGCATGGCATATCCGCTATGTGGGTAAAGAAGCTAAAGACATCCACGATTCAGGATTGAGTTTGGAAGAGTACTTTGGTATCGAAGGTGGCGATTATGCTACTAGCAGCAAACCTGCTGAAAGCAAACCAGCCACTACAGGTGCCATCAACCTTCCAGCGACAGGAACTTATACCTTCACAGGTCGTGCGTCAATCAAGGCAGAAGCTAAGGTTTCAAGCCCAGAGTTGGCCTACTATGACAAGGGCATGAGTGTTAACTATGACAAAGTTTTGACAGCCGATGGTCATCAATGGCTTTCATACATGACAGCAAGCGGTGCCCGTCGTTACGTTGATATTGCAACAGTTAAAGCTGCAGAAGTTAAACCGGTTGCTAAACCAGCGGACCAACCAAGTCTCCCAGAGTCAGGCACTTATACCTTCACAAGTCGTGCGTCAATCAAGGCAGAAGCTAAAGTTTCAAGCCCAGAATTGGCCTACTATGATAAGGGTATGAGCGTTAACTACGATAAGGTTCTCACAGCCGATGGCCGTCAATGGCTTTCATACATGACAACAAGTGGTGCTCGTCGTTACGTTGACATTGCAGCAGCCAAGGCAGAGTCTAAGCCAGCAAGTCAACCAGAAGTTAAACCGGTTGCTAAACCAGCGGACCAACCAAGTCTGCCAGAATCAGGCACTTATACCTTCACAGGTCGTGCGTCAATTAAGGCAGAAGTTAAGGTTTCAAGCCCAGAGTTGGCCTACTATGATAAGGGTATGAGCGTTAACTACGACAAGGTTTTGACAGCCGATGGTCGTCAATGGCTTTCATACGTGACAACAAGTGGTGCTCGTCGTTATGTTGATATTGCAGCAGCTAAGCCAGAAGTTAAACCAGTTGCTAAGCCAGCGGATAAACCAAGTCTCCCAGAATCAGGCCGTTATACCTTTACAGGTCGTGCGTCAATCAAGGCAGAAGCCAAGGTTTCAAGCCCAGAGTTGGCTTACTATGATAAAGGTATGAGCGTTAACTACGATAAGGTTTTGACAGCGGATGGTCACACATGGCTTTCATACATGACAGTGAGCGGTGTTCGTCGTTACGTTGATATTGCTTAGTGTAATAATGATTAGGTTGGACATTATGTCCAGCCTTTTTTGATAGCCTTTCTTTATCATGAGATTGAATTTTTCAATTTTTGTGACGTCTTTTGGAGTGCTATAATGGTTAATATAGAATCGAGGTTATTATGAAAATTGCGTTGGTACAGATGGATGTCGTTCACGGATATCCTGTGGAAAATAAAAAACACGTCATAGAGATGCTGGAAAAAGCACTTGTTGCTAATCCCGATGTTATTGTGCTTCCTGAAATGTGGAATACAGGCTATGTTTTAAATGAACTTGATGGGCTTGCGGATAAGGATGGATTGGACTCTCAAGAACTCTTGTCTCATTTTGCTAGGAAACATGCTGTAGCTATTATTGGAGGGTCCGTTGCTATTGAGAAAGATGGTAAATTTTACAACACGACCTATGTCTACAATAAGTCTGGGGACTTAATCAATACCTATAGCAAGGTCCATCTCTTTGGCCTTATGGCAGAGGACCAGTACATGTCTGCTGGGTCGAATGAGTCTGTTTTTGAGCTTGATGGTGTGATAGCTGCCAGTGTCATTTGTTATGATATCCGTTTTCCTGAATGGGTGCGAACACAGATGGCACAAGGGGCCAAGGTGCTTTTTGTGGTAGCGCAGTGGCCGGAACCTCGAGTGCAGCAATGGGAGATTTTGTTAAAGGCGCGTGCGGTTGAAAATCAAGCTTTTGTAGTTGCTGTCAATCGTGTTGGAGCAGGACCGAACGATATCTTTTCAGGACATTCTATGGTTATAGATCCACTTGGAAATGTGGTCTTACAAACCAAGGAGAATGAGGAGGGCGTTTTTACAGCTGATATTAATCTTGAAGAGGTAGATAAGGTTCGAGGTCAGATTCCTGTTTTTGAGGATCGTCGCACGGACTTGTATCATTAAGGAGTGTTTATGTTATTTGAAGAATCTGACTTATTGAAGGCATTGCCAGAACAGTTTTTTGCAGGTTTGGTTGCTAAAGTTAATGCCAAGGTGGCGGAAGGAGCAGATGTTATCAATCTTGGTCAGGGCAATCCTGACCAACCGACCTATGACCATATTGTTGAGGCGCTTTGTACCTCAGCGAAAAATCCTGCTAGCCATAAGTATTCACAGTTTCGAGGCAATCGTCCTTTTAAGGAAGCTGCTGCTAGTTTTTACAAGAAACATTATGGGGTCGATTTGGATGCGGAGCGTGAGATTTGTGTCATGGGTGGGGCTAAAATTGGGCTTGTGGAATTGCCCCTAGCTTTGATGAATCCAGGTGACCTCCTGCTCCTACCTGACCCAGGATATCCTGATTATTTATCAGGAGTGAGTCTAGGACGTGTAGCCTATAAGACCTTTCCTTTGACGGCTGAAAATGATTTCTTACCAGATTTGGATGCCATTCCTGAAGAGACAGCTCGGCGCGCTAAGTTTATCTATATCAATTATCCGAATAATCCTACGGGGGCTGTGGCGACTAAGGCCTTTTATGAAAAGTTGGTTGCCTGGGCTAAGACCTACGAAGTTGGTGTGGTGAGTGATTTAGCTTACGGAGCTTTGGGCTATCGAGGCTATGAGAATCCTAGCTTCTTATCAACACCTGGTGCTAAAGATGTGGGCATTGAGTTCTATACTTTCTCGAAAACCTTCAATATGGCTGGTTGGCGTTTGGCCTTTGCTGCTGGGAATGACCAAATGATTGAAGCCTTAAATCTGATTCAAGACCATCTTTTTGTAGGAATCTTTCCTGCCTTGCAGGAGGCTGGGATTGCAGCCCTCTTAGGTCCTAAATCTGAGGAGGCTGTTGCTCAACTGAATGTGACTTATGATAGCCGTCGAGATGCTTTTGTCCAGGCAGCTGCTAAGATTGGCTGGAAGGCCTTTCCATCCAAAGGTTCTTTCTATGCTTGGATGCCTGTACCAGAGGGTTACACTAGTGAGAGTTTTGCGGATCTTTTGCTTGAGAAAACCCATGTTGCTGTGGCACCAGGTAAAGGATTTGGTCCTGCAGGAGATGCTTATGTTCGTATCGGGCTTTTGGTAGAGCCAGAACGTCTGGTCGAAGCAGTCGATCGTATTGCCAACTTGCAATTATTTAATAACTAGATAACAATCATGAAACAAGTAGTTGAAAAAGACTGCTTGTTTTTTTCATGTTAATTTCATTTTTTTCTTGACAAATGAATAAAAATACAATAAACTGGTTACATATTTATTCAAAAGGAGTGCATAAATGAAAATTTCAATCGTTGGTATCACTGGTTATAGTGGTTTAGAGTTAGTTAAAATTTTGAATAATCATAAAAAAGTGGAACTTGTTTCTATTCACGCGACCAAGGAAGTGGGCCGACGATTGTCTGATGTGTATCCCTATCTGACAGGTGTTTGTGACTTAGAAATTGAAGCTTACGATGCGGAAAAGATTATGCAAAAGGCGGATTTGGTTTTCTTTGCCACACCTTCAGGAGTCGCTAGCTCGCTAGCAGAGGAATTTGTTCTGGCTGATTTTCCTATTATTGATTTGTCTGGCGATCATCGCTTGCCAGCGGATGTTTATCAAGAATGGTATAAAAAATCACCTGCTAAGCAGAATGTTTTGAATAAATTTACATACGCATTATCAGAATATGCAGATGTGAAGGATAAGAAATTTATTGCCAATCCTGGATGCTATGCGACAGCGACAGAGTTAGCCTTGATTCCTTTGGTGGCAGTTAGTTTGATTGAGACGGAGAGTGTCATTGTGGATGCTAAGTCTGGTTTAACTGGTGCAGGTAAGGCTTTGAGTGAGTCTAGTCATTTTGTCAATGTTCACGATAATTACGTGACTTATAAACTCAATCATCATCAGCATATTCCTGAGATTGTTCAAACCTTGCAGGGCTTTAATCCGGAAATGCCTGAGATTCAGTTTTCAACGTCGCTTTTACCCGTTAATCGTGGAATCATGGCTACGGTTTATTGTAAGTTGAAGAAGGACGTGACTGTAGCTGATGTAGCTTCAGCATTCACAAAGGCTTATGATGATAAACCTTTTGTACGTGTGCAAGATAATTTGCCAGAACTACACAACGTTATTGGATCGAATTTTACAGATATTGGCTTTGCCTATAATGAGAAAACCAATGTTCTGACAGTTATTTCGGTCATTGATAATTTGATCAAGGGTGCTGCTGGCCAAGCGGTTCAAAATCTCAACCTCATGCAGGGGTGGGATGAGACGGAAGGTTTGCTTCTGACACCGTCATACTTGTAGAGGTAAGTATAGAGTTAGGAGAAAAAATATGAAAGTCATAGATGGAACAATTGCTAGTCCGCTGGGATTCTCAGCAGACGGGCTACATGCAGGATTTAAAAAGAGAAAAATGGATTTTGGTTGGATTGTCTCTGAAAAACCAGCCAGTGTCGCAGGGGTTTACACGACTAATAAGGTGATTGCAGCTCCTCTGATTGTGACCAAGACCTCAGTTAAAAAGGCTGGGAAAATGAAGGCCATCGTTGTTAACTCAGGTGTAGCCAATTCTTGTACAGGGACTCAAGGATTGGAGGATGCTTACACCATGCAGGAGTGGACCGCTGAAAAGTTAGGTGTTGAACCAGATTTGGTTGGTGTGGCTTCTACAGGGGTTATTGGTGAGTTGCTACCAATGGGTACCTTGAAAAATGGTCTTTCCAAGTTGGTGGTCAATGGGAATGCTGATGATTTTGCCAAGGCGATTTTGACGACAGATACAGCAACTAAGACTATTGCTGTGACGGAGACTTTTGGTCGTGATGTTGTCACTATGGCTGGTGTCGCTAAGGGTTCAGGCATGATTCACCCGAATATGGCAACCATGCTTGGGTTTATTACTTGTGATGCTAATATTTCTAGTGACACCCTTCAATTGGCCTTGAGCCAAAATGTGGAAAAAACCTTTAATCAGATTACAGTTGACGGGGATACTTCGACCAATGATATGGTTCTTGTCATGTCAAATGGTTGCACGCTCAATGAAGAGATTCTGCCAGATACACCTGAGTTCGATAAATTTTCGAAGATGTTGAATTTCGTGATGCAAGAGTTGGCTAAGAAAATTGCTAAGGATGGTGAAGGTGCCAATAAACTCATCCAAGTTGATGTGGTCAATGCCCCTAATGCCCTTGATGCACGTATGATGGCCAAATCCGTTGTCGGGTCAAGCCTGGTTAAAACGGCTATCTTTGGTGAAGATCCTAACTGGGGACGTATTTTAGCCGCTGTGGGCTACGCTGGTGTGGATGTTCCTGTGGATAATGTTGATATTATGCTTGGCGGTCTGCCAGTTATGTTGGCCTCTAGTCCTGTTGCCTTTGATGATGAAGAAATGAAAGACATCATGCATGAGGATGAAGTGACCATTACGGTAGATCTTCATGCTGGACATGAAAAGGGAACCGCATGGGGGTGTGATCTTTCTTACGATTACGTTAAGATTAATGCCCTCTATCACACTTAGACTATCTAAGGAAAAGGAGTTAACTGATGACTACTGAATATATTGTAATTAAGATTGGTGGAGTAGCCAGTAAACAGCTAACTCCTGAGATACTGACTAAACTGTCAGAATGGCAGCAGGCTGGTCAAAAAATTGTTATCATTCATGGGGGCGGTTTTGCAATTAATCAGCTGATGGAGGAGAATCATATTCCAATTCACAAGGTAAATGGTCTTCGTGTGACTGGTCAGTCAGATATTGCCTTGATTAAAGAAGCTTTGGTTGACATCGTTGGGAAAAACTTAGCAGGTGAGCTGACAACTGCAGGTTTGCCAGCCTATCAGCTTGTTGATGAATTGCCAGACCTTGTTCATGCTGATTTTTTGGATCAAGAGACTTATGGCTTTGTGGGTGAGGTCAAAAACATCGCCAATCAGACCTTAGTAGCACTCCTTTCTCAAGGCAAGATTCCCTTGATTCCTAGCTTGGGCTATAGTGAGCAGGGAGATTTGCTCAATATCAATGCGGATTACCTTGCTAGAGCTGTGGCAATTAGTCTAGGTGCCAAAAAACTTATCCTCATGACAGATGTCAAAGGTGTTTTAGAGAATGATCAGGTTTTGGAGCATCTGAATCTTGTGGACGTTCATAAGAAAATAGATTCAGGTGTGATAACTGGGGGCATGATTCCTAAAATTCAAAGCGCTGTTCAGACAGTTCAAGCCGGTGTCGAGCAGGTCATTATTGGTGATAACCTGACAGATGGTACCATAATCAAGGAGTAAACGATGACAAAACTATTTTCAAATTATAAACGGGCAGCGATTGATTTTGCTTCGGCCCAGGGCAATTATTTGACAGATACAACTGGCAAGACCTACTTGGATTTTTCATCAGGTATCGGGGTAACCAATCTGGGCTATCATCCCTCTGTCAATCAGGCTTTGACAGAGCAGGTGGGTAAGATTTTGCACCAGCCTAATCTTTATCACAATCAGTTGCAAGAAGATGTTGCTGACCTTCTAATTGGTGACAGGGATTATCTGGCCTTTTTCTGTAACAGTGGTGCAGAGGCCAATGAGGCAGCTATAAAAATCGCTCGTAAGGCATCGGGTAAACAAGAAATCATTACCTTCCAAAATTCCTTCCATGGTCGAACGTTTGGATCCATGTCTGCCACTGGTCAGGATAAAATCAAACAAGGCTTTGGTGAGGGTGTGCCCCACTTTAGCTATGCTATTTTCAATGACTTAGATAGTGTCAAGGCCCTAGCTAGTGACGAAACAGCGGCTATTATGTTGGAGTTGGTTCAAGGGGAATCAGGTGTTCAACCTGCTGATAAGGACTTTGTTAAGGCTTTGGCTGACTTTTGTAAGGAGACGGGTATTTATCTTATTGTAGATGAGGTTCAGACAGGACTTGGTCGTACTGGTAAGCTTTATGCTTATGAGCACTACGATATTGAACCAGATATCTTTACTCTGGCAAAAGGTTTGGCAAATGGGGTGCCAGTTGGTGCCATGCTTGCTAAGTCATCTCTTGGAGAAGCCTTCTCTTACGGAAGTCACGGCTCTACCTTTGGAGGAAATAAACTGGCTATGGCGGCGGCCAAAGCTACGCTTGAAGTTATGTTGATCCCAGGTTTTCTAGATACTGCCCTTGAAAATGGAAACCAGCTACAAGCAAAATTGCAGGCAGCTTTATCTGATAAAGAGACGGTCACCACTGTACGTGGCTTGGGCTATATGATTGGGATTGAGGCTACTGGCAATTTAGGAGAATTGGTCCAGTCGGCTCGAGATAAGGGGTTAATTGTCTTAACTGCAGGGACAAACGTGATTCGTCTTTTGCCACCAATCACCCTAAGTGATGCTGAAATTGAAAAGGGTGTGGCTATCCTATCAGAAATATTTGACTAGAACATAAAAATCACTTGATTCTTGAATCAAGTGATTTCTTTTACTCATTGTCAGTATCAATCTCGCTGAGAAGTCCTTTAGCTGTTGTTGTTGGCAGAATACGGACACGATTAAGTGAGAGAAGACCATCCTTGGCACTGGCTAGCCCTTCGTTGGTTGTTAGTCCTAACTTGTAAGTTTTCTTAGCTAGGTCAAGTGTCGTTTGATTGTAGCGACCTGATGGGTAGGCAATGGTATTGACCTTGGTATTGAGTTTATTTTCAAGGAAGTCAATAGAATCCGTTAATTCAACCTTTTGTGTCGCCTTATCAGTGGTTGACAAATCGGGGTGGTTAACCGTATGAGACTGGAAGCTCATACCGTGAGCCATCATTTCTTTCATTTGTTTGACGGTAAGATTTCCAGCGTTCCCTTTCTTGACAAAGCCAGTGATAATATTATTGGTTGCCTTAGCCTTGTATTTTTTGAGAATAGGGTAGGCGATAGTATAGAAATCTTCGTTACCATCATCAAAGGTCAGCCAGACAACCTTCTTAGCAGGTAGGGCGTTTTCAGTCAAGGCCTTGTAGGCTTCTTCAGGCGTTAGGAAATAGTAACCTGCATCTACCATGGCCTTGATTTGTGCTTCAAAGTTGTCCGGAGCAACAATCAGGTTGGCGTTAGAAGCCTCAGATGGATCCATGACGTGTACCGCATGATACATGAGGATAGGGATTTGGACAGGTTCGTCATAGGTTTTCCATTTAGCTGTCGTCTTAGACTGACTGGTCTGAGCCTGTTGTTGCTTGCTTTTCGACTGATTTGGTCGGTTAAGCATAAAGACTGCTAGTAAGCCAAGAAGGACAATATTTAGGAAAAGCAGAAGAAGGTTCAGTTTCTTTCTGTTAGCTTGAGTTGTTTTTTTCTTTTGAGAAGTCATTGTATCCCCTTTCAAATAGGTCTAGCTATTATTCTAACAAAAATGGGATGGAAATGCACAGAATTTTCAGTAAAAAGAATACTTGTCTTCTTAAATGGCAACAATATTCTGTCAATTCCGATAGAAATGTGGTACAATTAAAGAAATGTATGTTTTTAAGGAGAAATCGTAAATGTCTATTAAAATTGGATTGCTTGGCTTTGGTACAGTAGCTAGCGGTATTCCTTTCCTCTTGAAGGAAAATGGTGAAAAGGTTCTTGCAGCCTCACGTGACCAACTCGAAATTGCCAAAGTTTTGGTTAAAGATGACGAGGAAAAAAATCGTCTTATCGCTGCCGGAAACGACTACAATTTTGTCACAAATGTTGACGAAATCCTTAACGATGAAGAGATTCAAATCGTTGTTGAATTGATGGGTCGTATCGAGCCAGCTCGTACCTTCATCACAAAAGCACTTGAAGCAGGTAAAAACGTTGTTTCTGCTAACAAAGACTTGATTGCTACTCATGGAAAAGAGTTGATTTCTCTTGCCCAGGATAAGGGAGTGGCTTTCTACTATGAAGCTGCTGTTGCTGGTGGTATTCCAATTTTGCGTACTTTGGCTAACTCTTTGACGTCTGACAAGGTGACACGTATCCTTGGTGTACTCAACGGAACATCTAACTTTATGATGACTAAGATGGTTGACGAAGGTTGGTCATATGAGGACGCTCTTAAGACTGCCCAAGAACTTGGTTATGCCGAAAGTGATCCAACTAACGACGTTGAAGGTATTGACGCTGCTTATAAAGCTGTTATCCTTAGCCAATTTGGATTTGGTGCCACAATTGATTTCGACGATGTGACTCACAAGGGGATTACAAACATCTCTACTGATGATGTAGCTGTTGCTCAAGAATTGGGTTATGTCATCAAATTGGTTGGTGATGTGCGTGAAGTAGAATCAGGTATCTCAGCAGAAGTGTCCCCAACATTCTTGCCAAAAAATCACCCACTTGCTAGCGTCAACGATGTCATGAATGCAGTCTTTGTTGAATCTATCGGTATTGGCGAATCAATGTACTACGGTCCAGGTGCTGGTCAAAAACCAACAGCAACATCTGTTTTGGCGGATATTATCCGTATTGCTCGTCGTCTTTCAGATGGCAATGTTGGTAAACCATTTAACGAGTTCCGTCGTGACTTGCCATTGGCTAATCCAGCAGATGTTAAGAGCAACTACTACTTTGCCCTTGATACGCCAGACGAAAAAGGTAAAATCCTTCACTTGTCTGAAATCTTCAACTCAGAAGATATTTCATTTGAACAAGTCTTGCAACAAAAAGCAAATGGCACAACAGCTCGTATCGTTGTGATTACACACGCTATGTCTAAGACACAACTCAAAGCTGTTACTGAAAAACTTGAAGCAGCAGAAGACTTCACTGTTGTCAACACATTGAAAGTTTTGTCTAACTAATTGATAAGCCCATACTGGTGCGTATAAGAAAGGTATTCAAGGAGAAAAGTCGCTGATGGCTTTCCTCCTTTTGGTGTATTATTATGAAAATTACTGTTCCAGCAACATCTGCCAATATTGGTCCGGGTTTTGACTCTGTGGGTGTTGCCGTTTCTAAATATTTGACAGTCGAGGTGCTTGAACCAGCGGATGCATGGCATATCGAACATGAATTGGGAGATATTCCTTCAGATGAAAATAACCTCCTCATTTCAACTGCCTTGCAAGTTAAGTCTGATTTGCAGCCCCATAAATTGGTGATGGCATCAGATATTCCCTTGGCGCGTGGGCTAGGTTCTTCAAGTTCTGTTATTGTCGCAGGAATCGAGTTGGCCAATCAATTGGCAGACTTGCAGCTCTCAGACGATGATAAACTTGATATTGCAACCAAGATTGAAGGTCACCCGGACAATGTTGCCCCAGCTATTTTTGGGAATCTCGTTGTAGCCTCTTATGTGGACGAACATGTTAATAGCATCGTGACAGACTTTCCAGAGTGTGCCTTTGTAGCCTTCATTCCGAGCTATGAACTTAAGACGTCTGATTCACGTGGGGTACTTCCAAGTGACCTGTCTTACAAAGAAGCTGTAGCTGCATCATCTATTGCAAACGTTGCCATTGCTGCCCTCTTTGCAGGCGATTTGGTTAAGGCGGGACATGCTATTCAAGGGGATATGTTCCACGAACGCTACCGTCAAAAATTGGTTAAAGAATTTGCGACTATTAAGGAATTGTCAGGTCAATACAGTGCTTATGCGACCTATCTTTCAGGCGCTGGCCCAACAGTTATGACCTTGACGCCAAATGATCAGGCTGAAGCTCTTAAAACGGCTATCGATGGTCTTGGTTTAGATGGTGAAACCTTCATCCTGTCTGTGGATAAAGCAGGTGTTGTGGTTGACTAGAAAAAATCAAGGGCTACTCTTTGGTCTAGCCACCTATATTCAATGGGGATTTTTATCCCTTTTTTGGAAGCTTTTAGCAGGTGTTTCGGCTTACAACACCTTCTCGTGGCGGATTGTTTTTACAGTGGTGACTATGCTGACTTACGCCCTAGTTGCTAAGCAAAATACACGTTTCAAAAAGGAGCTTGTGGAACTTTGCCAGGATAAGAAAGCCTTGCTTCGTATGCTACTTGCTAGTTTTCTCATAGCAGCTAACTGGTTGATTTATATCTATGCTGTGGGTCATGGTCAAGCGACGCAGGCTAGCCTGGGCTATTACATTATGCCTATTATTTCTATCCTGTTTGCCCTCATTTTTCTTCGTGAATCATTGAGTAGGACCATGTGGGCAGCAGTAGTATTGGCCTTTATAGGAGTACTGGTTCTTGTTGCCAATACAGGAAAACTTCCCATGGTTTCATTGGGGTTAGCTCTGAGCTTTGGTTTCTATGGTCTAATCAAAAAAGGGGTTAGGCTCTCCAGTGACGTAGCCATGCTAGTAGAAAGTGGCTTGCTACTACCTTTTGTAGCTATCTATCTCGTTTTCTTTTCTCCAGAATCATTTTCTTCCTATTCGAGCATGGAAATGTTTCTCCTAGCCATATCCGGTGTGGTGACGGCTGTTCCATTGCTTTGCTTCTCAGAAGCAGTCAAAAGGGCACCGCTTAACCTTATTGGTTTCATCCAGTATCTTAATCCTACGATTCAACTTCTCGTAGCCATCCTCATTTTTGGTGAGACGGTCAGCTTTGGAGAGTTGAAAGGCTTCTTCTTTATCTGGATGGCCATACTAGTCTTTGTAACTGGCCAAATAGTAACATTTCGTAGAAGTTCCTGATAGCTATCGGGAACTTTTTATGATGTTGTCCTAAAAATGAGCCAAGTTTATCTGACAATTTTAGAACTTTAAGATATAATGGTAGTATTAGATTAAAATAGCGGAGAATTTTATGCGAAAAATGAAAAAGCTAGCGGGCTATCTGATTCTGCTCGCTATCCCAGTTGCCATCGCTGCAGCCTTGTTTATTTTTAACGGGTCAGGTTATCGCTTGTCAGAACAAGATGCGGCAGACATTGCTTACAAAAATGCAGGTGTCAAAACATCTGAGATTTCTCAATCAACAGTTTCGAAAGCACGTTCTGGGCTTCACGGAAGTTATGAGATTAGTTTCACAACGTCAGACAACCATTTTGAGTATACAATTGATGGTCAGTCAGGATCTATTTTGAAACATAAGAGTGACCATCCAACAACTAAGGATGAGGATGACGCTCAAAAAGGTGAAGAACCTAAAGACGAGACTCAACCTAGTGAAAGCAAGGAAGAGACAGCTGTATCAAAAGAGACTGCGCAAACAACAGCTCTTAACCATGCTGGCCTAGCTGAAGGTTCTGTGACAAACTTGAAAACGGAATTGAAGACTGAAGGAGACGGTAAGGTCTACAATATCAGCTTTGACTATGCTGCTAGCGGTCTACGTTATAAATACGCGGTAAATGCTGATTCAGGAGCTATCGTAGCCTATACGACTGAGTATCTCACAGGGGCTGCGACTCCTGCTCAGTAGGTCGCAGATAGAGTGAAAGCTCTCCTTATTATTAAGGAAAATCCTTGCAATTTCTCTGAAATGGTGTAAACTTAAAGTGAAAACGGTAACAGTAGCTGTAGATGTTGCCGTAGAATCAAGGAGGCTTTGACCATGAAAGAATTCCAAGCATTTAAAGACACGCTTAGCAATAAGGCTCTCAAAGCCATTTACGAAGAAAGTAAATTGGAAGTCCAAGACGAAACAACTGAAGGTACAGAAGCCTTCTCACTAGCCTTGGCAACCCAAATGGCTATCAATCTACTCGAAAGCTATGAAAAATGGCTAAAAGAAGAAAGAGCTAAGGAAGAAAAATAAGATGAAATCCTTGTCGGAAGACAGGGATTTTTCTAATGGAAAATAAAGTTATCTAGAATGTAGATTATCTGTCTTGAAATATCTATAATACCATCATTCGTGTACTCAAAATAAAATAAATGCTTTTACTTATGATAAATGAGCCATTTCTTGTGAAAAAGGTCTCGATTTTAGCCGATATTTTGTTACAATGGTTTCAGCAAGTTCCTTAAGAGAGGAGTAGAGAGATGATTTTCTTGGTGGTTAGGATAATTACTATGATGTTAGGGGCTATAGTTACTTACCTGCTATTGTGTTATTTTATTAGTCATACACAGTCCGAACATGTTTTAATAAGAGCACATCAAAGACGAGTTGCAGCTGGGAAAAAGCTCAAAGATGTTTGTGGGCTTGAATTAAAAGTTCATAAAGAACATTTTCAGAAGGATTTTGAAGGAAAGTGATGGTGAACTTCATGGAGTTAATTAAATCATTTCTTGTGGCGCCCTATTTTCTTGGGATGATTCTTGGTGGTGTATTTTTAGGGATTTATGTGTTGATAGATAAGATTATTAAGAATCCGATAAAGAATATCGATTATTACAAAAAGTTTGTAGAATCTTACAAAGAAGAATCAGATTTTTATAAAATGTCCTCCGAAGAGTATAAAACGATGGCAATAACTTACCGTAAGAGATATTTGGAAAGCCAAGCAAAGTTAGAACTTGTCATGAAAGGTAATAGTAGCCATTGAAAATTGTGAGGAAAAGTAAGACAGAGGACATACTTTCAAATTCAAAAATCAATAAGATTTCCATCACAATTTCATTTGTCTTGGTCTTAAAATTGTGATAAAATAAGACCATTCAGAGGTGCTTTGAAGCCCATTTGTCACAGGAAGCGGTGGTACTGAGAAATCCGCACAAATGTCAAAGCTGGTTGCTGATGGTCAAATTGAATCAAGAAAGCTGTGAGTGGTTGCCACTCAAAATTGGGTGGTACCGCGGATACACATTCGTCCCTGTCATGGTTATGACAGGGATTTTCTATAGCTTTTAAAGAACCAAGACCGAAGGTCGTAGGTGAATTTAGAGATATTGATGCAGACGGAGCGAAAGCGAGGTCTACGTTCCTATCAAAGGAGGGTGACATGAAGCAATCTTTTGAGACTAGTAAATTGTATTATGGTTTTCCCATTTTTATCTTGGGTTACCAGGATCAGACACATGGCTATAATGTGACGACTTGTAGTTCTTCTTATAGTCTAGGAGATTGGCTCGTTATAGGGGTCGGTAGTGAGGAAAATGCGGCAGACCAGATTAAACATTATCAGAAGTTCACAGTGAATATTCCTGATGAAAGTTTTATGCTGGAGATGGAGCAGGCTGGTTTTATTAGTCATCGGGAGAAGATTGCTAAACTTGGCCTAGATTTCCAACCTTCTGATTTGACACAAGCACCTATCCTGGATGCCTGTCCAGTCGTTCTGGATTGTGAGGTCGACAGAATTATTGAGGAAGATGGTATCTGTCATATCTTTGCTAAGATCCTAGACCGCCTTGCGGAATCTGATTTGTTAGATGACAAGGGACATTTCCGTAATGATTCTTTTGCACCGACCTACTTTATGGGAGATGGTCATAAACGTGTCTATCGCTATCTAGATAATCGTGTCGACCCCATGGGAAGCTTTATCAAGAAAGCGAGGAGGAAGGATGAAAAGAGCTGAGTTGCCAGAACGAATCGAAACGGAGCGACTCGTCTTACGAAATCGTACATTGGCGGATGCTGAGGATATCTTTGGTTTTGCCAGTCGTCCAGAAGTCTCCTACCCAGCAGGTTTCCCACCTGTTAAGACCCTCGAAGAGGAAATCTATTATTTAGAACATCTCCTCCCCGAGCGCAATCAAAAGGACAATCTCCCAGCAGGCTATGGAATTGTGGTCAAAGGGACTGATAAAGTTATCGGATCTGTTGATTTCAACCATCGCCACGAAGATGATGTTCTTGAGCTTGGCTATACCTTGCACCCAGACTATTGGGGGCGAGGCTATGTACCTGAAGCAGCGCGTGCCTTGATTGATCTGGCTTTTAAAGAATTGAATCTTCACAAGATAGAATTGTCTTGCTTTGGCTCCAATGTCCAAAGTCAACGAGTTGCGGAAAAATTAGGATTTACCCTTGAAGCTCGCATAAGAGACCGCAAGGATGCCCAAGGCAATCGCTGTGATGAGTTGAGATATGGCTTTCTTAGGAGTGAGTGGGAAGATTCAATAGGTGATTTTGAGTGGAAAAAATAATTGTAGATTGGATTATTACTTTAAGTTTTGGATTTTTAGTTTATTATTTTTATAAAACTCATAAAAAGAAAAATGTTACTTCTGATATTTCTAAAGAAGTGGCTCCTGCGAAAAAATCTGAAATATCGGAAAGTAATAGTAATTTTTTATCTCTAATGCCTAAATTTGAGATTTTGCCTGAAGACGTAAATGTTGAAGAGGACAAAGTACATGAGATTTCTGACGAAATTGTTATCAATAGACTTAATATGTTAGTTCCTCAAATAGTTAATGGTTACAAGCAGTTTGCTGATAAAAAAGTTGTTGAGCATATAAAAGAAATAGAAAATACAAAGCTCTATCAGATCATTATTCCAGAAGGAGCAAAACTTTATAAGTCCAAAGATTTAGCTGGAGCTTTTAGGGGTGGATATAGTGTGAATGGTCAGCTTGCTGGTCAAGCAAATCTAGTACCAGTTACAATTGGTAATACTAGAGACCTTAGTTCAATGGCTGATACAACTGCGACTGTAATGAATGTAGCTTCGTTGGTTGTAGGACAATATTATATGTCTGAAATCAATGATAAAATGGAAAAAATGCTTGGAAACCTGGATAAGATAGCTGACTTCCAACAAATGGAGTTTAAAGCTAGAATTTTAGCTTTGATTAGTAAAGTAGGGAAAATTTCTCAGTTTAATGCGGAGATCATTGAAAATGAAGAAATAAGAAAACGAACACTAGATAATCTAAGTCGACATGAGGATGAAGCCACTGAACTACTACAGCAGGTTAATTTATCAATTGAACATCTAGTTTCTAAGAATACGAGTAATGATTTTGAACAATATAAAGAGAACACTTATGAATTTGATAAACTAATAACTTATCAGCAATATTTACTTTCAATTTTAGAAGAAATTGGACGTTTAGTATACTTATTGAATATAGGGATGACATCTTCCGAATATTGTTATTCATCTTTTAATAATTATATAAAACAATCTACTGGAGCAAGAAATCAACTAGTTAATTGGCATAAGAACAAGATCAAACAATTTGAAATTGATCTAAAGAAAAAGAGGTATGCTAAGCAAGGGATGGAAGCAATCTTTTTTACACCAGTAACATGGTTTAGTAATGAATGGAAATACAATGAGTTATCCAAATCAGTTGTTGCTAAAATAGAAAAGCAGTCATCTAATTCACTCAATTTTAAAAATTTAACAAATGATTTATTGAATAAAGAGATAAAGATTATTTCTAAAAATGGCAAATATTTTTATTTAACAGAATAAAAGGAGAACACACACATGTCTAAAGAACTTTCACCTAAATACAATCCAGCTGAAGTCGAGGCTGGTCGTTACCAAAAATGGCTTGACGAAGATGTTTTCAAGCCTTCAGGCGATCAAAAGGCTAAGCCTTATTCTATCGTTATTCCACCACCAAACGTAACTGGTAAACTTCACCTTGGTCACGCTTGGGATACGACTTTACAGGATATCATCATCCGTCAAAAACGTATGCAAGGTTTCGATACACTTTGGCTTCCTGGTATGGACCACGCAGGGATTGCGACTCAAGCTAAGGTTGAAGCGCGTTTGGCTGAAGACGGCATTTCTCGTTATGACCTTGGTCGTGAAAAATTCCTTGATAAAGTTTGGGAATGGAAAGACGAGTATGCCTCAACTATCAAGCAACAGTGGGGTAAGATGGGACTCTCTGTAGATTACTCTCGTGAGCGCTTCACCCTTGATGAAGGTTTGTCAAAAGCCGTTCGTAAAGTCTTTGTAGAACTTTACAAAAAAGGCTGGATTTACCGTGGTGAATTTATCATCAACTGGGATCCAAAAGCTCGTACAGCCCTTTCTGATATCGAGGTTATTCACAAGGATGTCGAAGGTGCCTTCTACCACATGAACTACATGTTGGAAGATGGTTCACGTGCCCTTGAAGTGGCAACAACACGTCCTGAAACTATGTTTGGGGATACTGCCGTAGCGGTTAATCCAAATGATGACCGTTATAAAGATTTGATTGGTCAAAATGTTATCTTGCCAATCTTAAATAAACCAATCCCAATCGTTGGCGATGAACACGCTGACCCTGAATTTGGTACTGGTGTGGTTAAAATCACTCCTGCCCACGACCCTAACGACTTCTTAGTTGGTCAACGTCATAACTTGCCACAAGTCAACGTCATGAACGATGATGGTACCATGAATGAATTGGCTGGTGAATTCAACGGTATGGACCGCTTTGAAGCTCGTAAGACTGTTATTAAGAAATTGGAAGAAATCGGTGCTCTTGTCGAAATCGAGAAAATGACTCACTCAGTTGGTCACTCAGAGCGTACAGGTGTGCCAGTTGAACCACGATTGTCTACACAATGGTTTGTTAAGATGGACCAATTGGCGAAAAATGCCATCGCAAACCAAGACACAGACGATAAGGTTGATTTCTACCCACCACGTTTCAATGATACCTTCCTTCAATGGATGGAAAATGTCCATGACTGGGTTATCTCTCGTCAGCTCTGGTGGGGTCACCAAATCCCTGCTTGGTACAATGCTGAGGGTGAAATGTACGTTGGCGAAGAAGCACCAGAAGGTGACGGCTGGAAACAAGACGAAGATGTCTTGGATACTTGGTTCAGTTCTGCCCTCTGGCCATTCTCAACTATGGGCTGGCCTGATGTCGACTCAGAAGACTTCAAACGTTACTTCCCAACGTCAACGCTTGTCACTGGTTACGATATCATCTTCTTCTGGGTGTCTCGTATGATCTTCCAATCATTGGAATTCACAGGTCGCCAACCATTTAAGAATGTCCTTATCCACGGTCTTATCCGTGACGAGCAAGGACGCAAGATGTCTAAATCACTCGGTAATGGGATTGACCCAATGGATGTTATCGAGAAATATGGTGCGGATGCTCTACGTTGGTTCCTTTCAAACGGTTCTGCACCAGGTCAAGACGTGCGCTTCTCTTACGAGAAAATGGATGCTTCTTGGAACTTCATTAACAAGATCTGGAACATCTCTCGTTACATCCTCATGAACAATGAAGGTTTGACCTTGGATGCGGCGCGTGAAAATGTAGCTAAAGTCGCTACTGGTCAAGCAGGTAATGTCACAGACCGTTGGATTCTCCACAACCTCAACGAAACTATCGGAAAAGTTACTGAAAACTTTGACAAGTTTGAGTTTGGTGTAGCTGGACACATCCTCTACAACTTCATCTGGGATGAATTTGCGGACTGGTACGTTGAATTGACCAAGGAAGTCCTTTATAGCGATAACGAAGAAGAGAAAGTTATCACTCGTTCTGTCCTTCTATATACTTTGGATCAAATCTTGCGTCTTCTTCACCCAATCATGCCATTCGTAACTGAAGAAATCTTTGGACAAATCTCTGAAGGAACTATCGTGACGGCTGAATACCCAGTGGTTCGTCCAGAGTTTGAAAACGAAGAAGCGGCAGCTGGTGTTGAAGCTCTTAAAGATGTGATTCGTTCAGTACGTAACTCACGTGCAGAAGTGAACGTAGCGCCAAGCAAGCCAATCACTATCTTGATCAAGACAAGCGACAACAAGCTCGATGCCTTCTTCAATGATAACGTTAACTATATCAAACGCTTCACAAATCCAGAACATTTGGAAATTGCAGCAAATGTCGAAGTACCTGACTTGGTTATGTCAAGCATCATCACAGGTGCAGAAATCTACTTGCCACTCGCTGACCTTCTCAATGTCGAAGAAGAGTTGGCCCGTCTTGAAAAAGAATTGGCCAAATGGCAAAAAGAACTCGACATGGTTGGTAAAAAACTCTCTAACGAGCGCTTCGTAGCCAATGCCAAACCAGAAGTTGTCCAAAAAGAACGCGACAAACAAGAAGATTACCAAGCTAAATACGATGCGACAGTCGTACGTATTGAAGAAATGAAGAAATTGGTGAAATAAAGAAAGAGACACGGCGGAATGCCGTGTTTTTTTGGTATAATAGTAGACAATAATATTTATAGAGAGATTTTTAATGACTACTCTGCATAAGAACACAAATGCAACCTCCTCTGCGTTTGGATGGGATTTTCAATATAATCTTGCGTTATACTTAGTTATGGATCAAGAATTAACTCAACTTGAAAAGTTTAAAGTTGAAGGTCAAACAGAGGATATTGAGATATACTTCCGTAATAAGGAGCCAATTTATATACAGGCCAAAGCTCAGGAAAATCCGTACTCAAGGAATACGACAACTCAACATTTGAGTAATGCGATTAATTCTTTGATCAATGCAGTATATAATGTTAATGAGAAATTTAGTGAAGTCATTTATGGGACTAATATTGAAGTTCCCATAAGAGCAAATAGGTATCCAGATTTATTTCAAGGACTTAGGGTAAACTTGAAGTATGATGAACTTCCTGATACTCATAAGAAAAAACTTGATTTAATATTTGACAAAACTACCGTTCCAATTGATTTTGAGAAGCTAAAACAAAATATGCGTATCCTTAAAATTACTTTTCATGGGAGTGATGACGAAACACGTTATCGACTTATCAGGGAAAAAGTAATTAATCGGTTAAATGAAATTGGACTTCAAAGATATAAAGCGGTTAAAGTTTTTTCTTATTTACAAAATGAATTTAAGAATAATGCTTCTCAAAGAATTGATTTATCAATAGAAAAATTGGGCGAGTTGATTATACTTTATAGTATTAATGCTGAGGATAATACAGTTTATGAAGTGTTTGATATTCCTCAGTTTAATGAAACTAGTCTGAAAACAGACTTTTCTGAATTGATTTTGAATAAATCACTAGATTTTGAATTTGTTACTTCTGTTATAACTGAGTTTAACAAATTTTCTTTGACGAGTTCTACTCGGAGAGATACCGTTAAGAATTTCATCAATGAGAATTATGGTAAATATAGAGAAGATATTCTAAACTTACATGATGACATATGTGGCAGTCTTTTAGATGATTTAACAAAAGTGATATTATTTCAAATTTTATCTTCACACTCGGATATAAATAGTGTTAGAACAGGGCTGAATATATGAATTTTAAGTCACTAGAGATTATAAATGGATATGAGAAAAAAATATTTGAATTTGGTAAGAAGACGGAAATTTATAGTAATATCAATAGCGTGGGGAAGTCAACTTTGTTGAGATTACTATTTTATGCAATGGGATATTCTATACCATCTACCAAAAAAATTAGATTTTCAAAGTTACAAACAAAATTAATCATCGAGACAGATCAATTAGTAATTTTGCGACGTGACAAAAATAATATAACAATGGAAATCGGAGAAGAAACTGAGTATTTAAATCTACCCAGAGATTTATATTATATTCTAGGAAAAATTTTTAAAACAAGTAATATAAACGTTTTGGAAAGTCTTTTAGGTTGTATATATCTAGACCAAGATAAAGGTTGGACTCTATTAAATAGAGGAACGGTTATAGGTGGTATAAAATTTAAAGTAGAAACTTTAATAGAAGGAATTTCTGAAAAAGATTTATCACATTTAAGAGTTGAAGCAAATAAAATTGCTGTAGAGCTAAATAAATTAAGTGAATTGCAGAAGATCATTTTATTTCAAAGTGAAAATTTTGATTTAATGGATAAAAGTAATTTTCAGACTAATAAGATATCGGATATAGAAAATAGACTCTTAATAACTAGAAATAACAGAAATGAGTTATTGAAAAAACAATCTGTTTTGAAGAATATTTTGACCAAAAATGAAGATTATCTTAAGTATATTGAAAGTTTGGGATTAAGTGTCCGATGTCCAGACGGAGGTATAGTAGAATTAACTCGAGATAATCTCTCAGGATTTGAAGAAACGCAAACTGTGATTAATCTGAGAGTATTTCATTTAGGACAAGAAATAGAAAAATTACGAAAAGAAGAATTTGAGTTAGAGCAAGAACTCAATAATTCCCAGTATCTTGTAAAAGTTGAAAACCCTATTGAGCTTTTCGAACAACGATTGCAACTTATCACAGCACCAAAAGAAGTTATAGCTTCTGAAATAAAGAGGCTTAAGGAAGATAAAAAGGCGATTGAGGATAGAATAAAGTTTTCATTACGTGATGATACTAATCAACATATTTTTGATAATATTTTAAAATTTGCAAGGAAATTAAATGTTGAAGACTATTTAAATTCTGATAAAAATTTTGTATTCACATCAGATTTAAAATCGTTAAGTGGTACAGTATTACATAAAATTGTATTTTGCTATAAAATGGCATATATAATTGAAATGCAAAAATATCTCGGCTTAACACTTCCAATTGTTTTAGACTCTCCAAGTGGTAGAGAAGTAGATCAAAAAAATATTGAAGACATGTTTGATATTTTAAATGATGAATTTAGAGATAATCAAATTATTATTGCCTCTATTTTTAAATATAGTAGGTTTGATGTAGATGAACTAATAGAAATAAAAAGAAATTTACTTGAATAATAAGAATTTTTAGAAAGCAGGTAACTACATGACAAATTCTGTAAGTTCGAACCAATCTGAGAAGTACAACATTGCAGCTTTCTTCTCAGGTGTTGGGGGAATTGAGTTGGGATTTGAACAGACCAACGAGTTCAGAGTGGTGTATGCCAATGAATTTGATAAGTATGCGCGTGAGACCTATCAGTTGAACCATCCAGATACCTATTTGGATGGTCGTGATATTCACTATGTTCAACCAAAGGACATTCCAGCTGAACGTGTGGATGTGATTATGGGAGGCTTTCCTTGTCAAGCTTTTAGTATTGCGGGTTATCGCAAGGGCTTTGATGATGATCGTGGTGATCTTTTCTTCGAATTGCTACGCATGATTGAGGGACGAAAACCTCGTGCTATCTTCATCGAAAACGTCAAGAACATGGTCGGGCATGATCATGGCAATACTTTCAAGGTTATTCGTGAAGCCTTGACCGAGAACAACTACTTCATCAAGTGGAAGGTTCTCAATGGGAAAGACTACGGAAATATCCCACAAAACCGTGAGCGTATCTATATTGTTGGCTTTGATACTAAAGAAGCCTATGATATTTTTGAATTTCCTGAAGAAGTCAATTTGACAACTTCTCTGAGTGATGTGATTGATTTTGGTGCGACACCTGGCGAAGCATTCTATTACCGAGAAGGTAAGCAAAGATTCTATGATGAATTAAAAGAGTGTGTGACTAGTCAGGATACAGTTTACCAATGGCGCCGTCAGTATGTCCGTGAAAATAAAAACGGCGTTGTTCCTACTTTAACAGCTAATATGGGAACAGGTGGACATAACGTTCCGTTGATTCTGACAGACAGTGGTGAGATTCGTAAATTAACACCAAAGGAAACCTTCAATGTACAAGGTTATCCAAAGACCTTTAAGTTACCTGAGGGTGTTTCAAATGGTCAACTATATAAACAAGCTGGAAATAGTGTAGTTGTCCCTGTAATTAAACGCATTGCGGAAAATGTTGCCAAGGCTTTAAACAAGGGGATAGGTAAATCTCACCATAACCGTTCAGGAAATATCGCAATTATCTATATCAAGATGAATGGACAATTTGAAGGCGAGTCGTATGTTAAAGATTTTGTAAATAATGAAGCAGAAGCATACAAAAAAATTTACGAAGAATATGATGGCAATCTTGAAGTTATTACTGATGAACAGTATAGATCGTTGATTCGTAATAAAAGAAGTAAAGAATTTTATATGCTGTCCATAAATAGATAATGAATCTATACGTTTCGTTTTTTCCAGCTAAAATTATGTTAGGTTATCTGAAAATCGTAGCAATTTAGCATTTTACATCATTATTTAACGAATTATATAAGAAAGAGGACTAGTGAAAATCTAGTCTTCTTTTGATATACTTAAGCAAGAAGTGAGGATTGATTGATGTGGGAACACTTAAAACAAGAACAAAAAGAAAAATACAAGACTCTCATTACCAATTTTGCTAGTCTGAGTGAGGCCTTTTCACAAAAAGCAGAAGCAGATGAAAAGAATAGCACCGAAGATTTTGTAGCTCCAATTGTTAATTCTAAATTTCAGGAAACTGTTTTTCAAAGAGCTTTTCAAGCAGTTGGAGAGGATATTGCAAATACCTCCTATGATGCTTCGGTTGTCGTTGATGAGAAGCACAAATATCTCGTCGGAATCAAATCATTTGGTCTTAATTCAGGCGACCAAAAGATTGCTCAGTTTAAGAAAGACTCACAGTCTTGGAATGAATTACTAAGTGAAATTACTTTTTATGCTGAGATTTCTCCTGATAAAGAAAGTGCAGACAGGGAAAATTATGAGCGATATGAAAAATTAGCTCGAAAAATTGCAACTTTACGGAATCAACGAATTGAATCTTCCAAAGCATTGATTAAGGGTTTTAAGTCAGATTCAACTCATGTGGAGGCTGTGTATCATGTATTAATGCCGACACCAAAAGGTAGCGTCCCTCAAATTCATGTGGGCGAGACATCTTATTTACCAGTTGATTTGGATAACTTACAAATCAAAGGGTCGACCAATCTGAAAAATCCAACGAATTTTAGGTTTACTGACGGTCATCATGATTACAAGTATACTGCTGCAGATAGTCAGCTACATATGACTTTTAATAATAAGGAAATTATTGTCGATACTTGGGATGTACAGTATGTCGAAGACCCCTTTTATCTTTTTGAGAATCTTCATTTATTGACAGCAGATAAGAAAGCTCCTGATATTTTAGAAACTGTTTCTTGGGTAATCACAGATAAAAATGGGAATGTAGAAGAAAATTCTGGTTTTAATGGCTTTAATGGCGGATCTAAGTTAGCTAAGAAAGACCGTTTACCACGTATTATAAAATTTCAGAATCGCTTTAAAAACGAGTTATCCTCAGAGGAAATGGCTTTTGCGATATATTCATTAGAGGAGATTTTATTAAAGAGTTGGAAGACTAAGGAAGAAAAACATCAAATGAAGATTATTCGTGAGAAATTAGTAGATTTTGCTTATTCAAAGAATAATCAAGATTTAATCAAGAGTATTGAAAAGTTGGTTTACCGACCTGTGAGCGAGGTTTATATTCCAATCCCAGAATCAAACCATTTTCATGCCGAGAGACCAGATTTTTTTGGAAAGAATATTGGGACGTTTAAACCTGGAACAAAGGAGCTCGCTCTTTCAAAAGAAAATCGAACGTTTAAGTTGAAATTTTTACCATCTGGAGATATTATTGATGCCTATATTAACCAAGAATCTGGGAAAGCAATCCAGTCTATAGATAAACAGGATATTCTTGGGAATTGGATTTTGAGAGGGGTCTTTCAACTTGCTGAACGAGAAATCCTAACGGCCCAACGTTTAGACGAATTAGAAATCAATGGTATTCGTCTCAGCAAATTCAAAAATGGAGAAATTGGTATTGAGTTTATCTGGATTGATGTTGATAATCCTCCATCTGATGCTATTGGATGGGTGGCGAAGGACAAATAATTATTTACAAATTTCTAAAATAATCACCCCCCCTTCAGCTTCCTTTAAGCAACCCAGGCTATACTATAGTCATCCTAATAAGTATTACTGAACGTCGTTCGGTAGCGCTCACATGTTCTGGTTTTAAGTCAGACAGTGTATCTTTCTTTTTTCATAAATCTCCCAAACAAGTCTAATCTCACAAGGTTAGGCTTGTTTTTATGAAATAAGCAGAAAGTTTTTCATTAAAAGTAAACGCTTGTGTAAGTAAAATGAAAACGTTAGGCAAAGTCAGTGAAAACGTCTAAAAAACCGTCAATTCATTGACTTTCGTGGAAAATAGGACTAAAATAGCAGGGTAAAAATAATTAAAAAGGAGAATTCTACTATGAATCTAACTATCTTAGCCCTCGGTTTGGCCGTTATGGGTGTATCTGTTGGTGAGGGTATCCTCGTTGCCAATATCGCTAAAGCTGCAGCTCGCCAACCTGAGATGTTTAGCAAACTTCAAACATTGATGTTTACTGGTGTTGCCTTTATCGAAGGTACCTTCTTCGTATTGTTTGCCCTTAGCTACATTGTCTAATAGACAAATAAAAGATGAAGGAGGGATGAGCAGTGGAAACTACAAGTAATCCAACCGTCTCATTATTTGGGATTGATTTTGACTTGACTGTCCTTGCCATGTCTCTCTTGACAGTAATTATCGTTTTTGGAGTGGTTTTTTGGTCAAGTCGTAAGATGACCATTAAACCAAAGGGAAAACAAAATGTGCTTGAGTTCATCTATGAGTTTGTGAATAGTACCATTTCTCAAAGTCTTGGGAAATTCACGAAGAATTATAGTTTGCTCTTGTTTGTAATTTTCACCTTTGTTTTTACAGCAAACAACTTAGGTTTGCTTGTGTCTGTAAAAAGTGAGCATTACAATTTTTGGACTTCTCCAACATCGAACTTCGGTGTTACTATCACTCTTTCTTTGATTATTACCCTCATTAGTCATATTGAGGGGATCCGTAAAAAAGGGTTTAAAGGCTATCTAAAGGGCTACCTTTCACCATACCCAGCTATGCTCCCAATGAACATTTTGGAACAATTAACCAACTTTGCTTCATTGGCCTTGCGTTTGTTTGGTAACATTTATTCTGGTGAGGTACTTACTGGCTTGATTCTTCAATTGGTGACCTGGTCTGCTTTTGCAGCACCTGTATCCTTTGCTTTGAACCTTGTCTGGGTTGCCTTTTCAGCCTTTATCGGCTTTATCCAAGCCTATGTCTTTATTATCCTAAGTTCAAACTATATTGGTGATAAAGTCAACGAAGAATAATTAAGAAAGGGAGAAATGAAATGTCATTACTGATTAATAGTACGACACTTGGTAATATCATTATCACACTCGGCTCAGTTTTTCTCTTGTATTACCTCATCCGTAAATTCGCATGGGATCAAATTACAGGAATCTTTGCTGCTCGTGAAAAGAAAATTGCCACAGATATTGATAGTGCTGAAAATGCTCGTCAAGAAGCAGAAAGCTTGGCACAAAAACGTCAAGATGAGTTGGCAGGTGCTCGCACTGAAGCAGCTCAAATTATTGATGGGGCCAAGGAAACTGGTAAAACTCAAGAATCTAAAATCATTGCAGAAGCACATGATGAAGCTAAACGCTTGAAAGAAAAAGCAAATCAAGACATCGCCCAAAGCCGTGTGGAAGCACTTGCTGGCGTTAAAGGTGAAGTTGCAGACTTAACTGTCCTCTTGGCGGAAAAAGTTATGAAACAAAACCTTGATGCTAAAGCGCAATCTGACTTGATTGATAGCTATCTTGATCAATTAGGAGATGCTTAATGGATAAGAAAACACAAGCTCTTGTTGAGCAGTATGCCAGAAGCCTGGTAGAAGTCGCTTTTGAACAAGACGCCGTGTCAACAATCCAAGAAGAAGTAAGGCACATCCTAACAGTTTTTGCTGAAACAAATCTAAAAACCTTCTTGTCGCAGGAAAATGTGACAAGTGAAGCTAAAAAAGAAAGTTTGAGCTTGTTTCAAGAGTCTTGTTCAGTGTATATGAACAATTTTCTTGAGGTAATCTTACTCAATGACCGTGCCAACATTCTCTATGATGTGTTGAAATTGGTCCTTGAGCTCTTTGATCAAGAAGACAATACTTACGATGTTACAGTGACATCAGCAAGTCCCTTGTCTGAGGAACAAAAAGCCCGACTTTTGGCGATTGTTTCACAAAAATTTGAGATTAAGACACGTCGTTTAGTAGAAAAAATTGATGAGGACCTCATCGGAGGATTCGTCATCAAAGCAAAAAATAAGGTTGTTGACACGTCAATTCGCAGTCAATTGCAAACCTTTAAAACGAATTTGAAATAGAAAGTGGTGTGACTTTTGGCAATTAACGCACAAGAAATTAGCGCTTTAATTAAAAAGCAAATTGAAAACTTCCAGCCAAACTTTGACGTCACTGAAACTGGTGTCGTTACCTATATCGGTGACGGTATCGCACGTGCTCGTGGTCTTGATAATGCCATGAGTGGTGAGTTGCTCGAATTTGAAAATGGTGCCTATGGTATGGCCCAAAACCTTGAAACTAATGATGTCGGTATCATTATCTTGGGGGATTTCGTAGCAATTCGTGAAGGCGATATTGTTAAACGTACTGGAAAAATCATGGAAGTTCCAGTTGGTGAAGCCCTTATTGGTCGTGTAGTAAACCCACTTGGGCAACCAGTTGATGGTCTTGGTGACATCGAAACAACAGGTTTCCGTCCAGTTGAAACACCTGCTCCAGGTGTTATGCAACGTAAATCAGTTTCTGAGCCATTGCAAACTGGTCTTAAGGCCATTGATGCCTTGGTTCCAATTGGACGTGGTCAACGTGAATTGGTCATCGGGGACCGCCAAACTGGTAAAACTTCAGTAGCCATTGATGCTATCTTGAACCAAAAAGGGCAAGATATGATTTGTATCTATGTGGCTATTGGTCAAAAAGAATCAACAGTTCGTACACAAGTAGAAACGCTTCGTAAACATGGTGCTCTTGATTACACAATCGTTGTGACTGCCTCAGCATCACAACCATCACCATTGCTTTACATCGCACCTTACGCTGGTGTTGCAATGGCTGAAGAGTTCATGTATAACGGAAAACACGTCTTGATTGTTTATGATGATTTGTCTAAACAAGCCGTGGCCTACCGTGAACTTTCATTGCTTCTCCGTCGTCCACCAGGTCGTGAAGCCTACCCAGGGGATGTCTTCTATCTCCACTCACGTCTTTTGGAACGTTCAGCTAAAGTTTCAGATGATCTTGGTGGTGGTTCAATTACTGCCTTGCCAATCATCCAAACGCAAGCCGGAGATATCTCAGCTTATATCGCAACAAACGTTATCTCAATCACAGATGGACAAATCTTCTTGCAAGAAAACTTGTTTAACTCAGGTATTCGTCCAGCCATTGATGCGGGTTCTTCCGTATCACGTGTAGGTGGATCAGCACAAATTAAAGCGATGAAGAAGGTTGCTGGTACACTTCGTCTTGACTTGGCTTCATATCGTGAACTTGAAGCCTTTACGCAATTTGGTTCAGATTTGGATGCTGCGACTCAAGCGAAATTGAACCGTGGTCGTCGTACAATCGAAGTTTTGAAACAACCGCTTCATAAACCACTTCCAGTTGAGAAACAAGTTGTTATCCTTTACGCTTTGACACACGGTTTCTTGGATAGTGTTCCGGTTGATCAAATCTTGGATTTTGAAGAAGCACTCTATGACTACTTTGATAGTCACCATGAGGATATCTTTGAAACTATTCGTACAACTAAGGATCTTCCTGAGGAATCTGTACTTAATGAAGCTATCCAAGCTTTCAAAGATCAGTCAGAATACAAATAGAAATAGGGAGGACAGCATATGGCAGGCTCTCTAAGAGAAATCCAAGCAAAAATTGCTTCAACTAAGAAAACGAGTCAAATCACAGGAGCCATGCAAATGGTTTCTGCCTCAAAATTGACACGTTCTGAGCAAGCTGCTAAAGATTTCCAAATCTATGCCTCAAAAATTAGACAGATCACAACAGATCTTCTACATTCAGAATTGATTAATGGTTCGTCAAATCCAATGTTGGATGCACGCCCAGTTCGTAAGACAGGTTACATTGTCATTACTTCAGATAAAGGACTTGTTGGAGGTTATAACTCAACAATTCTTAAAGCTGTGTTGGACATGATTAAACGTGACCATGATTCTGAAGATGAATATGCTATCATTTCTATTGGTGGAACAGGTTCAGATTTCTTCAAGGCTCGTAACATGAATGTTGCTTTTGAACTTCGTGGCCTTGAAGATCAACCTAGTTTTGAACAAGTCGGAAAAATCATTTCTAAAGCTGTAGGAATGTATCAAAATGAACTTTTTGATGAACTCTATGTGTGCTATAACCACCATGTTAACAGTTTGTCTAGCGAAGTTCGTGTGGAACAAATGCTTCCTATCGCTGATTTGGATCCCAATGAATCAGAAGGTCATGTGTTGACCAAGTTTGAATTGGAACCAGATCGTGACACTATTTTGGATCAACTCTTACCACAATATGCGGAGAGTCTTATCTACGGTGCTATCGTAGATGCCAAAACAGCTGAGCACGCAGCGGGTATGACTGCAATGCAGACAGCCACTGATAATGCTAAGAATGTGATTAACGATTTGACAATCCAATATAACCGTGCGCGTCAAGCTGCCATCACTCAGGAAATTACTGAAATTGTTGGTGGTGCAAGTGCACTTGAATAGCAGAGATTTGTCTTAATTAGACACACATGAAAAAGGGATGATTGTCATCCAAAAAACTATCATAAGGAGAAAACAATGAGCTCAGGCAAAATTGCTCAGGTTGTTGGTCCTGTTGTAGACGTAGCGTTTGCAGCTGGTGATAAACTCCCTGAGATTAACAATGCATTGGTCGTTTATACTGATGAACAAAAGTCTAAACGTATCGTGCTCGAAGTAGCTCTTGAACTTGGAGAAGGTGTGGTTCGTACCATTGCCATGGAATCTACTGATGGATTGACTCGTGGACTAGAAGTTCTGGACACTGGTCGTCCAATCAGCGTTCCTGTTGGTAAAGATACCCTTGGACGTGTCTTTAACGTTCTTGGTGATACCATTGACTTGGAAGCACCTTTTGCAGAAGATGCAGAGCGTGAACCAATTCACAAAAAAGCACCAACTTTCGATGAATTGTCAACATCTACTGAAATCCTTGAAACAGGGATTAAAGTTATCGACTTGCTTGCCCCTTACCTTAAAGGTGGTAAAGTCGGACTCTTTGGTGGTGCCGGTGTTGGTAAAACCGTTCTTATTCAAGAGTTGATTCACAACATTGCCCAAGAGCACGGTGGTATTTCCGTGTTTACAGGTGTTGGTGAACGTACACGTGAAGGTAATGACCTTTACTGGGAAATGAAAGAATCTGGCGTTATTGAGAAAACAGCCATGGTCTTCGGTCAAATGAACGAACCACCTGGAGCACGTATGCGTGTTGCTCTTACTGGTTTGACAATTGCGGAATACTTCCGTGATGTCGAAGGTCAAGACGTGCTTCTCTTCATCGATAACATCTTCCGTTTCACTCAAGCGGGTTCTGAGGTTTCTGCCCTTCTTGGTCGTATGCCATCAGCCGTTGGTTACCAACCTACACTTGCTACTGAAATGGGTCAATTGCAAGAACGTATCACATCAACTAAAAAAGGTTCTGTTACATCAATCCAAGCCATCTACGTTCCAGCCGATGACTATACTGACCCAGCGCCAGCTACAGCATTTGCTCACTTGGATTCAACAACCAACCTTGAACGTAAGTTGACACAAATGGGTATTTACCCAGCCGTTGACCCATTGGCATCAAGCTCACGTGCCCTTTCACCTGAAATTGTTGGTGAAGAACACTATGCTGTTGCGACTGAAGTTCAACGTGTGCTTCAACGTTACCGTGAATTGCAAGATATTATCGCTATCCTTGGTATGGATGAATTGTCAGACGAAGAAAAAACATTGGTTGGACGTGCTCGTCGTATCCAATTCTTCTTGTCACAAAACTTTAACGTTGCTGAACAGTTTACAGGTCAACCAGGTTCTTATGTTCCAGTTGCTGAAACCGTTCGTAGCTTTAAAGAAATCCTTGAAGGTAAATATGACAATCTTCCAGAAGATGCCTTCCGTAGCGTAGGTCCAATTGAGGATGTAGTAGCTAAAGCTAAAGCTATGGGCTACTAATGAGGTGAAGATATGGCACAAATGACCGTACAAGTGGTAACTCCGGATGGTCTGAAATATGACCACCATGCCAGCTTTATCCACGCGGTTACTAAAGATGGTCAAATTGGTATCTTGCCAGGCCATATTAACTTGATTGCGCCACTTGAAGTGGATGAACTCAAGGTTCGTCGTGTGGATGACGAGAGTCACGTCGATTGGATTGCCGTAAACGGTGGTATCATCGAAGTTAAAGATGATTTTATTACTATCGTTGCCGATTCAGCAGAACGTGAACGCGACATTGACGTTTCTCGTGCCGAACGTGCCAAGCAACGTGCCGAACGTGACTTGGAAGAAGCAACTAAATCTGACCGTATTGATGAAGTTCAACGTGCTCAGGTTGCTCTCCGTCGAGCACTTAATCGTATCAGTGTCGGTACAAAATAAGACAACAAAAAACGAGACTTTGGTCCCGTTTTTTATTTATCGTAAAAGAAAACATGAGAAGTAGCAAAGTTATCAAAGAAAGCTCATTGTAAAACCTATCTGAAGGTAAGATAAAAAATCAAATTTCCAGTCCTGAAAACGGTTAATTTAGCTTTTACTTTAGTTTAAGGTATCAAAGTGTTATAATATAAGCTGTTAGCTTTATATTTTAAGAGAAAATGTAGAGTAACGTAATAGAAAGTATGAGTTTTTTAAAGATATGAAAATTGAAAAGAAGCATCTTTTAGATTACACCATCTTGATACCTTATTTAATCTTATCCATAGTTGGTTTAATAGTAGTGTATTCAACAACAAGTGCTCGTTTAGTAGCCTTGGGAGCCAATCCCTTCGCATCTGTTATAAACCAAGGAGCCTTTTGGTTGGTATCCTTGTTCTCTATTTTTTTCATCTACCGACTGAAATTGAACTTTCTCAGGAAAGATAAGCTTTTGGGTGTTGTTATTGCCTTTGAGATTTTACTTTTGGTCATTGCCAAATTTTTCACTAGGGAAATTAATGGTGCCAATGGTTGGATTGTGCTTGGTCCCTTGTCTTTCCAACCAGCGGAGTACCTTAAGATCATTGTTGTCTGGTTTTTGGCACACACTTTTTCAAAAAAACAGTCTGCTATAGAACGTTATGACTATCAAGCCTTGACGAAGAATAGATGGATTCCTAGGAATGGTAAGGAACTTAATGACTGGCGTGTTTATTTGCTTGTAATGATTGGTTTGGTTGCTATCCAACCTGACTTGGGTAATGCGGCTATCATTGTATTGACTACGGTAGTTATGTTTTCAATTTCTGGTGTTGGCTACCGTTGGTTCACGGCCTTATTTGCCGGCATTGTAGGGATTTCATCAGCCTTCCTTGGTTTAATTGCCTTGGTTGGGGTTCAAACCATGGCTAAGGTACCTATCTTCGGTTATGTTGCCAAGCGTTTCGCAGCATATTTTAATCCGTTCAAGGATTTGACTGGATCTGGTCTCCAGCTATCTCATTCTTACTATGCTATGAGTAATGGGGGCTGGTTCGGTCTTGGACTTGGAAATTCGATTGAAAAAACTGGTTATCTCCCAGAAGCTACAACAGACTTTGTGTTTTCAATTGCAATTGAAGAGTTAGGTCTTATCGGAGCTGGCTTGATCCTGGCCCTCCTCTTTTTCCTCATTCTTCGTATTATGATTGTGGGAGTCAAGGCACGAAATCCTTTTAACTCTATGATGGCATTGGGTGTAGGTGCCTTAATGCTAATGCAGGTCTTCGTTAACATCGGAGGAATCTCAGGGCTGATTCCATCAACAGGGGTTACCTTCCCCTTCCTTTCGCAAGGAGGTAACTCTCTTTTAGTGACTTCAGTTGGGATAGCCTTTGTCTTGAACATCGCTGCTAATGAAAAGCGTGATAATATTGTTCAAGCGATTGAGGATGAGTTATCTCAGACTCAAGAATTGGAAAATCAAGATGAAAAAATCGTACCTTTAAGAAGAAGTCGGTAATACGGCTTCTTTTTTCGTTAGATGGTGTTAGGCAGTAGTATGAAGATAGTGAAAGCTAATAGGAGCAGTAGAAATAGAATTATTGAAAGGCATATTTGTAATTACTCTAAAGAAAAACTGAAAACTATATAAAATACTTGCAATTCTATGACATTTTGATAGAATAATAGAGTAAAGTTAGACTGTATTGCCTACTGTCTATCTATAAAATATATTTTATTGGAGGCTTTTCCTAAATGGCAAAAGAAAAATACGATCGTAGTAAACCACACGTTAACATTGGTACAATCGGACACGTTGACCACGGTAAAACTACTTTGACAGCTGCTATCACAACTGTATTGGCTCGTCGTCTTCCTAGCGCAGTTAACACACCAAAAGACTACGCTTCAATCGACGCTGCTCCAGAAGAACGTGAACGCGGTATCACAATCAACACTGCACACGTTGAGTATGAAACTGAAAAACGTCACTACGCTCACATCGACGCGCCAGGACACGCGGACTACGTTAAAAACATGATCACTGGTGCCGCTCAAATGGACGGTGCGATCCTTGTAGTAGCATCTACTGACGGACCAATGCCACAAACTCGTGAACACATCCTTCTTTCACGTCAAGTTGGTGTTAAACACCTTATCGTCTTCATGAACAA
>OIFU01000143.1_pt1 | contig 66310 bp, 74 predicted proteins | sample 1582141 | NCBI WGS metagenome assembly OIFU01 (sample SAMN07501047, study PRJEB24779) | human gut metagenome | isolation source: stool | host: human infant | place: USA: Pittsburgh, PA
CACTTTTTTCGAAGTTTTTTTACTTCTCGTGTCTGCTGTCTCTCGCGAAACAGCTTATTTATAATATCATCTCTGACTTATCTTGTCAATAATTTGCAGTGATTTTAATTTTCTTTTTTTATAATGCTTTTTAATGGTATTTCTTCTCTCGATTTTACTAAAAAAAAGAAGAGTAGAACTCCTTACTCTTCTTCATCTTTATTTTTATTTTCAATTCTTTCTTTGACTTCATCGTAAGATAGGGCATGGTTATCTTCTTCTGACTCTCCAAGAGAATCCACCGGCATCTTACCAGTCTCATAAATTGACTTGATTTGTGCAGCATCAAGTGTTTCATACTTAAGCAAAGCTTCTGCAATGAGAGCATGTGTTTCTCGGTTTGCATTGATAATTTCAGCCGCTTTATCGTGTGCCTCAACTAAAAGTGATCGAATTTCTTCGTCAATAAGTTGAGCTGTATGAGCTGAGTAAGACTTATCTGTCGTAAATTGTCCTGGATTCATCGCATGATTACCCTCATATTGGACTGGTCCAAGTTTTTCGCTCATACCATATTCAGTAACCATTGCACGTGCCAGCTGTGTTGCTTGCTCAAAGTCATTTGAAGCACCTGAGGTTTGAACGTTGAAAATAATTTCTTCTGCAACGCGTCCACCCATAAGGCCTGCCAATTGTTCTTTTAGCTCATCTTTAGATGACAACATCTGATCCTCTTTTGGTAGAGAAATCATATAACCACCTGCTCGACCTCGTGGAACAATAGTAACCTTGTGAACATCACGAGCGCTAGAAAGTGTTAAACCAACAATTGTGTGACCTGCTTCATGGTAAGCCACAACTTTACGTTCATGTTCTGAAACTTGGCGGTCTTTCTTAGATGGTCCGGCAATAACACGATCCTCTGCTTCATCGATATCACTAGCATCAATTCTAGACTTACTACGTCGTGCAGCAACTAGAGCTGCCTCATTCAAGACATTCTCTAAGTCGGCTCCGACAAAACCTGGAGTTTGTTGAGCCACAACCTTAAGGTCAACATCTTCAGCCAATGGTTTATTTTTGGCATGAACTTTCAAGATAGCTTCTCGGCCTTTTACATCTGGGCGACCGACAAGAACTTTACGGTCAAAACGTCCTGGACGTAGGAGGGCTGGGTCAAGAACATCACTACGGTTGGTTGCAGCAATGACAATGATATTCTCATTTCCATCAAAACCATCCATTTCAATCAACAGTTGGTTAAGGGTTTGTTCGCGTTCGTCGTTACCACCGCCCATTCCAGTACCACGACGACGCCCAACCGCATCGATTTCATCAATAAAGATAATAGCACGTTCAGCCTTTTTAGCGTCTTCAAAAAGACTACGAACACGACTTGCTCCGACACCGACAAACATCTCTACAAAGTCAGAACCTGAGATACTAAAGAAAGGAACATCTGCTTCACCAGCTACAGCTTTAGCAAGAAGAGTTTTACCTGTCCCTGGAGGACCTTCAAGGAGGACACCTTTAGGGATACGTGCACCCAGTGCCTTGTATTTACGTGGATTTTTGAGGAAATCTACAACTTCTACAAGTTCTTCTTTTTCTTCTTCAGCACCAGCCACATCTGTAAAGCGAACTTTAATATTCTCTTTTGATTGTGTCTTAGCACGATTGCGGCCAAAGTTCATAGCTCCACGGTTACCACCTTGATTCATCATGAAAAGGAAGAAAATGGCAATCCCAATCAAAGGTATGTAACTAAAAAGATATGAAATCCAAGCACCACTTGAACTTTCACGTATCATTTTAACATTAACATCAGCTGCTTCTGATGCTGATTGCAATGCCTGCATGGTTGTTTCATTCTGAAGCACAGTTGACGTAAAGCTACGTGTCTCTGATGATGCACCACCTAAAAATGGTAGACTAAGGTCAGTATCAACCTTCTCAGCCTTTTTGTAGCTACCTTTAACTTCAATGATACTACCGTCTGGCTGATAAGTGATAGATTTTACCTTACCATCTTCAATTTTCTTAACCAACTGTGTGTAAGACAATTGTTGACTTGAGCTTTGGCTTCCTCCTGCAAAGTATTGTACTCCAGTTACAACCGCAATAATAACTATGATGTAGAGAAAAGCATTCCGTAAGAAGCCATTATTATTTTTATTATTCATAAATTAATTAGACCTTTACTTATTTTGTATAAATTTCTTCTTTTAGGACACCGACATAAGGGAGGTTACGGTATTTTTCATCATAGTCTAGTCCGAAACCAACGATAAATTCATTAGGGACATCATAACATACGTAATCTGCCTCAATATCAACAACACGACCCTCTGGTTTATCAAAAAGAGTTGCGATTTTGACTGAATTGGCTTTACGGTACTTGAACATATCTCGAAGATAAAGGAGCGTACGACCTGTATCAATGATATCTTCAATAAAGATGATGTCTCGTCCTTCAACATTAGTGTCAACATCTTTAAGAATCTTTACTTCACCACTGCTGACAGTTCCGCCACCATAACTTGAAACGACCATAAAGTCCATCTCAATATGGGTATCAATATGTTTGATAAGTTCTGCCATAAATGGAACAGCACCTTTCAAAACACAGACTAGAAGAGGATTTTTCCCCGCATAATCCTCTGTCAGTTGTTGTCCTAGTTCTTTAGTTTTAGCTACGATATCCTCTTGGGAAAAGAGGACTTTTTTAATGTCTTTTTCTAACATTTGGGTTCCCTTTCTCGAAGTCAATATTCTGTTATTATACCACTTTTACTTCAATCATCGTTATTTGAACATGGTATTTGATTAGAAATTCTTATAAATGACTACAGTGCCATAAAGTATAGCATTTTCAGGTCTTTTTTTCAAATAGAGACGCCCAGCAACATAAAGAAAAATAATATGACCATCTTGTTCTCCTACAATGGCTTTTTGACGATCCTTCTCTAAAATCTTATTGTCTATAAACAGTCGTCTTAATTTTTTATGGTGACTACCAAGGTCAATCTTATCGCCTTCTTTTCTATGACGAATCACTATTGGGGCATCTGACCAAATACTAATAGCATCTGTGTTAGAAACGTCATTGAATTCTGAAAAAGTCAAGGTATAATCCTCAAACTCAACAGATTTTCCAAATTCTAAGAGACAAGGAGGGGATAAAGAGATAGCCTCTTCTTTCCTTATAAGGAAAGAAGTCTGTGTTTTTACTAGTTCGTAACCATTTTTTAGGGGGATCTTTCCTGAAACATTTTTCCTTAGATAACTTATCAATTGATTAAATTGGCCTTTAGAAAGCTGTAAATCAGGAAAGGTATCTAAATAGTTCTGAAGAAGAAAGATCTGGACAGCATCTGACTGTTGCTGAAAAACAGATAAATCAGTAATAGTAATATTCTTTGTTAACTCCCCTAAAGCTTGCTTCATAAGACCAATCTCCTCGGCTAAAAGACAAAGGTGCTCCTTAAATTTAGGATTTTCCTGAGATAAGGTAGGAAGATAGGTCAATCTGATACGATTCCGAAGATAGGCTAGTGACATATTACTCCTATCTTCAAAATGGAAAGTTACGGGAAGCTGATCTTTCGTAAGATGCAAAAAGGGACGAATAATCTGACCAGTACCAAATGGTCTGATAGCTGAAATTCCTGTCAGGTGTCTTAAACGACTTCCTCTCAACAGTCTCATAAAAATCGTCTCTGCTTGATCATCTGCATGATGGGCTGTTACAAGAGCAGAATAATCATAATCTTTCATGACCCGCTTAAAAAACTCATAGCGAAAGGTACGGGCAGCATTTTCTGAAAACTTTCCTGAGAAGGCACTATAGTGAAAAGGGACCTTATGTTCCTTTGCCCAATGACGTAAATACGCTTCTTCATGCTCCGACTCTTGTCGTTGTTTATGGTTAACGTGAGCAATCCCCAACTGAATATCCAAATCTTTTTGATGGTTATACAAAAAGTACAGCAAACTCATAGAGTCTGCTCCACCTGATACTGCTACTAAAATTTTCTTGTGCTGGTTAAAATAACCCTTGGCTTGCATCATTTGCAACAATTTTTGTGTCATTATTTTAAAATTCCATAAACATCATCTGCAATTGAGGTGATTTTGTCATAGCCCTCTTTATCCGTAAAAATCGATAGAATAAAGGGAGAATCTGCATAAACAATAGCGACGTCATGTTTAAAGTCGTAGGCATCACCAATTTTATGAGCGACAGGCACATCAATGTTTTTGGAAATGCGTTCGCCATCATAGTCCGTACTTGAAAGATAATTGATAATATCTCCATTTTGTCTATAAACAGCTTCCATCAAAGTACCTGCGGCTCTTGCAGTCAACTCCTTTTTATCCATATTCCACGAAGTCGCTGCGGCTTTATCTACTGATTTTTGGAAGGCCTTGTCATACTGATTAGTTACATAATAACCTAATATATTTGTCGCTACATTATCTGAGTTTTGGGCTACAGCCTTTAACAGATTTTCCAAGCTATAATTCTTATCATCAGGCATCTTACTAATCTTTCCAGAACCATCTGGATCATAGGCACCTGGAAAACCATTTACAGCAGAGGTATATTGATACTCATCTGATAATGATAATTTCTTTTGAGACAGACGTTCCTGTGCATAATAGAGTACTCCAAGCTTGGCTACGCTTGCTGCATACATGCTTTTTTCGTCATTGATAGCAGCTACTCGGTCCGTATCTAGCTGTTTAACATAAACTGAGATGCGCTCTTGATTGTTATACTTCTCATTAAGGACTTTTTGAACAGCCTCGATGCGATTGTCAGTCGTTGATAAATCAGAAGCGTTAATCCACCCCTCTCCGTCTACCAAATAGTAGGTCCCTGCATGCGTCTGAGCTACTTGGCTAACCTTAATGGGTTTAAAACTAGCGAGTTTGGAGTCAGCTTTTTCAGTTCCTAAAACGTAAGGTTCTTTGTATACCGTTAAACCATCTTTAGTCCAGAAGGTCATATCTACTGGTTTTCGATTATAGATACTGTCGTCTACAATTGATTTCTGACTAGCGGCTACATAATCACCATCTTGAAGTTGGAAAACAGGCTCACCTTTAGCATTCCAAAAAATAGCAGAAATCGATAGTTTGGTATCCGCTTGGATACTGGTTTTAAATTCTGTTAAATCCTTGTTCTTGTAAGTTAGGATAGTTGTTATCGTTCTTGGATTTTTAGGAATCTGTTTAAATTGAGTCAAGCTAGCTGTAGTATTTTGAGTCAATTTTTGGACCTGTTTTGGGGTCAGAGTTAGCTCCTTCTCCATAGGAAGTAAGACCAGGGGGCTAGAAGATACAAGCACAACAGTTGCAGCTATTAAGAGCTTTTTCATGCTTGCTTCTTCACCTCCTCTTTCCTCGGTAATTCCGTTTTAAGTTGCTGATTTTTTTCTGATAGTTCCTCTAACTTGGCTTCTGAATAGGTTAAAAAAGTTTCTACAGTTTTTAGTAAATCTTTCATTAGGGTAATAAGCTTGGTACAGGATAGATTGACTCTCCTTCACGTGAATAATAGTACTTAGCACGCGCATATTTCTCGGCGAAAGCATCATCCTTAAGTTTCTTAGCCAAATCCTTTCGTTCCTTTGTCTGATCCGACAATTTATCATAGTCTTTCTGAAGCGACAAGACTTCCTTCTCTTGCTGTTTGATATTCATATAGGTCTCAACCAGATTATAGGTTGGCAAGATAAAGAGTAAAACAACCACAAAGAGAATCCACCCCATAAAGCGATTCCTTTGTTCGTGTTCGGCACGCTCTAATCGTTGCTCTTGATTGGCATTATCAATGTAATCGTTCGTAAGCTGTACAATATTAGGCTTCTTGCTCATCTGCTTCAATCCTTGTTTCACTTATAATCTCGTACATTTTTGCCGCATCTTCTTTTTTAGTACTGTCTTTCATTTCTAAAACACGGACAGTTAAAAGTTTATTTCCAAAACGAACTTCCACTTGGTCACCAATTTTTAAATCTGTAGATGACTTAGCGAGTACTCCATTTACTTTTATACGTCCTTTATCAGCTACTTCTTTAGCAACTGGACGGCGTTTGATAATTCGTGATACTTTTAAATATTTGTCTAATCTCAATGTTACTGTTTCCTTTTCGTTAGGATATCTCTTCTATGATAGCATTTTTTTGAGAAAATAGGGGACTAAAGCCTTTTCAAGTACAAAAATAAGAGAATCGACACTAGTCGACCCTCTCAGGAGATTTATGAAAAAGAAAAGTTTTAGGATGTTTTATAGTATAGAGAAACTTACTTAAACTTTCCTTAAGCTTCTTTTTTTTCTTTACGTTCTTTGATTTCCATAAATGTCTGTCCAAATATCTTTAATTCTTCAAGAATCTCATAGTCTTTCTTGTTACGAACATCAAAAGTAATCTCTACTTTCCCCTGGTTATCACTGATTTTTGCTTTTAAATGCGTTTTAGAGATGGCTTCGAAATAGTCTTGAGTCAAGAAGAATTTAAGAGAGGCTTTTTCGAAACGAACAATAATAATATCGTTCTTACGCTCGACTAATTCTGCAAAGGCAGCATCCAAATAGGCCTTAACCAGACCAATCTCAATGAGATAGGCAACTTGGTCTGGATATTCTCCAAAGCGGTCAATAAGCTCATCTTGAAGGTCTTGATAGTCTTTCTGATTCTCAATTTCTCGAATACGCTTATAAATTTCAATTTTTTGGCGCTCGTCAGAAATATAGTCGGAAGGGAGGTAAGCATCAATCTGAAGATTGAACTCTGCATTTCCTTTACGGCGAACTTGAATTTTACCTTGACGTTTATTGATAGCCTCTTCCAGGAGTTGTGAGTACATTTCGAACCCGACTGAATCGATGAATCCACTTTGAGAAGCACCAAGAATGTTCCCGGCACCACGAATTGATAAATCACGCATGGCAATTTTGAAACCTGATCCCAGTTCTGTAAAGCCCTTAATAGCATCCAATCGCTTCTCAGAGACTTCCGTCAACACTTTGTCAGGACGATACATGAGATAGGCGTAAGCAATTCGATTACTACGTCCCACACGACCTCTCAACTGATAAAGAGTAGATAAGCCCATATGATCTGCATTCTCAATAAAGAGCGTATTAACGTTGGAGATATCGATCCCTGTCTCGATAATAGTCGTTGCTACCAAAACATCGTAATCACCATTCAAGAAATCCAAGAGGGTATTCTCCAACATAACCTCACTCATCTGACCATGAACAAATCCGATACGTGCTTCAGGGACTAGCTCATGTAGTTCAGAAACTTTTTGATCAATGGTTTCAACACGATTATAAACATAAAAAATCTGGCCGCCTCGGTCCATCTCTCTTAATATCGCTTCTCGAATAAGACCAGGATTGGTTTCCATAACATAAGTTTGAACTGGATAACGGTTGGTAGGTGCTGTCTCAATAATCGACAAATCACGAATACCTAACATAGACATATGAAGCGTACGAGGAATAGGTGTCGCAGTTAGAGTAAGGACATCAACCTTAGCTTTCAACTCCTTAAGTTTCTCTTTATGCTTCACGCCAAAACGTTGTTCTTCATCAATTACTAGCAAGCCTAAATCAGAAAACTTAACATCTTTGGACAGCAGGCGGTGGGTACCGATAATAATATCAATACGCCCTTTAGCTAAATTTTCAATAGTCTCATTTTGCTCTTTTTTACTTCTAAAACGACTGAGTTCATCTACCTCAACAGCATGATTTTCAAAACGTTCTTTAAAATTCAAATAATGCTGATGGGCAAGAACTGTTGTAGGAACTAGGATAGCAACTTGCTTTCCATCATTGACCGCCTTGAAGGCAGCACGCATAGCTACCTCTGTCTTACCAAAACCAACATCACCAACCAAGAGACGATCCATGGGTTTGTCTGACTCCATGTCTGCCTTAATTTCCTTGATAGAACGCAATTGATCTTCTGTCTCAGCATAGGCAAAATCATCTTCGAAATCCCTTTGATTATCATCATCTGGTGAAAATGCAAAACCTTTAAGTTGACTACGCTCAGCGTAAAGTTTTAAGAGATCATCGGCAATATCCTCTACTTGCTTGCTTACTTTTTGTTTAGTTTTTTGGAAACGCCCATCATTGAGTTTATTAATTTTAGGCTCTTTCCCGTCCGCTGACACATACTTAGAGAGACTCTCAATCTGCTCAACAGGTAGAGAAATTGTTGCAGCATCCTGATATTGGATGGTCAAGTAGTCACGATGCACCCCTTTAATCTCAATAGTCTCGATACCTTTAAATTGCCCGATACCATGAGTCTGGTGTACAACATAATCACCCTTTTCGAGTTCATTGTAATCTTTGAGACGCTCAGCATTGGAAACGTGACTGGCACGCGCACGACGTTTTACTTTTTTATGAAAAATCTCACGTTCAGTGACAAGAACAAGCTTTTCATCCGCAAAGTAAAAACCATTGGATAAGTTTCCTAGGACTAACTGAGGCTTATGAGGTATCAAATCTCCAAAGCTACTAAGGGGTAAATCTAAATCATATTCTTCCAAGGTTTCCTTCAAAGATTTGAGCTGCTTCTCAGACCCCACTTGTAAAATAACTGTTGCCTTATTCTTGGTATAGCGATGTATTTCATCAACTAGAAGTGGGAACTGGTTAAAGAACTCTTGCATAGGGTATTGCGTGAATTGATACAACTTATCAAATTTAAGATTTCCCAATCCCTTATGAAAATTCGAAAAGAAACTAGCTGGCTGATAGTTACGTAAAGTCTTAAATGAATCCACTAAGTAATTTAGATGACTCAGAGACTTGCCCTGATGAAGATCCTCAGTTAAAAGATTAGCCACTTCCAACTCAAGACGTCCATGGCGGTCCACTATCTTTTGAAAATCATCAATGAATCTAGGAGTTCCCTTTGGAAGGTAGTCAAATAAGGTGTAAGCTTTATCATAAAAGAGAGACAAAAACTTACGTAAATCTTTATGACGGTAACCATCAATCGTAACTGACAGAACTTCCTCAAGGTAAGCTTTATGAGGACCTTCTGCCTTCGAGACCGCACTTTCTAGGGCCTTCTCAGCACGTTGGTAATCTTCTCTTGTTAAGATAATATCATCTGCCGGAGATACGATAACATGCTCTAAATTGTCTAAAGATTTTTGACTATCGCTATCAAACTGACGAATACCATCAATCTCGTCTCCAAAAAATTCTAAACGGTAGGGGAGTTCTGCAGTCAGTTCATAGATATCTAAAATATCGCCCCTACGACTAAACTCACCAGGTGAGAGAACCTGCTCTACCCTTTGGTATCCAATATGAGTCAGATGCTTACTGAGAGCCTCTAAATCATGTTCTTCCCCTAGTGCTAAGTTAATACGAGAGTCTTTATAAACCTTAGGGTTAGGCAAATGTAACTTAGTCCCAACTAAACTCGTGACCAAAACCCCACTGGCCTCTTTATCTATTAAAAAATTAAGACTTTCGAGACGAGAATGGGTCTTTTCTGGAGAAGCGAAGATAAACTCTGCAGCTACTACATCATCTGCAAAAAAAGAATAAACCTTATCCTCTCCTAAGATAGCTGACAAATCTCCTGTTAGTTGCTCAGCTTCATTTTGTGTTGAAGTAACGATTAGAATCTTAGGAACCTGCTCAGAAAGGGCAGATGCCATGACAACTGCCTTGCTGGAACCAGAAAATCCCATAACCAACTGTCTACTCAATAAAGTTACTTTATCACGCCACTCAAGCAATTGAGGATTCTTCTCAAAAAGATCTAATAGGGTATTAGCCATTATAACGCCTCATGGTGTCTTCGAAATCATTGGTTTTAAGGTAATGATTGAGGGCCGTCTCTACCTTGTCTAAAGTCAGTAAAATTGTGGCATAATCATCTTCACTAAATTTTCCAAGGACATGATTAACGACCGTCATTCCTTTCTGTGGGCGACCAATACCAATTTTTATACGGTCAAATTCTTGAGTGCCAGTTTCAGCAATAATAGATTTAATCCCATTATGACCACCTGCTGAACCTTTTTGACGAAAGCGCAGTTTCCCAACTTCCATATCTAAGTCATCGTAAATAACGATAAAATCCTCCATGGGAATATTGTAATAAGCTAGCAATGCTCTAACAGCTAGACCAGATAGATTCATAAAGGTCGTTGGTTTCACAAAATAAACCTTTTCACCGTTTAAAAAGGTCGAAGCCACTTCAGCCTTAAAGGTCTTTTCTTCAGAAAAGGTTAATCCCAGTTCCTTAGCCATTAGGTCAATAGCCATAAAACCAACATTGTGACGTGTCTCATGGTATTTTGAACCAGGATTTCCCAAGCCAACTACTAATTTTGTCATTATTTCTCCTCTTTGATAAACAGCAAAAGGACTGAAAAATACTTTTCAGCCTTGTGCACTATTTTTTATTTTCTAAACGTTGAAACGGAATTCCATAATATCGCCATCTTGGACAACATATTCTTTTCCTTCTTCACGAAGGCGACCAGCTTCCTTAACAGCTTTCTCAGAACCATATTTAATGAGATCATCGTAAGACATGGTTACAGCACGGATAAAGCCTTTCTCGAAGTCAGAGTGGATAATTCCTGCTGCTTGTGGAGCCTTGATGCCGCGTTTAAAGGTCCAAGCACGTACTTCTTTCTCACCAGCAGTAAAGTAAGTTCCAAGACCAAGCAAGTGATAGGCTGCGCGTGTCAGTTTATCAACTCCTGATTCTGTCAAACCAAGGTCTTCCAAGAACATTTCTTTGTCTTCATCATCCAATTCAGAAATTTCTTCCTCAACACGTGCCGAGATAACAACTACTTCTGCATTTTCAGTCGCTGCAAACTCACGAATTTGTTTGACATAATCAATATCATCAGGATTTGCGACTTGGTCTTCATCAACGTTAGCCACATAAAGTACTGGTTTTGTTGTCAAGAGGAAGAGTCCCTTAACAATTTTTTGCTCTTCCTCAGTAAAATCAATCGTACGTGCAGACTTACCATCTTCTAGAACAGGTTTAATCTTTTGAAGAATATTAAACTCTGCCACAGAATCTTTATCTTTTTGTGTACGCGCAATTTTTTCGACACGCGCATAACGTTTGTTAATTGATTCAAGGTCAGCCAAAATCAATTCTAGGTTGATTGTATCGATATCGGCCATAGGATCTACAAAGGCATCCTCACGCCCTTGTTCACGCATAACATTTTCATCATCGAAAGCACGAACGACATGGACAATAGCATCTACTTCACGAATGTTCGCCAAGAACTTATTTCCAAGACCTTCACCCTTTGATGCTCCTTTTACGATACCCGCAATATCTGTGAACTCAAATGTGGTTGGAACTGTCTTTTTAGGGGTAATAAGTTCAGTCAGTTTCGTCAAACGCTCGTCTGGTACCTCAACCATTCCGACGTTTGGATCAATTGTCGCGAAAGGATAGTTAGCAGCTTCCGCACCCGCTTTTGTAATTGCATTGAAAAGAGTTGATTTACCAACGTTTGGCAAACCAACGATACCTGCTGTTAAAGCCATTAATTTATTTCTCCATAAAAAAGTAATTCAGTTAATTATAACACAAAAATTGTTAAAAATAGGCAACTTCCCTTTGAGAATCATAAAAAGGAAAGCAAGGCAAAGAATGCTATAAAGAAGATAATTAGGGACTCTAGAAAGTTTTTATATTGCTAGTAAACTAATTTTCTTAACACAAGAACCTCATTATATAGACTCCCCAATGTCTGTTATAAAACCTTCTTAAGTTTCTTTTCGAAATCATGACGACTCATCATAACCACATGATCACAATTCGTACAACGAATCTTAATGTCAGCTCCAAGACGGGTCACTTCCCATTCATTAGCTTTTTTTCCTGTTGCTTTTATGGTACAAGCATGTGGTTTTTTCATTTCAACTAAACTTCCAATTTGGTACATAAACTCCCTCTCTAGTAAAAAAGTTATCCACAGTGGATAACTTTTTCGATTTTAGTTTGTTCTTACAGGTGTAATCAATTGAATAAAATTCTCACTGTCATCTGCTGGCGTCAAAGTAAATGGACGCACCGGTGAAATGAAACGTACACGGACAGTCTCACTCTTAAGAGCTTTCAAAGCATCTATTAGGTAGGTTGGGTTGAAACTAATGACCAAATCACTACCAGAAACATCTTGCACATCAATATCCTCATTCACCTTTCCGACTTCTGGTGAATTAACATGGGCACTGACACTGCCATTGATGATTTCGAGTTTGACGGTACCACTTTGACTAGCATTAGAAATCAAATATGAACGTTCCATAGCAGAACGAAGGCTAGCAGTCTCGAAAACAACTTCTGTTTCAAATGAATCAGACAAGAGACGATTCGTGTCTGGATAATTTCCTTCAAGTAGACGTGTATAGAAAGAAATTGTTTCACTACGGAATAGAATTTGATTTGCTGAGAAGAAAACCTCTAAGTTTTCAATATCATCGCTAAAGACTGCCGATAATTCTTTAAGTGAGCGACTTGGGATTACAACATCAAAGTTATCCGCAGAATGCTCCAAAACAAGTTGACGTTGGCTCATTCGGTGAGAGTCTGTTGCTACAGCTTTGAGATCTTTATGATTTGAAAGAACAAAGTGAACCCCAGTTAAAATTGGACGACTTTCTTGTGTGCTTGCTGCGAATGAAGTTTCAGCAATGATAGATTTTAACACTTTTGTGTCCATGAGTAATGGCGTCAAGCTATCAACTTCCTGAATACGGGGATATTGTTCGACATCTTTCCCTTTCAAGGTAATTTCTGATTTACCACTTTTCAGTAAAACTTGGTATTGTTCGATTTCTTCAAAAGTAAGGGTAACATCAGGCAAGCTTGAGACAACATTAATGAAAAAGTTTGCTTCCAAAAGGATACTACCTGGCTGCGTAATTAATAGGCCTGCATTTTCTTCTGAAACTGAGATACTATTTTCAATTGAGATTTGCCCATTTGATCCTGTCAAATAGATACCATCTTTGGTAACTTCGATTTTAATCGTTGATAGAATTGGGATAGCATTTTTAGAAGAAATAGCACGGCGAGTTGTATGAAGTGCTTGTAAGAAATAAGCTTTATTAATCGCAAATTGAATCATGATGCTCCTTTATTTTATTAGTATTATTTTAGTAGTAGTAGTAGGTCTTGTGGACACTGTGCATAAGTCTACAAAACATAGTTTTATCAAGGCTTTAAACTTGTGCACAGCCTGTGGAAAAGTTTGGATAATTTTTAATAGTTATCCACAAGTGTCATTTTATCTTGTTTTTGATGGTATCAATTTCAATGCGTAAACTGTCATCTTGAGCAATCATATTTTTGATTTTATTGTATGCATGTAAGACAGTTGAGTGATCTCTTCCGCCAAATTCTTTTCCAATTTTTGGAAGGGAGTTATCAGTCATTTCACGCGCAAGATACATGGCTACCTGACGTGCCAAGACAATATTTTGTGTTCGTTTAGTTGCCTTGATCTCTTTTACAGTGACATTATAAAATTTTCCTACCTCAGTTTGGATATCCTCAATCGGAATAAGAGTTAATTTAGGACCATCCATTTTACGTGCGCGAATGGCTTCGGCAGCTACTTCAACTGTGATAGTATCTAACTGGCGAACATTGGCAACTAAGCTAATATCTTTTAAGGCCCCTTCTAAGTCACGGACATTTGAATCAAATTGGCCAGCTAAATACTCAATTGTTTCAGGAGGAAAATGATAATCATAGTCCATAATCTTATTAGTAAGAATGGCCACTCGCGTTTCAAAGTCGGGTGGTGTGATATTAACGGTTAACCCCCATTTAAAGCGCGTGACAAGACGCTCTTCCATCTCGTTCAATTGATCTGGATTACGGTCGCTGGTCAGGACAATTTGTTTATTATTATTGTGAAGGACATTGAAAGTATTGAAAAATTCCTCTTGAGTGGCTTGCGTTGATTTTTTAGCCAATGATTGAATATCATCAATTAAGAGAACGTCCAGATGACGGTATTTAAGTTTTAGTTCATCCATTTTATCTAAACGGATATGGACAACAAATTCATTAATGAAATTCTCTGCAGTAATGTATTTGATACGTGCTTGAGGATTATCATGTAAGACCTTGTTACCAATGGCATTGAGTAAGTGAGTTTTTCCGAGACCAGGTCCTCCATAAATAAATAGAGGGTTATACGTAGCTCCTGGTGAATCAGCTACAGCTAAAGATGCAGCAACTGACCAACGGTTTTCATCCCCCTGAATAAAATTATCAAAGGTGTACTTACTATTCAAGTCAGAGTCCAATGTAGGAAGAGCAGGTGTTTGCTGTTCCTTTTTATTGCCAAAGTCATTGTTTGTTACAGTTGAATTTGCCTCGTTTAAGAGTGCTTCGTCAAAGACGTACTCAACTTTGATTTCACTATTATAGGCTTCAAAACCAGCCATCAAAATGAAAGATTGCATATTCTTTTCCCAGAATAGCTTTTTGACTTCCTCAAGCAGAATTGTAGCAACGTTATCTTGAACTTTGATGAGCTTGGTATCTAGGACATAATAATCAAAAGTGGCTTGTGTTAGTTCCTCTTTGGCCAGCTCTAAGAGCTTATTCCAAAAAAAATGCTCTTTTTCGGTCATTCCATCAATTCTCCTTCTTTATTCTTGTTCTCTGATTCTATCATAAAACAAAAAAGTTTTCCACAGGTCCGAAGATAAAAGTTCCCTAAGTTATCCACAAGGAAAAAAAGACAATTCACATTGTGCACAAGAGTTATCCACAAGTTGTGAATAAAAAAAGAAAACCTCTAAAATAAAGGGAGGGCAACATTTTTATGATGTGGATAAGTTTGCTTCTTTTTTCTCATCAATTCACAGGTCAAATTAGCTTGTTGATAATTCTGTTAAAATCTTCTTCCGTCGAAAAGTGTATTTGAATCGTTCCTGAGTGATTTTTGTGATAACGTAGAGTTACAGGGAGACCTAGCGATTTTTCAAGTTCTTTTTCTTTATCTTTTATATGGATATCTTTTTTTGATTTTTGTTTTCTAGGAAGTTTCTGAAGTTTTTTTTCTAGAGTACGAACAGACCATCTTTCAGTCACAACCTGCTGAAAGATGGTTAACTGCTTTCGAGGATCCTCAATAGCTAAGAGTGCTCTAGCATGTCCCTGACTCAGACTTCCGTTTTCAATACTCGTTTGTATCTCTCGTGGAAGTTGTAGTAATCTAAGAGCGTTACTAATATATGGTCTAGATTTCCCCATAGCTTTAGCGAGCTCCTCGTGACTATAAGCTAACTCATCAATTAAATTACGATAGGCCTTTGCTTCTTCAATAGGATTGAGATTTGATCGTTGTAAATTTTCAATAATAGCTTGTTTACGACTCTCTTGATCTGTAACTTTCTTTACAACTGCAGGGATTTCTGTCATCCCTAAACGTTTACAGGCACGTAAACGTCTTTCTCCAGCAATTAGTTCATAACCAATAATGTCAGATTTTCGTACAATAATTGGTTGTATTAAACCATTTTCTGATATTGACTGACTTAGTTCTACTAACTCTTCATCGGAGAATTCTAGACGAGGTTGAAAAGGATTGGGGTAAATTTCACTAATAGGTAAAGTTTTGAGTTGTTCTGACATGTTCTTCCTTTCCCAAAAAAAGACCTTTACATTATTGTAAAGGTCTTTTGACAGATTTGTCAATGATTAATCAGATAAGTCTTCTGTAGATTTTGTTAATTTAAGTTCTTCAGTTTTCTTATCTTTACCACGATAGAAGGTTACCTTGATAGTATCTCCGATACTATGGCTATAAAGATTGGTTTGAATATCAGTTTTTGAGCTGATTTCCTTACCATCAATCTCAGTGATAACATCATTTTCTTGAAGTTTACCGTCAGCTGGCATACCTTTCTGAACACTACCGACAACAACTCCAGATTTAACTTCATCTGGTAAATCTAATTTAGAAGTTGCACTGCTAGAAAGGCTATTAAGATCGGCCATTGAGATTCCTAGGGCTGGGCGTGTAACTTTACCGTCTTTTTCCAGTTGATTAATGATTTCGACAACATCGTTTGATGGAATGGCGAATCCCATACCTTCAACGGCACTACCAGCGACTGCTGACGTTGATGAAATCTTACTTGAGTTAATACCGATAACTTGTCCTTCAATATTGACTAAGGCACCACCAGAATTACCAGGGTTAATGGCAGCATCTGTTTGGATAGCATTTGTTGAGACAGTTTCACCATTGTCGTTTTGCATAGTTACGGTACGGCTAAGGCTAGATACGATTCCCTCTGTTACTGAGTTGGCGTATTCGGTACCAAGTGGGCTACCGATAGCAATTGCCTTCTCGCCGACTGTGAGAGAGTTTGAGTCTGCAAATTCTGCGACTGTTTTAATTTTATCTGAAGAAACTTTGACAACTGCTAGGTCAGAGTAAGTATCTTTACCAACGAGTTCACCAGTAATTTTTGATCCATCTGAAAGCATGATTTCAAGTTTTTTAGCCCCATCGACAACGTGGTTATTAGTTACGATGTAGGCTTCTTTGCCATCTTTTTTATAGATGACTCCAGAACCTTCACCAGCGACTTGCAGACCATCTGAATCTTTTGAATTTTCTTGGCTAGAATCAGAACTGTCCCCTCCGCCAAAGATACGGGCATAAAGGTCATTTTGAGAATCTGAAGATGAAGCTTCTTGATAATTGATGACAGAAACAACGGCATTTTGTACTTTCTTAACAGCCTTAGTTGTATCTGTTGTATTGCTGTAGACGGTCTTAGCCGTTTTTACTCCTGTATCTGTTGTATTGGTAAAAGATACCCCTGCAGCTGTTAGTAGGATAAAGGCACCAAGTAGACCACCTAGTAAGCCAATAACTAGCATTGCAATTGGCGCGACTATTTTTTTCCAGTTAAATTTTTTCATGTTTAGTCCTCCTTTTTGATAAACATATCAAAGTAAGCTTAATTATATCATAAAGTGATTTTAAAAAACAGTTATCAACAGTCTGTGGATAAGTTTCAAAAAGTGTAGATAAAAAGCGATTTTATAAGGATAACTATAGATGCTTGACACGAAAAAGGTGTGGATAAGGTGTTAAAAGATTGTGGATATGTGCTATAATAAGCCTATGAAAGTTAAATTGATTACCGTTGGAAAACTGAAAGAAAAATATTTGAAAGATGGCATTGCGGAGTATGTCAAACGACTAGGACGCTTCACAAAATTTGAATCTATAGAATTAACGGATGAAAAGACGCCAGATAATGCAAGTGAAGCTGAAAATAAAGCTATCCTAGACAAAGAAGGACAGCGTATCTTGGCTAAAGTAGGTGATCGTGATTATGTCATTGCCTTAGCTATTGAAGGAAAACAATTTCCCTCGGAACAATTTGCTAAAGAGTTAGAGCAAGTGACCCTTAGAGGCTATTCAGATATTACTTTTATTATAGGGGGCAGTTTGGGACTCTCTCCAACAGTAAAAAAGAGAGCTAATCGATTGATGAGTTTTGGTCTCTTAACATTCCCTCATCAGCTTATGCGCCTTGTATTAGTAGAACAAATTTATCGTGCATTCATGATTCAGCAGGGAAGTCCTTATCATAAGTAGAAAAAAGGAAACAGACATGTTCAGAATGAAAAAACGCTCCTATCGTGTTTTTGAAGGATTACGAGTAGCAACTCTAGTTAGTTATATAGGAGGCTTCATTGATGCCTATACTTACAATACTCAAGACGGTCGATTTGCAAGTATCCAGACAGGCAATCTCCTCTATTTGGTCATTCACCTTGTTGAGGGGCATATTGCAAGAGCTTTTAGCTATGTAATACCTATTTTTTTCTTTGTTTTAGGTCAGTTTTTTGTTTTTTTTGTTAAGAAGTGGCTCATTAACCATAAGTGGGGATGGCATTTGCAAGCGATTAGACTTGCCCTTCTCTTGATGACTATTCTTGCAATTATTACACCATACGTTGATTCTACTATTACGATTGCAGGCTTGGCATTCTTCGCCTCTCTTCAAGTAGGTATTTTTAAGCGAGTCAGAGGTGTAAATTATGCTTCCTTTATGATGACTGGTAATATTACTAATACCTCTTTAACCATTGCTAGAGCTATTGACGAGGGTGATGCCAAAGTGCTTAAACAAGCTTCTTATACAACTATTATCATCTTTACATTTATGGTAGGAGTCGCAGCCTCAACTTGGTTTGCTCAATATTTACATGAATACAGCCTATATACGACTTTGCTTCCCTTGTTTGTTTTAAATTATTTCTTATTTATCGAGGCAAAAGAAAAACGCAACTAGAGATTCTAGATTGCGTTTTTTTATCTGATCCCAGCAGGATTCGAACCTGCGACCGTTCGCTTAGAAGGCGAATGCTCTATCCAGCTGAGCTATGGGACCAATAACTCTATTAGTTTACAAAATATATAGCAACATGTCAATACTTTGTAAAAGCAAGATAAAAACTAACGTAAAATTCGAATAAATTTAGCAAAATTTAATATTTTTTTTGAAAAAAAGTATAGACAAAATCGAATACTCTGATATAATAATAAGAGTGTTAACGAGATAAAAATCTCAGAACTTGGTCCGTTGGTCAAGGGGTTAAGACACCGCCTTTTCACGGCGGTAACACGGGTTCGAATCCCGTACGGACTATTTTATTTATTTTTGTTTAAAAGGTTTAAAAAAGAAGACGGAAGTCTTCTTTTTTAGTCTAATTCATGTGGTAATAAAAGTGTTTCGGCTCCTGATTGATCAATCAGATAGACAATATTTGGAAAGAATGGGTCATACGGGTGATTATAATCAAAAGCAATAGCTGTTTTCTGCTTTCGATTTTGGTAGTAAATCGTTAGTGCTGCTTTTTTCTCAGTTAAGCGAAAGCTGATGATTGACTTTATTGGAACAACACCTTTTAGGTAGTTACCTAAGATATCCCAAAAGGTATCAAAGAATTCGTGTGGAAGGTTTGTTGCTACGCCAAAACTGGCGTATCTTTCTTTACTGATTTCAAATGCCATATAAAACTTCCTTTCTTTAGCGTAAAAGCACTCCAATAGGAGTGCTCGCAACTTTAACGATTCTTAAGTTCAAGATAACGTTTGTACCAAATGTTAATATAGGCTTCTGAGAATGGTCCTTTTCCATTGTTAATCCAATCAACAAGGATTTTGACATTCTCTTTTAAAATAAAATCAATGTCTGGAGAGTAGCCCATTTCTGCTTTGTGTATTTCGTACTCGTCGACGTCGAGTAGCCTTTTTTCACCGTCTGCAAAGACTTTGACATCCAAGTCGTAATCGATATACTTAAGAGCTTCTTCATCCATGACGTATGGACTAGCAAGATTGCAGTAGTATGAAACACCGTTATCTCTTATCATCGCAATGATATTAAACCAGTATTTTTTATGGAAATAAACAATGGCTGGTTCTCGCGTAACCCAACGTCTCCCATCACTTTCTGTTACTAGTGTGTGGTCGTTAACTCCTATAACAGCATTGTCTGTTGTTTTTAGTACCATAGTGTCGCGCCATGTTCGGTGCAAACTACCATCATGCTTATAACTTTGAATTGTAATAAAGTCGCCTTCCTTAGGTAATTTCATGCCTTACCAACTTTCTACAATTAAACTTATCTGTTATAGTTTATCATAATTTTCTGAAAAAGGACACTTAGAAATGCAATTTATTTCACAAATAATCTCTAAGAGCGCTCTTAATATCATCATATGAAAAGCCTTTTCGAGTGAGAGCTTGCGTTAATCGTTGATTTAGTTCATATCCTTCGTATTTTTTACTAAATTTTCGATATTGTTTATCAAGTTCTTTATTTAAAAGTTCGAATTCTTGTTCTTCATCTTTTTCGATGTCAAGTGTTTCAAAGGCATCTTTTGCTTCTGTGTATGAGAAGCCTTTGTTCATCATATTTTGGATAATTTTTTCTTTAAGTGTTTTTGTTGAGAGCTTGTTTTGATATTTTCGTAAAAGTTTTTGAGCTGTTTTTTCAGCTAGATCTGAAAAGTCTAATTCAGCTATTTTTGGGTCAATGAGCTGAGCATCAACTCCTTTTTGAAGTAATTTTTGTTTTAATACGTAGCCACCTTTATCACCTGATGTTAGATTTTGTGACAAATAGGTTTCAACATATTGAGAATCATTAATCCAGTTTTCTTTTTTGAGGTTTTCAATGATTTCTGGGATGTACTGATTATCAATTTCATGCTTTTCTAAATATTTTTTGACTTCATCTGAGGTACGTTGCTTGAAAGAAATTTGATAAAGCGCCAAGTTTTTACCGTATGAAAATTGAGCGTATCTTTGGATATCTTTTAAGGTTGTTTCGTCAATTTCCATATTTTTACTTAACATAAAGTGAACAATAGTGTCTTCTGTTACGTAAAGTTTATCTTTTTCGTCAATTTCTAAAAGATATAGCCTTTTTTTCTTTTCGATTTTAGTGATTTTCATACATTCATTATAACAAAAATGTTAAAATAGTAGTGATTAAAGTGTAGGGAGGTGATATGGTGAAAGCTAGTAAAATCGTTGATTTAGACGAATACCGTATGCTTAAAGCTTTGGGTGATGAGCTTGAAGAGTTTCCGTTTGATGATGACTTTTTAGAAGATGAAGAAGATGAGCTAGACTCTGAAAATTGGAATTTATTTGAGGATTTAACAGAGCTTAGAAAGCGTGTAGATTATTACCAAGAGCTTCATGAGAATGGTGAAATATCTGAGAAAGATTATTATTTTTCAAAGGTTAATCTTGGCATGGTTTATAAGCAAAACGGACTTTATCAGAGAGCTCTTGAGCAATTTGAAGCGGTTTATGAGCTGGATTTATCGGATTTGTTTGCTTGTCGTCATGAGATAATGGCATTGTATATTTTGACGTCACAATATGATAAGGCTTTGGTATTCTTTAAGAAACAGTCTGATATTGGACATGATATTTTACTAGAAATCCCTTTGTTAGTTGGGGCTATTTTAGATGGTCATGATAAGATGGCACTCTATTTGATTGAAGTTTTGAATGCTGATGTTAAGGATTTTGCTATTTTTTGTCAATCACCCGAGCTTTTGATGGATGATATTATGTATGTCGGCGCAGCTGGCATTCATTGTCCGGATAGTTTAGAAACGGTCTATGTAGGACTTTATCGTATTTTACCTTTACTGATGACTGCTGGAAATTATGTGCAAGCTTATTTGAATGATTATTTTTCAGAGCACAAGGTAGGTCAGGCAGAAGTTGAAGCATTAGCCTTTTTATCAGAATACCAAATTGAAATCTTGCTGACGCATGATATTTATGATTTGCAGGATTTTCAAGTTTGGACAGAAGCAGAAATTTTAGCTTTACCTCAGTTTGGTAAGGTAACTTTAGAAAAATTGAAAGAAGCAGGAGTTATATTTAGTCACTAATGAATTTGAAAGTAAAACAAAGAATTCCTTTGAAAATTAAGCGTATGGGAATTAATGGTGAAGGAATTGGATTTTATAAGAAGACTTTAGTCTTTGTTCCAGGTGCTTTGAAGGGGGAAGATATTTTTTGCCAGATTACGGCGGTTAAGCGTAATTTTGCTCAGGCAAGACTTTTGACAATCAATAAGAAATCTAAGTTTCGTGTAGAACCAAAATGTCCCATTTATCAAAAATGTGGTGGTTGTCAGATTATGCACCTACATTACGATAAGCAGTTGGAGTTTAAGGATGATTTGATTGGTCAATCCTTGAAGAAATTCAAACCTGCTGGTTATGAAAATTATGAAATCAGGCACACACTTGGAATGGATGTGCCGTATCATTATCGTGCTAAATTACAGTTCCAAACACGTTCTTTTAAAGGAAATGTTAAGGCGGGACTTTTTGAAGAAGGCAGTCACCGCTTGGTCGATATCAAGGATTGTTTTGTTCAAGATGAATTGACGCAAGCGATTATTAATCGTGTGGCAGAATTGCTAGAAAAACATCATGTTCCGATTTATGATGAGCGCAGGGTGGCTGGTATTCGAACAGTAATGATTCGTAAGGCAAAGGCTACTGGACAAGTTCAGATTATCTTTATTACTAGTCGAGAAGTCTTTTTAGCACCGCTTATTAAGCAATTAACAGCTGAATTTGAGGCTATTAAGGGAATTGCTGTCAACTTTAACCGCTCTAAATCAAGTGAGATTTACGGCGGAAAAACAGAGGTTATCTGGGGCGATGCTGATATTTCAGAAGAGGTTTTGGATTATCAATTTAGTCTTTCGCCGCGTGCTTTTTATCAGTTGAATCCTGAGCAAACACAGGTCTTGTATAGTCAAGCTGTGGCTGCACTTGATGTGACAGAAGATGACCATGTTATCGATGCTTATTGTGGTGTCGGAACAATTGGTTTTGCTTTTGCAGGTAAAGTTAAGAGTGTTCGCGGGATGGATATCATTCCTGAAGCAATCGAGGATGCTAAGAAAAATGCACATCGTATGGGCTTTGATAATACTTATTACGAAGCTGGTCGCGCAGAAGATATTATTCCTAAGTGGTATAAGGAAGGTTATCGTGCAGATGCTTTGATTGTTGACCCACCTCGTACGGGTCTTGATGATAAACTCTTGGATACTATTTTGAAATACCAACCTGCTAAGATGGTTTATGTGTCATGTAATACGGCGACTCTGGCTCGTGATTTGGTTAAATTAAGTAAAGTTTACGATGTTCATTACATTCAGTCGGTGGATATGTTTCCTCATACGGCAAGGACAGAAGCAGTTGTCAAGTTGGTCAAGAAATAAGAAATGATGAAACGTAAGGGCTCCCTTATGTTTTTTAATAGCTAAATTTGACAAGTGGTGTTATGTTTATTTTGACACTGGGCTACTTTATCATTATACTTAATTATTGATTATTTTTGGAGGACTTGTAAGAATGGCCATTACGATTCGTTTGGCAAGCTTAGATGATGCAAAATCTCTGCTTGATATTTATCGTTATTATGTTGAAGAAACAGCTATTACTTTTGAATATGATGTGCCAACTTTAGAGGAATTTACGGGGCGTATGCGCTCAATCATGGCTTTTTATCCTTATCTCGTGGCAGAAGAAGATGGCAAGATTCTTGGCTATGATTATGCTTCTAAATTCCATCCTAGAGCTGCTTATGCTTGGTCAGCAGAAGTGACGGTTTATCTGGATAAGGCTGCGCGTGGTAAGGGTGTAGGACGTCAAATATATGGAAAGTTAGAAGATTATCTAACTCAAATGGGCATCCTCAATCTTAACGCTTGTATTGCCTCAACTGATGTTGAAGATGCCTACCTGACAAATGGAAGCGAGAAATTCCATCGAGCACTTGGTTATCAATTGGTTGGAAAATTTCATGATTCGGGTTATAAATTCAACCGTTGGTATGACATGATTTGGATGGAAAAAATACTGGGTGAGCATGGAGCGGACGTTGCACCAGTTAAGTCTATTCATGAGATTACAAAAAAAGCTTAACTTTTATGAGTTAGGCTTTTTATCATGTTTGTTCATGATATCAAAAAACTCTGAGACTACGGTCTCAGAGTTTTTTATTTTTATTCAGCAACGGTTTCTTGGGTAAGACTTTCTTGGCCTTGGCTCTTCTTCCAGATGATAATGCCTACGAAACCTTGTGCTACCATACCTAGGTAACTAAAGGCAACGATTGGGTTTCCGATAGATAGGTAAAGGATAAAGCTAAGCAAATCGACAACTAGCCAAATGTAGTAGCCATCGAGGTGTCCTTTTACCTGACGTTGTTGGGCAGTAAAGGAAAGACCATTTGTGATGGCATCTAGGACAATTTTTTGTCCGCCCATCCAGTAAGAAATAAATCCTAAACCAAATGTCCAGAAGAAGACAGCGATAAGCACGTCTTTTAGACTGAATTTTTTATCAACGACTAATTCACCATTGTCATTGCGGCGTTTTTTCCAGTTATAGTGTCCGATAAATTCGGTTGAGAGGTAATAGCAACTTTTGAACATTTCACCATAAACACCTTGAATACCAGCGACTAAGATACCAGCAACATTTTGAACACCATTTGCTTTAAAGGTGTGCTGCCATTGAATCGCTAGTGTCCATGTCCCAATAAAACCAAAGATAGACATGATAATTGAGAGGACATGTAAGATGTTAAGGTCTCCTGAAAAGAGTGTCGGAATCATCCCGTATAGGGTAAATCCGAGAGAGACTAAGAAGGCAAAGATTACGAAAATCTTTTCTTTTAAGTCAAAACGATTCCAAGCGTTGTTAAATGATTCTTTGAGTGAAAGTTCTTTTTTCAAAAAATGTTAATCTCCAATTCCAATTGATTTCATTTCTTGACGGATCATTTTGTACACTTTATCCCAGTCCTCAGGTTTTGTAACATCGAGGTTGTCGGTGTTAATTTTCATTTTTGGACTGTATTGGTAATCTTCATACCATTTTGTGTAGTGCTTGTGAAGGAGTTTGTAGTAATCTGTTAGACCATTTTCATCATCTGGTTGTTCAAAATCACGTCCACGTTTTTTGATGTTGTACATGATGTGGTCAAAACTACCTTCGAGGTAGATTAGCAAATCAGGGGCTTTTTTAGGAAGTCCGTCAATTTCCTCCATCATGTTGTCTAGCAATTCCAAGTAGATATTATATTCTTGATCGCTGATGCTTCCTTGAAGGGTATTAATGTAAGTAAATAAAGCATCTTCATAGATTGAGCGGTCTAAGACATTGTTGTCTGCTTCGTAAGCTTCTTTGATTGATTTGAAGCGTTTGTTCAAGAAGTAAATTTGTAAAGCAAACCCGTATTTTTCAGGGTCTTCATAGTATTTATCTAAAATTGGGTTATTGTCAACAGGTTCAAAGAATGCTGTTGTGCCAAGTTCTTTGGCTAAGAGAGAAGTGTAGGTAGTTTTTCCGACTCCTATCATTCCTGCTAGAATAATCACGATGGTAATGCACCTCCAATATGCTAATTCAGTAATATTTGTTTAAAAATGTAATGTGTAAAATGTATCTTTGATAGCAATGCTATCTGTCTAGAGTAAGGTTAGTAAATGTATGTTTGGTGAGTTATTATGGTTTGGAAATAGGTGAAACAAGCCCTCCTTTCCCAGTAGAGTATCTATATGTGACAAAATCAAGGCCTTGTATTTATCATAATAAATGATTTAAGCACAATATCTTGTGCCCGGATAAAATAGTAGCACTATATTTTGTGTTTGACAAGAGCGAAAACTTAATTATTTTTGACTAAAAAGTCAAAGATGGCTAAAAATCAGGATTTTAGCGTAAGCAAAAAATTTTTTAAAAAAACTCAGCTAAAAAAGCTGAGAGTTTTTGAGCTTATTTGAAGACTTGGGTGGCAAAGTGTAAGGCGATACTAGCGATGCGGTCTTTTCTTTCAAGGTCAGCGTCATTTGCAAGGCTACGTGGGTCCCATTTTTCGCTGTCAAGATTGTCGGCGGAATAGAAAAACTGAAAATGATTAATCTGTCTAAAGTTAGCTAGTGCGGCAATAGCAGAGCATTCCATGTCAACAGCGATAGCACCTTGTGCCTTTCTAGCTAGCATTTTGCTTTGTGTTTCACGGTAAATACCATCTGTCGACCAGACTTTGCCTTCAGTATAAGAGATGCTTTGATGACTAAGAAAGTTTTTAAAGCGCTCACGATAAGTTGGATTAAGAGCAATTTCATTAGTAGCAGGGGCATAGTGATAGCTTGTTCCTTCGTCGCGAATAGCAGAGTTTGAAATAATAATCGAGGTTTCTTTAATGCTATTATCAAGGACGCCACAAGTTCCAAAGACAAGGAGATTTTCTGCTCCCATGGCAATGATATCTTCTAAGACAGCAACGCAGCTACTTGCCCCGACGTAGGAGTTAAAAAAGCCGATTTTTTCTCCATGAAAGTCAAGCTCATAAACTGGAATTTCGAGATTAGCCATACTTGTTTTAGCGATCTGACGGTGAGGAACTTCGACTAAAATTCTAGCAAAGGTTGTTCTTGCAAAGCAGGTCACAACTGTTTTTGGAAATTGAGGAAGACTTGTCACGATGTCACTGGGATTGATGAGGGCTCTTTTTTCTGGGTCAAATTGCGATAGAATCATATTGCATCTCCTTTATAAAGTGTGTCGAAATATTTTTAATATTCTACTTTAAATAGTAGCAAAAGACAAGTTTCTGTGAGAAAAAAGCTGAGGGACTCTTTTTTAGCCTTATCTGAACTTATTTTCAAAAAAAATTTCTTAAAAAGGAAGGGGATTCATGGAAATCATGTTACAAATCCTTTACAAGGCTCTCATTTTTTCAAGGTTTGTGTTATAATATGACCTAGGAAATCAGACGAGAGGTATTTATGACTTACGAACAAGAATTTTTAAAAGAATTTGAAGCTTGGGTTGATTCACAGATTACAGTTAATGAGATGGCAATGGAAACCAGCCGTAAGATTGTGGAAGAAGATAAGGATGAACGTGCTGCTGATGCTTACATCCGTTACGAAAGCAAACTTGATGCTTACCGTTATATCCAAGGCAAATTTGCTAATTATAAAGCCGGCAAAGGTTTCCACGAATTACCAGATAATCTTTTAGGGGAGAGAAATTACTAAAATGGCAAAGAAAAAGAATCGAAAAAAAGAGTACTTATTGAAATTAAAACGTGCAGGTATCATCAAAACAGCTGCAACTTCAACTGTTAAAGCTGCTGCTAACGTTGTTTCAAAAGCGACTCTTAGTTTGGAAGAATTTTCAGCGATTTCTGCCGTAGAAGGCATTCGACCAAAATTTGTTGAAACACTTTATAATGAAGGAATTAAATCAGTATCTGATTTCCAAAATTACACAGAAAAAGAAGTTTTGGCCTTTAAAGGAATTGGTCCAGCAACAGTTAACAAACTTAAAGAAAATGGCGTGGCTTTCAAAGCTTAATCCATTTGCGTTAGCTGACCAAATCTGTTAAAATAAAAATATTCAGAGGTGTCTTGAAGACCATTTGTTACAGAAAGCGGTGGCGCTGAGAAATCCGCACAAATGTCGAGGCTGGTTGCTGAAGGTTGTAACTGAATAACAAAGTTGCGAGTGCTAGTCACTCGAATGTGGGTGGTACCGCGGATTTATACAAGTTCGTCCCTGTCGAAAGACAGGGGCGATTTTTTTGAACATACTTTATAGTTACAACAAGCCAGCCAGCGTATTGCTGAAAAGCTTGGTTTCACTCTAGAATCATGTATCCGCGACCGCAAAGACGCACAAGGAAAACGTTGCGATTTACTGCGTTATGGATTGTTAAAAAGTGAGCAGGAGGAGAGAAAATTATAGAAAATTCTATTTTAACAGAAGAGCAAATAAAAGAAATCGATGAAAAATATCCTCACTTGAAGGATAGCGACGTTATTGAAGATTTAGGCCGATATGAGATGATTTCTGGTCAAAATAATTTAATTATCGGTGAGTTTTCAAATAGGGAACAGTTAATCGAAATTTCTAATCAAATTTCTGATATTCAACAAGAATTTAACAAGCTTAAAGTGATGTATAAAATATTCATTTCGGATGTTTTTGATTTTTTGAAATTAAGTTCTGAGTTGGAGGAGAAAGAGAAGAAAATTGATGAATTTGATGTAAATCGTTTCATGATGCATCTACTTTCTAGTGGAAAATTATTTATTGATTTTGCTGAAAATCAGATAAAAATAAAACATAAGCAAGAATTTGAAAAATTTCATAAACTTACTAGTCAACAATATGACAATAGTTTTGCTTATCGATTTTGCTACAATCTTAGAAATTTTTCACAACATGTTGGAATTCCAATCTCTGCACTTCATAAGAAACAAGATTACGTCGATGACGAAAAAGTAATCATTAGTCTTTTGATTGAAAAAGATTATTTATTAAATTCTAGTTTTAATTGGAAAAAAATGCGTGCTGAAATAGAGGCAAGAAATGATATTGACGCAGTTGAGTTGGTTAAATCTTATATGAAGGCAATTACAATTTTATATGGTGAATATAATAAATTTCTTTTGAATATACACCATCGTAATTTAATGAATTTAAAACTTTCACTTGAAAATTTTGGATTAGTACATAGAAAATACTGTATAGTTGAAAGAACAAAATACAATTTAAAGTACGATCCAGCTAACATCACAACAAGACCTTTACTGGGATTAGCAGATATTGATGCAATTTATGTACATCTTAGTGAAATTGGAATTGTAAAAATAGTTAATAAAGAATAATATAAATTTAGGAGACACATTATGTCAAAAGAACTTTCACCAAAATATAACCCAGCTGAAGTTGAAGCTGGTCGTTATCAAAAATGGTTAGACGAAGATGTTTTCAAGCCTTCTGGCGATAAGAAAGCACATCCGTATTCTATCGTTATTCCACCACCAAACGTTACAGGTAAACTTCACCTTGGTCACGCTTGGGACACAACTTTGCAAGATATTATCATCCGTCAAAAACGTATGCAAGGTTTCGATACTTTGTGGTTGCCAGGTATGGACCACGCTGGTATTGCAACTCAAGCAAAAGTTGAAGCACGTCTTGCTGAAGATGGTATTTCACGTTACGACCTTGGTCGCGAAAAATTTCTTGATAAAGTTTGGGAATGGAAAAATGAATACGCATCAACAATCAAACAACAATGGGGTAAAATGGGTATCTCTGTAGATTACTCACGTGAACGTTTCACCCTTGACGAAGGTTTGTCAAAAGCAGTTCGTAAAGTCTTTGTTCAACTTTACAAAAAAGGTTGGATTTACCGTGGTGAATTTATCATCAACTGGGATCCAAAAGCTCGTACAGCTCTTTCTGATATCGAAGTTATCCACAAAGATGTCGAAGGTGCATTCTACCACATGAACTACATATTGGAAGATGGTTCACGTAGCCTTGAAGTGGCAACAACTCGTCCTGAAACAATGTTTGGTGACGTTGCCGTTGCGGTTAACCCAAATGATGACCGTTACAAAGATTTGATTGGCAAAAATGTTATCCTTCCAATAGTTAACAAAGCTATTCCAATCGTTGGTGACGAACACGCTGACCCAGAATTCGGTACTGGTGTGGTTAAAATTACTCCTGCACATGACCCTAACGACTTCCTAGTTGGTCAACGTCACAATTTGCCACAAATCAACGTTATGAACGACGATGGTACAATGAACGAACTTGCTGGTGAATTTGCTGGTATGGATCGTTTTGAAGCACGTAAAGCTGTCGTTAAAAAATTGGAAGAAATCGGTGCGCTTGTTGAAATCGAAAAAATGGTTCACAGCGTTGGTCACTCAGAACGTACTGGTGTGCCAGTTGAACCACGTTTGTCAACACAATGGTTCGTTAAAATGGACCAATTGGCTAAAAATGCCATTGCTAACCAAGACACTGATGACGAAGTGAAATTCTATCCACCACGTTTCAACGATACTTTCCTTCAATGGATGGAAAATGTTCACGATTGGGTTATTTCTCGTCAATTATGGTGGGGTCACCAAATCCCAGCATGGTACAATGCTGAAGGTGAAATGTACGTCGGTGAAGAAGCTCCAGAAGGTGACGGATGGACTCAAGACGAAGACGTTCTTGATACTTGGTTCAGTTCAGCTCTATGGCCATTCTCAACAATGGGGTGGCCTGACACAGAAGCAGAAGACTTCAAACGTTACTTCCCAACTTCAACATTGGTAACTGGTTATGATATCATCTTCTTCTGGGTATCACGTATGATTTTCCAATCATTGGAATTCACAGGACGCCGTCCATTTGAAAACGTGCTTATCCACGGTCTTATCCGTGACGAACAAGGACGTAAAATGTCTAAATCACTTGGTAACGGTATTGACCCAATGGACGTTATCGAAAAATACGGTGCTGACGCCCTTCGTTGGTTCTTGTCAAATGGTTCTGCACCAGGTCAAGACGTTCGTTTCTCTTACGAAAAAATGGATGCTGCTTGGAATTTCATTAACAAAATTTGGAACATTTCTCGTTACATTTTGATGAACAATGAAAATCTTACACTGGAACAAGCTAGCGCCAACGTTGAAAAAGTTGCTGCTGGTACAGCTGGTAACGTTACTGACCGTTGGATCCTTCATAACTTGAATGAAACAATCGGAAAAGTCACTGAAAACTTTGATAAATTTGAATTTGGTGTAGCTGGTCACATCCTTTACAATTTCATCTGGGATGAATTTGCTGACTGGTACGTTGAGTTGACTAAAGAAGTTCTTTACAGCGACAATGAAGACGAAAAAGTTATCACTCGTTCAGTTCTTCTTTACACACTTGATAAAATCCTTCGTTTGCTTCACCCAATCATGCCATTCGTAACTGAAGAAATCTTTGAACAAATTTCTGAAGCTTCAATCGTAACAGCTGAATACCCAACTGTTAACCCAGTATTTGAAAATGAAGCTGCGCACAAAGGTGTTGAAAGTCTTAAAGACCTTATCCGTGCCGTTCGTAACGCACGTAGCGAAGTGAACGTTGCACCAAGCAAACCAATCACACTTCTTGTGAAAACAAGCGACAAAGAATTGGAAGACTTCTTCAACAGCAATGTGAACTATATCAAACGTTTCACAAACCCTGAAAAACTTGAAATTTCTTCTGATATCGAAGCTCCAGAATTGGCAATGTCTAGCGTTATCACTGGTGCTGAAATCTTCTTGCCACTTGCTGACCTTCTTAACGTTGAAGAAGAATTGGCACGTCTTGACAAAGAACTTGCTAAATGGCAAAAAGAATTGGACATGGTTACTCGCAAACTTGGTAACGAAAAATTCGTCGCTAACGCTAAACCAGAAGTTGTCCAAAAAGAACGTGACAAACAAGTTGACTACCAAGCCAAATACGACGCAACAGTGGAAAGGATTAAAGAGATGGAGAAGTTGGGGTAAAAAGATGGTCTTGTTTGATATGAGCGCAGATTGTGCCCCCTTTTTAAGTTAGACCCGAGATATCGTCAAAATCTCCTGAACTAGCTGACAATATCAGTTAGTTCATTTTATTATGTCTTCAAGTCATGGTTTTAGTGACTGTTACCGTGACAAAGGTCATCATTTGAATTGATGCGGAAGTATTTGCCTGTATTGATGTTTTGGTGAGTAGGGAGAACCTCTATCAGTCAAAATGAGTGTTTCCTTTCTCAAACTTTTCAGCCCTGCTATTTCAGTGGGTGCTTTATTTAATTTTTGGTATAATAAAAGTATTGAAAGAGGAAACTATGGCACAAATAACGAAAAAAGCTTTGGAAGCGTCTTTGAAGCACTTGTTGCTACAAAAGCCTCTGCCTAAGATTACGATTCAGGATCTTACGGATGACTGTGGGATTAGTCGGATGACTTTTTATTATCACTTCAAGGACATTTATGATTTAGTAGAGTGGTCTTGTGAGGAAGATGCGCAAAAGGCTCTTGGTGAAAATAGGCATTATGATAGCTGGGAGGAAGGGCTGCTGGATATTTTTAAAGCAGTCAGGGAAAATAAGCCTTTTATCCTCAATGTTTACCATTCGGTGAGTCGGGAGCAGATTGAAACCTATCTCTATCAGTTGACCTATCAGCTCATGATTGATGTGGTTGAGGAAAAGGCAGTTGGTTTACGCGTCAGCACTGAAGATAAGGACTTTATAGCAGACTTTTACAAGTATGCCCTAGTCGGGCTCATGTTGGATTGGATTAAAAAGGACATGAGAGAAGACCCTCAAGACTTGGTCAATCGTCTGGCAATTTTGGTTCATGGTAATATTGTGGCTGCTCTGCAACATTATGATACTAAAGGGAGATAGCTCTGCTTTTTATCAAATATGCTTAAATGATAAAAAAATTATCATTTAAGCTTTTTTGTTTATTGTTCTTAGGTGGGGAGGCTTTTACAATAGAGATAAGTAAAAAAGATGAGAGGTATTCAAAATGTATTATTCTAGTGGTAATTATGAAGCTTTTGCTCGTCCTCAAAAGCCAGCTGGTGTTGATCACAAATCGGCCTATATCATAGGTTCTGGCTTAGCTGCTCTTTCAGCAGCATGCTTTCTTGTTCGTGATGGGCAAATGCTTGGTAAGCAAGTTCATATCTTAGAAAAGGATCCGATTCCTGGCGGGGCCTGTGATGGTTATCAATACAGTGATATTGGCTATGTCATGCGTGGCGGCCGTGAGATGGACAATCATTTTGAATGCATGTGGGATCTTTTCCGCTCAATTCCTTCCATTGAAACTGACGGCGTCAGTGTCTTGGATGAATATTATTGGCTCAATAAAGCAGACCCTAACTACTCGCTCTGCCGCGCGACTGAAAAACAAGGTCAAGATGCTCATACAGATAAGAAGTTTGGCTTGTCTGACAAGGCAGCTATGGAAATTATGAAACTCTTCTTTACACCTGATGAAGATCTTTATAACAAACGAATCAATGAAGTTTTTGATGATGAGGTTTTTGATTCCAATTTCTGGCTTTATTGGCGAACCATGTTTGCTTTTGAAAATTGGCATTCTGCTTTGGAAATGAAGCTTTATATCAAGCGCTTTATCCATCATATCAGTGGTTTGCCTGATTTCACAGCTCTGCGTTTTACCCGTTACAATCAATACGAATCTATGATTTTGCCGATGGTCAAGTATCTGGAATCTTTTGGCGTTGTTTTCCATTACAATACTAAAGTGGTCAATGTCCTCTTTGACTGTCAAAAAGATAAGAAAGTCGCTAAAAAGATTGAAGTTATTCGTGAGGGGGAAGAAGACAGCATTGACCTGACTGAAAATGATTTGGTCTTTATCACCAATGGCGGCTGTGTTGAAAATTCAAGTTATGGTAGCCAAGATAAGCCTGCTAGCTTTAACAAGGCGATTCGTCCAGGTGGCGGTTGGGATATGTGGCGGAAGATTGCGGCACAAGATGCTAGCTTTGGTCATCCAGACAAATTCTGCTATGATCCCGAGCAATCTAATTGGATGAGTGCCACAGTAACGACGATCGATGATAAGATTCCATCTTATATTCAAAAAATTTGTAAGCGTGATCCATTTTCAGGCAAGGTTGTTACAGGCGGAATTGTCACTGTTAAGGATTCAAGTTGGCTGATGAGCTGGACGGTTAACCGCCAACCACAATTTAGAAACCAAGCTAAAAATGAATTAGTGGTTTGGGTTTATGGGTTATTTTCTGATAAGGAAGGTGACTATATCAAAAAACCAATGCGCGATTGCACTGGTCAGGAAATTTGTGCCGAATGGCTTTATCATATGGGAGTGCCCGTATCAGAAATTGATAATTTATCGCGTCACAGTGCCAAAACTGTTCCTTGTATGATGCCTTACATAACAGCCTTTTTTATGCCACGTGAAAAAGGAGATCGTCCAAATGTTGTGCCAGATGGTGCGGTTAACTTTGCCTTTTTAGGACAATTCGCCGAAACACAGCGTGATACCATCTTTACCACCGAATATTCTATTCGGACAGGTATGGAAGCTGTTTACACGCTCTTGGATATCGACCGAGGTGTGCCAGAAGTTTGGGGAAGCACCTATGATGTGCGTGACTTGCTTCATGCGACAGTTGCACTGCGTGATGGCAAAACTATCACTGATATGGATTTAAATTTCGTGGAAAAATTTATCCTGAAACAAGCCCTTCGTAAGACAGAAGGTACCGATATTGAAAAACTTTTGCAAAAGTACCGTCTTATTTAAAAAGAAAAGGAAGTTAAGAAATGATATACTCCCCATATAGTAGACAGTGAAAAAACAAAAATTCACTAGAAACTATAAGGGGAGTTTTCATATGTCCAAAAGAAGTCCAAAATCTGTAGAAGAGAAATTAGAGATTGTTCAACGATTACTTAATCATGAGAAATCAGTCTCCCAACTCAGTAAGCTGTACGGAGTAAGTGAGTCAGCTATCAACTCTTGGAAAATGAAGTATGAAAAAGATGGTGTGGTTGGTCTAAAGGAAAGTCGAACTTGGAATAGCTATTCCAAAGAAGTCAAGGAACAAGCTGTTCTAGACTATCTTTATAGGAAAGGTTCCCTTACTGATATTTGTCAAAAGTATGATATTTCGGCTCATTCGGTTCTTGAGAAATGGATAAAACGCTATAATAGTGGTGAAGGTTTAAAAGCTACTAGTAAAGGATATAGCCGTATGAAGCAAGGAAGACAGACAACATTTGAAGAGCGTGTAGAGATTGTCAACTATACTATCGCACATGGGAAAGACTATCAAGCAGCTATTGAGAAGTTTGGTGTTTCTTACCAACAGGTTTATTCTTAGGTGCGTAAGTTTGAAAAAGATGGTTCTCAAGGTCTACTTGATAGACGTGGAAAAGCGTTAGAGAGTAAACCCAATCTTACCGAAGCTGAACAACTTCAACTCAAGATTAAACAATTGGAAGAGCGTAATCGTCTCCTAGAAATTGAGGTTGACCTGCTAAAAAAGTTAGAAGAGGTCAAACGGCGCAACCGTCGGTGAGGTTAGGTAAGCATTTAGAAGACTTTCAAGTCATCAAAGACTATCATGATAAAAAACCAGATATCCCCATTCAAACCTTATGTCAGCTCTTAAAGGTGTCACGGTCTGGTTACTATAAATGGCATAATCACATAGAAACAGTTTCTGAGACAGAGAATAAGAAGCTCATGAAGAAAATCAAGGAATTCCATAGGAACTACAATGGCATTCTAGGCTATCGCCGTATGACAAACTTTATCAACCGCCAGCTTGGCACAAATTATAACAAGAAACGTATTCGTCGATTGATGAAAATACTAGGTATCCGTTCTGTTATTCGCCGTGTGAGACAGTCTTGTACCAAAGGTGGAAGAAGATTTTACGAAGACAATATCCTTAATCGTGATTTCACCACAACAGCTCCCAATCAGAAATGGTGCACGGATGTGACTTACCTTCAATATGCACTAAGTGCTAAAGCCTACCTTAGCGTTATCAAAGACTTGTATGATGGCTCTATCATCGCTTATGAGATTGGCCATAAAAATGACAATCCACTGGTTATAAAGACGATTAAGAAGGCTTTAGAACTTAATCCAGGTGCTACACCAATTATCCATAGTGACCGGGGGAGTCAGTACACCTCGAAGGAATGTCGCTATATCACACAACAAGCTGGGCTGACCTTTCGTCTCGCACACTACTTGCAAGCGACATATGGCGACATATATGACCATCCTTTTGAAAAATATCCTGAGTTTTCGTCTTACCGTTACCCGCTGAATCATAAGTGGTATGCGTTGATTATGACGGTTGCGCGTGGAAAGTTAGATTTGGGCGATGAAACGTGGTCAAAAGAGGCATTGGAACAGAAAATCGAGATTATCAATATCAAAGTTAACCCCAAAGACTTGCCCCAATTGCTTGAAATAAGAGGCATTTACCCGTCTTACCATATGAGCAAGAAATCGTGGGTGTCGCTAGTGCTGGACGAGACGGTTTCGGATGATTTGCTTTTTTCTTTGGTGGAAAATAGCAGAGCTTTAGTTGCAGGGAAAAGTCTTGGGAGCTTATCTGGGCCTGATTATTGGATTATCCCTGCCAATCTGAAATATTACGATATCGATGCGGAATTTGCTGCAAATTCGATTATTAATTGGACACAAAAAGCCAGTATTAAAGTGGGTGATTATGTTGTCATTTATATTACGGCGCCAACATGCGCCCTTCGCTACCTTTGCCGTGTCTTAGAATCCGACATTCCAAATAGCGGTTATCGAGAAGAAAAATCAATTAAAAAACTAATGAAAATTGAGCTATTGCAAACTTTTTCGGATAGCCAATTTCCAATCGCTGTGCTGAAAAAATGTGGTGTCACTAACATTCGTGGACCACGCCGTATGACAAAAGAATTAATTACCTTGATTGATTCGAACATAAAATCGTAAAATCTTGTGCGAAAGTGCAATATTTTTTGTGTTCTATTTAAAAAATTGAAAGAATATTGCAAAAAATACTAGTTTGCTTGTTTCAAGTAGCGCCATTTCAAAAATTGGAGATGTTTTATTTGATTATGTTAACAATTCGTTTTTAGCTAGTTTGAATATGAATTCAATGGTGTTAGTTGGGGTATATCAAGCACTTGAAAACATTATGGGAGTCCTTTTTAATCTTTTTGGTGGTGTGATTGCTGACCGTTTTCGTTGAAAGAAAATCATCATTTTGAGCGATTTTTTAAGTGGTCTAGCTTGTATAGCCTTGTTATTTATCAGTGATAATACATGGTTAATTTATGCGATTATTTGAGGCATGTTTTGGGAATTGTCTTTACAATAGCGGTGCTCTTTATGCCTCTTGGAACAACTATTTTTACAATCATATTGCGCCCTGACTACGAATTTAATTATTTATTCGTTGGTTTAGCGGTAATCATCTTATCTATCATTTTCTTGGTTTTACTACGCAAAACGAATGATAAAGAATAATATTTGGTCTGAAAATCCTTTTTTAGAAAACTTTTGAAAATTATAACAGTTATTAAAAAAGAATCATTTTAACAATATAAAAAGACTTTGAAGAAGATTGCACACACAACTTTTTCAGGTCTTTTTTCTTGTATTTTTTTGGTAAAAATAGCTGAAATTCCTTGATATGATTGACTTATCCCAAACATATGTAAGGTTTTCTGACATAAATTTAAAAAATGTTGTAGAAATTTTCAAAAAAGTATTTATTTTTTAAAATCTTAGGTGTATAATAGCTCTATCATTGTAAAGCGATCACGAAATACAAAATAAACCTCACCGTTATTCATTATTATTTTGGTATTTCAAATTTAAAAAAATTTTTTAAGGAGGAGCATATGAAGAAAAGCTTTATTCATCAACAGCAGGAGATTTCTTTTGTCAAGAATACTTTTACTCAATATTTGATTGATAAACTTGGCATTGTTGAAGTGCAAGGCCCTATTCTTAGTCAGGTCGGGGATGGTATGCAAGATAATTTGAATGGTATTGAAAATCCCGTATCAGTGCACGTAAAACGTATTCCTGATGCTGAATATGAAGTTGTTCATTCACTTGCTAAGTGGAAACGTCATACCTTAGCACGTTTCGGCTTCAATGAAGGAGAAGGGCTTTTCGTACACATGAAAGCTCTCCGTCCAGATGAAGAAGAATTAGATCCAATTCACTCTATTTATGTTGACCAATGGGATTGGGAAAAAGTTATTCCAAATGGTCGTCGTAACATCGAGTATTTAAAAGAAACGGTTGAACAAGTTTACAAAGCTATTCGTTTGACAGAATTAGCAGTAGAAGCACGTTTTGATATTGATGCTGTTTTGCCTAAGAAAATCACTTTCATTCACACAGAAGAATTGGTAGAACGTTACCCAGATTTGACACCGAAAGAACGTGAAAATGCTGCCGCTAAAGAATTCGGAGCTATTTTCCTTATTGGTATCGGTGGTATTTTGCCTGATGGTCAACGCCATGATGGTCGTGCACCTGACTACGATGACTGGACTTCTGAATCAGAAAATGGTTATCATGGTCTTAACGGTGATATCATTGTTTGGAATGAAGCTTTGGGTTCTGCATTTGAATTGTCTTCGATGGGTATTCGTGTTGACGAAGAAGCTCTTAAACGTCAAGTTAAAATTACTGGCGATGAAGATCGTTTGCAATTAGAATGGCATAAAGCTCTTCTTAATGGTCTCTTCCCACTTACTATCGGTGGTGGTATCGGTCAATCTCGTATGGCAATGTTCTTGCTCCGTAAGAAACATATCGGAGAAGTTCAATCAAGTGTTTGGCCGAAAGAAGTTCGTGAAACTTACGAAAATATTCTTTAAGTAGAAGAAATCTTATTTTAAGGACTAAGAAAAGTCGGCTGGTACAAACAGTCGACTTTTTTGATTGAAAAAATCGCTAGAAAAAATTCTAACGACTAAAATATTATTCAAACTTACAGCGTGTATATCCAGCAGCAATAGCATTTGATAATGTTGTTGGTGTAGTACTGTTTGAGCGGTCAAGACCACGGCAGTATGGACTTAGGTGGTAACGACGACCAGTGTTTGTGATGTAAACGGTAGTGGAGTCACCTTGTTGAGCAGGAGCGGCAGCTTGTTCTTGAGCCTGTCTAGCCTCTTCGGCTTTTCTTGCTTCTTCAGCTTGAGCCGCTTCTTCGGCTTCTTTAGTCTCAATAGCTGAAACAACGGCGTTAATACGATTGTTAAAATCACCTTTTTTAGCTGTGTCTGTTACCGCATCAACTTTATTTTTAGCATCGTCAACATTTTCACGAGTTTGATTAGCTTCTAAGTTTGCAACAGCAGTTTCAGCCGCTGCCTGAGCTGTCTCTTCTTGTTTTTGTGTTTCTATCGCAGTCTTGACAGTTGCGATACGTTTTTTAAGCTGGTTTTTGACTTTCTTATTTTTTACGGCTTTAACTTTTTTGGTAGCTAAATCAAGATTTTCTTGGGTCTGGTCCTTTTCAAGTTGTTTAACAGCTTTTTTTGCTGCTTTAGTAGTTTTATCTTCTTTTTTGGTGGTTTTACTTTTAGACTTAGTATCCGCTAAAACAACATGATTGTTTTCGACTGATGTTGTTAAAAGTCCTTGGTCTTGAGAGACTCCGATGAGGGCAGTTGCCATTAATAATATGGCGAGTTTTATTTTCTTCTTCATGTTTGATTCCTCCTGAAAAAACTTTGAATGATAAAATTTTTACACTAAAAGAATACCATTTTGGAATAATTCTGCAAATCTCTTTTTAAGGAAAAATTAAGCAAAAAATGTTTGCGTAAAAATACTATAAAAAAGCCGCTAGAGCAATCTCTAACGACTTAAAATAATCTATTATTCAAAACCACAGAGTGTTAAGCCTAAGGCCTGTGCTTCTGATAAGCTAACTGGTGTAGTGCTTTTTGAGCGATTTAAGCCACGGCAATTTGGATTGAGGTGGTAGTGGCTACCAGTTCTTGTAATGTAAACTGTTGTGGTATCTACTGGTTGGGCAGCTGCTTGGTTTTGTTGTTGCTGTGCCTGTTGAGCAGCAGCTTCGGCAGCGGCTTGTTCTTGAGCTTGTTTAGAAGCTTCGGCTTCTTTGGCTTCGATAGCTGAAACAACAGCGTTGATACGGTTGTTGAAAGCTTCCTTTTTAGTTGAATTATTTACCGCATTAACTTTATTTTTAGCGTCATCAATGTTATCACGCGATTGGTTATTTTCAAGGTTTTTAACCGCAGTTTCTGCTTTATCTTCTAGTTCTTTTTCTTTTTTAGCTTCAATGGCTGTTTTGACAGTTGCGATACGCTTTTGAAATTTCTCTTTTTTGTCAGCGTCTGTAACAGCGTCAACTTTACTTGTTGCTAAATCAAGATTAGCCTGCGTTTGGTCTTTTTCGAGATTTTTTACGGCAGTTTCTGCACTGTTTTCAATCTCTTTAGTCTTTTGAACTTCTTTTTTGCCAACTTCGATATAATCAGCATTTTTTTCTTTAAAATCAGCCAGTTCATCTTGGCTATCTTTTAAGTCTGATTTGGCTTGTTTGACATCCTGGCTAAGCTGTTCAATCTTATCCTCTGCTTGGGATAATTCTTGACTTTGGTTACCTTGACTAGAAAAACTAGCAATCAATAATACCGATAAAATGGTAATGGCAAGATTTTTCTTGTCTTTAAAGAATGTTTTAAAATCCATCATAACTCCTTTATCCTAAAAACTTTGACAATTTAAATTATCCTATTCATCATATCAAATCTTATTTTTAATGTAAACCTTATCAATAATTTTTTAAGGCATTTTAGGTTAATTTTGTTATAATGGTTCTTATGAGAGTTGTAGCAGGAAAATTTGGTGGGCGTCCGTTGAAGACGCTCGATGGAAAAATTACTCGTCCGACAACTGATAAGGTTAAGGGCGCTATTTTTAATATGATTGGCCCGTTCTTTGATGGTGGGCGTGTTTTGGATTTGTTTTCTGGTAGCGGTAGCCTTGCTATTGAAGCTATCTCACGTGGGATGGATGAAGCGGTCATGGTTGAACGCAACCGTAAGGCGCAAGCTATTATCACAGAAAATATCAAAATGACGAAATCTGAACAGCAATTCTATTTGATGAAAATGGATGCTAATAAAGCACTTGGCATGGTCAATGGGTCATTTGATTTGGTTTTGTTGGATCCACCATATGCGAAAGAGGAAATTGTTAAAAATATCACTGACATGGAAGAAGCTGGGCTTTTGTCTGAAGATGTGATGATTGTATGTGAAACGGATAAAGCTGTGGATTTGCCAGAAGAAGTTTCAAATTTTGGCATCTGGAAACAAAAAACATACGGAATTAGTAAGGTGACGGTTTACATTAGATAGTAAATGTCATGATATCCTTGATGGAGGCAATATGACAAAAATTGGTATGGTGACGGGATCTTTTGACCCCGTGACAAATGGACATCTTAATATTATAGCGCGTGCGAGTCAGTTATTTGAGACACTTTACGTGGGAATTTTTTACAATAAAAATAAAACAGGGCTTTTTACGATTGCTGAAAGAAAAGCTATGTTAGAAGAAGCAGTTAAAGCTTTTCCAAATGTAAAGGTTGTGACAGCACATGATTCTTTGGCAGTTGATGTAGCTAAAGAATTGAATGTTGGCTATTTGGTACGTGGAATTCGCAATGCTAAGGATTTGGATTATGAGGCTGATCTTGCTTTTTATAATCGCTATCTGGCAAGTGATATCGAAAGTGTCTTCTTGTTAACTTCACCAGAGTGGCTTTATGTCTCATCTAGTCGTATTCGCGAATTGATGCATTTTCATTCGGATATTTCGGCCTTTGTTCCAGAAAGCGTTGTGAAAAAAGTGGAGGAAAAATATGACAATCTTAAACGCATTTAAAGGGATTTTGAAAAAGTTAGGTCGTATTTTATACCGCTTTAAATGGTGGATACTAGGAGTAGTGGGAACTGTATTTCTTATCTTTAGTTTATTTTATCCCCTCGACTATTATGTTGAAATGCCTGGCGGCGCTTATGATGTTCGTAGTGTTTTGACTGTTAATAACAAAACAGATAAAGATGAAGGCTCTTATAACTTTGTAGCGGTGACGGTGAATCAAGCGACGCTTGCTCAGCTGGTTTATGCTTGGTTAACACCGCATACGGAGATTTCAACGGCTGCCGCAACAACAGGGGGCTACAGTAATGAAGATTACATGCGTATTAATCAATACTACATGGAAACTTCACAAAATACAGCGACTTACCAAGCTTTAACCCTAGCAGGAAAAGATGTTAAGCTTGATTATCAGGGTGTTTATGTCCTAAATGTAACCAAAAATTCAACCTTTAAAGGACTTTTACATCTAGCTGATACGGTTACTGGTGTAAATGGAAAAACGTTCAAGAGTTCACAAGAATTGATGGCTTATGTAGCAGACTTGGATCTTGGCTCTAAAGTCACTATTCAAGAAATTTCAAATGGTAAAACAAAAGAGGTTTCTGGTAAAATCATTGAATTGCCAAATGGTAAAAATGGTATCGGCATTGGTTTAGTCGATCATACCAAGGTGTCATCTGATGTCGATGTGACTTTTGATACCAGTGGTGTTGGTGGACCTAGTGCAGGCTTGATGTTCACCCTTGATATTTATGATCAAGTTAATAACGAAGACCTTCGTAAAGGTCGTAAAATTGCTGGTACTGGTACCATTGAATCAGATGGTTCTGTTGGTGATATCGGCGGAGCAGGCTTAAAAGTTGTCTCAGCTGCCAAATCTGGTGCAGATATTTTCTTTATTCCAAATAATCCAGTCGATAAAGAAACATTGAAAAAAAATCCTGATGCTAAGACAAATTACGAAGAAGCCAAAGAAGCTGCTAAAGGCCTTGATACAGACATGAAAATTGTCCCTGTCAAGAATGTCCAAGAAGCGATTGATTACCTAAGAAGTACAAATTAATACAAGAAGCATCTCTTTTAGACTAGCTAAAAGAGATGTTTTTTACTATATCAGTTAACTTTTTCTTAAGCTTTATTGTTTACAATGGTTTAAAATGAAGAGGTGGAATACTAATAGATTGGAGGAGTATATGACAAACTGGCAGAAACGTTTGGTGATTGGCTTTAATATTGCAGCCTTGTTTATCTTTTTAGATGTTAGTTTGTTAATTTTTATTAGATCTGTAAATGGTCATGGTGTTTATCAGACCTTAGGCATGAAGTGGCTGACTTTCTCAGCTTGGGTACTTTGTTATGCTTCCTTATGGATGCTCCAAGGAATTGCTTATATGTTTGTTAAGCGTCTCTCCTTGGCAAAAGAACAGCGAAATAGTCACTGAGTATTGAAAAAAGCTAGATTTTTTATCTAGCTTTTTTGGTTGATAATAGATTTGTAAAGGCACTGAAATATCACTATTGTGATGGAAAATGCTATAATATTGCTATGATAGAAAAGCTAACGATTTTACATCTGAATGATTGGCATTCTCATTTTGAAAACTATCCAAAAATCAAACGTTTTTTTCAAGAATATCCTGAGACAAATGAAGTTATTCGCCTTGATATTGGGGATAATATTGACCGCTGGCATCCGATGACAGATATCAGTAAGGGAAAATGTAATGTTCAATTTTTAAACGAGCTTAAGATTGACCTTGCGACTATTGGTAATAATGAAGGAATTGGTCTGGCAAAACATTGGTTAAATGAGGTTTATCAAGAGGCTGACTTTGATGTTATTTTAGGTAATCTTGAAGATGACAATGGTCGTCCAGCTTGGGCTGAGCCTTATAAGATTTATGAAACGAAAGCAGGCACTAAGATTGCTTTTTTAGCTTATACTTTTCCCTATTATCTGACTTATAAACCAGGTGGTTGGAAGGTACTTGACCCTTTAGAGTGTTTAAAAAGAGACCTTGCCGTTAAGGAAGTGCAGGAGGCAGATTTTAGAATTCTGCTAAGTCATTTGGGACTTCCTTGGGATAAAAAAATTACTGCTCTGTGTCCCGAAATCGATTTGATTATTGGGGCACATACGCATCATATCTTTGAGGATGGGGCATATCTTAATGGCACTTACATGGCAGCTGCAGGAAAATACGGTCAGTTTGTCGGTGAAATTAATCTCAGCCTTGACAATCATGAAATGATTGATATCACAATCCACGCTCATGAAACTAGTCATATGGCAAGTAAACCAGGTGATAAAGAATGGATTGAAAAAATCGTTTCAGGTGGTCGTAAGCTCTTAGGGCAAGAAATGGTGATGCAATTTGATGAGGATTTGAGTTTAGATGAGTCTTGTCGATTGGTTATGGATGCCATGAAAGATTATGCCAAGGCAGATATTGCCATGATAAATTCTGGTTTGGTTGTAGAGCCTTTTACTAAGGACATTACTAAAGATACCTTGCACCATTCGCTTCCGCATCAAATGCGATTAGCGAGGTTAGAGCTAACGACACAAGAGTTAGCCGAAATTTGTCAGGATGTTTATTCACAAGCTGAATTGTTAGCAAGACAACAAATCCGTGGAATGGGATTTCGCGGTAAGGAATTTGGGACCGTTTTAACGAGTGGATTTGCTTACAAAAACGGAAAAATAGTGTATAATGAAAAGGTTACGAATGAAAAGGAAACTGTCAGTCTAGTCTTGGTTGATCAATATTATTTTGCTCGTTATTTTGAAAGCATTAAATCACATCAAGCTGAGCTGCTTTTTCCTGAATTGCTTCGAGAACTGGTAGAAGGCTACCTCAGACATAAAGAATAAGTTTTACGATGGATGAAGAGAGGAGACCGATGAGAAAAGATATCTCTCCTGAAATGTACAATTACAATAAATTTCCTGGTCCACAATTTGTGGCAGTTTCTGATCGTGTCAAAAGCGACGATATCGAGTTGTTGATTTTAGCCAATGAAAAAGATGCTTTTAACGCAACTGTGTTTAGTCAACGATTTTCAGAGATTTTGCTTAAATATGACTACATCGTCGGAGATTTGGGAAATGAACAGCTACGTCTAAAAGGTTTTTACAAAGATGACCGCGACGTTAAAAAGGCTAATCGTATTTCACGTTTAGATGATTACCTCAAAGAGTATTGTAACTTTGGCTGTGCTTATTTTGTTCTTGAAAATAAAGAGCCGCGTCCTGTGAAGTCTGAAGAAGAAAAACAAACAAGACATCATAAATCACAAAAACGTTCGTCTGGTAAGAAAAAATCTGACCGTTCAGGAAATCAACATTTTACCAGCCAAAAACGTAAAGAAAACAAAGGTCGTTCAGACCGTCATCAAAAACATGAACAGCAAAAAGAAATTTAATCGGCAAAAACAATTTGTTATTCGCCGCAAAGAGAAATAGGAAGGAAATAAATTTACAGAATGCAAACAGAAACTAAGGACATGAAGCCCTCTATTTACGGTTTAACACGCGATGAACTTATCGAATGGGCAATCGAACACGGTGAAAAGAAATTCCGTGCAACACAAATTTGGGATTGGCTTTACCGTAAACGTGTCCAATCTTTTGAAGAAATGACAAACATCTCAAAAGATTTTATCGCTATTTTAAATGAAAATTTCTGCGTTAACCCATTAAAACAACGTGTCGTCCAAGAAGCATCAGATGGTACCGTCAAATACTTGTTTGAATTGCCTGATGGCATGCTGATTGAAACAGTTTTGATGCGCCAACATTATGGTTTGTCTGTCTGTGTAACATCACAAGTCGGTTGTAACATTGGTTGCTCATTCTGTGCTAGCGGTTTGATTAAAAAACAACGTGATTTGACAAGTGGTGAGATCACTTCACAAATCATGATGGTACAAAAATACTTTGATGAACGTGGTCAAGATGAGCGCGTGAGTCACGTCGTTGTTATGGGGATTGGTGAACCATTTGATAACTACGATAACGTGCTTCGCTTTGTTCGTACGATTAACAATGACAATGGTCTAGCTATCGGTGCGCGTCACATCACAATTTCAACATCAGGTTTGGCACACAAAATCCGTGAATTTGCTCATGAAAGCTTGCAAGTTAACTTGGCTGTTTCACTTCACGCGCCAAACAATGAATTGCGTTCACAAATCATGCGTATTAACCGTTCATTCCCACTTGAAAAACTCTTTGCTGCGATTGAATACTACGTTGAAACAACTAATCGTCGTGTGACATTTGAGTATATCATGTTAAATGATGTTAATGACTCACCAGAAAACGCACAAGAATTGGCTGATTTGACGAAAAAAATTCGCAAATTGTCTTACATCAACTTGATTCCATATAACCCAGTTTCTGAACACGACCAATATTGTCGTTCAAGCAAAGAACACGTTGCAGCCTTTTACGATGTTCTTAAGAAAAATGGTGTTAACTGTGTCGTTCGTCAAGAACACGGAACTGATATTGATGCCGCTTGTGGCCAATTGCGTTCAAATACAATGAAACGTGACCGCCAAAAAGCTGCTAAAGCAAAATAAGAAGGTAATATGAGAGAGCTATTTGATGAAGAACTTGAGTTGACAAGCTTAGGGCGTAAAGTAGCCCTAACTTTGGTGGGGATTTACATCCTTTGCCTTTGTTTCTTGTGCTTTAGTCCGCAACCTTTTAACATCGATGGGGTTGAGACACCCAATATCATTTATTATGGACGTTTGCGTTTGCTTTTGGTGCCGTTTAATAGTTTGGTTGGTATCGGTCAGCTAGACAGTGTCTTTGAAGTATTTTGGGTATTTGCGCAAAATGTCACCAATATATTTCTTATCTTTCCTTTGATGTTGGGATTGATTTGGATTTTTCCAAAACTCCGTCAGTGGATGCGAGCTTGGCTGTTAGCCTTTGGAATCAGCCTAACAATTGAAACAACTCAGCTGCTTGTCGATTTACTTTATAATGCTAATCGAGTCTTTGAAATTGATGACTTATGGACCAACTCCTTAGGCGGTCTTCTAGCTCTGTGGCTTTACTCAGCAATTTATCAAAAATTTCATAAATAATGAAAGGTTGGATTTTCCCGATCTTTTTTTGTATACGTAAAGAAGTGATTTGAAAACTTTTCAAAAAACATGACAAAAGTCATGTGTTGTCATGATATTATGAGCTAAAAAAATCTGTGTTATTTTTCTAAAATTAAATCATCGAATGAAGATAAAAATGGAGATGTTAAGATGATTACAGTTAATAATATTTCAAAGATAATCAAGTAAAAAGAAATTTTAAGGGATGTTTCTTTTGAAGTAGTTGAGGGAGATTGTCTTGCATTGATTGGATCAAATGGCGTAGGTAAAACAACATTGATATCATGTCTTTTGGGAGATTTAAAGACTAGTAAGGGAGAAATTTTAGTTAAAGGATTATCACCACGTCATCACCAGTTAAGGGAAATGGTAGCAGTATTGCCACAAGAAAACCAGCTCCCAGAGAAATTAAAGGTGAAAGAGCTGATTCATTTTTTCAAAACGATTAGTAAGAACCCTTTGAATGACCAAGATATTGATCGAATTTTACAGTTTAGCGAGATACAAAAAAGATCAGTTGACAGAAAAATTATCTGGTGGTCAAAGACGACTGCTAGCTTTTACCTTATGTTTGATTGCTCAGCCGAAAATTCTTTTTTTAGATGAACCAACTGCTGGTATGGATACATCGACACGTCAGCATTTTTGGCGAATTATTCAATCTTTGAAAGACAAAGGGGTGACGATTATTTACTCTAGTCACTACATTGAAGAATTAGAGCATACAGCAGAGCGGATTCTTGTTTTACATCAAGATCGTCTGATTAGCGATACCACGCCATTTGCTATGCGAGAAGCTGAGCACGAAAAACAGTTGACCTTACCAAAAACATTTTTGCCAATTGTGGAAAAATTATCTTATATTAACAATATTGAATTGAAAAATGACACAGTAACTTTTATGACCAAAGAGATTGATAATGTCTGGCAGGACTTACAGGAGCAAGGTTGCCAGATTTCTGATATTGAAATTCAAAATAATAGCCTATTAAACACACTATTTGAACAGATTGAGGAGATTGAAAAATGATTGCTTTACTAAAAATTGAATGGATTAAAATGATACGCACTTGGATGACTTTTGTATTGTTTATTGGGCTGCCAGTTTTCTTTTTCTTACTTTTTTCCGGTATGGAATTTTCATCAAATAACCAAGAGCAACAATCTTATATTACGAGTTATATGTTAACGATGACAGCTTTTTCCATGTCGAGTTTTATTGTGTTTCGTATTATCTATTTTACTGGTATTTTCGTGTGGTGTGATTTTTTGTGATGTGATGATGCCGATTAATTGTTGGTTAGGGTCAGCAGCTTTATTACTGTTATCAAGTCTTTTGTTTTTAGCATTTGGGTTATTAATTTCACAATTAAAATCCCAACAATTAATGACGCTTGTGGGAAATATTGCTTTTCTTGGTTTAGCGATTCTTGGTGGTTCTTGAATGCCAATTGAAATTTTTCCAGAATGGCTGCAAACTATCTCGAAACTAACACTAACTTATCATGTCAATCAGCTGGTAACAACTTTTACTAAGAATGCTCAATTAAACTGGCAATCCTTGATTATCGTGCTCGGCTATGCCATAATAGTGGCAGCATTAGCACTTATGATTAAAAATAATACTGAGGTTAAATGATGTTCAAAAGAATTAAAAGAATTCATCCCTTATTTTATTTACCATTAGCTTTTTTGGCTTTTCCTGTTTTGGGTGTTTTCTTTTTTGGTTATCCAATTTGGACTCTAGGGACAACACTTGCTTTTTTGATTGATTATTTATTTCTTGTTAATTATGAAAAAATGTCCTAACCAATATTGTCTGGTTTTTTATGTTGTTATACATCATTTACATGACACTTTGTATGGGTGGTGGGATGATGTGGTTTACTTTTTATTTTAATAGTTTGCTTGTTTTTCGATTTCAAGATGATTATCGGTCATTTCGTTTTATTTCCTATGATTTATCCATGTTTTTCATGATGTTTGTAGGAATGACTTTGGCAGAGGACATAAAGACTCGTGTGATGATTTTTCTTGTTCCTATTGTTAATTATGCTATTTTATTCCATTGGACGAATGCTCGAAAAGATGAAGTACAAGAAAAAGCTATCATGGAAAAGAATCGCACCATTAATTTGTTACTAACTGAAAATGAGTGAAACCGTATTGGCGGTGATTTGCATGATACTTTGGGATATGTTTTTGCTGCCATGACTTTAAAAACAGAGTTAGCTCTCAAACAATTAGAAAAAGGAAAGTATGACCCAGTCAGAAAAGAGTTAGAAGAATTGAATCAAACCAGTCGTTCTTCGATGCATGATGTTAGAAATATCATTAACAATCTCAAATTTAGAAACTTGAAAGAAGAAATTGAACAGTTAGAACAGTTTTTTGCGATGACTGATATTGATTATCATTTGCAAAATGAGTTAAATTTATCGGCTATGTCACCCGTGATGCAGTCGACACTTTGCATGATTTTGCGAGAACTAAGTAATAATGTTATCAAGCATAGTTAAGCAAATCAGTGCCAACTACGTTTATTTGAAAAAGAAGGTAAAATAGTTGTTGAAATAGAAGATAATGGTGTCGGCTTTGAAAAGACTTTTGGAGATGAATTGAAATCAATCCGTGACCGATTGCTTTTGGTAAAGGGAAATGTTCAGATACTATCGCCAAGAAAGCCTACACTTATTCAGGCTGAGCTGGGGTTAAAGGAGAATTAGGATGAAATTATTAGTTGCTGAAGATCAATCCATGTTGCGAGATGCTTTGTGTCAGCTGTTGCTTATGGAAGATGATGTCGATGAAGTTTTGCAGGCTGGAGACGGTGAAGAGGCTATTGAACTAGTCAAAAACGAGTCAATTGATGTAGCGATTCTTGATGTTGAAATGCCTAAAAAATCAGGACTTGATGTTTTAGAATGGACTCGAGAGCATAAGGATTTGAAAGTGATTATAGTGACTACCTTTAAACGAGTTGGTTACTTTGAACGTGCAGTAAAGGCAGGTGTTGATGCTTATGTGTTGAAAGACCGTTCAACTTCTGAGTTAATGTCAACAATCCACACAGTACTTGCAGGCAAAAAAAGAGTATTCACCGGAATTGATGGAATCTATGATAAGCCAGGATAACCCGTTGAGTCCTCAAGAAAAGCGTATTTTACTTGGAAAATCGAATCAAGATATTGCTGATACTCTTTATCTTTCAAATGGAGCGGTGAGAAATTACACATCATCAATTTTTAATAAATTATCAGCCAATAATCGTGTTGAGGCGGCTAGAATTGCTAAAGACAAAGGTTGGTTATAAAGTAAATTAGAACTCGGTCAAATGGGTTCTTTTTTATTTTCCTCAATTAAAAAAATTCCGATTTTTGACATTTTGTTTACAGTTCCTGTTTTACAAGATCTCATTAGCGTAATATAATGAAGGTATGGAAAATAAAAAATTAAGTATTGTGTTAGATCAGGCAGTTGTCGATCAGTTAAATCTAAGTAAAGGGCAGCAATTAAAAGCTGAATTATACAATGATAAATTGGTTCTTCAAAAAGAGGGAAAACCAAAACAAGGACGTTTATCAAGCTGGGTTTTAATTTTATCAACTGTCATTTTATGTGTCTTATTTTATGCAGTGAGTTCTATTGAGAAGATGGATCAAATTTTGTTGGTTGGGGATTATTCTATTATTACCTTCTTGATTGGTTTTGGTGGGATACTTGGAATGACCATTTTTACAACAACGCTCATTCGCAACCGGACAGTCTTTCTTGGTGGCATCAAAGCGCGAGTTTTTTGGCGCATGCTTCCTGTTATTGTTGCCGCGTTTGCAGTGATTTTACTGTTAGCTCTTCTCGGCTTTGGTTGGCTGCTGGAGCAGATTTTCACTGGTGCTTCTTTTGACAAGTTAACTTCGAGTTTGATTTTAGGTACATCAATCTATGCGGTCAGTCTTTTTTGGGGACAAATAGCAGAGATGATTAGAGCAACTTGGTTGACGTCCGTTTTTACAGTAATTATGGTCAGTGGTGTCTTTGTCGCAATGGCGAGTAACCGTTCTTTGCAGTGGTGGCATTTCAACCTAAGCTTTTTGGGAACACAAGCAGCAAGAGAAAGTTGGCAATTTAATCTGACCTTGATCTTATCAGCTTTGGTATTAGTTACTTTGGTGGATTACCTATTTGTAGCTTTAGGTGAAAAATATGGTAAAAACTGGAAATTAAGAGCTATACGTATCATGTTGACCATCTTAGGGATTGATTTGGGAGCAGTTGGTTTTTTCCCGAATAACGCTGGCTCACACCTTTTGCATACCAGAGTAGCAGGGTATCTAGTTTTGATTATCATTGCCTTAATTATCAGTGTTAAATGGCTTTTGCCAGAAGTAACGCGAGATTTCTTGATTATGTCTTATGCCATTGGTGGTATGTTGGTTGGATTAGAAATCGCCTTTCAAGGTATTCATTACTTATCTTTAACAGCTTTTGAGTTGAGTGCCTTCTTACTTGCTTTTGCTTGGTTGATTCGATTAATCACCCATTTAGAAGGACTCTTATCCCCTGAAACAAAAGAAATCACTTTAACCCTTGAATAAATTCTAAATCTCTGAGTTTGACTTAGCATTTTAGCTAGGAAAAACTTAGAGATTTTTTAATTAAATCAACAAAAACAATTAAAAATATTGAATTTTTAGAAAATTCATAAAAACGCTTGACAAGTCAAAATCGGGTGTTCATAATGGTGACCGATCAGAAAGTAGCAAGGATTTGCTTACAGGGAGCTCGTGGTTACTGTGAACGAGTAGCAGGTGGTTGTGAAATTGGGCTGATGGTATATTGTTGAAGATAAGAAATATTTTTCAGGTAGGCACCCCTTATCGTGCAGCTCCTTGTTAGAGGAGATAGAGATGACGGAGTATGTATTTCCGTTGAATTGAGATGGCACCGCGCTATCGTTAGACGCCCTCACACAGAAGTTTTTTTCTGTGTGGGGATTTTTTGTTTAAAAAGGGAGGAAAACATAAAAAGAAGAGATAAAGGCTGGTGAATCAGCAACTAGAATTTACAAAAAATACAATTAAAACTCCATGTAGAGAAGTAGACTCTTTAGAGCTTGAACCCTTACAACTTCTTCGTGAGACTTATAAACTCTACGATTACCTTAAAAATAATGCGAATAAGCTACAAATTATCGCTGAGGTAAAAAAAGCCAGTCCTAGTCTTGGTGACATTAATCTCGAAGTTGATATTGTCAAGCAATCCAAAACTTACCAAGATAGCAGTGCTGTGATGATTTCTGTTTTGACAGACCCTTTCTTTTTCAAGGGGGACATTGATTATCTTCGTCAGATTTCAAATCAAGTAAAAATTCCAACCTTAGAAAAAGATTTTATTATCGATGAAAAACAGATTATTCATAGCCGAAATGCAGGAGTGACTGTTATTTTACTGATTGTAGTGGCTCTTTCTGAGACACATTTGAAAGAACTTTATGATTTTGCAACAGGATTAGGATTAGAAGTTTTACTTGAAACACATAACTTAGCAGAGTTGGAAGTGGCTCATCGCATTGGTGCTAAGATTATGGGCGTTAACAATCGTAACTTGGTGACCTTTGAGACTGATATCAATACAAGCTTGGAGTTATCAACGCATTTTAAGGAAGGTCCTGTTTATATTTCAGAGTCAGCTATTTTTACCAAAGAAGATGCTGAGCTCGTTGCTCCATTTTTCAATGGTATTTTAGTTGGTACAGCTTTGATGACTGCTGAAAATGTAGCTGAAAAAGTGAAGGAGTTGCAAATTGATAAAGATTAAAATTTGCGGACTTTCAAGCAAAGAAGCTGTTGAACAAGCGGTAGAAAGCGGAGCTGATTATATTGGTTTCATCTTGGCCAAAAGTAAACGTCAAGTCGGCATAAAACAAGCTAGCCATTTAGCTCAGTTGATTTCAGAAACTGTCCAAAAAGTGGGTGTTTTTGTAAGTCCGACTCTCTTGGAGCTTCAAGAAGCCATTACCAAAGTACCTCTTGATCTGGTGCAAATTCACGGAGAATTTGCGGATGAGAACTTTGAAAAAAATGAAGTTCCAAGTATTCGTGCCATTCCTGTCCAAAAAACACTGGGAGAAATTCATACTAAAGCAGATTTTCTATTATTTGACGCCCCCCTAGCTGGTTCCGGAAAGACATTTGATTGGGAATTGCTAAAAGATACTAAAATTAGAAAGCCATATTTTTTAGCTGGTGGATTGACTGTCGATAATGTCGGACAAGCTATAACTTTCTTTCGACCCTACGCTGTTGATATTTCTTCTGGCGTTGAGACAGATGGTAAAAAAGATTTATTGAAGATTATGAGATTGATAGAAAGTGTGAAAAAATGAGCTATAACCAACCAGATATTAATGGATTTTATGAAAAATTCGGTGGACAGTTTGTCCCTGAAACGCTGATGACGGCTGTTATTGAACTTGATAAAGCTTACCGTAAAACAAAAGCTGACCCAAGTTTTCAAGCTGAACTTGATGAATTGCTTAAAAATTATGTTGGACGTGAAACACCGCTTTATTACGCAGAGCGCCTAACTAAGCATATTGGTGGTGCTAAGATTTACCTTAAACGTGAAGACCTTAACCACACTGGTGCTCACAAAATCAACAACGCCCTTGGGCAAGTTCTCCTTGCAAAACGCATGGGGAAAAAGAAAATTATTGCCGAAACTGGAGCTGGTCAACACAGTGTGGCAACAGCTACAGCTGCTGCACTTTTTGATATGGAATGTACCATTTACATGGGTGAAGAAGATGTGAAACGTCAAGCTCTCAATGTTTTTCGTATGGATCTGCTCGGTGCTAAAGTACATGCTGTCACAGATGGTTCACGTGTTTTGAAAGATGCTGTTAGTGTTGCTTCTCGCGTGTGGGTAGCAAATATCGAAGACACTCACTATATCATGGGGTCAGCTCTTGGACCTGCACCATTTCCTGAAATCGTGCGTGACTTTCAATCAGTTATTGGTAAAGAAGCAAAAAAACAATACGCAGAAATATCAGGTGGAAAACTACCAGATGCTGTTTCTCGGACTTCGTTCGGTGGTGGCTCAGATGCAATTGGACTTTTTTATCCATTTGTTGAAGATGAATCTGTTGCCCTTTATGGTGCTGAAGCTGCAGGACATGGACTTGATACGGAAGAACATGCAGCAACTTTTGCCAAAGGTCGTCCAGGTATCTTGCATAGAGCTTTGATGAATGTTCTCCAAGACCGTCACGGACAAATCATGGAAGCTTTCTCAATTTCAGTAGGTCTTGATTACCCTGGGGTTGGTCCTGAACACTGTCACTTCCAAGATATCGGTCGTGCAACCTATGGTTCAATTACGGATGAAGAAGCACTTGAAGCATTTATGCTTTTGTCACGCTTGGAAGGGATTATCCCAGCGCTTGAGTCAAGTCATACCGTTGCCCTTACTTAAAAAGTGGCTAAAGAACTTGGCCCAGATAAATCAACTATCGTTTGTCTATCAGGACGCGGAGATAAGGATGTTGTTCAAGTAAAAGAACGTTTGGAAGCAGAGGGGAAGTAAACGATGACTAAGACACTTACAAAACATCTTCAAGAGATTAAAGCTAGCGGTAAAGGAATTTTTGTTTCTTATATCATGGCAGGTGGCCATGATAAAGGTCTTGATGGTTTATTTGAGATGATTGACTTATTGGAAAATAGCGGAGCTTCTGCCATTGAAGTAGGAATTCCATGGTCTGACCCCGTCGCTGATGAACCAGTTATTGAATTAGCTGGACAAAGAAGCCTTGCTAAAGGCGTCAATTTGACAGGAATCGTTGAAAAATTACAAGAAAAAACAGTCGAAGTGCCTTTGGTCATTATGACTTACATCAATCTAGTTTACCAATATGGCATTGAAAAATTTGTTAAAGATTTAGCTGGTACGTCTGTTAAAGGTTTGATTATTCCTGATTTACCACACGAGCATGAAAATCTTATCAAACTATACCTTGATAATACAGATATTGCCCTTGTTCCACTGGTCAGCTTGACAACAGGCATTGAACGTCAAAAAAACCTTTTGTCAAAACGCTGAAGGCTTCATCTATGCGGTTGCTATCAACGGTGTTACAGGTAAAACTGGTAATTACCGAGATGATTTGGATAAACATTTGGCAAATCTTGAAACTGTTGCTGACATTCCAGTATTGACAGGATTTGGGGTGTCAACAAAAGCTGATATTGAGCGTTTTAATAAGGTGTCAGATGGCGTTATTGTCAGAACTAAAATTGTTCGAGATTTACACGAAGGTAAAGCAGATGACGTTGAAGCATTTGTAACATACGATTCAAATTATCAAAAATAAAAGAAAACCACTCGATTGAGTGGCTTTTATGATATTTAAAACAAATCAATAATTAATTTTAAGTTTAGAATAGTTAAGATAACGGCGACAAGGTATCCTAAAATGGTATTCCATTTGGCATTGACAAAGTCTCCCATAATTTTGCGGTCCGATGTGAAGTAAACCAAAGGGAAAATGGAGAATGGCAGTGCCAGCGAAAGGAAAACTTGTGAGTAAACAATCAGTTGATCAAGGACACTTTCTTGACTACCGTAGAGCACAGTCACAATCAGAACGGGAGCTAGTGCAGCCAAACGTGTGACCAGTCTGATAAGCCATTGTGGTAAGCGTAATTTTAAAAAGCCTTCCATAACGATTTGCCCAGTTAGGGTTCCTGTGATGGTAGAATTCTGCCCGCTAGCTAATAAGGCGACAGCAAATAAGGTTGATAAAGCGGCGCTAGCAACTGTACCTGCAATGTTTGAATCTTGAAGAGCTTCATACATTTGTGAAAAAGCGTTGATTTCATTGGCATGCCCGTAGAAGAGCGAAGCTCCCAAGATAAGAAGAAGCGAGTTAACCACAAAAGCTACCGTCAGTTGAATATTAGAATCCCAAGTCATAAAACGAACGGCTTGTTTAATGGATTTTTGGCTAGAGTAATCAACCTTACGAGTCTGTGAAATCGATGAATGGAGATAAAGATTGTGCGGCATTACCGTAGCACCGATAATTCCTAAAGCCAGCGTTAGCTTACTATTTACACCGCTCTGATGCAAATCGATAATCGCTGGATGTGGGATGTAGCCCTGTAAAATACCTGAAAAACTTGGCTTTGATAATAAGACTAAATAAAGGAAAATAATCAAAATTGTTGCAATTAAGGTCGAAACCAAAGCCTCAATCTTGCGAAAGCCAAGCTTCATCAAGGATAAAAGGATAAATACATCCAAGATAGTAATTAAAATCGAAAACAATAAGGACCAGCCAAAGAGCAAATGCAGTGCAATCCCAGATCCGATAACTTCTGCTAAGTCTGTTGCCATCAAAGCTAATTCAATGACAATGAATAAAAGAATGCGTAGTTTCTTAGGTAAATGGGCAGCAGTCGCCTGCGCTAAATCCTTTCTTGTAACGATTCCTAATTTTCCCGCCATCTGCTGTAGTTGCATCGCAATCAGAGATGATATCAGTACAACTGATAAAAGGATATATTTATAAGTAGCCCCACCGACAACACTAGTAATCCAGTTACCAGGGTCCATGTAACCAACAGCTACTAAAGCTCCTGGTCCAATAAAGGCTCGAAGTGTTCGCCAAAATGAGGCATTTTTTGGAACCGCAATACTTTGATTGACCTCACTAAGTGATTTTTGAGAAGTAACAATAGTTTCCAAAAGCATCCCTCTTTTCTAAAACTCTTATTTAAGGCCTATTATAGCAGAAGAATTTTAAAAATAAAGTATTTTTAAATATATTTAACAAAAAAATTAATCACACTTAAAAATTACAACTAAAAGATAGCCTAAAAATAGAAAAGGAATAAAGGGAATGCGTTTGTTTTTATCAAAAAGGCAATACAGAATTCCTACCAAAGAACCCAGTTCAACAATCCATAAAATGCTCTCCAAATCAAGAAAAAGACTCAAACTGGCTAGGTAGAAAAAATCACCGCTACCGATTTTTATGTCAAAAAGCTCAGCTATGATCCCAAGTAAAAGAAGAATAATACTTACCGTATTAAGAGGAAGAAAAAGGAGTAAAGAAGCACTGGGTAGTAACCAGATTAATAGAGGAAAGGACTGGTTTTTTAAATCATATAAACTAAGTGTCATGCTAAAGAAGAAAATAAAGAGACTAGATGGTGCTATGATATCGTGGTAATAAAGAGCAGTTGCGAGCCCACAGACAAATTCAAAAATGCCATACCATAAAGGTATTTTACTTTTGCAAAAATGGCAGCGAGAATGATTAAAAATCTGAGAAAGAACTGGAATCATGTCTAGCGGTCTCAGTTGTTTACCACAGGTATTACAATGACTAGCAGGAAATAAAATAGATTCCTCTAGAAAACGATCAACAACTAATCCGATAAATGAAGCAAGCGATGCTCCAAGAAAAAAGAATAAAAAAGTGTCCATACCTTATTATTCGAAAAAAATTTTTAAAATTTGTGAGCATATTATTTGCAACTTATTTAGAATTATTCTAATATAGAATCGTAAGGAAAAAGAAAACATTCCTAGAACAACTGATTATTTTTTTAGAGGAGGTCGCTTATGACTCAAACAATGACTGAAACTATTTACGCATCTGTAACACATAACATTTCACAAAATACAAAAAATGCTAAAACAAAGGCTGTGCTTAATCAAGCAGTAGCAGATCTATCAAAGGCTGCTTCAATCGTTCACCAAATTCACTGGTACATGCGTGGTGCTGGATTCTTCTATCTTCACCCAAAAATGGATGAATTGATGGATGGACTTAACGCTAGCTTGGATGAAATCAGCGAACGTTTGATTACAATTGGTGGCGCACCATTCTCTACCCTTAAAGAATTCGATGAAAACTCTAAATTAGAAGAAACTGCTGGTTCATTCGACAAGACAATGGACGAAAATCTTGCTCGTTTGGTTGAAGTTTACACTTACCTTACAGCTCTTTACCAAGTTGGTCTTGATGTGACTGATGAAGAAGGAGATGCCCCATCAAATGACATCTTCACAGCAGCGAAATCTGACGCTGAAAAAACAATTTGGATGCTCCAAGCCGAACGTGGACAAGCTCCAGGACTTAAATAATTAAGAAAAAACACGATAGTGGGCCGAAAGGCCCATTATTTTTTTATGAAAATAAATGAAAACGTGAAAATAAAGAAAACGATTGCATATCCTATTGAAAAAGAGTCTTATTTTTGATAAAATGCTTTGTATGAAAACTTTATTTGACGTGCAACAACTGTTGAAACGGTTCGGCATTTTTGTCTATATCGGTAAACGTCTTTATGATATAGAAGTCATGAAACTTGAACTTGAGAAATTGTATGAAAATGGGTTGATTGACAAGGCTGACTACCTGAATGCAGAATTAATTTTACGTCGCGAGCACCGTTTAGAAATGGAGAAAGAAAATAATGACTAAAAAACTTTTAGGGATTGACCTAGGTGGAACAACGATTAAATTCGGTATCCTAACTCTTGAAGGTGAAGTTCAAGAAAAATGGGCAATCGATACAAATACACTTGAAGATGGGAAACACATCGTCCCTGATATTGTTGAATCAATCAAACACCGTTTGAACCTTTACGGTTTGACAAAAGATGATTTTGCTGGTATCGGTATGGGTTCACCAGGTGCTGTTGACCGTGAAAACAAAACTGTTACAGGTGCCTTCAACTTGAACTGGGCTCACACTGAAGAAGTTGGTTCAGTTATTGAACGTGAACTTGGTATTCCATTTGCTATCGACAACGATGCTAACGTAGCTGCTCTTGGTGAACGTTGGACGGGTGCTGGTGCTAACAACCCTGATGTTGTTTTCGTAACACTTGGAACTGGTGTTGGTGGTGGTGTTATCGCTGATGGTAACCTTATCCACGGTGTTGCAGGTGCTGGTGGAGAAATCGGTCACATGAACGTTGAACCAGTTGATGGTTTTGAATGTACATGTGGTAACAAAGGATGTCTTGAAACAGTTGCTTCAGCAACAGGTGTTGTTCGTGTAGCTCGTCACTTGGCAGAAGAATACGAAGGTGATTCAAAAATCAAAGCTTCTATCGACAATGGTGACGTTGTAACAAGTAAAGATATCTTTGTAGCTGCTGAAGCTGGTGATAAATTTGCTGATTCAGTTGTTGAAAAAGTTGGTTTCTACCTTGGACAAGCAACTGCTAATATTGCAAACATCTTGAACCCAGACTCAGTTGTTATCGGCGGTGGTGTATCAGCTGCAGGTGAATTCTTGCGTAGCCGTGTTGAAAAATACTTCGTAACATACGCATTCCCACAAGTTCGTAAAACAACTAAAGTTAAAATCGCTGAACTTGGTAACGATGCTGGTATCATCGGTGCTGCAAGTCTTGCAAGTCAATTTGTAGATTAAGAGGCCAAAAATGAACTGGATGATTTTTCTAATTGCTTTAGTCGTTATCGTTGGTTGGTTCGCATGGACATACATTAGTGTTCGTCGTTCAGCTAAATTCATTAATAATGCAGAATTTGAAAGCATGATTCACACAAGTCAATTGATTGATGTTCGTGAAGCAGCTGCTTTCAAAACAAAACACATTATGGGAGCGCGTAATCTCCCAGCTAGCCAAATTCAATTGTCTTACTCAGCTATTCGTAAAGATAAACCTGTTCTTTTATACGATAGTAGTAGAAGTTCAGCACTTCCACGTGTTATTAGAACACTTAAAAAAGCAGGCTACACTAACCTGTATGTTCTTAAAGACGGCTTTGACTACTGGACAGGAAAAGTTAAAGAAGGTTAATCATTTACCAATATATGGAATTTGAAAAAAAAATTTAAAGAGAAAAAACGATGAGAGTAAGGATGCCCTGAAATCGAAATACCTCAAAAATCAGATTTTTCAATTGAATTTGGAATTATGTCAAGTAACAGACGAAGATGAGAAAAAGAGACTTGAAGCGTTACGCAATGTTTACATCGAAAAATTGTAAGAAAACAAGAAACGTCGTTTAATCAGGATCCTTTTAATCAGTCCATTGGTTTTCTTGGCTCTGATTATTTTGTATCTCGTCACAGCTTTCAATCGAGAAACAACCGCCAATAATAAGGCGGGATGGTCGCCATCTACAACGGCTACGTCGACAAGTACATCTAGTTTTTCAAGTTCATCAAGCACGAGCGAGACCAAGACCACTTCAACGATAAAACAAGATGTCCCTGCAGAGCTTGTTGGAAATTGGAAAACAGCTGATTTTGATGGAGTTATTCTGACAATCAGTGAAGATGGCACAATGACTAAAAATCAGTCTAATTACATCGTTACAGAGCGTGTTTCTGGTTATGAAGAAGTGGCGCAAGGTGTTTATCGTTTTTATCCTGCTGATGGAAGTGATAGTGAAGCCATCGGGGCACTTATTTTTGGTGGTATCGGTGGTAGTTACCAAACAACACCAAAATTTGCTTCGGGAATTTATGCTAAAAATGGTTATATTTATCCACAATTCTGGACAACAACCTCTAGCAAATTCACTTATTCGTTAAACACTAATCTCAAATTAGTACCAACCGACCAAGCAGCTGTTGCTGATACCATTGATACTAAAAATTTAACGACTGAGCAAGTGGAGTCTTGGGTTCTTGCCATTTATGCTTCGCAAAATCAATTATCCGATGAAGATAAAAATGATTATTTTGTAAATGTCAAAGCATATGATGACAATTTGGTTTATGCTAGTGTCCGAACAAACAGCGATTCAAAAATACGTTTAGCCTTATATCGTGTTAATGCAGACGGCTATCTTGAACAAGGAACACTTGAATCGACCAATTGGAGTGTTGTCAGTACTACTTATGTCGAATAAGATGAGTCTAAAATATTTATAGTATATAAAAAGTATATAAAAAGATGGGACATAGTTCTCATCTTTTTATATACTATAAGAAGCTAAATCCGTGTCTGAAAACATTTACACTTGTTTTATCGCTGTTTTTTCATAGGATTTGTGGTATAATTCAAAAGTTAGAATAAATTTAAAAAATCGAGGAATCATGACTAAATTAAGAGAAGATATTCGTAACGTGGCGATTATCGCCCACGTTGACCACGGGAAAACAACCCTTGTTGATGAATTGTTGAAACAATCACACACACTTGACGAACGTAAAGAATTGCAAGAACGTGCAATGGACTCAAACGATCTTGAAAAAGAACGCGGAATTACAATCCTTGCTAAAAATACTGCAGTTGCTTACAACGGTGTTCGTATCAACATCATGGACACACCAGGACACGCGGACTTCGGTGGAGAAGTTGAACGTATCATGAAAATGGTTGATGGTGTTGTTCTTGTTGTCGATGCGTACGAAGGTACTATGCCTCAAACACGTTTCGTGTTGAAAAAAGCTCTTGAACAAAACTTGACACCAATCGTTGTTGTTAACAAAATTGATAAACCATCAGCTCGTCCAGCAGAAGTTGTTGACGAAGTTCTTGAACTTTTCATCGAACTTGGTGCCGATGATGATCAATTAGAATTCCCAGTTGTTTACGCATCAGCTATCAACGGTACATCATCACTTTCTGATGATCCAGCTGATCAAGAACACACAATGGCTCCAGTCTTTGATACAATCATTGACCACATTCCAGCTCCAGTTGATAACTCAGAAGAACCACTTCAATTCCAAGTGTCGCTTCTTGATTACAACGATTTCGTCGGACGTATCGGTATCGGACGTATCTTCCGTGGTACTGTTAAAGTTGGTGATCAAGTTACTCTTTCAAAACTTGACGGTACAACTAAAAACTTCCGTGTTACTAAACTATTTGGTTTCTTCGGACTTGAACGTCGTGAAATCCAAGAAGCAAAAGCTGGTGATTTGATTGCTATCTCAGGTATGGAAGATATCTTCGTTGGTGAAACAATCACTCCAACTGATTGCGTTGAACCACTTCCAATCCTTCACATTGACGAACCAACTCTTCAAATGACATTCTTGGCAAATAACTCACCATTTGCAGGTCGTGAAGGTAAATTCGTAACATCTCGTAAAGTTGAAGAACGTTTGCTTGCTGAATTGCAAACTGACGTATCACTTCGTGTTGATCCAACTGATTCTCCAGATAAATGGACTGTATCAGGTCGTGGTGAATTGCACTTGTCAATCCTTATCGAAACAATGCGTCGTGAAGGATACGAACTTCAAGTATCACGTCCAGAAGTTATCATCAAAGAAATTGATGGCGTGAAATGCGAACCATTCGAACGTGTTCAAATCGATACACCAGAAGAATACCAAGGTTCAGTTATCCAATCATTATCAGAGCGTAAAGGTGAAATGATTGACATGCAATCAACTGGTAATGGTCAAACACGTCTTGTCTTCTTGGCACCAGCTCGTGGACTTATCGGTTATCCAACTGAGTTCCTTTCAATGACTCACGGTTATGGTATCATGAACCACACATTCGACCAATACATGCCAGTTATCAACGCTGAAATCGGTGGACGTCGTCGTGGTGCTCTTGTATCTATCGATACTGGTAAAGCAACAACATACTCAATCATGTCTGTTGAAGAACGCGGAACAATCTTCGTTAACCCAGGTACTGAAGTATACGAAGGTATGATTATCGGTGAAAACTCACGTGAAAACGACTTGACAGTTAACATCACTAAAGCTAAACAAATGACAAACGTTCGTTCAGCTACGAAAGACCAAACTGCCGTTATCAAAACTCCACGTATCTTGACTCTTGAAGAATCACTTGAATTCTTGAATGACGATGAATACATGGAAGTTACACCAGAATCAATCCGCTTGCGTAAACAAATCCTTGATAAAAACTTGCGCGCTAAAGCAGCTAAAAAGAAAAAATCAGCCGCTGAAGAGTAAAATAGTCTAGTAGACTATTTTAGGTCCGAGCCTGAAAATTAAAAAGCGAGGAAAGTTAGTGGTAGACTGTTTTAGGTCAAAACTTAAAATAAACTCGAAAAACTATACACATAAATTTGAATTGTAGGAAGGAATCATGAAATGTTTTATTTAATTATTGCGATTTTAATTATTTCATATTATATTTTCATGGCTCCTAAAACAATTCGTAATACTCTTGGGATGATTGGTTTGGTTGGCTTAGTTGCAATGCTACTTGTTTTAGCGGTAATGAGCTTTGTTAAAATCATGCAATCACCACCAGAAATTTTTCTTGCACTTGCTATGGTTGTCTTGGGATTTTTCGCGCTAAGGGATGTCTATCGCTTACCTGTTAAGAAAAATGAAAATAAGCAATATAGCGAAAGAGGCTGAGTATTTACTCAGCTTTTTTTGTCATAAACACTCTATCAGACATTACGACACTAAGATTGTCTTAAATGCCGTAGAATGATTGAAAAACGCCTTAAATAAAGGTAGAATATTATTATATTTGCAATGTTAGAATGGATATATTATGAAAAAAATTGAAACATTTGAAAATAAAAAAGTCTTAGTTCTTGGTTTAGCAAAATCTGGAGAAGCTGCAGCGCGTCTCCTTGAAAAATTAGGTGCTATCGTTACAGTTAACGACGGTAAACCATTTGATGAAAATCCAGCTGCACAATCTCTTCTTGAAGAAGGCATCAAAGTTATCTGTGGTAGTCATCCACTAGAACTTTTGGATGAAAACTTTGAATTGATGGTTAAAAACCCAGGAATTCGTTACGATAATCAAATGGTAGCTCGCGCTATCGAAAAAAATATTCCAGTTATCACAGAAGTTGAGTTGGCTTACATGATTTCAGATGCCCCAATTATTGGTATCACTGGTTCAAATGGTAAAACAACAACAACAACTATGATTGCTGAAACGTTGAATAACGGCGGTAAGTCTGGTCTTCTTTCAGGAAATATTGGTTTTCCTGCTTCTGAAGTGTCACAAACTGCTACAGATAAAGACACTTTGGTTATGGAATTATCTTCTTTCCAATTGATGGGAACAGATACTTTCCACCCACACATGGCTGTTATTACAAACCTTATGCCAACACATATTGACTACCATGGTAGCTTTGAAGAATATGTTGCTGCAAAATGGAATATTCAAAAGAATATGACAGCAGAAGATTATTTGGTACTTAACTTTAACCAAGATTTGGCAAAAGAATTAGCTCAAAAAACAGCAGCACAAGTTGTCCCATTCTCTACAACTGAGAAAGTTGACGGTGCTTACCTAGATGGTGATACTTTGTATTTCAAAGATGAAGCTATCATGAAAGCATCTGAAATCGGTGTTCCTGGTAGCCACAACGTTGAAAATGCTTTGGCAACAATTGCAATTGCAAAACTCTCAGGTATTGCAAATGAAGCTATTAAAGAAACTTTGTCACATTTTGGTGGGGTTAAACACCGTCTTCAAGCTCTTGGTGAAGTTAACGGCATTAAATTCTATAACGATTCAAAATCAACAAATATTCTAGCAACTCAAAAAGCTCTTTCAGGATTTGATAATTCAAAAGTTATCTTGATTGCTGGTGGTCTTGATCGTGGTAATGAATTTGACGAACTTGTTCCAGATATTACAGGTGTTAAATTGATGGTTATCCTTGGAGAATCAGCTTTTCGTGTGAAACGCGCAGCTGATAAAGCACAAGTTCCGTACGTTGATGCTAAAGATGTCGCAGATGCTACTCATATTGCCTACAGTAAAGCTGAAGCTGGTGATGTTGTTCTCTTGAGCCCTGCTAATGCAAGCTGGGATATGTATAAGAGCTTTGAAGTTCGTGGTGATGAATTTATCGCAACCTTTGAAGCTATTAAAGGAGAATAAGCATGGCTAAAAAAATCGTATTTACCGGTGGTGGTACAGTTGGCCATGTTACTTTGAACTTGATTCTTATCCCAAAATTTATCAAAGATGGTTGGGAAGTTCACTATATTGGTGACAAACATGGAATTGAACATGAACAAATTGAAAAATCAGGTCTAGATGTAACCTTCCATTCTATTGCAACAGGAAAATTAAGACGTTATTTTTCATGGCAAAACATGCTTGATGTGTTCAAAGTGTCATTTGGAATTCTTCAATCAATTGCAATTATCGCTAAAATTCGTCCGCAAGCCCTTTTCTCAAAAGGTGGCTTTGTATCTGTCCCACCAGTCATTGCGGCAAAAACACTTGGAATTCCTGTTTTTGTGCACGAATCTGATTTATCAATGGGCCTAGCTAATAAAATTGCCTATAAATTTGCGACAACGATGTACACAACCTTTGAACAAGCAAAAGGCTTGGTGAAAGCAAAACACGTTGGTGCGATTACAAAAGTTGGTAGCAAAGTTGCTTACGATAACAGCAAAATTGAAGAAATTAAAGCACACTTTAACACTGAATTGAAAACACTTCTTTTCATCGGTGGTTCTGCCGGTGCACGTGTTTTCAATGACTTTATTACAAATACTCCAGAATTAGTTGACCACTATAATGTCATCAACATTTCAGGAGATAAAAGTTTAAACGGATTGAGTCAAAATCTCTATCGAATTGATTATGTCACAGATCTTTACCAGCCTTTGATGGATATAGCAGATGCTGTTGTGACACGCGGTGGTTCAAATACTATTTTTGAATTAGTGGCGATGAATAAATTGCACTTGATTGTGCCTCTTGGAAAAGAAGCTAGTCGAGGAGATCAGCTTGAAAATGCAGCTTATTTTGAGAAAAAAGGTTATGCTCGCCAACTATCTGAAGATCAACTCACTTTCACACATTTGCAAGAAGAGCTCACTCAACTCTTTGAACAAGAAAATAGTTATCACACACAAATGAAAAATTCCACTGAAATCAAGTCACAAGAAGAATTTTATGATCTGCTTAAACAAGATATTTCTAAGACTGCAAAAGGAATTTAAATGACAAAAAAGAAAGAGCCTAAAAAAAGTCAAAAAGCTAAATCAGAAAAAAAATCAGCTTTGACGGAATGGCAAAAACGTAACATTGAGTTTCTAAAGAAAAAAGAAGCTGAAAAAGCGGAAAAGAAAAAACGTCAAGAAAAATTACGCTTAGAGCGCAAGCCGAAAGCAACAGATACTGATACCGAAGCTGAAAAAGTTGAAGAAAAAACTTTGAGTGCAGAAGAAAAGAAAAAGGCTAAAGAAGCAAAAAAAGAAGAAGCTAGAAAAGCCAAAGAGGCTAAAAAATTACAAAAACTGGAAGCTAAAAAAGAGAAAACGCCTCTTCAAAAAGCGATTCATCATGCGCTACCAGTTATCATCACTTCTGCGGTTATTCTTTTGATCTCAATTTTTTTGGTAACACCATTTAGTAAAAAGAAAATCATTACAGTTACAGGAACATCAACGGTTAGTCAAGAAGAAGTGATTAGAGATTCAGGAATTAAGCCGTCTAACTATCCTTTTTTATTGATTTTCCACCATTCAACTTATGAAAAAAATATTATTAGTAAAAATAAAATGGTGAAAAGTGCTAAGTTTACTTACCGTTTCCCAAATAAATTAAATATTGATATTAAAGAGTACAGTATTATTGCTTATGCACAGACTGATGATGGTTATCAACCTATCCTTGAAAATGGGACTCGTATTGGTCTTGTAGGAGCTTCTGAATTACCAGAAAGTTTCTTAACGATTAATTTATCATCAGAAAAAGATATTCAAAAACTCGTTAAGGCTTTTTCAAAATTAGACAGAGATTTGGTTAATCAAATTCAAATTGTCAGCTCAGCTGATTCTGCGACAACATCGGATTTGCTAAAATTAGAAATGCATGATGGAAACGTTGTTCGTGTTCCACTATCTGAGTTAGCTAAGAAATTACCTTATTATTTGAAGATAAAAGATAGTTTACCAGAAAACAGTATTGTTGATATGGAAGTGGGAATTTATGCAACTTCTGAATCCATTGAAGCATCTGTTGCAGCGGATAAAGAAAAAGCTAAAAACGAAAACAAAGAAGAATCAGAATCTGATTCTAAATCTGACGAAGAAAACTCTCAAACAGAGTCAAGTGAGGAAGCTACAGCAACAGAATCAAGCGAAGCTGAAGGCGTAGAAAATCAAGCTCCAGAAGCTACAAATGAAGAGCATCCGAACGAAACCGCAGTAGTTGAACAAGTAGCTCAACAATAAAAGCCAAATTTCAAGTTCAAATTAGCCAGTCTGTAAAAACTCTTTAGGAGATTTATAATTGAATAGTTTCTTTGGA
>OIFU01000155.1_pt1 | contig 62394 bp, 67 predicted proteins | sample 1582141 | NCBI WGS metagenome assembly OIFU01 (sample SAMN07501047, study PRJEB24779) | human gut metagenome | isolation source: stool | host: human infant | place: USA: Pittsburgh, PA
GTGGTGGGCGATACCGGTCTCGAACCAGTGACCCCCTCCTTGTAAGGGAGGTGCTCTCCCAACTGAGCTAATCGCCCTTAATGCTGTGGATTGGCATTATAAGTATAATGAGATTTCAGTCAATATATTTTTATGAAAAAGCGTCTAGTTGTTGCAAAAATAGGCATAAAATCAGATTTTTTATTTAGAACTCACGCAAGTCGTAGTAAAATAAAGGTAATTTTTGTAAATGAATAGGTTATTAAGAAAATGAAAATTGATCCTCCTTTTGAATTAGATCCGAATGTCAAAGTACGTACGCGTTTTGCTCCAAGTCCAACAGGTTATTTGCACGTAGGCGGCGCACGTACAGCCCTTTATTCTTGGTTATTTGCAAAACATAACAACGGTGAGTTTGTATTACGTATTGAAGATACTGATTTAGAGCGTTCTACACCGGAAGCAACAGCAGCAATCATTGAAGGGATGGAGTGGTTAAACCTTGCTTGGGAGCATGGTCCTTATTATCAAACCAAACGCTTTGATCGTTACAATCAAGTGATTGATGAAATGATTGAGCAAGGCTTGGCTTATCGTTGCTATTGCTCTAAAGAGCGTTTAGAAGAACTACGCCATACACAAGAGCAAAACAAAGAAAAACCACGTTATGACCGTCATTGTTTACATGATCATAATCATGCAGCCGATGAGCCACACGTAGTACGTTTTAAAAACCCAACAGAAGGTTCAGTCGTGTTTGATGATGCGGTGCGTGGTCGTATTGAAATCAGCAACAGCGAATTAGATGATTTAATTATTCGTCGTACCGACGGTTCACCAACATACAACTTCTGTGTGGTAGTAGATGACTGGGATATGGGCATTACTCACGTTGTGCGTGGTGAAGACCACATTAACAACACCCCGCGTCAAATTAATATCTTAAAAGCGTTAGGCGCACCAATTCCAGTATATGCGCACGTTTCCATGATTAACGGTGATGATGGTCAAAAACTTTCAAAACGTCATGGGGCGGTAAGTGTAATGCAATATCGTGATGACGGTTATTTACCTGAAGCCTTAATTAACTATCTTGTTCGTTTAGGTTGGGGCCATGGTGACCAAGAGATCTTTACGCGTGAAGAAATGATTAAATACTTCGAATTAGATCATGTAAGTAAATCAGCAAGTGCATTTAACACGGAAAAATTATTGTGGTTAAATCACCATTACATTCGTGAATTACCTCCTGAATATGTGGCAAAACACCTTGCATGGCACTATAAAGATCAAGGTATTGATACTTCAAATGGCCCAGCGTTAACTGAAATCGTGACGATGCTTGCAGAACGTTGCAAAACCTTAAAAGAAATGGCATCAGCAAGCCGTTATTTCTTCGAAGAGTTTGAAAGTTTTGATGAAGCTGCGGTGAAAAAACACTTTAAAGCGGCGGCGATTGAACCACTTGAAAAAGTAAAAGAAAAATTGACCGCTCTTTCTAGCTGGGATTTACATTCTACTCATGAAGCGATTGAACAAACCGCTGCTGAATTAGAAGTAGGGATGGGTAAAGTCGGGATGCCATTACGCGTGGCGGTAACTGGCTCAGGTCAATCACCTTCTATGGACGTGACATTAGTGGGTATTGGCCGTGAACGTGTGTTAGCGCGTATCCAACGTGCCATTGATTTTATTAAATCTCAAAACGCTTAATATTTAGGCTGATAAGCGGGATTTGATTATTTCAATATTGACAGTTTATCAGCCGAAATTTATCATAGCTTGCGTTATTTGGGGATATAGCTCAGTTGGGAGAGCGCTTGAATGGCATTCAAGAGGTCGTCGGTTCGATCCCGATTATCTCCACCAAATTTAAAACCTTGAAACTTGAAAGTGAGTTTCAAGGTTTTTTTCTTTATGGAAATCTACATTTCTTTTAGATAATTCAAGCCTAATCCATTCATTTGTCCCATAATCCAACTTTGTTTTTTACGAACTAACGCACTAGGCTTATTCACTTTATAGATGATAGGATTAGGTAAAACCGCAGCGAGTAATGCCGCTTCTGATTGAGTTAAATTCTTTGCCGATTTTTTGAAGTAATAACGGCTGGCAGCTTCCACACCAAAGATACCATTACCAAATTCCGCGATGTTCAAATACACTTCTAAAATGCGTTCTTTGGACCAAAAGATTTCCATTAATGCCGTTGTTGGTACTTCTAATCCTTTGCGAAACCAACTTTGTCCATGCCAGAGAACGAGGTTTTTCGCAGTTTGCTGTGAAATCGTTGAAGCACCTCGGGTTCGGCGAGATTTTTCATTGAATTTAAAGGCCTTTTGAATCGCCTCAAAATCAAAGCCCCAATGGTGGGGGAATTTTTGATCTTCAGCGGCAATTACTGCAAGTTGCATATTCGGTGAGATTTCATCAAGACTCACCCAATCATATTTGATTGAATAGCTGAAATCCAACTGTAATAAGTGTCCGATTTTTTGCTGTGCCATATAGGCAGAGAAGGGAACAGGGATAAAGCGGAAGCAAATGAAAAACGCTAGGATTGCGAGAGAAAAACGCCACGCAACCCGTTGCCAATTTTTTTTCCACCAAGATGGGCGAAAAAGAGGTAAAAGTGCGGTCAGAATTCGCTTAGTTTTTTGTAGCTTGCTCATCGAGTTGGCTTTTCACCCAGTTTATAAAATCCGGATCCATTGTTTTGAGCATATTAGAACCACGCGTAATGGTTGCCGCACTGGTATTGAGATTTTGCTGAATCTCTCGTTGTGAGAGGTTTTTATCCAATAACTGAGCCACGATTTGTAAACGCAAACCCACCGCATCGCGCTCATCAGGCGTGAGCAGAAGCGTTAAGAAATCTTGTGCTTTGCCTTGTTCAAATGCGGTTTGCAAAGTCGTGAGGAAAGCATTCCATTGTTCTAAATTGCGACTAATATACATATCAACAATCCTATACTATTAAACTAGTGCGACTAGTATAGCCGATCGTATTCCTCTTTGCTAAAGGTTTGTAATTTTTCTTTGTTTTGTAGGTTTTGATAGTAAAAATCGTAAGTTAATACGTTTTGAACATAACCCCGAGTTTCAAAGAATGGAATGGACGCAATAAATTCATCCATAGCCAATTTGCCATTGGCTCTCGCAAGCCATTTTTCTACACGGCTTGCTCCGGCATTATAGGCAGAGGCGATCAAAATGCGATTATTTGGATATTTAGCATTTAACTCATTTAAGTGAGCCGTACCGAGTAAAATATTATTAAGCGGTTTGAATAAATCTAGCTCACCGTTATAAGGAAGTTGCTGATTTTCTGCCGTTTTTTGTGCAGTACTCGGTAATAACTGCATTAATCCACGCGCATTCGCGGAAGATTGTGCCATTGGATTCCAAGCGCTTTCTTGGCGAGCAATGGCCATGGCGAAGGTTTTGGTGACACGATTATCCACAATGGCTTGAGGTTCTGTTGCGCTAAGGTTCACATTACTGAGGGCAATATCAAAATATTGACTGTAAGCATTTGGTAAGCGTAAGTCGATATAATCCCAAGCTTTTGCAATAATCGAGCCATCTACGCCCAATTCAAACCAATTTTGTTCATTCGCATATTGGCTTAACGCAAGTTGTTTCTCTTGCGGTAATTTTTCCAATAGAGAACGCCAGCGTTGTTTGGCTGCGCCTAATCGATCTAATTGACGTAGTTCTGCAACCTCAGCTAATTCAGTTACATATTTCTCTTGGATATTGGACTCTTGAGGAATTTTAGGCATTTCCAGTTTGTAGGAATGACCTAATTTGACGGCTGCTAACATTGGATAAAACCCACGTTCTCTCGATAAAGCTTCTAATCGGTGTTTCGCATCTTTATCGGATGCTTGAGCAGCTATTTTAGCCATCCAATAACGCCATTCTTGTTTTTGTTTTGCTTCATCTGAAAGTGCATTTAACCAGGCGAGTAAATCTGTTTGTTGCCAAATAGCCGTACGTAAACGACGTTCAATGAGGTTATCTGCATTGAGTTTAAGAATTTCCTGATCGCGCCATTGCACAAAATTAGGACTTTCGTTATCAAAGAAACGGCTAATAAAAGCGATTTTCCAATCACGTAATTCAGTTTCGTCTAATTGCCAAGTCTTAGCCCATTGCTCGTAAGGGATGAAGGTTGGCTCATTCATATTTTCCGGAATGGTTCGTAAATAACGAGCAAAACCTAGCATTACGGCAAATTTATGGATAATTTTATTCGTATTACCATCAATTAATGGCAGGCTCTCAGCGAGTGTTTTCAGATTTGCTGGATTTTTTAAGAGATCCAAATAAAGAGCCAAATCGATATTTACCTGAGCATTTTCTTTCGCACCATCAACTTTTTCTAATTCTTTAGCGAGTATTTCGAGACCTTTCGCATCATTTTTACTAAAAAGCATTTCTGCTTTTTGATAGATCTTCTCTTCAGTGCGTCCACCCTGTGAATACCAAGCCGTCCAAAGTTGAGCATCATTAGGAAGCTCCGCATTGTTAAGCCAAAGTTGTTCATACTCAGATAAAATAGCCGATTTATTCTTATCGTTTGATTGATTTTCTGCTGTTTGATTGGTATTGGCTGCTTCTATTTGATATTTAGCCGTGAGCACGGCAATTTGTGTTTCCAAATTATTTGGCGTGAGTTTGGTGAGAGCTTGAGTATCTTCAGCATTGATTAACAACGTAAAAATGCTTTGTTCTAATTTTCCACGTAGAAAATGAGAGGCATGTTGCTGAATAAATTGTTCAATGTCTGTTCGCAATGCATTCACTTCTTCTCGAGGCGTATCGCGATTAACGGTTTTTACACGTGCATCTAAATAAGCTGCCATAGCATCAGTTTGCAATGGATAGCCTTTTAAGGAATCAATCAAACTCAGGAATAACTTCGAATTATTAGAAACATGATTATTTTTGACCGCACTTTTTAGGAGCGATTCTAATTGCAGAAAAGTCGCACGTTGTTCAATCAGCTTTAATTCATGAGCATGCTGTTGCTGTGCCCATTTGGCTTGTTCTTCTGCAAGGTTAATTTGTGGCACAGTTTCATTTTTGCTTTTATGGGCATGCTGATTAGCCAAAGCTGAGCCTGAAAGTGCGGTTAAAATTAATAACGAAATTGTCGTGTGTTTAAGTGCTCGCATAGGAGATTCCATATAAAGAGAAAGACGGATATTTAGATCCGTCTTTGAGTGTAGAGTTCGTTTTATTTAGAAAACTTTTTTGAAAGGCTTCACAATCACATCACCGTAAACGCCCGCTTCTACGTAAGGATCTTGTGCCGCCCAGTCTTTTGCTGCAGACAGATTTTCGAATTGAGCAATCACAGTCGAGCCTGTAAAGCCAGATTCACCTGGATTTTCATCGTCAATGGCTGGATTGGGACCTGCTGTTAATAAGCGACCTTCTGCTTGTAATTGTTTTAAACGAGCAAGATGTTGCTCACGTACTGAAAGACGTTTTTCTAGAGAGCCAGGAACATCTTGGGCAAAAATTACGTAATACATCATTTCTCCTTTTAACAATTTAATTGTAATTCTTCGATAGAGGCTAATGCGCGTTCCAGTTCAAGATTACTTTCACGTGGAATAGCGCGAGATTTGCCGTCTTTTCCAACCGCGACAAAGGTAAATACGGCATCTGTCACGCAGTAACGTTCCCCAATTGGTTCGCTCGCAACTTTTTTCACCCATACTTCTACCTTGATTTTAATAGAAGAGCGACCCACACTGAGACATTGGCCGTAACAACACACCACGTCACCGACGGCGATAGGCTTAATGAAATTCATACTTTCTACGGCAACGGTAACGACACGACCATGAGCAATTTCTTTTGCTAGAATTGCTCCGCCCATATCCATTTGTGACATAATCCAGCCACCGAAAATATCACCGTTAGCGTTGGTGTCTGAAGGCATCGCTAAAGTACGTAATAATAATACGCCTTTAGATTGACGACCGTCTTTATCGATAAGATTTGAAACCATTATTTGTCCCCGTCATTTTTTTGATCATCTTTAGGTAAGTAACGGTAAATATAAGCACCGCTGACGATTGTTGCAACAAAGGTCATACCAAGTAAACCAAAAGATTTGAAATCAACCCAAGCATCTTCAGACATATTTTGGCTGATATAAATATTTACAAGCATACACAGAATGAAAAATCCTGCCCAGCCTACATTCAATTTGTTCCACACATTATCCGGTAATTGGATTTCTTTGCCTAATAACTTTTTCACCAGTGGCGTATTGAATTGGAATTGTGCAACCAATAACACAATGGCAAAGAGAGCATTAATAATGGTGACCTTCCATTGTAGATATTTGATTTCATTAAAATAAGCAGTAAGCAATCCAAAAAAGACGACAGCAATCGCCATGATTTTTTGTTGTTTCTCAATCACACCATATTTCAGTTTTAGCACAATCATTTGAACAATGGTTGCAATCACTAATACGATGGCAGCATCACGCACACCAAACATTTTGTAGGTGATGAAAAAGAGAACAAGAGGAATAAATTCAAGAAGTTGTTTCATGTTATGCCTTCATAAATAAGCTGTAAAAACGGTAAGTAAATACCAAAATAAACATTTGAAATAATGCAGCCAAGATGCCAACGAGAGCACTTAAAAATGATGAACCTAAGATTGCACCAATGGTGTTCACCACTAAAGGAAGAAGTAAATAAGTGAGTAAAGCATAAATAATTAATACGCCATTACGCTTAATACCCGCACGCCATACTTGTAAAGCACTTTGCCCGATAGATTGATTGGATGCAATGTAATGTACAGGCGATAAGCATAGGCGAACAAAGAAAAATAAACCAAATCCCATTGAAACAAAGGCTAGAGGGGAGAGGGCATTTTTGCTTAAAAATGAGCTCATAACATCAGCAAGGCCAAATAAAAGTGGCAAACTCATAAAAATATCTAAAACGACCACACCTAAAAAACGGCGTAATGTCAGCATGAGACCTTGATTAATCGGATTTTCATTTTGCTGACTAATATGATGAATAGTTGCCATGCCGAAGGTTGCAATAAAAGACATCAACAATTGTTGGAATAAAAAAGATCCAATCAGTGCAGTTGGCTCTACTTTGCTTAATGCATCAATAATGTCCTGTTGTGATGGATTAGGATTATCACCCAAACTTGGCATTGGTACGCTGACTAATGCATTAATTAATTGTGAAACGACGAAAAAACCAACGAAAATCAGCACGGTTTTTCGCTGATTACGCATAAAGTTGAGGCTATCTTGAAAAATCTGAGTAAAGTTAATTGGCATATTATATCCCACAATAATAAAACCCCGATTATACAGGGTTTATTGTTTTTTTCATAAAATCAGATTGTTTAATGGTGATTTGAGTCACTCTTTTCAAGATCGCATATTGCTTTACTCATTAGCGTAACCATTCAGTGGTAACGGCTTGCCGTCTAAATAAGCTTGATTTTCAATGAGTTTTAATCGATCTCCTACAAACCATTTAATCACTAAAGGATAAATGTGATATTCTTGTTCACGAGTTCGAAGCTCTATCTTCTCGACGGTATCACCAGGGAAAATAGGTACTTTAGCCTGTAATACAATGGCGCCGCCATCGATCTCTTCATTGACAAAATGCACGGTTGTACCGTGTTCGCTGTCGCCATTCTCAAGTGCTCTTTGATAAGTATCTAATCCAGGATATTTTGGTAGAAGAGAAGGATGAATATTTAAAATTTTCCCAGCAAAACGTTGTGTGAATGGTTTTGTTAAGATCTTCATGTAACCGGCTAATACAATGAGATCAACATTGAGATCCTCTAAATAGTCACCGATAGCCTTATCCATATCGAGATTGGACGTAAAATCTTGACGTAAAAAAACGCGGCTAGGAATGTCCGCACTTTTAGCGCGTTCTAAGCCAAATGAATCGATTTTATTACTGATGACAGTCATAATCTTTCCTGGAATAAACCCAGTTTGACAAGCCTCAATTATTGCTTGAAGATTTGATCCTTGCCCTGAAATAAGGACGGCAATTTTTTTCATATTATTCTACATAAAAGAAGGGCGAACCTTTCATTCTGAAATTTTCGCCCTGAAATGGAAAAGAGAAATTATTTAATAATAACTTGTGGTTCGTTATCTGTCGCACTTTCGATATGACCGATTAACCAGGCATTTTCACCGGATTGTTTTAAAATCGCTAAAGCGGTTTCCACTTGCGATTGTGGTAATGCAATCACCATGCCCACGCCACAGTTGAATGTGCGGTACATTTCATAGGTTTCAATGTTGCCTTTTTCTTGTAACCATTTGAACACCGGTTGCCATTCCCAGCTACTTTCATCAATAACCGCTTTTGTATTTTTCGGTAATACACGAGGGATATTTTCCCAGAAACCGCCACCCGTTAAGTGCGCAATAGCATGGACTTCCGTTTGTTTGATTAACGCGAGAACAGATTTTACATAGATTTTTGTCGGTGCAAGCACTTGTTCACTTAATGGACGACCATCTAACTGTTCAGTGGCTGGGTTTACGCCAGCAACATCAATCACTTTACGAATTAAAGAATAACCATTTGAATGTGGACCACTTGAACCAAGTGCAATTAAGGCATCACCTACTTTAACTTGACTACCATCAATGATTTCTGATTTTTCAACAACGCCTACACAGAAACCTGCAAGGTCATAATCACCAGTGTGATACATACCCGGCATCTCTGCGGTTTCGCCACCAACTAATGCACAACCAGATTGTACACATCCTTCAGCGATGCCTTTGACCACATCTGAAGCAACATCCACATCAAGTTTTCCTGTAGCATAGTAGTCTAAGAAGAATAATGGCTCTGCACCTTGTACGACTAAATCGTTAACACACATTGCAACCAAATCAATACCGATGGTATCGTGTTTTTTTAAGTCAATGGCTAAACGTAATTTGGTACCTACGCCGTCTGTGCCAGAAACAAGGATAGGTTCTTTATATTTGCCCGGAATAGCACATAATGCACCAAAGCCGCCTAATCCGCCGATGACTTCAGGACGAGTGGTTCGTTTCACGTGTGGTTTAATACGTTCAACTAATTCATTACCGGCATTAATATCCACGCCTGCATCTTTATAACTTAATGATGGTTTGCTCACAATGTTATCCTATATTTTTAGGTTAAATGATAAAACGGCGTGATTGTATCAGATTAAGCAAACGTTTGCGATAGTGATTTAATTGGGTTTTAACTAAAAAAATAACCGCACTTTATTTTAAAGGATAAAGTGCGGTTATTTTTTAACGTGTTTTTAGCGATTCGCTAATTCAAAAATCATCGCTTCAGCTTGGCAGCTAAATGTAAAGCGAGCTGTTAAATTTGCGCCATTTTCAGTTTCTGTGATTTCACTTTTAATTTCGCAAGGATCGCTTTCTGTTTTGCGAGCTTTTTCAATGAAACGATTAAGTGCTGCTTCAGCTTCAGCTTTATTCGCATAGGTTTGATGAATATCAACAGAACAATCTGAACCGTCAATAATCGTACCCACATCAACACAACTACAAGTGAGAGATTCTTCTGCTTTGCATGTTACTGTCATAGGATTTCCTTATTTAAAATTAAGATTGGTTCTATTCTAGCATTTTTAAAACGCTCTGCCAAAGTAGCCACATTTTTTTAATTTAAATATCATTTATTTATCACTGGTCGGAACACTTTAAAATTAATCTAAAATAATTTGCACTCCATTTATTGGAGTTTTAGAATCTCGCGGCTTTTTTCATTATTATTAATAACAAAAGGTTCCAAATGAGAAAATTTAATAAAACGCTATTAGCAATGACCACATTGTTAGCAGCAAGCGGTGCAAATGCAGCCGCATTCCAATTAGCAGAAGTTTCTACATCAGGTCTTGGTCGTGCTTATGCGGGTGAAGCAGCAATTGCTGATAATGCTTCAGTGGTTGCAACGAACCCTGCATTAATGAGCTTATTCAAAACTAATCAATTCTCTGTGGGTGGCGTTTATGTAGATTCTAAAATTCACATGAGTGGTCCAGTTACAGTTAATGCGCTAGGTCGTACTGTTGCAGTAGGTTCTGCAGATCATAACAGTGTTGTTCCAGGTTCATTGATTCCGAATATGTATTTTGTAGCACCAATTAATGACAAATTTGCCATTGGTGGTGGTATGAATGTGAATTTTGGATTAAAAAGTGAATATGAATCAGATTACAACGCGGGAGTATTCGGCGGTAAAACTGATTTAAGTGCGATTAACTTAAATTTAAGCGGTTCATATCGTGTATCTCAAGGTTTAACTGCTGGTGTGGGTTTAAATGCAGTTTATGCAAAAGCAGAAATTGAGCGTCGAGCGGGTATTTTAAGTGATGCAGTGAAAAATGCTGCGCCATTAGTTCCTGCATTAGTGAGAGCTGGACGAATTTCACCAAACGCGGCAGCTTCTTTAGCAAAATTACAAGGTGTGAACAAAGAAACTGTATTAACCCACTTACAAGATAAAAATGCATGGGGTTTTGGTTGGAATGCAGGTTTAATGTATGAGTTCAACGAAAATAACCGTGTTGGTTTAGCCTATCATTCAAAAGTTGATATTGACTTTGAAGATGATAACGCCGTGAGTGCAGGTCGTACTATTCGTGGGCAAGGCCCTGCTGCAGGTGGGTTAACATTACACTTACCCGATTATTTAGAATTATCAGGTTTCCACCAAGTTACAGATAATTTGGCATTACACTACAGCTACAAGTTTACACACTGGAGCCGTTTCAAAGAGTTACACGCAACCTTTAATGACGGTGAGCTTGCTTTCCATAAAGATGAAAAATACCGTAGCAATTCTCGTTATGCATTAGGTGCAACCTATAATGTAAATGATAAATTAACGCTTCGTGCCGGTATTGCTTATGATGAGGCTGCAGCACCAACAGAGCATGCAAGTGCATCTATTCCAGATACTGATCGTATGTGGTATAGCGTAGGGGCAACTTATAAATTTACCCCTAATCTTTCTATTGATGCGGGCTTTGCACACTTACGTGGTAAAAAAATTCACTTTACCGAAAGTCAATCAATTGGTGGCTTAGCGACAGTAACAGCAAATTATACCTCTAAAGCAAGTGCTAACCTTTACGGTTTAAACTTAAACTACAGTTTCTAATTTGTAAAAAATTTAGCATAATACGCAGCACACCGAATGCATGTTCGGTGTGCTTTTTTCTTATATCATTTCATAAAAAACGAGAGAAAAATGACCGCACTTTTTTATGCTTATATGGACTCACCAATTGGTCGGTTATTAATGCTTTCTGATGGTGAACATTTAACGAATTTAGATTGTGAATTAGAACAAACCACGCCAAATCCAAATTGGATTTTACGAGACGATTTACCGCTTTTTGAAAAAGTGCGCAGCGCTTTAATGCGTTATTTTAATGGCGAGCCAGAAAGTTTCTCTAATATCCCTTTATCACCTAAAGGTACCGCATTTCAACAAGCAATTTGGGCAGCATTGCGTCAAATTCCTTATGGCAAAACGGCGAGTTATGGTGGATTAGCAGAAAGCATTAATAACCCTAAGGCCGTGCGAGCTGTTGGCGGTGCAGTAGGAAGTAATCCCATTAGTATTATCATTCCATGTCATCGTGTATTAGGGAAAAAATGTGAAATTACCGGTTTTGGTGGTGGATTGCCGGTAAAACGCTTTTTATTGAAATTAGAGAATATTCCTTACATCGACAAAGGCGTAGAATACGTTAAACCGAAATTATTGAAGAAATACCACGAATGATCCCACAAACCGAACAAGCCTTATTAGAAAAAGCGCAATCTATTGCGGGGTTAACCTTTGGCGAACTTGCAGATGAGTTAAATATTTCCGTTCCACCAGATTTAAAACGTGATAAAGGTTGGGTTGGGCTCTTGCTTGAAACCGCTCTGGGGGCGACTGCAGGTAGTAAAGCAGAACAGGATTTTTCTCATCTAGGCATTGAATTAAAAACGTTACCCATTAATGCCGAAGGTTTTCCGTTGGAAACCACGTTCGTGAGTCTTGCGCCTTTGGTTCAAAATTCGGGCGTGAATTGGGAAAATTCGCACGTTCGCCATAAATTATCGAAAGTCTTGTGGATTCCTATTGAAGGCAGTCGAGATATTCCTTTGCGTGAGCGCCATATTGGCCAACCTATCTTATGGCAACCTTCGGCTGAACAAGAACATCAATTACGCCAAGATTGGGAAGAGTTGATGGATTATATTGTGCTCGGGAAGTTAGATCAGATTACGGCGCGTATTGGTGAAGTCATGCAACTGCGCCCTAAAGGCGCAAACAGCAAAGCCATTACGAAAGGCATTGGTAAAAATGGAGAAGTGATTGATACCTTACCGCTGGGGTTTTATTTACGGAAAGAATTTACGGCAGGCATTTTAAACGCTTTTCTTAATCATAAAAATGGGTGAATCATCACCCATTTTTTTATTTCTCTAAGTTTTGAAAAACACGGAAAAAACCCACCGCACTTTGTAAAGTCTCACCATAAAAAATGAGTGGGATACGATTTCGTTGCCAAGGCGGAACGCCGAGCTCTTGCCAAATTTTTTTCATGGTTTCGGCAGGGCGATTATGCTGTCGTTTCACTTTGCCAGTATAAGCAAATCGTATTTGAATCGGCTCTTGTGTATTGGCAAGTTGAACTTGTTTTTCGTTCCAATTGACTAAAATGCCTTTCGCGTTGTGGGCTGCACAAATTGTTCCAAGATTATCAGGTAAGGTAATCTTTTGATTTAATGTCATATCAAGGCAAGTTTGCGACAAATCAGCGAGTTTTCCGGTTAAATAGAGACATTGTTGATAACGGCGAATAATATGCTCCCCAAGTTGAAATTGTGGGGATGCATCTGCTTTAGCCTGAATAACATCATCAATAATATGCATTAATTGAATCTGCTTTGGCATGGCAATTTGATTTTTAGCTAGCCACATTCGCAAAAGTGCGGTTTGTTTTTGCAATGAATATTCTAGAAAGTTTACGAGTGAAAACTGTTTTTGATCCTCAAGAAGATGCTGCTCAAAGCAAGTTTGTAATAATTCATTAATCAGTTGTTGTTGCTCAAAACAATGTTGTGCGGCACGCTGAACTGCATGATCAAAATGCCCCCAGCGTTGGCGTATTTCAGGCAAAATTTGGTTACGTAAGAAATTGCGATCGTAATGATTATCTTGATTGCTTTCGTCTTCGACCCAAGACAGATTTTCTTGCTGAACGTAATCTTCTAATTCATTACGGGTAAAAGAAAGAAGAGGCCGTAAAATAGGCATCCCAAATAATTGGCTTTCTTTTTGCATGGCACCTAAACCTTGCAATCCTGCTCCGCGTTTTAGCGCCAGGAAAAAGGTCTCAGTTTGATCATTTAAATGATGTGCAGTGACAAGATATTCATCTGGCTGAATATGTGTTGAAATCGCCCGATAACGCGCTTCTCTTGCGCCCGCTTCAATGCCATTGTGCATTTCCACTTTGACTTTTTCAGTAATAAGTGGAATGACAAATTGCTCACAGAGTTGTTGGCAATGAGCTGTCCAAGCATCCGCATTCGGGCTTAATCCATGATGGATATGGATAGCTCGCAGACTTAAGTACGGTCGTTTTTCGCTGAGTTTTTTAACTAAAGAAAGCAGTGCAGTTGAATCCAAACCACCGCTAAAAGCAATGAGAAGCTTATTGGCGGTGGTTGGGATTTGTGCTTGGAATGATGAAAAAAAATCCATTAGGCAACTTTAACAGCTTTGTAGTTTGTGCTTGGATTTAAGATTTCAAAACGTGCAGCAATAGGTTGGAGTTCGTAAGATTTTAAATCAAAGGTAGTTTTCATTACGCCAGCAACAGCATTATTCATTTTTTCAAAAGCTTCAACATCATTGCCACAGTTTAAGTAATGCGCCAAGAAAGTTCCCGCAATTAAATCACCCACACCAACAGGTTCAAAAGAGAATTTATAAAGTGGACGACTTAAATGCCATACACCTTCAGGTGTCGCCATAATAATTTCAAAGGTATCAGGATCATTTAATTTACCTGCTTTACCTAAGTGTTTAACCAACACTTTTTTCACACCTTTGGCAACTAACGCATTAGCGGCTTTGAGCACATCGTCAAAGGTGTTGATAGGGAAATCAGAAAGTGTACGAAGCTCAGAAAGGTTTGGTGTCATGATGTCTGCACGTGGAATGGCTTTTTCAATTAAGCGTTCACGTACACCATCGGCGACCACGCAGACTTTTTCGGCATTTGGCATAACAGGATCGCACAAGTAAAGTGCATTTGGGTTACGCGCTTTGATTTTTTCTAAAGCATAGATAATTTTGTCAACTTGTTCAGCTGAACCTAAATAGCCAGAAAGCAACGCATCACATTCTTGCAGTTTTCCAATGGCATCTAAACCGTTGGCAATTTCGCCGATTTGTTCTTGTGGAATCACCATGCCTGTCCATTTGCCATATTGAGTGTGATTAGAGAATTGCACGGTATTGAGTGCCCATACATCCACGCCTAATAGCTGCATTGGAAAAGTGGCGGATTTATTACCGGCAAAACCATAAACTACGTGAGATTGGATAGCTAATACGTTTTTCATTTTAAACTCCTTTTACGTTATTTTTATTTTAGCATTGATGCATTTTCTGGCATCCATGTATTATTTTTTAAACACAAAAAAGAGCGGTTAAATTAACCGCTCTTTTTATATATTATTAACAATAGCCATAAGACATTAAACGTTCATAACGTCTTTCTAATAAGCCATCTTTGTCGAAGGTATCGAGTTCGTTTAGTTCTTCAACAAGGCATTGTTTTAAATTACGTGCCATTTCATGATAATTACGATGTGCACCACCTAATGGCTCTTGAACGATATTATCAATTAAACCCAACTCTTTTAAACGAGTTGCGGTTAAGCCCATGACTTCTGCTGCGGTTGACGCTTTTTCTGCGCTTTTCCATAAGATAGAAGCACAGCCTTCTGGTGAAATAACGGAATAAGTTGAATATTGCAACATATTTACTTTGTCGCCGACACCAATGGCTAATGCACCACCAGAACCGCCTTCACCGATTACCGTACAGATAACAGGTACTTTTAAGGTAGACATTTCACGTAAGTTACGAGCTATAGCTTCAGATTGACCGCGCTCTTCCGCACCGATCCCTGGGTAAGCCCCTGGTGTGTCGATAAAGGTAATAATAGGTAAGTTAAAACGCTCAGCCATTTGCATTAAACGTAATGCTTTACGATAACCTTCTGGTGCTGGCATACCGAAGTTACGTGTCACTTTGTCTTTTACCGTACGACCTTTTTGATGACCGATAACCATCACTGCGCGACCATCTAAACGAGCGAGACCACCTACGATTGCTTTATCATCTGCAAAGGCACGATCGCCTGCAAGTTCTTGGAAATCAGTAAAAATATGTTCGATATAATCAAGAGTGTATGGACGATTTGGGTGGCGTGCCATACGAGAAACCTGCCATGCATCAAGATTTGCAAAGGTTTTTTTGGTTAATTCATCGCTTTTCTTTTGTAAGCGTTTAATTTCATCGTGTAAATCAATTTTGTCATCAGATGCTGAACGTAGCGCTTCAATTTTGGCTTCAAGTTCAGCAATAGGTAATTCAAAATCTAAATATTCTTGGCTCATTTCTTATCCTAAAAATATCGTCAAAAGTTGCCCGCACTTTATCAAGATTTAAGGTGCGGTGCAAATGGTTTTCACTGGTTGGAGCGGATTATAAATATTCCTTTTTTAGTAATGATAACAAAAACAAAAATGCGGAACAAATCACGACAGAAGGCCCCGCAGCGGTATCATAAAAGGCGGAAAGGAATAACCCGCCAACGACGGAAAGCATACTGATTAAAATGGCAATAAATACCATTTGTTCAGGTGTCTTTGCAAAACGTCTTGCTGTTGCAGCTGGAATAATTAATAGCGATGTAATAATCAGGGCTCCAACAAACTTCATACTTAATGCGATTGTAAGTGCGGTCAAAATCATCAAGATAAATCGCATTTTTTTGATGTTAATGCCTTCCACTTGAGCCAGTTCAGGTGAGACAGTGGTGGAGAGTAAGGCTTGCCAGAAGTAAAGCAGTGTGCCTAATACAATGAGGACACCCGTGCCAATATAAGGTAAGTCGTTAAAATTAATGGCGAGCAAATCCCCAAAAAGATAACTCATTAAGTCTACGCGGACATTTTTTAGTAAGCCAACCGTAACCACACCAAGGGAAAGACAACTGTGTGCGATAATGCCTAAAAGGGTATCCACTGAAAATTGCGTGTTACTTTCGAGCCAAACCATTAATACGGCGAGAATAATCGTCAAAATTACAATGGCAACATAAGGGTTAATTTGTAAGAAAATCCCTAACGCCACACCAAGCAAGGCTGAGTGGGAAAGGGTATCACCAAAATAAGCCATTTTACGCCACACCACAAAAGCACCCAGTGGTGCGGTAATTAAGGAAAGCAGTAAGCCTGTAAGCAAGGCGGGAAATAAAATCTCAAACATGATTTTTCCTTATTGTTGGCATTCAGATGGATTGGCACTGCAACTACAAACATCACCGTGCATATTATGATGATGATTATGATGGTGCGTATAAAAGCCCACATTTTGTGAGATTTGGTTGCCCCAAAGGCGTATAAATGTTGGATCATTCGATAAACTTTCGGGTGTGCCGGCACAGCGAATATGTTGATTGATGCACAACACTTCTTTACTGTCCGCCATCACGATATGCAAATCATGGGAAACCATTAAAACCGCACAATTTAAGGCTTGTTGAGTACGGTGAATTAGCTGATAAAGTTCAGCTTGACCATTAATATCGACCCCTTGAGTTGGTTCATCTAGCACCAGTAAATTGGGTTTGTTCAAAATCGCACGAGCTAATAACACGCGTTGCATTTCCCCACCTGAGAGTTTTTGCATATTATTTTTTCTCAGATGCGTAATAGAAAGTTGCTCAAGTGCGGTCGATATTTCTTGTGTTTTAACGCCTTTTTTGAGTGCAAGAAAACGCTCAACCGTCATCGGTAAGCTGTGATCTAAGTGAATTTTTTGTGGGACATAGCCAATTCTGACATTCGCGCTATAAATCACTTCACCAGATGTCGGCGTTTGCAATTTTAATAAGGTTTTTAAGAGAGTCGATTTTCCTCCACCATTTGGCCCGACAATGGTAATAATCGAATTCGGATAAATACTGAGATTAATATCCCGCAATGCCGTCTTTTGTTCAAAGACCACATTGATATTTTTCAGCGTAATTAATGGTGTTGGTTGGGCTGGTTGAATGGCGTGAATCTGCATAATCCCCCCTTTAAAAATGGCTCACTAAAATAGCTCATTTCCTTGTTTTTCTCAAGAAATTCTGACTATGTCTAATATTTAGGCATAAGATTTGACATTTTTAGGGTAAAATGAATTTTTTTTAGAGTTTGTAGTCTGAAGAGCGAAAAGCTTTTTATTCATTTTAAAGGTATCTATTTTGCAACACGTTAAATTAGCTAGAGATCGACGGAAAAGAAAATCCCGCATAAAAGCGGCGATTTTTTTTGCCGCACTTTTGCTTATTTTAACGGGCATTTTCCTCGCCTTTAAAGATACCGCTGACTATGATCCTTCTCTGCAAAGTAATCTTGAGCCAGAGATGGTGGATAACGTTCAATATCAATCCCTTACACCTGAAAAAACAGAATCTGATAAGTCTCAACCTCAAGCAGGCGAACATCCGGAAGCTAAGCAGAATGCGAATACGGAAGATGCAACTTCTTACGATGATGATCTTCAAGCCAAAGATGATGAAGTGGATGAAATTAAACCGCAGTTTGATGAGCTAACTGATTTACCAAAAGATGCGCAAGATGCGCTCAGTGGTATTTTAGATGTAGCCGATCAGGCATTACGTATTACCGATCAATTTAGTCATACTGTGGTGCGTGGCGATTCATTAAAGGATGTGTTAGAGCTTTCAGGTTTAGAAGATGATACGGCGAAGAATTTAATTGCCGAGTATCCTGAATTAAAAACCTTGCGTGCAGGTCAGCAGTTCTATTGGATCTTAGATAAAGAAGATCAATTGGAATATTTAAACTGGTTGGTGTCTGAAAAAGAAGAACGCATTTATGAACGCACGGAAGACGGTAAGTTTAAACGCCAAATTCTAGAGAAGAAAAGTATCTGGAAGAAAGAGGTGCTAAAAGGTACGATTAATGGATCTTTTGCATCAAGTTTGCGTGATTTAGGTTTGGATGGTCGTCAAATCAGCCAGTTAAGCTCTGCGTTACAGTGGCAGGTAAGCCTTCAAAAACTCAGTAAAGGCACCAAATTTGCGATTTTAGTGTCTCGTGAATACTTAGGTGATAAATTAACCGGTCAAGGTAACGTTGAAGCCATTCACATTATGGCCGATGGTAAGAGTTATTATGGTATTCAAGCAGCGAATGGTCGTTACTACGATAAGCAGGGGGAAACCCTTGGTAAAGGCTTTGCGCGTTATCCATTGCAACGTCAAGCCCGTATTTCGTCACCATTTAACCCAAATCGTCGACACCCAGTAACAGGACGTGTTCGTCCACATAAAGGGGTGGACTTTGCTGTTTCACCAGGTACGCCAGTTATTGCGCCAGCAGAAGGTGTGGTAGAAAAAGTGGCTTATCAAGCAGGTGGTGCTGGACGTTATGTGGTGATACGCCATGGTCGTGAATATCAAACGGTGTATATGCATTTAAGTCGAGCTTTAGTAGGTGCAGGTCAAACTGTGAAGAAAGGGGAGCGCATTGCATTAACCGGTAATACAGGGATTTCAACCGGTCCACACTTGCACTACGAGTTTCATATTAATGAACGTGCGGTGAACCCGCTTACGGTGAAATTGCCGGGTACCAGCAGCGGAATGGCAACAGCAGAACGTAAGCAATTCTTAGTCCGAGCGAAAGAAGTTGAAAGAACATTAAAATTATAGCGAATGAAGTGCGGTCAAATTTGACCGCATTTTTTATATGCCTAAAAATTAGCCGAAAACTGACCGCACTTCATCTTTTCTCTTTTCCTTCAATATGCTATTCTTTTTGCATTTCGAAATTATTCTCATTTATTATGATTAAGCGGCGTTATCTGATTTTTCTTTTAATCGTGCTTTCCTTTGTTTCACTTTTTCTCGGGGTAAGTACCGTTAATTTACAAGGATTACTGAATTTTGAAGGTAATCAGTGGCAGATTTTTTTCATCAGTCGTGTGCCGCGTTTAATCAGTATTTTGATTGCGGGTGCCTCTTTAAGTATTTGTGGCTTGGTGATGCAGCAACTTAGCCGAAACCGATTTGTTTCCCCTACCACAGCGGGCACAATGGACAGTGCAAGATTAGGGATTTTAATGGCGATGCTATTTTTCCCAACGGCCTCAATGTTGTTAAAAACCGCGATTGCAGTGATCGTCTCTTTCCTTGGTACATTGTTATTTATGACGATTCTGTCCCGTTTGAAATTCAAGGACACTATTTTTGTACCTTTAGTGGGGATTATGTTCGGTAATATTATCAGTTCAATTACCGCTTTTATTGCTTACAAAGAAGATTTATTGCAAAACTTATCCGGGTGGCTACAAGGAGACTTTTCTCTTGTGATGTCTGGTCGTTATGAATTGTTATATTTCAGTATTCCTACACTCATCGTGGCTTATTTATTTGCGCATCGTTTTTCTATTGTTGGAATGGGGAAAGATTTTGCCGTAAATCTAGGCCTAAATTACAATCAGGTCCTTTATCTTGGATTGCTCATTGTGGCGGTGGTGTCTTCGATTATTATCGTGTCTGTGGGCGTGATCCCTTTCTTAGGGTTAATTATTCCGAATATTGTCACACTTTATTTAGGGGATAACTTGAAGAAGGTGTTATCTCATACCGCCTTGCTAGGTGCCGTATTTGTCTTATTCTGTGATATTTTAGGTCGAAGTGTGATTTATCCTTATGAGATCTCCATTAATGCTGTGGTTGGTGTATTTGGCAGTGGTATCTTCTTATTTTTATTATTAAAACGGTATAGAAATGGCTAAGAAATCTTCTTCTCAACTGATTGTATTGTCGTTGTTAGCCATTGTTTCTCTTGCACTCTATTTAGGCTACAACTTACCGAACCGTTGGCAATATGCCTTGGAAAATCGTGCCTTATCCTTAATTGCGATTGTGATTACAGGCGCGGCAATTGCACTCGCTACGATGATTTTCCAAACTGTCGTGAATAACCGAATTCTCACGCCGAGTATTTTAGGGTTAGATTCACTGTATTTGCTGATTCAAACGACGATTATCTTCCTTTTCGGTTCAAGTACATTGCTTTCCATGAATTCAATTGCATTGTTTATCTTGTGTACGGGATTAATGATGGCGTTTTCATTAGTGCTTTATCACTTTCTGTTTAAGAAAGAGAACCAAAATATTTTCTTCTTGCTACTTGTTGGGATTATTTTCGGCACTTTCTTTGGTAGTTTGACGACGTTTATGGAAGTGTTGATTGATCCAAATGAATTCCAGATCGCACAAGATATTGGCTTTGCAAGTTTCAATCGAATCAATACTCAAATCTTGTGGGTCGCATTAGCCATTTTAGTGGCGACGATTGTTTTCAGTTTGAAATATTGGCATTGCTTTGATGTGTTGGCGTTAGGGCGAGAAAATGCTATTAACTTAGGTATCGATTATCAAAAGACTTTAAAAGTCCTCTTAATTCTGGTGGCAATTTTAACGTCAGTGTCGACCGCACTTGTTGGCCCACTTACGTTCCTCGGGTTATTAGTGATGAACGTGACCTTTGAATTTGTTCGTGATTATCGTCACAAGATACTCATTCCTGCTGCGATGTTAATTTCCATCATTACCTTGGTTTTAGGGCAATTATTGGTGACGCATATTTTTACGTTCCGCACGACATTAAGCATCATCGTTAATTTTGTCGGTGGCGTGTACTTTATTTATTTGTTATTAAGAGCAAACAAAAAATGGCAATAGAAATTCGCAATATTACTAAAAGTTACGGAAGCAAAAAGGTGGTGGATAATGTGTCCATCACCATTCCTACGGGGAAAATTACGTCTTTTATCGGGCCGAATGGCGCGGGGAAGAGTACGGTGCTGTCTATTATGAGCCGTTTGTTGAATGCTGATAGTGGCGAGATCTATCTCAACGGTGAATTGCTCAATCGTAAGAAAAGTAGCGATATTGCAAAACAACTTGCGATTTTAAAGCAAACTAACAACATTAATTTGCGTCTAAACATTGAAGATTTAGTTGCTTTTGGGCGTTTCCCTTATTGCAAAGGAAACTTAACCCAAACTGACCGCACTTTTATTGATAATGCCATTGCCTATATGAATTTAGATGATATTCGTCATCAATATATCGATAACTTAAGTGGTGGGCAGCGACAACGCGCTTATATTGCGATGACACTGGCACAAGATACGGATTATATTTTGTTGGATGAGCCATTAAATAATCTGGATATGAAACATTCAGTGCAGATCATGCAAGTTTTGCGCAAATTAGCGACAGAGCTCAACAAAACCGTGGTAATTGTGATTCACGATATTAATTTTGCCTCTTGTTACTCAGACTACATTGTTGCCATGAAAAATGGAAAATTGGTACACCAAGGGGAAGTTAACCACATTATGCAATCACCCATGCTACAAGATATTTACGATATGACGATACCTATTCAGGATATCGATGACCATAAAATTGCCGTTTATTTTAGATAAATAAGGAAATCTTCATGAAAAAAACATTATCAACTTTAGCACTTTCACTCTTTGCATTTGCCGGTATTGCACAAGCTGAAGATATTACCGTTGAAAATGCTGCTGGAAAACAGGTTGTTCCACAAAATCCACAGCGAGTCATTGTGCTTGATTTTGGTGCGGCAGACACACTTCGTGCATTAGGTGTGCAAGATAAAATCGTGGGCTTCCCACAAAGTGGAAAAATTCCAAACTATCTTTCAGAATTTGCAGACAAAAAATATAAGAATGTCGGTGATTTGAAAGAACAATCATTGGAGCAAATTAACGAACTCAATCCGGATTTGATCATCGCGTCTAAACGTCAAGAAAAAATGATCGACAAATTTAAAGAAATTGCGCCAGTATTTAATGTTGAAAATGACTACAACAATTACTACCCGAGTTTTCAACAAAATGTGACAGCACTTGGTCAGATCTTTGGTAAAGAAAATGTTGCGAAAGAAAAACTTTCAGCATTAGAAAGTAAGATTGACCAAGTCGCCAAAGATGCGAAAGACAAAACCGCCTTATTGGTACTTGTCAATGAAAGTAAAATCAGTGCCTTTGGTGATGGTTCTCGTTATGGTATGGTGTATCAAAAATTTGGTTTTAAACCGATTGATGAAAGCATCAAATCCTCTACGCACGGACAAAGTGTTGGTTTTGAATATATCTTAGAAAAAAATCCAGACTTTTTACTTGTCGTGGACCGCACCGCGGCGATTACAGAAAAAGCCAACAATGCACAAAAAGTATTGGATAACGATATCATCAAACAAACCAAAGCGTATAAAGATGGACACATAGTGTATCTTGATGCTGCCAATTGGTATCTTGCATTTGGTGGTTTAGAAAGCATGGAAATCATCGCACAAGAACTTGATCGTGCAGTGAAAAAATAATACAAAAAATCATCTAAAAGGGCAGTCAAGGATTGCCCTTTTATATGTAAATTAATCTTTACACATATCAATAAACTCCCTATCATATCGGCATCATTCAATAAAATTGAGCTTATTTTATGCTGACATTTAATCCACAAGATCCTTTCTCTTGCTTTGTCACTCAAAGCTTTTCCATGAAAAGTGCGGTCGAAAATGCACAACGTTTTGCGATGTTTGATGTGCCGCTTTTAATTCAAGGTGAAACGGGCACGGGTAAAGACTTATTAGCAAAAGCTTGTCATTTTGCGAGCTTGCGCCGTGAGAAAAAATTCATTGCAGTAAACTGTGCAGGGTTGCCGGATGAAGATGCGGAAAGTGAAATGTTTGGGCGTAAAGTGGGTGACAGTGAAACCATCGGTTTTTTTGAATATGCTAACGAAGGCACGGTGTTGCTGGACGGTATTGCTGAGCTTTCATTAAGTTTACAGGCAAAATTATTACGTTTTTTAACGGATGGTTCTTTCCGTCGAGTGGGCGAAGAAAAAGAACATCGTGCAAATGTTCGGGTGATTTGTACCTCACAAGAACCGATGGAAAAACTGTTAGAACAAAGGAAATTACGCAGTGATTTATTCCATCGCTTAAATGTTTTAGCACTAAATGTGCCACCTTTGCGTGAGCGAGTGGAGGATATTCAACCTTTAACGGACGGTTTTTTACAAGAAATTAGCACTCAGCTTAAGATTCCAATGCCGCAATATGATGTTAATTTTTTAAATTATTTGAAAGGGCAGCCTTGGCAAGGCAATGTGCGAGAACTATACAATGTCTTGTATCGTGCCTGTTCCTTAGCAAAAAATAACCAGCTTGATATTGAAAGTTTAAATTTAAAACCTATACAAAGTGCGGTCATTTCTGTGGATGATTTTGGTGAGCAAACGCTTGATGAGATCATGGGACAATATGAGGCGAGTGTATTGCGCGCGTTTTATGCCCAGTATCCAAGTACGCGAAAATTGGCACAACGATTAGGCGTATCACACACGGCGATCGCCAATAAATTAAAACAATACGGTATTAGTAAATAATTTCTGACAGTTTAGGAAATTGTTTACAAAGTTTGAGCCATTCGACTTTATCAATTTGTACATTGAGGATAAATTCACCTTCATCCGAAATTTGTTCGTGACGAATGCTATCTAATTGATAGAGCGCGTGGCGAATTTTGCCCTCTTGCGGAAGCAGCGTGAGGGTGAAAGAAAGTATCTCATTTTTCAACCGCACTTTAATGGCTTCAAGTAGCAGATCTAATCCTTCACCTGAATGTGCTGAAAGGTAAACGGCAACGGGCTTATTCTCGTCATCATATTCAATATGGGGCGCTACATTTTCCAATAAATCGATTTTGTTATACACCAACAATACCGGTACTTTGTTAGCCTTAATTTCTTCCAATACTAAATTCACCGCTTCAATATTTTCGATCTTTCGAGCGTCTGCTGTATCAATGACGTGCAATAACAAACTAGCTTCTACCGTTTCTTGCAACGTAGATTTAAAAGCGGACACTAAATCATGGGGGAGTTGGCGAACAAAACCAACGGTATCGGCGAGAATGGCCGTACCAACATCTTGAATTTGTAAACGTCTTAATGTGGGATCGAGGGTAGCAAAAAGCTGATCCGCCGCATAGACATTGGCTTGCGTGATGAAATTGAATAACGTCGATTTCCCCGCATTGGTATAACCGACCAACGAAATGGTAGGGATATCCGCTTTTTGTCGGGTTTGGCGATTTTGATTGCGTTGTTTTTCGACTTTTTCCAAACGATTTTGCAACTGTGCAATACGAACCTTGATTAAACGGCGATCCGTTTCTAATTGCGTTTCCCCTGGACCACGTAATCCAACCGCACCTTTTTGCTGATCTAAGCCTGTTTTTCGACGAACTAATCGAGTGGATAAATGCTTAAGCTGAGCTAATTCAACTTGCAATTTCCCTTCGTGCGAGCGGGCTCGTTGAGCAAAGATATCTAAAATTATCCCAGTGCGATCCACTACTCGGCATTGGCAGATGCTTTCTAAATTACGGGTTTGTGCAGGGGTTAATTGATGATTCACTAAAACAACATCGGCATCTAAGGCTTTTACTGCATCCGCAATTTCTTGTGCTTTTCCTTCACCGATAAAATATTTCGCTTGTGGCGTCGCTCGGCTCGTGGTGATGATTTGTAAAATCTCAACATTGGCAGATTCTGCTAAAAGTTGGAATTCTTGCAGATCTTCAATGTTTTTATTTTGAGAAAAGAAAACATGTACGACGACAGCTTTATCTTTTACCGATTGGCTATTGTCGCCTGTTTTAGATGACGAAAGTGCGGTTGAAATTTCTGGTGAATTTTCAACCGCACTTAAATTGATGAAATCATTCATTGAACAGAATTATTCTGATTGTGTTTCTACTTCCGCTGCAGCGTCAGACGTTTGTGCTGCATGATGACCGCCGTTATTATTGTGGTGAGAAACAGAACGTGCTGGAACCACAGTTGAAATAGCGTGTTTGTACACCATTTGGTTAACCGTGTTTTTTAATAAAATCACGAATTGGTCGAATGATTCGATTTGACCCTGTAATTTAATCCCATTAACGAGATAAATCGAAACAGGAATACGTTCACGGCGTAACGCATTCAAATAAGGATCTTGTAATGATTGTCCTTTTGCCATTTTGCTATCCTTTGTTGTTATATGTTAATTAATGATAGAAACGAGTTGTCTCCATCGCCAAATATAGCAATAAACATTTTTCTTGTCTATGGGTTTATCTCTTTGCTTTCACGCAGTTTTTTCAGAATTGTTTTCATTTTTTCATCTAGTTGCGCATTGAAACGTAATGTTTCGCCCGTTTTAGGGTGTTCAAATCGAATAGAAAATGCATGTAAAAACAAACGATTGAGTCCGAGATCTTGCATATATTTATCGAATTCTTTATCACCGTATTTATCATCCAGCGCAATCGGGTGACCGGCATATTGAGTATGAACTCGGATCTGATGGGTTCTTCCCGTTACAGGCGACGCTTTTACTAAGGTCGCATTTTGATAGCGTTCTTCAATGGCAAATCGGGTTTCTGAAGGTTTACCTTGCTCACTGACTTTAACGATTCGTTCACCGCTAGCTAGTTCATTTTTCAATAAAGGCGCTTGCACGACTTTTACATGAGATTGCCATTGTCCACGTACGAGCGCGAGATAATCTTTTTGTACCGTTTTAACACGAAGTTGTTCGTGCAAGTTGCGTAAGGCAGAGCGTTTCTTCGCCACCAATAAAATGCCCGATGTATCTCTGTCTAGGCGATGAACCAATTCTAAAAAACGGGCTTCAGGACGTAATGCACGCAAGGCTTCAATCACACCAAAATTCAAGCCGCTCCCACCATGAACCGCAATGCCAGAAGGTTTGTTCAATACTAATAAACAATCATCTTCAAAAAGAATATGGCTTTCAAGGGAAGCGACTTTATTCAAGTTTTTAGAAATCGGCGTGGTATTTTTTTCAGAAACACGAACTGGAGGCACACGCACCACATCACCATTTTGCAATTTATATTCAGGTTTGATTCGTCCTTTGTTCACACGAACTTCGCCTTTACGCAGAATGCGATAAATCAAACTTTTTGGCACACCTTTTAATTTTGCCAATAAATAATTATCAATACGTTGTCCTGCTTCATCCTCAGAAACGGTGAGCATTTTGACGGATTGATTGATGATTTTTTCTTGTTTTTCAGTCATTGAATCTGTCCTTTAAAAATTGGGCTGAATCATATCACAATATCCCTGGTGATAATAGCAAGAATGCCTTGCTAATTTAGCCCTGAATGTGGATAATAGAGCGTCTTTCTGCGCCTAAAATTTGGCATTTAGAAAGCGATTTTGTATGTTGGTCAAAACTCAATGCAGCGAATGGCATAAGACATTGATAATCAACATATTTTTCTTGAAGGTTAACGCTTCCTTGCAATGCGTAATTAACACACCGCATTGTTTTACGAAAATTGTCTTAGATAACAATTGAGTATGCTATCAATGCACCCAGCAACACACAGTCGTGAGATTGACTGTTCGCGAGAAACACGAGGTCGATGGCTAAGGTCAGTAAATCTGTAAAGTGCGGTTAATTTTCAAGGTATTTTAGATAATTCAAAACGAGAAATTGACAATGAAAAGAATGTTAATCAATGCGACTCAAAAAGAAGAGTTGCGCGTTGCGTTGGTCGATGGCCAGCGTTTATTTGACTTGGATATTGAAAATCCGGGTCATGAACAGAAAAAAGCGAATATTTACAAAGGGAAAATCACTCGCGTAGAGCCGAGTTTAGAAGCTGCCTTTGTGGATTATGGTGCAGAGCGCCATGGCTTCCTTCCTTTAAAAGAAATTGCCCGTGAGTATTTCCCTGCTGATTATGTGTTCCAAGGTCGTCCAAATATCCGTGATATTTTGACTGAAGGCCAAGAAGTGATCGTTCAGGTGAACAAGGAAGAACGCGGCAATAAAGGCGCAGCCTTAACCACTTTTGTTTCCCTTGCTGGTAGTTATTTGGTGATTATGCCAAACAATCCGCGTGCAGGTGGTATCTCTCGCCGCATTGAAGGCGATGAACGTATCGAATTAAAAGAAGCATTGAGTTCTTTAGATGTACCGGAAGGCGTTGGCCTTATCGTGCGTACAGCAGGTGTGGGTAAATCACCAGAAGAATTACAATGGGACTTAAAAGTACTGTTACATCATTGGGAAGCGATTAAACAAGCTTCACAAAGCCGTCCGGCGCCGTTCTTAATTCACCAAGAAAGTGATGTGATCGTTCGTGCGATCCGTGATTATTTGCGTCGTGATATCGGTGAGATCTTAATTGATAGCCCGAAAGTATTTGAAAAAGCGAAAGCACACATCAAACTTGTACGTCCAGATTTCATCAATCGTGTGAAATTATATCAAGGTGAAGTGCCGCTATTTAGCCACTATCAAATTGAGTCACAAATTGAATCCGCCTTCCAACGTGAAGTGCGTTTACCTTCTGGCGGTTCAATTGTCATTGATGTGACAGAAGCGTTAACGGCGATCGATATCAACTCGGCGCGTTCAACTCGTGGTGGTGACATTGAAGAAACCGCATTAAATACGAACCTTGAAGCGGCGGATGAAATTGCTCGTCAATTACGTTTACGTGACTTAGGTGGGTTAGTGGTTATCGATTTCATTGATATGACACCTGTTCGTCACCAACGTGAAGTTGAAAACCGTATTCGTGATGCCGTGCGTCAAGACCGTGCTCGTATTCAAATCAGCCGTATTTCTCGCTTCGGCTTGTTGGAAATGTCGCGTCAGCGTTTAAGCCCATCATTAGGTGAGTCTTCTCACCATGTTTGCCCACGCTGTCAAGGTACGGGTAAAGTGCGTGATAACGAAAGTTTATCACTTTCAATCTTACGTTTAATTGAAGAAGAAGCGTTAAAAGAAAATACCAAACAAGTACACACTATCGTGCCTGTACAAATTGCGTCTTACTTACTTAACGAAAAACGTAAAGCCGTTCATAGCATCGAAAAACGTCATGATGTTGATATTATCGTGGTACCAAATGAAGCAATGGAAACGCCACATTTCAGCGTATTCCGTGTTCGTGAAGGCGAAGAGCTAAATGAATTAAGCTATAACTTAACGAAATTCCATGATGCACAAGACGATACATTTGTACCAGAAGAGTCTCTTGTTTCTCGCAATATCGAAACGGCAGCAGTGACCTCAGAGCAAGTGATGGAAAGTGCAGCAGTATCTCTATCGATTCCAACGGCTGCACCAGCACCAGTTGAGCGTAAATCAGAAGAACCGTCATTGTTTGCAAAAATTGTTGCCGCAATTAAAGGTTTATTTGCTTCTGAACCAAAAGAAGAAGAGAAAAACCAAAACAACCGCAACAATCGTAACAACAACCGTAATAATCGTCGTAATCAAGATCGTCGTAATAATCGTCGTTCTCGCAATAACGAAAATAACGATAATGCGAAAAATACAGATGAAGAAAATGCGCGTCCAACTCGCGAGCGTGTAAATAATCGTCGCAATCGTCGTAATGCGAATGAAGAAGTGACATCTGAAAGTGCGGTTAATTTTGCTAATGTTTCTGATGATAATCGTCAAGAAGAAAAAGCAGAGAAACCAGTAGCAGAGCGTCGTCAACGTCGTGATTTACGTAAACGTGTTCGTATTGATGACAATGCAACTGATGTAAACGAGAATGTTATTGAAGCGGTTGAAGTACCCGTTGTTGAGACTGTTCAAAATGAAGTGGTTGAAAACAATGTTGCTGATAATGCTGAAGATAAACCACGTCAAGAACGTCAGCGTCGTACTCCACGTCATTTACGTACATCGAATAATCAACGCCGTCGTCGTAATGAAGTGAAGTCACCAATGCCATTATTTGCGGCTGTTGCTTCACCTGAATTAGCAAGCGGTAAAGTATGCATCGATTATTCTGCTGTGAATGCACCGAAAGAAAATAATTTCTTATCGGTGGATGAATTACTTGAGCAAGAAAAAACGAAAAAAGGTGTGATTACGCCTGCAACAGGTATTGTCGTGGAAGAGAAATCAGTTGAAGCACAACCAGCGTTAGATTTCATTACTCAACCGGCAAATGAAGCGGTTCAACAGAAAGTGCAAGAATCATTAGAACGCTTGCATCATAAATCAGAACCTGTTGCTCAAGTTGCAACGACAGAAGTTGAACCACAAGAGAAAACAGAGTTTGTTCGCTCTTATGTGTTCACTGGTCGTGCAGGTACCATTTCAGCGGTACAACACACTAAAGCAGCGATGACATTAGCTAAAGCGCCAGATGAAGAGTCTAAACCATTCCCAATTGTAGAATGGACGGAGTCTCGCTATTACTTTAACGGTAAAGGCGCCGCAGGCCATCATAGTGCAATTAGTCATATTTATTCTGAAGCGACACAAGCGAAAGCAGAGTAATATCTCAATAATAAAGACGGAGCCAGTAGGTTCCGTTTTTTATTTTGTGTATTTTTAAAACATTGTGATTTAAAAGTAGTCAGTCAGATAATTTTTTTATTTTCTTGCTTGACGGGGTGGGGGAAAAAACGTATTATTCACCTCGCTTAAATCACGGAGGAATGGTCGAGTGGTTGAAGGCACCGGTCTTGAAAACCGGCGAGGGTTTACGCCCTCCGTGAGTTCGAATCTCACTTCCTCCGCCATCAAATTCAAAAAATCCCTAAGTCGAAAGATTTAGGGATTTTTGCTTTTCAGTCTATTAAAAATATCTTATTTTTTGACCGCTCTTTCTTGGGCCTCTTTAAAGGCAAGGTATTCTTCTAAGGTCTCAATCGCCTCTAAACATTTTTGACGGCGCGTTAAATAAATTGCCGCAGTTTGCTTATGCATCTCTCGTTGAATATCTGTTTGTGCCGTATCCGCTTGTGCTTTGGCTTCTTCGTATTTTTCCGTGAGTTGATGCAAGGCTTCATAATATTTCTCTAAACGCTCTCTTGGAGGGAGGCGATGAATGCTATGTTGTGATTTGCTACTTGCAACTTGTGGCTCTGCTATTTTCGGTTGAATGGGCTTTTTATGCTTGCGATTCATGGCTTCAGTCAAGGCGGTGCATTGCCCTAAAAGATGTTCAGCCATAAATACAATTTGTTCTTCATTTTGATGAGGAATTTTACATAGCTTAGTTAAGCTTTGCTGGATTTCTTTGAGATAAAAACCGACGGTTTCAAAATCTTCGGTAAATAAAGTGCGGTTAAATTTCGCGTTGATTTTTTTATCAGAGTCAGCTTGATAGGCTTGAGTCAGTTGCTGTACTTTTTGCTCGAGCGTATTGAGTAATGATTGAATAGACATAAAAAATCCCCGCATAATGTATGCAGGGATTATAACGATTAAAGGGTCATGGCTGCAATCCAACCGAACGCTAATAATGGGATATTGTAGTGAATAAAGGTTGGCACAACAGAATCCCAAATGTGGTCGTGTTTACCATCTATATTCAAACCGGATGTCGGCCCAAGTGTTGAGTCAGAAGCCGGTGAACCCGCATCCCCTAATGCCGCCGCTACACCTACGATAGCGACTGTCGCAAGTGGTGAGAAGCCAAAAGAGAGACAAAGTGGTACATAAATTGAGGTGATAATTGGTACAGTTGAGAAAGAAGAACCAATACCCATGGTAATCAATAACCCAACGAGTAACATTAAGAATGCCGCAACGCCTTTACTTTGAATCGCACCAGTTGAAAGTGCATCAACTAACTCTTTCACACCGCTTGTGGTATTAATCACATTGGCGAAACCAGAAGCCGCAATCATCACAAAGCCAATCATCGCCATTAAACGTAAGCCTTGTTGGAAAATGTCGTTACTTTCCTTGAGTTTGAAGATACCGAATACACCGAAAATTGTTAAACCGACTAAACCACCAATGATAGTTGAACTTGTGAAAAGCTGGGTAGCAAACGTGGCGACAATGGCGACTACACTTGCGGTAATTTGAATCGGTTTAATGTTCGCAATGTGTTGTTCAATTTCAGTTGTGGTTGGTTCTGCCGTTGTCACAACATATTCGCGTGGTTTGCGATAGGTAACAAATACGGCGGTGAGTAAACCAAGAATCATACCAATAACAGGGATAAGCATAGCGAAAGAAACTTCACCAACACTGGTTTGTAAACCGAGTGAGGCACCAGCAAGATTGATATTTTTTACTAAAACGCTTTCGATAAAAATTTTCCCGAAGCCAACCGGCAAGATCATATAGGTTGCGGTTAAACCAAAGGTAATAATGCAAGCGACTGCACGACGATCGATTTTTAAACGGTTAAAAATAGAAAGTAAAGGTGGTACCACAATCGGAATAAACGCAATGTGCACTGGGAGCAAGTTTTGGGATGAAATTGAGAATAAAAGCAAAATACCAAGTAGCATATATTTAAACCAAGCTAAATTTTTATCGGTTGGTGTTTTGTTCATTCGAGTAATAATTTTATAAGCAAGCAAATCAGTGATGCCAGATTTTGAAATTGCAATGGCAAATGCACCGAGCATCGCATAGTTCATTGCCACTTCAGCACCACCACCTAAGCCGCCTGTAAAGGTTTCAATGGTTTTGCTTAAACCTAAGTCGCCGCATAAGCCGGCTGTAAGCGCGGAAATTACCAGTGCGATAACCACGTTCACGCGCAGTAGGCTTAATGCCAGTAGTACGACAATTGAAATAACAACGGGATTCGATAGCATATTGTTGTTCCTTATTGATTAATTAAACTTAAAAGGTCGCATAAAAGAAAATTGATTTAAGGTTAAATGTCGCATAGTAATAAACTCCTGTAAATTGATAATAAAACAAAACCCCTCGAAAGTTGCCTTCCGAGGGGTAAGATTTTTTTGATCTTTATCTTGTCAGCTCGGAAGAAATCTTCCAAGCACGCCAACAGCCTGAAAGATTATTCAGTTGAATGGCGATGATGGTGACGAAGGATAAAGTTCATTTGAAACTCTCTTATTTAGATAACTAAATTGAATTGCTTTTTAAAATACGGTAAACCGAAAACGATTGCAAGCCTTTTTTCTAAAAAATTTTGAAAATTAAAGTGCGGTCTGATTTTCAGCTATTTTTTCCGTTTCATTTGTTTGAGCAATATGCGGGAAACCACCAAGCTCTTTTAAATGATTCACCATATAGCAAAATAATTCTGCCGTACGCTCAGTATCATATAGCGCCGAGTGTGCTTGTTTACCATCAAAAGGAATTTTTGCTGCTTGGCATGCTTTGACGAGCACTGTTTGTCCAAACATAAAACCGGCAAGTGTTGCCGTATCAAACATTCCAAAAGGGTGGAATGGATTGCGTTTTACGCCCGTACGTTCAGCTGCAGCCATCACGAAGCTTTGGTCAAAAGCCGCATTGTGCGCCACGATAATAGAACGCTGACATTCAGAATCTTTTTGTCCACGACGCACCATTTGAAACAGCCCTGTGATGGCATCTAATTCAGATACCGCACCACGCAATGGATTGTGAATATCAATCCCATTGAATTTGAGAGATTCGGGATTAATATTTGCCCCCTCAAATGGTTCAATATGAAAATGGCATTTTTGGTCAGGTTGTAAATTGCCATTTTCATCCATTTTTAAGGTAATAGCGGCAAGCTCTAAAAGTGCATCTTTTTTGGCATCAAACCCAGCTGTTTCCACATCAATAATGACAGGGAAATAGCCACGGAACCGATTTTTTAATTGATGGTGATAAGGAATTTCAGGTGTATCTGACACAATGTATTCCTTAATTCCCTAAAGCTGATTTTGCACTTTTGTTTTCGATAAACTCGATCTTATAACCATCTGGATCTTCAACGAATGCAATCACGGTTGTGCCACCTTTAACTGGGCCAGCTTCACGAGTGACTTTACCGCCATTAGCACGTACTGCTTCACAAGTTGCGTAAATATCATCTACACCAATAGCAATATGCCCGTAAGCATTACCAAGATCATATTCAGTTACGCCCCAGTTGTATGTTAACTCAATTTCAGTTGCGCTTTCGCCATCTTCATAACCTAAAAAGGCCAGTGAATATTTATACTCAGGATTTTCACTTGTACGTAATAAACGCATACCTAAAACATCTTGATAAAATTTAATAGAGCGGTCTAAATCACCTACTCGAAGCATCGTGTGTAAAATTCTCATGTTGTTTTCCTTCTTTAATTGTGTTTGCTAAATTATGCCATAGAATGCGATTTGGCGCGAATGGAACTTAAAATTTAGATTCAAGAAAAATATTTTTTTATACTTCTATTTTGGTGAAATTATAGTCATAATCTGACAAATATCGATAGTGATGCCGAATTGTAAAATATGGTTATCTTTGTAATAAGAAAAATAGCTCATAGATATCACTATTAAGTCAAACTAAAGTAAATATGGGTATTTATATGAAAAAAATATTTTACTCTCAGTGCTTCTTGCATGTACGAGTATGTCTATTTGGGCACAATCATTGAATGATAGTTCATCACCTTCAGTAAATAAGGCTCACTCGAATGTTGAACATCCCGTAAATTTATTTGCAACGAATAGTCAAAGTACTAATAACAGTGCTAGTTCTAACGTTGCTGACAATGGCGTAAGTATTATTGAAGCGAAAGGGTGGTTAGAAAGTGTTTATGTTAAGTGGATGCCTTTAGAAGGAGTAGATTCCTATCGTGTTTATATCAAAGGCGGACAATATACGGATTACATGCCTATTGATGCTGAATTGATACGTGCATATAGTGGATATATGAGAGCAGATATTCCAGGACTTAAGGCGGGTAGCTATTCATTAAAAGTGGTGGCGATACAAGGAGGGGTTGAAACCTTGTTTAGTGAAGTAACAGCTCTACAAGTGAAAAATTACAGTCGAGAAGGTTTTGCCCATAAAGGCTTCTCTGGAGTTGGAGCTTATAACGATGACGGCTCGCTGAAATCCAATGCAGTCGTGATTTATGTGAATAAAGACAATGCGAAGACTGTCACTGCTCATTTAGGTAATGGCTCCTTTACTGGACTTCAATCTATTCTCAATGCTTATCAGAAAGGTAATATTACTACGCCATTGGTAGTGAGGGTTCTGGGTTTAATAAAAAATGGCGATACAGATACCTTTGGAAGTAGCTCTGAAGGCATTCAAATTAAAGGAAAGAAAGCTGATAGCGAAATGAACATTACCATCGAAGGTATTGGAGAGGATGCTACTATCTATGGTTTTGGTTTCTTAGTCAGAAATGCTAAGAGTGTCGAGTTTCGCAATTTAGGAATTATGCGAGCGATGGATGATGGCATATCACTTGATACTGATAATTCTAATATTTGGATTCACCATATTGATGTCTTTTACGGCAAATCTGGAAGTGGTGATCATGCGAAAGGTGATGGCGCCATTGATGTGAAGACAAATTCTAAATTCGTTACAATTGATCATTGTCATTTCTGGGATACAGGAAAAACAAGTATGGCTGGAATGAAGAGTGAGTCTGGACCGAATTACATTACCTATCATCATAATTGGTTTGACCACAGTGATTCTCGTCATGCTCGAGTTCGCACAATGAGTGTACATATGTGGAACAATTTCTATGATGGTTGTGCTAAGTATGGTATTGGTGCAACGATGGGATCGAGCATATTTTCTGAAAATAACTATTTCCGGGCAACGAAAGAGCCTATTTTGATTTCTCGACAAGGTAATGATGCAAATGGTGCAGGTAAATTCTCTGGTGAAGCAGGCGGCATGATAAAAGAATATGGAAGTATTTTTGCAGAGAAGGGAACAGCAGAAAGTTATTCTCCAATTACCTATGCTGCTAACAATAAAAGCTTTGATTTCTTCCAAGCAACTTCTCGTGATGAGAAAGTACCATCTTCGGTAGTATCACTCAACGGAGGTAATACTTATAACAATTTTGATACGACTTCATCGTTAATGTATTCCTATACACCAGATGCAACATCTATGGTGCCTGAACGTGTAACAGGCTATTATGGTGCTGGTCGTCTTAATCATGGTTCGTTAAAATTTAAGTTTGATAATGCTGTGGAAGATAATAACTCGGCACCAATTCCTGCATTGGAAGCGTTAATAGATAATTATACGGGAAAATAATTGGGCTATCTCATTCCATAAGCCTAATTAACGTTAATTACATATAAAAAGTGCGGTCAAAAACTACGGTATTATGTAGCAGTTGCACAAAGATTTAATTTGTTGTTTCTGCTACATTTTCTTATCTTTTATGTACGAAAGGTAAGAATAGTCAATGACAAAACAAAAATCAACTTTGGAAAATGCGCTTGAAGAAGCGATTGAAGAAATTGAAACCGAAAAGAAAGAAATTGCAGCGCAAATCAAGCAACTCCATAAAGAATTAAAAGATCTTGAACGGAAGATTTCAGACTATCGTGTGGCATTAAATCACGCAAAAGGTCGGGAAGAGCCGCCTTTACCGTCAAACCCCAAATTTAGAAATCTTCGTTTTCAAACTTCGCCTCAACAGTTGATTGCTCAGGTACTAAAACAAGAGCCTTCAAAATGGTTAAGTGTGAAGGAGATTACATATCTGGCGATGAAGTTAGATGGGCAAGAGATTGAAGAAGTCATACCGTATAAACAATCACAAACGATTGCTTGTACATTAAACTATTTAAAGTATAAATCGTTAGTGGAAAAATGCTTAATAGATAACTCACAACATTGGCGATTGAGAACACTTGAGCAAGGATAGTAAATAGCGGTAGAAATACCGCTATTTTTGTTTCCATTGCCAGTGAACCTCATTTCGGCTGATTTGAACCCTATTAATCCATTCTCTTTTATAAAACTCATTCAGTTGTTTACGAACGGAATCAAGATGTTTTTCGGACGGTGTATCAGGATTTTGTTCAATATCGAAAATGCGCTGCGTGAGTTCGGCGATAGTGAAGGCTTTACTCGGTTCATCTCGCATCATTTGCACGATGTATTTACGAATTTTTCCTTTAAAGAGCTTATATTTGGAACGGTACACAAAGTTGTCCGTATTATAAAGGGCTACATCACTTTCCTGTTGAGTAAGCTCAATAGCTCGTTTTAGTGTGGCAATGTTCGCATCAAGCAGCGCAAGATGATGCAATACCTGTTTACGTTCAAACTCAAATTCTTTGAGTTTCTTATCTAGGTTATATGCCATATATCTACTGCCAAATTACTTCTTGATGAATAATTTTTCGTTGCCAATAACCGCACCATTCATTGTTATCGTTGGTGGTTTTCAAGCATCGACTTAATACATCAATAAACTGCGCTTTATTTGAGGTACGGCGATTGTCCTCACGGTACGCAATTTCATTAGCATAGTTAAGTAAGTATTCATTGCTGATACGGTGAACTTGTCCGTAATACATCCGTTTAAAACGACTAAATAGACTTTCTGCCTGATTGTTCGTTACACCTAAGTCACTACGATATTCTTCTTTATGGTTTACAGTTCTCAAGTTATAGTAAGGCAACAAGACATCATAAGCCGTGCTTTCATCGGTATTGATTTGCGTATTAGGTTTAATGAACTTATCGGCAAAACTTTTCACTATCGATTGCGATTCCGTATGCGCCACAAAAACGTGAGAACGTTTTGCTCCACAATGCAACGTATTACTGGCTTTTTCTTCTGGCGAATAATGCTCACGAGCAACCATTACACAACGTTTATCAGGATTCTGGTTTTCCTTTAAGCGATAGTCAATACGGTCAGATTTCTTATTTGCTTTGCGTGGTGCAGGATGAACATAAGTACCGTCCATATCCACTACACCTGAAAGAGGTTTCATATCACGGCTTTCAAGTAAGGCTTTACGGAATTTATGCGATAAAACAAATGCCGTGCGAGGATTAAGTTTTGCATTACGTGCTAATTGAAGGGAAGATAAGCCTTTGACTGCGTTTACCCATTCCATTAAAGCATAGAGATAAACCTTAATTGGTTTCTTGCGATTGGCAAAAATTGTACCTGAAGTGACGCTAAAGGTATGATTACAATGTTTGCAGCGCCATTGTTTACGTGTAGAAATATAATAAGGCTTGTGTTGCACCCCACATTTAGGGCAAGTGATAAACTCTTTTCCACCCCATCTTAATTCACAAAGCAAATCATACGCTTCTTCTTCCGAGAGTTGTGCAATCTCGTAAGAAGAAAGCGTGCGAGCCTTACTAGATAAGAGGAAGTGTTGCGCCATAATTTTGTTTATTTAACCTAATAAAATCACTATAATAATGCAAGTTTTGGCATTCTCAATGATTAAATAATGCCACTTTTTACACTTAAAGTCAATAAGGAATGCCAAAATGAGCATTAAAGAACGATTACGTCTTGTTATTGAGTCGCAAAAACTGACAGTAAAGGATTTTGCAGAATTAGTTGATACACCACTTAGAACAGTGCATAACTATCTTAATAGTGGTAAGGAGCCTAGTATGGAGTTTCTTTCTAAAGTTTCTAAAAAATTTAATATTAATTTAAATTGGCTGCTATTGAATCAAGAGGATATGTTTTTAACTGAAAAAGATATTAATTTGAATTTAGATGAATCTGAATTGCTCAACAATTATCGTTCTGCAAATGAAGTGGGAAAGCGTATTTTAAAAAGAACCTCTAAAATTATTTTTAATGAATTGAGTAATAATGATGTACAACACTCAGATTAGTAATTTAGATGCTATAGATTGGTTAAAAACCTTAGATTCATCATCTGTAGATCTAGTTATTACAGATCCTCCTTATGAATCATTAGAAAAGCATAGGAAAATTGGAACAACTACTCGTTTAAAGCAAAGTAAATCCTCTAGTAATCAATGGTTTGAGATCTTCCCTAATCAGCGTTTTGAAGAATTGCTAATTGAAATATATCGAGTTTTAAAGAAAGACAGTCACTTTTACCTATTTTGTGATCAGGAAACTATGTTTGTAATAAAACCTATCGCAGAAAAAATAGGATTTAAATTTTGGAAACCTATAGTATGGGATAAGGTCGCCATCGGTATGGGGTATCATTATAGAGCACGATATGAATTTATCTTATTCTTTGAAAAAGGAAAGAGGAAATTAAATAATTTATCAATCCCAGATATTCTTGTTGAAAAAAGGATCGTTAGAGGCTATCCAACAGAAAAACCTATAAATTTAGCGAAGACTCTCATTGAACAAAGCTCTAACAAAGGTGAATTAGTAGTCGATCCATTTTGTGGTTCAGGTTTTGTTGGTGTCGCAGCTAAAATAACAAATAGAAGTTTTAAAGGGACGGATATTAATTTAGATGCTATTAAATTAGCTATAGCTAGAATATCTAATGTATAAGTTAAAAATTGCATAGCTATGACAGCTATGCAATTTTCTTACTGAATGGTTTTAAATACATTAACCCATCTTTTTAAAGTTGAAGCTCTTCTTTTAGCTGTATCTTCACTTAATCCATTAGCATTATCTAATAAATATTGCGTCGCAGAATTTGGATCTATATCTAAGATAGAATTAACACCTTGATTTTTCATCCATAAATAACCACATTCAGAATTTTCAAATTGAACTCTTAATATTTTTAACCATTCATTTTCTTCCTGAATTTCTGTTATCCTATTTCCAATAGGAGTTAAGTAATTATATCTCTCATTTATTAACCCTAATAAATAACAAGCATCTCTATAATAAGAGATCTGTCGTTCAGAAGTTACGCCTAATTTATCAAGAGCTACAACATTATCTGATTTTAGTATATCTAAATATTTTTTAACTTTATAAATATCATTAGCTTGAGGAACCATAGTGCTATCAAGATAAGTATCTAATTTTGAATCTACTAGATTTAATAACTCTCCTGCAAGTTCTGAATTTATGTTTAATAATTTTACTGTAGAGCTTTCATCAATAAATTGAATAACGCTATCATAAGATTTTATGAGATTTAATAATTTCCAAGTTGATTTAACATCAATATGTTTATTATTTAATATCTCTTTAAATTTGTGTTTATCATTAAAGCTTAATAAATCAGAGTAAGATTTTTCTTTATTTTCTTGTAATGCATTACCCTCACACTTTGTCTTTACTCTAAAAACAAAAGAGCCATGAATTGCGTCTTGAGGAAAAAGATTAATGTTAACATTATTCTTAGAAAAAATAGATTTTATTAAGTTACTAAAAAGTATTGTTATTTCATTAAGTTTAGTATTTGTAAGATTATTTGCAGCAACTCTTATCTTGTGAGTATGAGAACGAGTATCATCCCAATTTATATTTTCGGAAATATATATAGTATCATCTGGCATTAAATAAGGATAATTTCTAGTTGATATCCAGTTTTCTTCTTTTTCACCAGTATCTACATTTAATTTAAGTAATTTAATCTTTTCACAATCATCCCCCTTCATCATTTTGATGACAGGAATGTCTTTTTGTTCTAAGCGATTTTTCTTCTCCTCTGAAATAGGCATAATTAGCCATAAATCATTTTCTTGTTCATCATCCAATCCCAAACTATAACAAAAAAAGAAATGTCTATATTCATTAAATGCCGTAAAAACTACAGGTTCACCATAAAATGCATATACATTATGGTAAAATAATTTTCCAAAATCAGTTTCTAAAAATAATATTTTTCTCATACTCTTACAAATCCTGTAGGAAAAATATTTTTATAAAGCCACATAGAAATATGTCCCGTATTATGGTTTTCAATTCCTTTTCCATATTCAGGTTTAATCATTCCAACCGCAATGAATTTTCCCTTAAATGCATGAGGTCTTAGATTTAGCATATATTGAGCTTTATCAAGAGAATTAAAGAAAGAAGTTGCATAAAATTCTACTCTTTCTCTGTAATGTAAGTAATTTTTCTGTCTAGGATCCTTAAAGCTTGCTAAAAAATCATCTATATCAGGTTGCTCTTTACTTACCATTCGATAAGCTTCTTTATTTATCTCCACAGCCTCTTGAGGCGGTAATTCAAAACCTAAATCTTGAGGATAATCACAATCCCAAGTTCTAATATTCATTCTTGATTCCCTTGTTAAAATTTTATACCAACATTTTCTATTAAATAGAGCTTTTATTTATTTCTTCGAAGCCTGTATTAGCTCTTTTAGGGTTGTAATTTCACTATCCTTCTGCTCAAGTAATTTTTTCAATAACTCTTCTTTTTCATTGGCATGAGACAACGCCAATTTTAAACGCTCTATCTCAATCAACAACTGAGTTTCCCCACCGCCTTGATACACAGAACCTAGCGGTGATTCAATTTGAAAACAGATATTCTTACCATCTGATTGCATTAACTCAACTACATCAATATCGAATACTTGTGCAATTTGTTCAAGTTTGTCTAGATAGATTTTACTTTCACCACGCTCAATTTTAGCATAGCCATTTAATGACATATTCAGCTTTTCTGCCATCTGTTCTTGCGACCAATCCTTTGCTTCTCGGAACTTCCGAATCTTCTCATTGACACTCATTTTGTACCTGTAAAATTTCTTGAATACCCACTATTAGTGGTAGTTGATAGAGATTGCTAGTTGCTACAGCGAAACAACCAGATTATGTATTATAGCTAGGTTTAATGCGGGTTCTTACTGAAAATTTCCCTAAATTTCTTATATTAATCATTATAGGTTTTTTATTATGAATAAGCTATATCTATCTTTCGCTGCAATGTTTTTATCTGCAAACGTTTTCGCTTTGTCACCTTTAGAGCAAGCTAAAGTAGATACCGTTGCAAAGGTCTATCAAACCAATGATTTAGAACGCTACTCAACAAAAGAGTTTGCAGATTTGCAAATGAAAGCAACAGATATTCATAACGAAAATGAGTATGAATACGGCGGAACATGCCTTTCCGAATTTTGGATCTATGGAATGGTGAGAAATCAAGTTGAAGTAAAACCTATCATAAAAATTATTAAGGAACAGGTAAATGTCACTCTAAAAAGTAAGAAGAAAACCATTGATTTAGTCTATCAACTGGAATGTGAAAACAACCAATTCTTAGTATCGGATGTAATTACTGAACAAGGGCGTAGTTACAAGAAAAGCTTGGCTTCTTGCATCAAGAAATATCAATAAGGAAATGTTATGAGAAAAATATTTAAGGTAGTAATACTAACCTTATCATTAACTTCTTGTGCAGAAGTTACAGAGGGACTTAAAGATATTTCACAAGGTACATTTGTGAAGAAAAGAGTTGGCAATCCATTTAGAACGGAGCAAACCACTGATTCATCTTTATATAACAGTTTGGTTAATCTATCTCAAGGTAAAGCAGTAGGTTCATCTATAAAGATGGAAACATCCGATCTTATGCTCTTTAAGGCATTAAACCATAATACTTTAATTCAAGAAAATGAAGTAAATTATGACTACGACCAAGTCGAATTATTAAGTAGTGAATTAAAACGCCATAAAATCTTTATTAAAGAGAGTAAAGCAGGTGAAAAATGTTCATCTCCTTTATCAAATAATCAAGGATACACATCATCAACTTACGAATTTATGATTAATGGTAAAAAACTATATATCCTTCAATATGGAAGTGTTTGTGGAAGTTGTTTATATAAACCCATTGTAATTACCAAGAATCAGCCTTGCAAAGTCCTCAATACTCTTTAAATTTTAGGTATAACACGAGAATGTTTAAAAATTTGCTTAAAGAATATCAAGAAGGATACGTATATCTCTTTTCTGATAGAAGTTTCTATAAGAAGCTTTGGATTATTCCTTTATTACTATTTTTTCCATTTATAAAGTATCCATTCGGCATAATATTTATTAAAGGATGGCAGGTTCAGATGGTTGAAGATATTATGCTAGATAAGCCGTTGCAATCATTACAAATAAAGAAAATAATTCTGAAAGGGTTACAAATAACAGGAGTTACGATTATATATTGGATGATTCCAACAGCTTTTTGTTATTTATTAGGACTAAAAGGTATTCTAGGATTGTTCTTAGATATACTTGAATTTATACAAGGTGGGTTAACAGGTTATCTTACGGATTACATTGAGGATTATATTGCAACATTATTTATCTACTTTATATGGGGTATGATCTCAAATCCAATTCTTCAATGTGGAATCATTAGATATGCATTAACTGGAAAATGGTTAGAATTATTAAATATACCGAAAAACATCTTATTTCTAATGGCTAATTTACATAATTTCTTAAAATTTTATGTTTTTTATCTAGTCACAGTATTGCTTTTAATAATCCTTGATTCGTTATTATTTATAGCGTTTCCTATTGAGATTTTGTTGCTACCATTTTTACTTGTTCTCTATTATGGTTCAGTTTCGCATGAGTTAGGGCATCTAGCAAAAAATGCATTTCTCAAGCAGGTTAATGGTAAAAAAGATTTAACTGCTGATAATCCAACAGATTATATTGAAAATAAACATTCACATTAAGAGGATTGGTTATGATTGAAAAATCGTTATTTACATACTTTATTGAAGCATTTACTAAAAACTATGTAAACTTTAAAGGGCGCGCTAGACGAAAAGAGTATTGGGGATTTACTTTATTTTATGCGTTAATATTCGCTATTTTAGGCGCTTTTGCTTTTACAGGTATTGGAGTAATACTTTTTTTAGTAATTTTTGTTGCTACCTTACCACCTTCAATATCCCTAACAGTCCGTAGATTACACGATATAAATTTATCAGGTTGGTTTACTTTATATATGTTAATTATGCTAATTCCTGTTATTGGTGAAGCGATTGCAATCATCATTTCAATCGTCATCGGAGTCGTGCAAGGTAGTGCCGAATCGAATAAATTTGGCGAAAATCCTGTAATATCGAATAAATAATTACGGACACTAGCGATAACAAATAATAGATAAAAGCAACTTCGTGAGGAATTGCTTTTTTTATTTGACGAAAAATCTTCAAAGGACTATATTTACGCTGATTTGCAGGGAAAACTTACTACAAATTATAAAATTAGCCAAAGAATGCAACTTTATTCAATCACCAATTAATACACATTAACAGGTGTGTAGCGAATGTTTAGGTGGCAGAAAATTTCATCTTGTAAATTTCCTGTTTTAACACTCGCAATTTCACTCATTTTAAAAATGAGCCTTCCACAAGTTCCTTGTGGGTAACGGTATTCGAGGCATAAACGCTTTGAGCCGACTTGAATTTTCAAGTGGGCGATTTTTTGTGTCTGGCGTTTAGCAAATCTCGAATGCCTTGTACTACACAAGGAAATTCGCAATGGCTCAACATTATTTACTTTCAAGCAAATCAAAAAACATCAATTTAAAAGATATTTTACGCCTTACTGAAGAAGATGCTTTTCACCTTTTAAAAACTCACCGTTGGGGAAACCCTGATAATGTTCGTGATGTATGCTGTCCGCATTGTAGTATTCGCCACGAAGCCTATTTCCTTTCTTCTCGTAAACGTTGGTGTTGTAAACATTGCAAACGCCATTTTTATATTACAACAAATACAGCCTTTGCCTTTCATAAAGTTGATTTAGTCGATATTCTTGCTGTCATCTTAATGATGGTAAATAGCTCAAAAGGCATTAGTGCGATTGATGTTAGTCGTCATCTTAATTTGAACTACAAAACGGCATTTGTACTTTGTGGGAAAGTTCGCGAAGCCTTATTTAAAACACGCGATTTAAGTCCATTGTCAGGCGAAATTCACGAAGATGGAATGTTGATCAACTTTACCCTGCGCCCAACTAATTTTCGTAAAAACAATTATAAACAACGTCAAAAAGCCGATGAGAAAGGTCGCAAATATCCTAAATTTAGAGCGACTAAACGTTGTCTATTCGCTATTACACAACGTGCTGCAAATGATAGTAATATATCTGGAGCAAATCGTACCATTGTCGCAATGGATTACACCGAAAATGCTGATACTGTTTTTGCATTAAATCAACGCTTTGTCAAAGCAGGCAGTGATATTATGTGTGATGAAAACCCTGCTTATAAAAGTCTTGATTTTCATTACACCCGTTGGTCGGTGAATCATCAAGAGGCTTATAGTGCGAAAGGTGTAAATAATAACCTTGCGGAATCTTTTAATGCCAGAATGCGTGATTTAATGCGTGGCACACATCATAAAGTCGATAATAAATATGCCTTGCACTATGCTAATCAAGCCGCATTCTTTTCAGATAACCGCCGAGAATCTAACGGGAAACTTTTTGAAGATGTCCTCAAACGTTGTTTATGGGTTCTGCCATTCAAAGAATGGGTTGGCTATTGGCAGGGTAATCATCGCGAAGGTGAGCTTCTCGGTATGAAAGCCTTTGCACCTAACGAAATTTCATCACAATACTTTAAGCGACTTGAAGAACAAACTGCATGCGATGAAATTCTGATGGCAGCATAGAATCGTATAGGCGTTAATAGACTTAGATAGAATTATATAGAAAGAAATAGCTTACCTGAATGAAGGTTGAGCGGAATAGTTACGCCTTGAGTTTGAAAAAATAGAAAATTGATGTGAAAAATTGCGAGGTTAAAGTTAGAATTTGAGGTAAAAGAAATGCCTTTCACAATTTTCATTTGGAAAGGCATTCAAATTTATGCGGTAAATTAGTCAATTTTCGGACTTTGTGCAACTGCTACATAATACCGAAAAACTATGATGTTTTTGACCGCACTTTATTTTTTTCAGTTTATTTCACCGCAATCATCGATCCAAAATTAAAACATTGGAACCATAATTCGATGTGTGAAAATCCGATGTTTTTTAACCGCTCTTTGTGGATGTTAATCGAGTCAGTACGCATTACATTTTCAAGTGCGGTGCGTTTTTGGCTCACTTCAAGCTCACTATAACCGTTAGCACGTTTGAATTGGTGGTGGAGGTCAATCAGTAGCTCATTCACTTTTTCATCTTCAAAACGGAATTTTTCAGAGAGTACTAATACACCATTTGGGTTTAAACCTTGGTAGATTTTGGTGAGCAAGGCTACGCGATCTTCTGGTGGTAAAAATTGCAACGTGAAGTTGAGCACAACCATTGAGGCGTTCTTAATTTCAATTTGACGAATATCATCGCAAAGAATTTCTACGGGCACATCACTATGATAAGCCGCAACATGCTGACGGCAGCGTTCCACCATTGGCAAAGAATTATCGACACCGATAATTTTCACATTAGGTTGTTTAATATTACGTCGCATAGAAAGGGCCGCGGCACCGCGTGAACAGCCTAAATCATAGACTTGGCTGTTAGCTGTCACAAAGCGTTCAGCCAACATACCAATCGCCGTGATAATGTTGGAGTAGCCCGGAATCGAGCGTTGAATCATATCGGGGAAAACTTCCGCCACGCTTTCATCAAAAGTAAAATCGCCCAGTTTTTCGATCGGGGCTGCAAAAATCGTATCTTTCATCATGATTGAATTCTGTTGTTGTCTTAAGAGAGCATTTATTTAGATAAAATGCAAAAAACTGCGGTCATTTTAGTGAAAGTTTTTAAAGGATCAAATAAATTTCGCTTTTCAATTTAAATGCCCTGTCTTTTTCCGTATAATCAACGCGTTAATTATCCATTTTTAGAAAAATGAAAGGAATACAGAAATGATGCGTACACATTATTGCGGTGCATTAAACCGCAACCATATTGGACAAGAGGTAACATTAAGCGGTTGGGTTCATCGTCGTCGCGATTTAGGCGGTTTAATTTTTATCGATATGCGTGATCGTGATGGTATCGTGCAAGTTTGTTTTGACCCGAAATATCAAGAAGCGTTAACTGCAGCTTCAGGCTTACGTAATGAATTTTGTATTCAAATTAAAGGTGAAGTAATCGCGCGTCCTGACAATCAAATTAATAAAAATATGGCGACAGGCGAAGTGGAAGTGTTAGCAAAAGAATTACGCATCTACAATGCTTCTGATGTTTTACCGTTAGACTTCAACCAAAACAACACAGAAGAACAACGTTTAAAATATCGTTATTTAGATTTACGTCGTCCAGAAATGGCACAACGCTTAAAAACCCGTGCGAAAATCACCAGTTTTGTGCGTCGTTTTATGGATGATAATGGTTTCCTTGATATCGAAACCCCAATGCTTACCAAAGCAACGCCAGAAGGTGCGCGTGACTATTTAGTGCCAAGCCGTGTACATAAAGGCAAATTCTATGCATTGCCTCAATCACCACAGCTTTTCAAACAGCTTTTGATGATGTCTGGTTTTGATCGTTATTATCAAATCGTGAAATGTTTCCGTGATGAAGATTTACGTGCAGATCGTCAGCCTGAATTTACTCAAATCGATGTGGAAACCTCTTTCTTAACTGCGCCAGAAGTGCGTGAGATCATGGAACGCATGGTGCATGGTTTATGGCAAAACATCATTGGTGTGGATTTAGGTAAATTCCCACAAATGACCTGGCAAGAGGCGATGACTCGTTTTGGTTCAGATAAACCAGATTTACGTAACCCGCTTGAATTAGTCGATGTGGCAGATATCGTTAAAGACGTTGAATTTAAAGTATTTAATGAGCCAGCAAACAATCCAAACGGTCGTGTGGCAGTCATTCGTGTACCAAATGGTACTGAAATCACTCGTAAACAAATTGATGAATACACACAATTTGTTGGTATTTACGGTGCAAAAGGTTTAGCTTGGGCGAAAGTAAATGACATTAATGCTGGTCTTGAAGGCGTACAAAGCCCGATTGCGAAATTCTTAAATGAAGAGGTATGGAAAGCGTTAGCAGAGCGTGTGAAAGCTCAAACTGGCGATATCTTATTCTTCGGTGCAGACAAATGGCAAACCACTACGGATGCAATGGGTGCATTGCGTTTAAGATTAGGTCGTGATCTTGGCTTAACTCGTTTAGATGAATGGCAACCACTTTGGGTGATCGATTTCCCAATGTTTGAACGTGATGAAGAGGGTAATCTTGCAGCAATGCACCACCCATTCACTTCACCAAAAGATTTTATGCCAGAACAATTAGAAGCGAATCCAACCGATGCGGTAGCAAATGCTTACGATATGGTGATTAATGGCTATGAAGTAGGTGGTGGTTCCGTGCGTATTTTCGATCCTAAAATGCAACAAACCGTATTCCGCATTCTTGGTATTAATGAACAAGAACAACGTGAAAAATTTGGTTTCTTATTAGATGCATTAAAATTTGGTACACCACCACATGCAGGTTTAGCATTTGGTTTAGACCGTTTAACCATGCTTTTAACTGGCACTGAAAATATCCGTGATGTGATTGCATTCCCGAAAACAACAGCTGCTGCTTGTTTAATGACAGAAGCACCAAGTTTTGCGAATCCTCAGGCATTAGGTGAGTTGAGTATTGCAGTGACTAAAGCTGAGTAGTTTTACCAATATTAAAAAATAAAGAAGTGCGGTCAATTTTGACCGCACTTTCTTTTTATTGAAAAAATTTTATTCACTTAAACACATGACTTTTCTGGCATGAATATGTGGTGATTTTATTCATTTTGAACTTATATTCTAAAAAATTAGGATAATTAGATTTTTATTCTTTGTTGAATCTTTAAAGTGAATTTTATTTACTTTACTCAAGAATAAAATTCTATTATAAATAAGACCTTTTTCGGTTTATGGTCAATTTATAAGAGAAAATTTTATGAGTGAAGTTTCAACTCCAGTAGAAAAATCAACATGGGCGAGTAAATTCTCTGCCTTAGGCCCTGGAATCGTGATGGCATCAGCGGCTGTCGGTGGTTCACATATTATTGCATCCACCCAAGCTGGTGCGATCTATGGCTGGGAATTAGTGAGCATTGTTATTCTTGCTAATTTGTTCAAATATCCTTTCTTCCGTTTCGGTGTTCAATATACCCTAGATACGGGTAATACCTTGTTAGAAGGTTACCGTCAAAAAGGAAAATTCTACCTTTGGTTATTCCTTGCTTTAAACATTTTTGCGACTATGATTAATACTGCGGCAGTAGGGTTATTAACAGCTGCAATTTTAACCTTTATCACCCCAATCCCTCTACCAATGCCAGTATTGAGCTCATTAGTGATTCTTGTGACAACCGGCATTTTATTATTAGGGAAATATCGTTTATTAGATAGTTTATCGAAAATTATCATGATTGCTTTAACTGTGACAACCGTGAGTGCCGTTGTGATTGCCTTTATGCGTAATGGTATCCATGGTGTAGCCGCGCCTGATTTTGTCTCGCCTTCTCCATGGGAATTAAGTAAGTTAGCATTTTTAGTTGCGTTGATGGGCTGGATGCCTGCGCCAATTGAAATCTCTGCAATTAACTCCATGTGGGTGGTGGCAAAACGCCGTTTAACCAAAGTGTCTTATCAAGATGGTTTGTTTGACTTCAACGTGGGTTACATCGGTACTGCCATTTTAGCTGTTGTTTTCTTAGCCCTTGGCGCATTAGTACAATATGGTTCGCCTGAAACAGTAGAGATGGTGGGCGGAAAATATATCGCACAACTTATCAATATGTATGCAAGTACTATCGGTGAATGGTCTCGCTTATTAATTGCGGTGATTGCGTTTATGTGTATGTTTGGTACAACAATTACGGTAATTGATGGTTATTCGCGTACTAATGTTGAAGCTGTGCGTATTTTGTTTGGTAAACAAGAAAGCTCAGTAAGAGTTTTAAACATTGGCATGATTTTAGCCGCATTGTCTGGTTTAGCGATTATTTTCTACTTTAATAACGCAGTGGGCCCGATGTTGAAATTCGCGATGATTGCTTCATTTGTTTCTGCACCAATTTTTGCTTGGTTGAATTTATCTTTGACTAAGCACGCGAAACACAGTGTAAAAGGTGGCTTATTGTGGTTATCCTTTATTGGTTTATTCTACTTAACAGCCTTTGCTGGATTATTTATCGCCCAACAAGCTGGCTGGTTAAACTAAAATAATTGAGATAATTACCGCACTTTAGTTTTAAAGTGCGGTAATTTTTTTGAAAGTTTTTAGTAGAAAAGGTATGATGCTGCCCATTCTCAATTATGTAGATGACGAGCTTGAAATATAAAAATAATCAATCGGTTCTCGTGGTAATTTATGCGGAAAGCACGCATCGCATTCTGATGCTTCAGCGCCAAGATGATTCCACTTTTTGGCAATCTGTTACGGGTACATTGGAAACCAATGAAACCCCAAGAGAAACAGCCATTCGAGAAGTTTGGGAAGAAGTAGGATTAAAAATAGAAGCAAATTCGACCGCACTTTTTGATTGTAAAGAAAGTATAGAATTTGAAATTTTCCCGCATTTCCGCTATAAATACGCACCGAATGTGACTCACTGTCATGAACATTGGTTTTTATTGGCAGTTGAGCAGGAATTTGAGCCGATATTAAGTGAGCATTTGGCGTATCAATGGGTTTCAGCTGAACAAGCGATCCAAATGACGAAATCGCCGAATAATGCCGAGGCCATCAAAAAATATTTGATGAACGGCTTTCCTCTATAGAAGAGGGTATAATTTACAAACGTTTTTAAGATAAGAAGGAAAACAACATGGCAGGCCATAGTAAGTGGGCAAATATTAAACACCGTAAAGCAGCACAAGATGCGCAACGCGGTAAAATTTTTACAAAATTAATTCGTGAATTAGTAACCGCTGCAAAAATTGGTGGCGGTGATGTCGGTGCGAACCCGCGTTTACGTGCAGCAGTAGATAAAGCCTTATCAAGCAACATGACTCGTGACACCATTAACCGTGCGATTGAACGCGGTGTGGGCGGTGGTGATGACACCAATATGGAAACAAGAATTTACGAAGGTTATGGTCCGGGTGGAACTGCTGTGATGGTTGAGTGTCTAAGTGACAACGCAAATCGAACCATTTCACAGGTTCGCCCAAGTTTCACTAAATGTGGTGGTAACTTAGGGACTGAAGGTTCTGTGGGCTATTTATTCAGCAAAAAAGGCTTGATTTTAATTAGCGAAGGTGAAGAAGATGCGTTAATGGAAGCGGCAATTGAAGCCGGTGCGGATGATGTTCAGCCACAAGATGATGGTTCATTCGAAATCTATACTGCGTGGGAAGATTTAGGTTCTGTGCGCGACGCAATCGAAGCAGCAGGATTTAAAATTGATAACGCAGAAGTCACAATGATTCCATCAACAACGGTTGATCTTGATCTTGAAACTGCGCCTAAATTGTTGCGTTTAATTGACATGTTAGAAGACTGTGACGATGTACAAAACGTATATCATAACGGTGAAATTAGTGATGAAGTTGCAGCTCAGCTGTAATTTTAAGGAGATTTAGAATGAAATTAGCTAAAGTATTACCAGCAATGGCCGCTCTTGTTGTTTTATCAGCTTGTGCAAGCGAAGCACCAAAAGTAGAAAACAAAGCAGAGCAAACTGCAGCACCAACTGTAACGGATAAAACAGTTGTTTATACTTGTAACAAGAAAACTGTAACTGCAGTTTATCAATTCGAAAACCAAGAGCCAACAGCGGCAATGGTAATGGTAGGCAACAAAGTTATTGCGAAAGATTTCGCTCGTGATGCAGCTCAAAAAGACTTCACTTCATTTACTTCAGGCAAATATGTTTGGAACGTAGATAGTGGTTTAACTTTAGATAAATTTGATTCTGTAGCGCCAGTAAATCTTTTAATCAAAGGCAAAAAAGCAGACAAAATTGTTGTGAAAAACTGTGATGTAGATGCAAAAGCAACTGCAAAAGCAAATCAATAATTAACGCTAAAAAACGGCCGGCATTGACCGGCCGTTTATTTTTGAGAATTTATGAGTATTATTTTAGGCATTGACCCAGGTTCTCGTGTAACGGGCTATGGTGTGATTAGACAAAATGGTCGCCAATTAGAATATCTCGGCAGTGGAGCAATCCGCACTCAGGTCGAGGATTTACCTACACGATTAAAACGAATTTATGCCGGTGTGACAGAAATCATCACACAATTTCAGCCCGATATGTTTGCCATTGAACAAGTGTTTATGGCTAAAAATGCGGATTCCGCTCTAAAACTGGGGCAAGCACGTGGTACGGCAATTGTGGCAGCGGTGAATCACGATTTACCTGTATTTGAATATGCCGCTCGTTTGGTGAAACAGACTGTCGTTGGGATTGGCTCGGCAGATAAAGTTCAAGTACAAGATATGGTGATGCGAATTTTGAAGCTCTCAGATAAACCACAAGCTGATGCGGCAGATGCTTTAGCCATTGCGATTACCCATGCCCACACCATTCAACATTCTTTGCATATTGCTAGCTCGGTCAAGACGACAGAAACACATGAAAAAATGACCGCACTTTTAAAAACAAGGTATAGCCGAGGTCGATTTAGATTGAAAATTTAACTGGATTAATATCCAGTTTTATTTTATTCTATGCAAAAATTTTTCACATGGAAATCTTATGATCGGTCGTTTAAAAGGCATCTTATTAGAAAAACAACCTCCTGAAATTTTGCTTGATGTACAAGGCGTTGGCTACGAATTATTGTTACCGATGACCAGTTTTTATGATTTACCTGAAATCGGGCAAGAAACTACTTTATTTACCCATCTTGTTGTGCGTGAAGATGCTCATCTTCTTTTTGGATTTGCCCAAAAAACTGACCGCACTTTATTCCGTGAATTAATTAAAACCAATGGTGTCGGCCCTAAATTAGCACTCGCAATTTTATCAGCTATGTCAGTAGAGCAGTTTGCTTATGCTATTGAACGAGAAGAACTATCAAAATTAGTGAAAATTCCTGGTGTGGGCAAGAAAACAGCTGAACGTTTATTGGTAGAGTTAAAAGGTAAGTTTAAAGATGTTCGCCAAAGTGATTTCTTTGTGGAGAGCAAGCATATTCCTTCAACTTCAGAATTACGCCAAGCTGAAAGCTCAGCAGATGAAGCGATTGCTGCATTGATTGCATTAGGCTATAAACCAACCGATGCTGAAAAAATGGTGAAAAAAGTGGCTAAAGCAGACTTAACCAGTGAGCAATTAATTCGCGAAGCTTTAAAAGCCGCGTTATAAAGATTAAACAGATATGATCGAAGCAGATAGAATTATTAGCAGTCAGGCAAAGATTGATGAAGATGTCATCGATCGTGCGATTCGTCCAAAGCTTTTAACCGACTATGTGGGACAGCCACAAGTGCGAGAGCAGATGGATATTTTCATTAAGGCCGCAAAGTTACGTCAAGATGCCTTAGATCATCTTTTGATCTTTGGTCCTCCAGGTTTAGGAAAAACAACGCTAGCTAATATTGTGGCAAATGAAATGGGTGTGAATATTCGCACAACATCAGGCCCTGTGCTTGAAAAAGCTGGCGATTTAGCGGCAATGCTGACAAATCTTGAACCCCATGATGTGTTGTTTATTGATGAAATTCACCGTCTTTCCCCTGCGATTGAAGAAGTGCTTTATCCAGCAATGGAAGATTATCAGCTGGATATTATGATTGGTGAAGGGCCAGCAGCACGTTCAATTAAATTGGACTTGCCACCTTTCACATTAATTGGCGCAACAACTCGGGCAGGTTCGTTAACTTCTCCATTACGCGATCGTTTTGGGATTGTTCAGCGTTTAGAATTTTATTCCGTTGAAGATTTAACTTCTATTGTGACAAGAAGTGCATCTTGCTTAAATCTAGAATTAGAAGATAAAGCCGCTTTTGAAGTCGCTCGTCGTTCACGTGGTACGCCTCGTATTGCAAACCGTTTATTGCGTCGCGTTCGAGATTTTGCTGATGTGCGTAATGATGGCATTATTTCAGCAGACATTGCGAAACAAGCGCTTTCAATGTTAGATGTAGATGATGCGGGCTTTGATTACTTAGATAGAAAATTGCTTACCGCTGTGATTGAACGTTTTGATGGTGGTCCAGTTGGATTAGATAACTTGGCAGCAGCAATAGGTGAAGAACGAGACACTATCGAAGATGTGCTAGAACCCTATTTGATCCAACAAGGCTTTTTGCAACGTACGCCTCGAGGGCGAATTGCGACTTCGTTAACTTATCGACACTTCGGACTTCAGAAGCCGTCAGAATAAGGGATATAAAAAGGACATATTGATATCAATATGTCCTTCTTTTTAAAACTTGATTAGTTAGTTTCTTCAGTATAGCTCTTCATGCTATTTAATCTTGCTAAACCTACATCACAGCTTTTTTGTTGAGTGGCTAATTCCATTTCAAGAATTTGCTGTTTGCTTTGATTAAGTTTACTTTTGATTTTACCTACTTGAGTATGGGTGCCAGGCTGTTTTTCTGCTTGGGCAATTAAATTTTCTGTTTCTTTAAATAGCTGTGCGCATTGTTGTGGAAGCGCAGCTTTGTTTTCTGTAAGAGGTGCTGCAGTGGCTGATAGTGCCACAGAACCGAAAAGTGCGGTCAAAATTAAATAAATTTTCTTCATTATTAATCCCTACAAATCTTTCCAAATATTATTAGGCTAAAAAATAGCAAAATCTTGTCGTGCTGTCTAGTGGTTATTTGGTCTCTTTCTTTTCGATAAAGTTTCCTTGCGGTAGAGATAAATTTTTCTTCCCTAGATAAAAAATACAAAATTTGATGCAGATCAATTTCACTACTTTTATGCAAAATGGGGTATTTTGTAATTTATATCAAAAAATGTGATCAATATAACGGTTTTTTCTATTTTTTATCCGCATAAATAGTAGTAGAATAGGGCAAAATTTTGAATGATTATACTGTAATCAGTTACTGCACTCTTTTTTTAGGAGAGAAGAAGCAATTATTACGTAAATAATTCAATGTTTCTTAACGATTTTTGTTGAGTAGTTTGGGGTGATTATTTGGGATTGTCCTTGGTAATCATAAAGTGAAAATCTTGTAGATTTATACAAGGAGTTGAGATGTTAGACGTTGTTGATCTCTCACGCTTGCAGTTTGCGTTAACTGCGTTATATCACTTCATTTTTGTACCATTAACATTAGGTTTATCTTTCGTTCTTGTGATCATGGAAACCATTTATGTTAAAACGGGCAAAGAAGTATATAAAGATATGACTAAATTCTGGGGTAAGTTATTTGGTATTAACTTTGCTCTAGGGGTAACGACCGGTATTATCATGGAGTTCCAATTCGGGACAAACTGGTCTTATTATTCTCACTATGTAGGTGATATTTTCGGTGCACCATTAGCGATCGAAGCATTACTTGCATTCTTCTTAGAATCCACTTTCGTGGGTCTATTCTTCTTCGGTTGGGATCGTTTAACTAAAGGTAAACACTTACTCGCAACTTACTGCGTGGCCTTTGGTTCAAACCTTTCTGCAATGTGGATTTTAGTGGCAAATGGTTGGATGCAACATCCAGTAGCGGCAGAATTTAACTTTGAAACCGTTCGTATGGAAATGACCAGCTTCTTAGATCTTTGGTTAAATCCAGTTGCTCAAAGTAAATTCTTACACACATTAACAGCGGGTTATACAACCGGTGCGATGTTTGTATTAGGTATCAGCGCATTCTATTTATTAAAAGGCCGTGATATTAGTTTTGCTAAACGTTCATTCTCTGTAGCAGCAACCTTTGGCTTTATTGCGGCATCAGCTGTATTAATTATGGGTGATGAATCAGGTTACGACATCGGTAAAGCACAACCTGTGAAATTAGCTGCAATGGAAGCTGAGTTTGAAACTCATCCTGCACCAGCCCCATTCCACCCAGTGGCGATTCCAAATACTGCAGAAATGAAAAATGATTTTGCGATTGAAATCCCATATTTAGGTGGTTTAATTGCAACGCGTTCTTTAGACACTGAAATCGTTGGTTTGAAAGAAATTCAAGCAAAAAATGAAGGTCGTGTTCGTAACGGTATGGTTGCTTATGATTTATTCACACAATTAAAAGCAGAGAAAAAATCAGCAGGCCAAGTAAATCCAGAAACTAAAGCAAAATTTGATGAAGTCAAAGGTGATTTAGGTTTCGGTTTATTATTAAAACGTTACACAGATAAAGTTGTAGATGCAACGGATGAACAAATTAAACAAGCAGCACGTGATACTATTCCAAACGTAGGTCCTAACTTCTGGGCGTTCCGTGGTATGTTAGCAGCAGGTGGTTTAATTATTTTACTGACCTTTGGTGCATTTGTTCAAAATTTACGTAACAAAGTCACTTCTTCTCGCTTATTACTTAAAGCATTGCTTTGGGGTATTCCATTGCCATTCTTAGCGATTGAATTTGGTTGGTTCTTAGCTGAATTTGGTCGTCAACCGTGGGCGATTTATGAAGTATTACCGGTAGGTGTGTCTGCCTCTAACTTGAGTGTAGGTGATTTATGGTTCTCTATCGGTTTAATTTGTGTACTTTACTTCTTCTTCATCATTGCGGAAATGTATTTGATGTTTAAATATGCACGTTTAGGTCCAAGTGCATTGAAAACCGGCAAATACTATTTTGAGCAATCATCTAAATAAGCAGGAGATGGATTATGCTTGATTATGAAATTCTACGTATTATTTGGTGGGTGCTAGTTGTTGTATTGCTTATCGGTTTCTCTGTAACAGATGGATTCGATATGGGCGTGACCGCACTTTTACCCGTAGCAGGTAAGAAAGAAGTAGAAAGACGTATTATGATTAACTCTATTGCTCCACACTGGGATGGTAACCAAGTTTGGTTATTAACTGCAGGTGGTGCAATCTTCGCGGCATGGCCGATTGTTTATTCTGTAGCGTTTTCAGGCTTCTATATTGCCTTATTCTTAGTGTTAGCTGCGTTATTCTTCCGTCCAATTGGTTTTGAATATCGTGCGAAAATTGATAATCCAACATGGCGCGCTGTGTGGGATTGGGGATTATTTGCGGGTGGTTTTGTACCTGCATTAGTATTCGGTGTAGCATTTGGTAATTTATTACAAGGTGTACCATTCGAATTAAATGAGCTTTCACAAGCAACTTACACAGGTTCTTTCTTTGCATTATTAAACCCATTCGCATTACTTTGCGGTGTGTTAAGCCTTGCAATGTTAGTGACTCACGGTGCAAACTGGTTACAAATGAAAACCACTGCTGCATTGCGTGATCGTGCAAGAGCAATTACACAAATCGGTGCATTAGTGACATTAATTACTTTTGTGCTTGCAGGTGTGTGGCTTTCTTTCAAAGACGGTTATGTGGTAACTAGCACGATTGATCACTTTGCAGCATCAGCGCCAGCTTCAGGTAAACAAGTGGCAGTTGAGGCAGGTGCATGGTTCAAAAACTTTAATGAAAATCCAGCTTTATGGGCATTCCCAGTATTAGCTGTGGTTGGTGCATTATTAAATGTAGTTGCATCTAAAGCAAATCGTTGTGGTTTTGCGTTCTTCTTCTCTGTATTAACCATGGCTGGTGTGATCATCACTGCGGTAGTATCAATGTTCCCATTTGTAATGCCTTCAAGTACTCATCCAGAACAAAGCTTGTTAATGTGGGATGCAACGTCAAGTGAATTAACATTAACCTTAATGTTCTACTTGGCACTAGTATTTGTTACCATCTCATTGCTTTACACCATTTGGTCATACTACAAAATGTTTGGTCGCTTGGATGAAAGCTTTGTTGAAGACAACAAAAACTCATTATACTAAGGAGAAACAATATGTTATATGTAATTTGGGTAGTGGGTGTGTTGGCTGCAGTTATGGTGAGTGCTAAATTAACCATTGGCAAAGAAAAGTTAGGTAAATTTGACGAGTAATGATGATTAATTCACTCTATCAATTAAGTAATAAGGGTTCCTTGCGAACCCTTTCGTTTATTTTAGCGTTATTTTTAACCGCGGCTTTCTTTTTAAATTTAAATCAATTTTCGACCGCACTTCGAACAGCTCATCCTGCTTGGATTCTCGCAATCTTTTGGGGATTGATTAATTTATGGATCCACGGCATTGGATTTGATATTCGACGGGCAATATGGCAGCTTGTTTTCTTGCCATTTATTGGTTATTTCACCACAATAATTGCTATTGTTCAGCATTGGTTTTTATAAGAACGATAGACAAATATTATTATTTGGAGCTTGCACATCTAATGAACAGGTTCTAAAATAAGCGGCTTGTTATGGCTGATAATTTGAGCATTATTTTGAATAACCAATGTTTTACCTTTCCGGTTCGTGTCTATTATGAGGACACGGATGCTGGCGGAGTAGTGTATCACGCACGTTACTTACATTTCTTTGAGCGGGCGCGAACTGAATATTTAAGAACGCTTAATTTTTCCCAACAATCATTATTGCAGGAACAACAATTAGCTTTTGTGGTCAAAACCATGTCTATTGACTATTGTATTCCGGCAAAATTGGATGATTATCTTATTGTCGAAACGGAAATAACGGCAGTGAAAGGAGCAACAATTCTCTTTGAACAGCGGTTAGTTCGTGAGGCAGTGGTGTTATCAAAGGCTACTGTTAAGGTAGCCTGTGTTGATCTAGGCAAAATGAAACCTGTCGCAATTCCTGAAGAATTAAAAGCGGCATTTTTAAAGTAAATAACTTTTCGGAGTATGCAATGACTGCAGAATTGAACTTTTTAGATCTTTTTCTAAAAGCGAGTATCGTTGTTCAACTTGTAATTGTGATCTTGATTTCGTTCTCAATTATTTCTTGGGCAATCATCATTCAACGTAGCCGTATTTTGACGAGTGCGTTAAAAGAAGCGAATACTTTTGAAGATCGTTTCTGGTCTGGTGAAGATTTAAATAAACTTTATGATGGTTTATCTAATCGTCGTGAAGTATTAACTGGTAGCGAACAAATTTTCTTTGTTGGTTTTAAAGAATTCTCTCGCTTAAAACAAGTGAACGCAGATGCCCCAGAAGCAATCATTAAAGGTACCACTCGTGCGATGAACCTTGCGATGAATCGTGAAGTAGAAGCGCTTGAAAGTCGTGTACCTTTCTTAGCAACAGTGGCTTCTGTCAGTCCATATATCGGTTTATTTGGTACCGTTTGGGGGATCATGCACGCATTTATGGCATTAAGTGGTGCGAAACAAGCAACATTACAAATGGTTGCGCCAGGTATCGCAGAAGCCTTGATCGCAACAGCAATCGGTTTGTTTGCGGCGATTCCAGCTGTAATGGCGTATAACCGTTTAAGCTTACGTGTTAATGCGATTGAACAAAATTATGGTAACTTCATTGATGAATTCACCACAATTTTACATCGTCAAGCTTTTGGTAAAGCACCCCATTAAAAATAAATGAAAAATTGACCGCACTTGATAAATTAAAAAAGTGCAGTGGATTTTAGAGAAGTTTTAGAGGAAATTATGGCTCGTCGTCAGCGTAAAGACATTAAATCTGAAATTAACATCGTGCCATTTCTCGATGTTCTTTTAGTTTTGGTGTTAATTTTTATGGCAACCGCGCCGATTATCAGTCAGAGCGTTCAAGTGGAACTCCCTGATTCGGTGCAAAGTCAAAATGTATCAAATGAAGATAAAACACCGGTTATCTTAGAAGTAGCGGGTGTAGGGCAATATTCGATTTCTATTGGTGGTCAGCGCCAAGAAGGCCTTAACGAAGAAATGGTAACCCAATTATCAAAACAAGAATTTGATAAAGACAATAACACAATGTTCTTAGTGGGCGGAGCAAAAGATGTACCTTATGAAGAAGTGATTAAAGCACTGAATTTACTACATCTTGCCGGCATTAAGTCTGTGGGTTTAATGACCAACCCGATTTAAGAATAAGTAGGTAAAACCGTGCAGAATAATCGACGAAAAAAACGTGCAAATGAGTTTGTCATCTCTATTGCGATGCACCTTGCATTGTTTGCTTTGTTGATTTGGAGCTCTCTTTATCAAACCGTTGAAATAATGGGTGGTGGAGAAGGTGAAGGTGATGCCATGGGAGCTGTGATGGTCGATACTGGCAGTGCAGCGCAGGAATGGGGACGTATTCAACAACAGAAAAAAGGTCAAACTGATAAACAGAAAAAACCAGAACCTGTAGTCGAAGAGAAAAAACCAGAGCCTGAACCTGAACCAAATCAGCAAGAAATTGCGAAACAAGAAGAGATTAAGCGTCAGCAGGAAATTCAACGTCAAAAAGAACTTGAAAAACAAAAGCAGCAAGAAATTGAAAAGCAAAAACAGCAACAAGAGCTTGCTCGTCAAGAGGCGTTAGAAAAACAAAAACAAGCTGAAGAAGCGAAAGCAAAACAAGCAGCTGAAGCGGCGAAATTAAAAGCTGATGCAGAGGCAAAACGTTTAGAAGCAGCTGCTAAACAGGCAGAGGAAGAGGCAAAAGCTAAAGCGCAAGCTGAAGCTCAAAAAGCGAAAGAAAAAGCGGAAGCAGATGCTAAAGCCAAGGCTGAGGCAAAAGCGAAAGCCGATGCCGAAGCAAAAGCGAAGGCTAAGGCAGAAGCCGATGCGAAAGCCAAAGCGGAAGCCGATGCGAAGGCGAAAGCAAAAGCTGAGGCTGATGCAAAAGCGAAAGCCGATGCTGAGGCGAAAGCAAAGGCTGAAGCAAAAGCTAAAGCGGATGCAGAAGCGAAAGCGAAGGCTGAAGCAAAAGCTAAGGCAGATGCAGAAGCGAAAGCAAAAGCTGATGCAGCAAAACGTAAAGCAGATCAAGCGGCTTTAGATGACTTCATGAACGGCGGAGATGTCGGTGGTGGTAGTGCATCTAAAGGTGGTAATGCAAATAAAGGCGGTACACAAGGCAGTGGTGCAGGACTTGGTGCTGGAGATGGTGGTAAAGTTGGTGACCAATATGCGGGTGTCATTAAACGTGAAATTCAACGCCGTTTCTTAAAAGACCCAAGCTTTGCCGGTAAAGTTTGTAGCATTAAAATCCAGCTCGGTCGAGATGGTACTATTTTAGGCTACCAACGAGTTTCTGGACCTGATGATATTTGTACTGCAGCATTAAGTGCGGTAGCGAGAACGAAAAAAGTTCCAGCAGCACCATCTGATGCTATTTATGAAAAATATAAAGCGCCGACTATCGATTTTGATATCAATGCTCGATAATCGGTTTTAGGAAAGTAACAACGTTAAAATAAGGTGATTAAATGAAATTGATCAAACGTGTTATGGGGCTATTTGTGGTGATGTTTGCATTTGCAAGCACAGCAATGGCAGAAGATGAAGTTCGAATTGTGATTGATGAAGGTGTTGATGGCGCTCGTCCTATCGCAGTTGTTCCTTTCGCAGGTTCTGCACCTGAAAATATTGGTCAAATTGTTGCGGATGACTTACGTAATAGTGGTAAATTTAACCCAATTCCAGTAAGCCAAATGCCACAACAACCAACGACTGCAGCAGAGGTGAAACCAGAAGCTTGGACTGCTTTAGGTATTGATGCTGTTGTGGTAGGTCAAGTGACATCAACTGGTAGCGGTTATAACATTTCTTACCAATTGGTTGATACTGTAGGCGCATCAGGTACACCAGGTGCGGTACTTGCACAAAATAGCTATACAGTAACAAATAAATGGTTACGTTACGGTGCGCATACTGTGAGTGATGAAGTATTTGAAAAATTAACCGGTATTCGTGGTGCATTCAGAACTCGCATTGCTTATGTAGTGCAGAAAAATGGTGGTTCACAACCTTATGAAGTTCGTGTAGCAGATTATGATGGTTACAACCAATTTATCGTAAATCGTAGCTCACAACCAATTATGTCTCCAGCTTGGTCTCCAGATGGTAAACGTTTAGCGTATGTATCTTTTGAGAACAAAAAATCACAACTTGTTGTACAAGACTTAGGTTCAGGTTCTCGTAAAGTGGTTGCTTCTTTCCCAGGACATAACGGTGCGCCAGCATTCTCTCCGGACGGTTCTAAACTCGCATTTGCTTCTTCACAAGATGGTTTATTAAACATCTATGTAATGGGCTCAAATGGTGGTACACCAACTCAATTAACTCGCGGTGCGGGTAATAATACAGAACCATCATGGTCTCCAGATGGTAGCTCAATTCTCTTTACTTCAGATAGAGGCGGTTCGCCTCAAGTTTATCGCATGAGCGCAAGTGGTGGTGGTGCATCACCAGTTGGTGGTCGCGGTAGTGCGCAAATCAGTAGTGATGGTAAAACACTCGTGATGATCAACGGTAATAACAACGTGGTGAAACAAGATCTCACCAGCGGTAGTTCTGAAGTATTAAGTACATCTTTCTTAGGTGAAAGCCCAAGTATTTCTCCTAATGGTATCATGATTATTTACAGCTCTACACAAGGGCTAGGAAAGGTGTTACAATTAGTTTCTGCAGATGGTCGCTTTAAAGCGAGTCTTCCAGGAAGTAATGGCCAAGTGAAATTTCCAGCTTGGTCTCCATACTTGACTAAATAAAAAAACTCATTGAGGAGAAATCTAATGAACAAATTTGTTAAATCATTATTAGTTGCTGGTTCAGTAGCTGCATTAGCAGCATGTAGCTCATCAAATAACGATGCAGCAGGCAACGGTGCTAACAACGGTCAAACTTTCGGTGGTTACTCTGTTGAAGATCTTCAACAACGTTACAACACCGTTTACTTCGGTTTCGACAAATTCAACATCGAAGGTGAATACGTTCAAATCTTAGATGCTCACGCTGCATACTTAAATGCAACTCCAGCTTCTAAAGTTGTTGTTGAAGGTAACACTGACGAACGTGGTACTCCAGAGTACAACATCGCTTTAGGTCAACGTCGTGCTGATGCAGTTAAAGGTTTCTTAGCTGGTAAAGGTGTTGACGCTGGTAAAGTATCAACTGTTTCTTACGGTGAAGAAAAACCTGCAGTGTTAGGTCACGATGAAGCAGCATACTCTAAAAACCGTCGTGCAGTGTTAGCATACTAATTTTTAGAGAATTTTGATTCTTAGAAAAAGGGAGAGTAGAAATACTCTCCTTTTTTATTTGTTCTAAGATATTGCCAGAAATTGACGAGTATTCACGCAATTAACACAATTTCTTCAGATTTTTCTTGCGTCAGAAAATAAAATCGGTAATATACGCACCTGTTACGAAATAATGTGGGTCGTTAGCTCAGTCGGTAGAGCAGCGGACTTTTAATCCGTTGGTCGAAGGTTCGAATCCTTCACGACCCACC
>OIFU01000159.1_pt1 | contig 61716 bp, 52 predicted proteins | sample 1582141 | NCBI WGS metagenome assembly OIFU01 (sample SAMN07501047, study PRJEB24779) | human gut metagenome | isolation source: stool | host: human infant | place: USA: Pittsburgh, PA
CACAAACTTGTGAGCACATCCTTCTTTCACGTCAGGTTGGTGTTAAACACCTTATCGTCTTCATGAACAAAGTTGACTTGGTTGACGATGAAGAATTGCTTGAATTGGTTGAAATGGAAATCCGTGACCTTCTTTCAGAATACGATTTCCCAGGTGATGACATTCCAGTTATCCAAGGTTCAGCTCTTAAAGCTCTTGAAGGTGATTCTAAATACGAAGACATCATCATGGACTTGATGAACACTGTTGACGAATACATTCCAGAACCAGAACGTGACACTGACAAACCATTGTTGCTTCCAGTCGAAGACGTATTCTCAATCACTGGTCGTGGTACTGTTGCTTCAGGACGTATCGACCGTGGTGTTGTTCGTGTCAATGACGAAGTTGAAATCGTTGGTCTTAAAGAAGAAATCCAAAAAGCAGTTGTTACTGGTGTTGAAATGTTCCGTAAACAACTTGACGAAGGTATTGCCGGAGATAACGTCGGTGTCCTTCTTCGTGGTATCCAACGTGATGAAATCGAACGTGGTCAAGTATTGGCTGCACCTGGTTCAATCAACCCACACACTAAATTCAAAGGTGAAGTTTACATCCTTTCTAAAGAAGAAGGTGGACGTCACACTCCATTCTTCAACAACTACCGTCCACAGTTCTACTTCCGTACAACTGACGTAACAGGTTCAATCGAACTTCCTGCAGGTACTGAAATGGTTATGCCTGGTGATAACGTGACTATCGACGTTGAGTTGATTCACCCAATCGCCGTTGAACAAGGTACAACATTCTCTATCCGTGAAGGTGGACGTACTGTTGGTTCAGGTATCGTATCTGAAATCGAAGCTTAATTAATATTAAGTTCCCAATACAATTATTCGTCAGACAATAATTGAGAGAGTCGAGTTTACTCGGCTCTTTTTGGTGTTTAAAAATACTTGTGATTCTATACTTTTTAACTGTTTAAGGTGCTTAAGCTAAGTTTTGATAGTGATAAAAAGTCATAAAGCAAGTCGAGTTTTCGGAATTTTCCTAAAATCCTAGTAATAGTAAGGGATTTGTGATAAAATAAACGAGTAAATAAATAAAAGAAGAGGTATGTTAAATGTCACGTAAACCATTTATCGCTGGTAACTGGAAAATGAACAAAAATCCAGAAGAAGCAAAAGCATTCGTTGAAGCTGTAGCATCAAAACTTCCTTCATCAGATCTTGTTGAAGCTGGTATCGCAGCTCCTGCAGTTGACTTGACAGCTGTACTTGCTGCTGCTAAAGGTTCAGACCTTAAAGTTGCTGCACAAAACACTTACTTTGAAAATGCTGGTGCCTTCACTGGTGAAACTAGCCCACAAGTTTTGAAAGAAATCGGTACTGACTACGTTGTTATCGGTCACTCAGAACGTCGTGACTACTTCCACGAAACTGATGAAGACATCAACAAAAAAGCAAAAGCTATCTTTGCTAACGGTATGCTTCCAATCATCTGTTGTGGTGAATCACTTGAAACTTACGAAGCTGGTAAAGCAGCAGAATTCGTAGGTGCTCAAGTTTCAGCTGCTCTTGCTGGATTGACTGCAGAACAAGTAGCTTCAACAGTTATCGCATACGAACCAATCTGGGCTATCGGTACTGGTAAATCAGCTTCACAAGACGACGCACAAAAAATGTGTAAAGTTGTTCGTGACGTTGTAGCTGCTGACTTTGGTCAAGAAGTTGCTGACAAAGTACGTGTTCAATACGGTGGATCAGTTAAACCTGAAAACGTTGCTGAATACATGGCTTGTCCAGACGTTGACGGAGCTCTTGTTGGTGGTGCTTCACTTGAAGCTGAAAGCTTCTTGGCATTGCTTGACTTCGTTAAATGATTTTACATAAAGTCGGGGTTTTCCTCGGCTTTTTTGTTTTTTGATGAATAGCTTTATAAATAATTGCTTGGGATAAGACAAATGGTGCAGGTTTGTAAAAACGAACGCTTTAGGTGCTCTATTTTATAGGTTTAGGGTTTGACAAATAGAATTGGATTGCCCAAAGAGATAGATAATATGCTATAATTAGAATAGTATAACTAGAGCTCAGACGCTAATAGTCTGTATGCTCCGCATTTTTTTCCAAAAAGGAGAGTTAGAATCATGACTTTTGATGCAATTGACCAAATGGCGGTCAGCACTATTCGTTCACTTTCGATCGAGGCAATTCAAGCTGCGAATTCTGGGCACCCAGGTCTTCCTATGGGTGCAGCGCCAATGGCTTATGTGCTTTGGAACCATGTGATGAATGTTAATCCAAAGACTAACCGTAACTGGACAAACCGTGACCGTTTTGTTCTTTCTGCTGGTCATGGTTCTGCCTTGCTTTATAGTCTATTGCACCTTTCTGGCTATGATGTGACAATGGACGACTTGAAGAATTTCCGTCAATGGGGCTCTAAGACTCCAGGACACCCTGAAGTTAATCATACTGATGGTGTTGAAGCTACTTCAGGACCTCTTGGTCAAGGGATTGCTAATGCTGTTGGTATGGCCATGGCTGAAGCGCATTTGGCTGCTAAATTCAACAAACCTGGTTTTGATATTGTTGACCATTATACTTATGCCCTACATGGCGATGGCTGTTTGATGGAAGGTGTTTCTCAAGAAGCTGCCAGTCTTGCTGGTCACCTTAAACTTGGTAAGTTGGTACTTCTTTACGATTCAAATGATATCTCACTTGATGGACCAACTTCAATGGCTTTCACAGAAGATGTTAAGGCTAAGTTTGAAGCTTATGGTTGGCAACACATTCTTGTCAAAGATGGTAATGATTTGGAAGCTATTGCTAAAGCCATCGAAGAAGCTAAGGCTGAGACAGATAAACCATCTATCATTGAAGTTAAGACAATCATTGGTTATGGAGCTGAAGGACAAGGAACATCAGCTGTCCACGGTGCTCCAATCGGTCAAGATGGCATTGATCACGCAAAAGGTGTTTACGGTTATGATGCACCGGCATTTACAGTTCCAGATGAAGTTGCTCGTCGTTTTGAAGCTGGTATTAAATTCCGTGGTGAAGCTGCTGAAAATGCTTGGCAAACTAAATTTGCAGAATATGAAACTGCTTACCCAGAATTGGCTGCTGAATACAAGGCTGCCTTTGCAAATGAACCTGTACACGTTAACTTGAATGCTCATGAATTGGGTTCAGCAGTAGCTAGCCGTGTATCAAGCCAACAAGCTATCCAACAGATTTCTGAACAAGTTCCTTCATTCTGGGGAGGTTCAGCAGACCTTTCAGCTTCTAACAATACTATGGTTAAGGCTGAGTCTGATTTCCAAGCAGACAACTATGCTGGACGTAATATTTGGTTTGGTGTGCGTGAGTTTGCTATGGCTGCAGCGATGAATGGTATTGCTCTTCATGGTGGTACTCGCGTTTATGGTGGTACTTTCTTCGTCTTCTCAAACTACTTGCTTCCAGCAGTACGTATGGCAGCACTTCAAAACTTGCCAGTAACTTATGTTATGACTCACGACTCAGTAGCAGTTGGTGAAGATGGACCTACTCACGAACCAATCGAACAATTGGCAAGTGTGCGTTCAATGCCTAACCTTAACGTTATCCGTCCTGCAGATGGTAATGAAACTAATGCTGCGTGGAAACGTGCCTTGGCTGAGACTGAACGTCCAACAATGCTAGTTTTGACACGTCAAAACTTGCCAGTCCTTGATGGTACAGCTGAAAATGCCGAAGCTGGTGTCAATAAAGGGGCTTACATCATCTCAGAAGCTAAAGGTGATCTTGATGGTATCATCATTGCGACAGGTTCTGAAGTGAAATTGGCTCTTGATACTCAAGCGGCTCTTGAAGCTGAAGGAGTGCATGTCCGTGTTGTTTCAATGCCATCACAAAATCTCTTTGATGAACAAGATGCTGCATATAAAGAAGAAGTTCTTCCAGCAGCTGTGACAAAACGTTTGGCTATCGAAGCTGGAACTAGCTTTGGTTGGGGCAAATATGTTGGTCTTGCAGGTAAAACACTTACTATTGATACTTGGGGTGCCTCAGCACCTGGTGACCGTATCTTTAAAGAATATGGATTCACTGTTGAAAATGCAAGTCAACTTTACAAATCATTGTAAGAAAAGAATGAGCTTGGCTAGTCCAAGTTCTTTTTTGTAAATTTCATACAGAACTTGACTTTTTAGGACATAGTGTTAGAATGACTGTGTCAGCCGATTTAGCTCAGTTGGTAGAGCAACGCACTCGTAACGCGTAGGTCACAGGTTCGAAACCTGCAATCGGCATGGTCAGAAGTATTCAGATAGAAACAGGGGTTTTTAGAAACCTCTGTTTTCTTTTGCCCTTGATTGTTCATTTGAGCTAAAATTTGATAAAATAGAAAGTAAAGAAATCAAAAAGGAAGTATCATGTCAAAAGGGTTATTAATCTCAATCGAAGGGCCAGATGGTGCTGGAAAGACCACAGTTTTGGAGGCACTTTTACCTCGTCTTAGAGAAGCCTATCCAGCCAAAGTCGTGACGACACGTGAACCAGGAGGAGTAGCTATTGCAGAGCAAATCCGTGAGGTTATTCTGGATGTAGATAATACGGCTATGGATGCTAAGACAGAGCTCTTGCTCTATATTGCTGCTCGCCGTCAACATCTGGTTGAGAAGGTTTTGCCAGAGCTTGAAAAGGGCAATATGGTCATCATGGATCGCTTTATTGATTCATCAGTTGCCTATCAAGGTACTGGTCGTGGCTTGAATCAGAATGAGATTGCCTGGTTAAATGCCTATGCGACTGATGGGTATAAACCTGATGTGACCCTATTGTTTGATGTGGATTCTGAGACTGGTTTGGACCGCATTGCAGCTAGCGGCGAACGTGAAGTCAATCGGTTGGATTTAGAGAAACTTGACCTACATCAGCGTGTACGTCAAGGTTATTTGGATTTGGCACAGGCTGAACCAGAACGTATCAAGCTAATTGATGCCTCACAGGATTTTGAGGATGTTGTAGAGCAAGCTTGGAATGTAATTAAAGACTATTTATAAGGAGCAAGATGAAGTTAGCTGAAAGTCAAAGCAAACTATTTGAAGAGTTTTCACAAATTATCAGAGAAAATCGTTTGAGTCATGCTTATTTGTTTTCGGGTGATTTTGGAAGTCTCGACATGGCTATTTGGCTAGCACAGAGTCGTTTTTGTGTGACTCCTGAGAATAGTCTACCTTGTGGTCACTGTCGTCCTTGTCGTTTGATTGCTCAGGGGGACTTTTCTGATGTTAAATTAGTAGAGCCACAAGGACAGATTATTAAGACGGACACGATTCGTCAGTTGACTAGAGAGTTTAGTCAATCGAGTTTTGAAGGGCAGGCTCAGGTTTTTATCATTCGTGATGCAGATAAGATGCATGTCAATGCTGCCAATAGTCTATTAAAGTTTATTGAAGAACCTCAAAGTCAGATTTATATTTTTCTTTTGACAGCTGATGATAGTCGTATGTTACCGACGATTAAAAGCCGAGCTCAACTCTTTTATTTTCCTAAGAACAGAGTTTATCTGGAAGACTTGCTGCAGAAGGAAGGTTTGTTATTGACACAAGCTAAGGTCTTGGCAGATTTTGCTAAGGATGAAGCACAGGCTTTGGAGCTAGCTAAGGATAATAGGATTCTTGATCTGATTAATACAGTAGAGCGTTTTACACAGTCCCTGCTATCTAATCAGGATCTGCTTTATTTGGATGTTGCAAAACTGGCTGTCCAGTGTAGTGAAAAGTCGGAACAAGAGATGGTCTGGGCTTTTTTAACTTATCAATTGGGGAAGGATATACAAAATCCACAAGCAAGACGATGGCTAGACTTGGTTTATGAGGCACGAAAAATGTGGCTAGCTAATGTCAGCTTTCAAAATGCGATGGAGTATATGGTATTATCATGACAGAAGTCATTGGAATAAAATTTGAGGAAACTGGAGCAGTAGAATATGTTGTTCCTGATAAAAATTACGCCAAAGATGACTTTGTAGTCGTTTTGGAGAAAAAAGATAAACGCCTAGCCCAGGTTGTCATGGAAAACACTGATTTTCCTGAGGTTAGTTTGCCTGCGGATTTGAATCGGGTTGAAGGATTGGCGGGGGAGAAAGATTTCGCTAGATATGATGAAAATCTTTTGAAGGCTGAAAAGAGTATGGGAGTAGTAGCTGATTTAATTGCTCAAAATCAGCTAGAAATGAAGGTCGTTGATATTGTCTTTCCGCTAAATTGCTCTTATGTGCTAATCAGTTTTGTTGCTGAAAAACGGGTAGATTTTCGTCAATTGCTCAAAGATCTGGCTTCTTACTTTAAGACACGTATTGAGTTGCGCCAAATTTCAAGTCGTGAGGAATCAAAGATTTATGGTGGCTTAGGACCTTGTGGGCGGGCACTTTGTTGTTCTAGTTTTTTGGGTGAATTCCCACCAGTATCAATTAAGATGGCTAAAAACCAAAGTTTATCTTTGAATTCTGGTAAGATGAATGGGGTCTGTGGTCGACTTATGTGTTGTCTCAGTTATGAAGATGACTTTTACCGAGATAGCAAGGCTAGTTATCCTGACTTGGGTGATGACATTGAAACCAAGGATGGCACAGGTCAGGTTGTTGCCATTGATGTAATTGCAGGGACCATTAAGGTTGTATTTGAAAAAGGGCGTGCGCCCCTAACTTATGGAGTGGAGGAAGTTCAGCTAAATGGAAAAGCGTGAATTGTATGATAAATTCGAGGAATTATCACAAAATTTGATGTCGATGTTGGCAGAAGTGGAAGCAATTAAGGCGAACTTCTCAGGGATTCTTGATGAAAATACGGCCCTCAAGTTGGAAAACGACAAGCTACGTGAGCACTTGAGTCAAGTGGTTCAAGAGGAGACAGGGACTAAAATGTCTCATGGCAAGGTAAATCTCGAGGCTATTTATGATGATGGATTCCATATTTGTCCAGATTTTTACGGCCAACGTCGTGATAATAATGAAGCTTGTGGCTTCTGTGCAGAATTGTTGTACGGAGACTAAACATGCAGGTTCAAAAGAGTTTTAAGGGGCAATCTAGCTACGGTACCCTCTATCTGGTTCCCACACCTATTGGGAATTTGCAGGATATGACTTTTCGTAGTGTGCAAATCCTGAAAGAGGTGGATCTTATTTGTGCGGAGGACACGCGCAATACGGGTCTCTTGCTCAAGCATTTTGAGATTGAAACGAAGCAGTATTCTTTTCATGAGCACAATGCTTATGAGAAAATTCCAGATTTACTGGAGCGCTTGAAGTCAGGTCTTTCTTTGGCTCAGGTTTCTGATGCGGGGATGCCTTCTATTTCGGATCCTGGGCATGATTTGGTCAAAGCTGCCATTGCAGAGGATATTCCAGTGGTGGCCTTACCGGGAGCATCGGCTGGTATTACAGCCTTGATTGCCAGTGGTTTAGCACCCCAACCTCATATTTTTTATGGCTTCCTACCCCGTAAAAAAGGACAGCAGATTGATTTCTTCAAGGAAAAACTGTCTTATCCTGAGACACAGATTTTTTACGAGTCACCTTACCGTGTGGCGGATACTCTTGAAAATATGCATGAGGTCTATGGCAACCGTCAAGTAACTTTAGTTCGAGAATTGACCAAGCTTTATGAAGAGTACCAACGAGGATCTATTTCAGATGTTTTAGATTATATTGCTAGTAATCCTCTCAAGGGTGAATGTTTACTGATTGTGGCTGGAGCTTCTGAAAATGATAAGGAAGAAAATCTAACATCAAATGTTACCCCGGTAGAGGCTGTAGAAGCTTTAATTGCCTCTGGAATGAAACCTAATCAGGCTATAAAAACCGTTGCTAAAGAGCGAAAAATGAATAGACAAGAGCTTTATAACCTTTTTCATGGGGTTTAAGAGGCTCTTTTTTTGTGGCAACACAAGATGTTAGAAAAGAAAGAATTATCGAAAAATTCCGTAAATAAGCTTGTATGCCTCATAATTTTGTGTTATATTATCTGACATAAAATAATTTACGCATTGGAGTGGTTTCATGGATACAGGTAGCAGTGCCTTTATATTGATTTGTTCTGCCATGGTTTGTTTGATGACACCGGCCTTGGCCTTCTTCTATGGTGGGCTTGGACGTCGTAAGAATGTTATCAATACCATGATGATGTCTGTTCTTCCCTTAGCTATAGCTTCTCTCTTGTGGATTGTTGCTGGCTACTCGCTTTCTTTTGGCGGTCATGGGAATTTCTTCGGTAATTTCAGTCACCTTTTTTTAAATGGTGTGTCTGAAACGGCCTCAAGCCGTGGTTTAACCATTCCTGATATGTTATTTGCTGCTTTTCAGATGATGTTTTCGATTATCTGTGTGGCGATATTGATGGGTTCAGTGGTAGGACGGATGCGCTTTACACCTTTAGCAATTTTTGTTGTCTTTTGGTTACTTTTTGTCTATTATCCATTTGCACATATGGTTTGGGATGAAGGGCTCCTTGCAAAATGGGGGACGATTGACTTTGCAGGTGGTGATGTGGTTCATATTACCTCAGGTGTATCAGCCCTAGTTTTGGCAATCGTTGTTGGTAAACGGCGTGATTTTGGCATTTTAGAACACCGTCCTCATAATGTTCCTTTTGTCCTATTGGGAGCGGGTCTCTTATGGTTTGGTTGGTTTGGCTTTAATGCAGGATCAGCCTTGGCTGCTAATGGTTTGGCAGTTCACGCGCTAGTAACCACTCATGTGTCAGCTGCTGCAACCATGTTTTCATGGTTGGCAATTGAAAAACATGTCACTGGACATCCATCCTTGGTTGGTGGTTCAACCGGTTTGGTGGCAGGTCTGGTTGCAATCACACCTGGAGCTGGTTTTGTTTCAATTTGGAGTGCTATTCTAATTGGTCTTATGGTTAGTCCGATTTGTTTCTATGCTATTTCAGTCTTGAAGAAACGTTTTGCTTATGATGATGCTTTGGACGCTTTTGGTTGCCATGGTGTTGGAGGTATCTTTGGTGGTTTTGCCACTGCGATTTTTACGACACCAGATTTAGCCCTAGATAAGGCCAATATTGGCTTGATTTATGGAAAAGCGCATCTGTTTATTGTGACATTTTTGGCTATTATTTTTACAGCTATTTGGTCTGCTCTTGTGACCTATGGTATTATTAAAGTAATTGCTCATTATATGCCTTTACGTGTTAGTGACCGTGATGAAGCTATTGGTCTCGATGACTGTGAACACAAGGAAACAGCCTATCCAACCTTTATGGGCTTAGATTCGTAGGAGAATACAGATGAAAAAAGTAGAAGCGATTATTCGTTCGGATAAATTAGAAGATTTGAAAAATGCCTTGACTGGTAGTGGTCTGGCTAAGGGAATGACTGTAAGTCAAGTCCTAGGTTATGGTAATCAACGTGGCTTTGCAGAGTTTGTTCGGGGACAGCGCATTGTTCCTACCTTATTAGCTAAGGTTAAGGTTGAGATTGTAGTCAAGGACATGGCAGTTGACGAAGTTGTTGATGCCATTCGGAACGCCGTGGCGACTGGAGATGTTGGTGACGGGAAAATCTTCATCATTCCCATTGATGATGTTATCCGTATCCGTACTGGTGAACGTGGTGGAGATGCAATATAGGATTAATAGAGACTTAAACCAGTTGGTTTGGGTCTTTTTTAGTGATTTTTGATATACTTAGGAGAGTTAGTATGATTTGAGGGGGTGACCGATTGGCGAAAGGAAAAAAGAAAAGTAAGTCTAAAGCTAGACCTAAGAAAACTAAAAAGAAACAGAAGTCTTTCTTGCTCTTTCCTAAATTTTTCCAAAAGTGGAGTCTGATTTTTATCGGCCTATTTGCCTTATTGGGACTCCTAGCTAGTTTAAATTTTCCAAGGTTGACTATGGAAAAGAACATGACATCTACGGATGAGACGACGGTTGCATTTATTGCCGAGATTGGTGAGACGTCGCGCTATTTGGCAGCTAGAAATGATCTTTATGCATCTGTTATGATAGCTCAGGCCATCTTGGAATCTGACTCTGGACAATCTACTTTGAGTCAGAAGCCGTCCTATAACTTCTTTGGGATTAAGGGGGACTACAATGGTCAAAGTGTGACCCTACCGACCTGGGAGGATGATGGTAAGGGCAATCCTTACTATATTGATGCGGCTTTTCGTTCTTATGGTTCTGTGGAAAATTCTTTACAGGACTATGTGGATTTCCTTGAGGGAAGCTACTATGTAGGGGTGCACCGTTCCAATACTAAGAATTATAAGGATGCGACAGCTGCCCTAACAGGGGTCTACGCTACGGACACAACCTACGGAGACAAATTAAACAGCATCATTGAACAATATCAGTTAACCATTTATGACACTTATTAGGGTCGAAGGAGAGTAAAATGAATCAGAATCAAGTGAAACTCATTGCAATAGATATGGACGGAACACTCTTAGATAGCCAAAAAGAGATTCCTGCAGAGAATATTAAAGCTATTCAAGAAGCAGCTGCGGCAGGTATCAAAATTGTCCTTTGTACAGGACGCCCACGTTCAGGCATTCTTCCGCATTTTGAGAAATTAGGACTGAGTGAAGAAGAGTACATTATCATGAATAATGGCTGTTCAACTTATGAGACAAAAAATTGGAAGTTGCTTCAATATGAAAGTTTATCTCGCTCCGAGATGGAAGAACTCTTGCAGGCTTGCGAAGACTTCCCAGAGGTGGCTCTAACCTTTACTGGTGAAAAAACTTACTATGTTGTGGGCGATGAGGTGCCTGAGCTAGTAGCATATGATGCTGGGACTGTTTTCACAGAAGCAAAAGCTAGGAGTTTGGAAGAAATCTTTGCGGAAGGGCAAGTGATTTTCCAAGCCATGTATATGGCTGATTCTGAACCTTTGGATGCCTTCCAAAATGCTGTGCAAGACAGACTTGATCAGAGCTATAGCACAGTTCGTAGCCAAGAATATATCTTTGAAATCATGCCACAGGGGGCAACTAAGGCCAGCGGACTTAAGCATTTAGCGGAAAAACTTGGAATTGCTCCAGATCAAATCATGGCTCTGGGTGATGCTGCTAATGACCTTGAAATGCTTCAATTCGTCGGTCAAAGTGTTGCCATGGGTAATGCTAGTGACGACATTAAAGAGTTGTGTAAGTATGTGACCTTGACAAATGACGAGGCAGGCGTAGCTCACGCTATTCGTACTTGGGCTTTATAAGAAAAAGACCTTTAGCTTCTATCTGCTAAAGGTTTTTCGATTTTGGATAATGGCAATGAGAGTGGTTAGTGTGATAGTGACATCAGTGATGGCAGCTGGGTAAGCCTGAATGGTCAAATCGTAAATTAGCCAAAGTAACATATTTTCAATAATGACCCAGCGAAGCCACTGAAGGTTTGGTGTGGCAGCAATAGCTAGGCTATAGGAAACTGAAGAGATGATAGGTAAATAACCAATAATCCCAAGTTGATTGAGATAGGTTCCGACGATGATTTGAATAATGATGAGGATGGTCAAGATAGTCTTGGTCATCTTCTTTTTGACCATCAGGCTATTACGTATGATGGAAATACTAATGGTTAAAGCACCGGTATATCCTCCGAGAAGCAGGTTGGCAATAGCAGTAAAAATATAGTCGGTAATTTGCCAGACGAGCATGTTATTTTTTGATTTTGCAAAAGAGGATATGGCGACACATAGGGCACCTATGGCTGAGAATACTTGTGCTAGAAGATAGAATGTCATGGTATAACTTTCAATTTTTTGTCTCTATTATATCACAAGGATTCAAGATATTTTCATCTCTATTTTAGGATTTACAAGGCTAATATGTTAGCGTTTACATTAGAAAATGATATAATAAAAGTGTAGAAGAGATTGTTCCCTTAAAAGTAGAGAGAACCTGATGTTTCCTTATAATATAGGCCCTATCTTTACTTTTTATGAAAGACTAGAAATGAGGAAATGATTATGAAAAACAAATTTTCCCAAGCAATCGTGCTTTCAATGGTTACCCTTTCCTCAATGGCTTTGCTGACGGCCTGTTCCAGCCATAAGGAATCGAGTTCAGCAGATAAGACGCCTAAGAGTAGCCAGGTGACCTCATCAAGTAGAGTTAAATCATCCAATAAAGATAGTGGTAAGACCAGCAAGCCTAGTGCTAAAGTCAAGGAGTCTTCTGGTTCAAATACTGAATCTTCAAGTGCACCAAGTAGCAAAAAGTCTTCTGCACCAAGTTCAAGCAGTAGTCAGGCTCAGTCATCATCTTCAAATAGTTCATCAGTTCCCTCAAGCAGTCAGTCACAGGCTCCTAAATCTTCAAACGAGAATCAATCTTCAGCGAGTCAATCCCAAGCGCCAAAGAGCTCAAGTGATAGTCAAGCTTCAAGTAGTCAATCTAGCAGCCAAGCTCAAGCTAAAACGGATACGCAAGTGACCACTGTAGATATGGATGTGAGTGCGGTAGCGCGTGGTCAGTTTGATAGTATTGCCGGAACTTGGAAGTCTAGTGATGGCAGTCGTCTGGTCTTTAACAATACTAGCCTAGTAGGAGATATTACTGCCCAAGGTCAAGCGACAGTTCACAATTATGTGCACCCGAAAGATAATTATCAAGAGGGTTCAGGTAAGTATGATGCCACCCTCTCAAGAGATAGAGGAGACACTTCTGGTATTGTTGGAGATATTAGCTTTGTCTCTAAAAAGGCAGCTATTTCTGGTCCAAGCTACGAACAGGATACCATTCAAGTAACCAGTACTGGTGGAACAAAGGTCTACTTAAAAGAATCAGATAATATGACGCTACCTAAAGACGTGACAGTTACTGACAATCAACTTCCAATTGATGGTGGCATAGCAGAATCTGGCAGCTACAAGCTTACCAAACGTACGGCTGTCAAAAATACTCCTAGTGATAAGGCTCCAGTTGAATTTTACTTAGAAGCAGGTGATCAGATTAACTTTGATATGAAGGTTACTCAAGATGGTCATAGTTGGATTTCTTACATCAGCTATAGTGGTGTTCGCCGTTATGTTCAAGTGGATTAATTGAGATATCTAGAAAGGTCAGATTTTCTTCTGATCTTTCTATTATTTTGGGGAAAGGTCTTGTTAATTCCTTAATAAATAGATACAATAGAAAGGTCGGTTTTACCGAAAAATTTTAAATAATGAGGACAAAAATGTGTCAGTAAATTGGCAAGATATTGCGTTTTCTTTCCTCGGTGGTTTGGGGCTTTTCCTCTTTAGTATCAAGTACATGGGAGATGGTCTTCAACAAGCAGCCGGAGATAAGTTGCGTTTTTACATCGATAAGTATACTAGCAACCCGTTTTTAGGGGTTTTGATTGGTATTGTCATGACGGCCTTGATTCAGTCGAGTTCAGGGGTTACCGTTATTGTCGTCGGTCTGGTTTCGGCAGGGCTTTTAAGTCTTCGTCAGGCTATTGGTATTGTCATGGGGGCAAATATCGGTACAACCGTAACTTCCTTCATGATTGGTTTCAAGCTTGGTGACTATGCCCTTCCAGTGATTTTCCTGGGGGCTGCGCTTCTCTTCTTTACAAGCAATAAGAAGCTCAATAACCTAGGTCGTATCTTGTTTGGTGTAGGGGGAATTTTCTTTGCCCTTAACCTTATGGGAGATGCGGTAGAGCCTTTGAAGTCAGTTACAGCCTTTAAGGACTACTTGGCAACCTTGGGTGATCGCCCAGTCATGGGGGTTATCATCGGTGCTGGCTTGACCATGTTGATTCAATCGTCAGCAGCGACTATCGGTATTCTTCAGAGTCTCTACTCAGGTGGTTTGCTTGACCTGCAAGGTGCCCTTCCAATCCTCTTTGGGGATAATATCGGAACAACAATCACAGCGGTTCTAGCAGCTCTTGGTTCAAACATTGCTGCTAAACGTGTGGCAGGGGCTCACGTCCTGTTCAATGTTATTGGGACGGTCTTGTGTTTGATTCTCTTGGTACCATTCACAGCCTTGATTCAATGGTTTAAGTCTGTACTTGGATTGACACCTGAGATGACCATCGCCTTTGCTCACGGTACTTTTAACATCGCAAATACTATTGTTCAATTCCCATTCATCGGACTCTTGGCTTACCTTGTGACTAAGATTATTCCTGGTGAAGATGAGATTAACAAGTACGAAGCACTCTACTTAGACCGTTTGCTTATCACACAAGCACCAGCTATTGCCCTTGGTAATGCTAAGAAAGAATTGGTGCACTTGGCATCGTACGCCATCCAGTCTTTGGAAGCTTCCTATGCTTTCTTTGCTAAGGGAGATGAAAAATACTTCGATAAGGTTGAGAAGTATGAAACAGCAGTTAATAGTATTGACGAAGAGTTGACAACTTACTTGATTGACATCTCTAACGAATCTCTAAGCGTTTCTGAAAATGAAGTGTTGGCAAGTGTGCTTGACTCTGTTCGTGACTTGGAGCGTATTGGTGACCTTGCAGTTGCAAGTGCAAACCTTTCACAACACATTCATAATAAGGGAATTGAATTTTCTGATACTGCCAAGGCTGAGCTTGCGGATGTTTACAACCGTACTCACCGTATCGCCCTTGATAGTATTCGTGTTGTTGTAGATGACGATAAGGTACTTGCAGGTCAAGTCATCCTTCGCCATGAAGAGTTGGAAAAACTTGAAAAACAATTGCGTAAAATACATACCAAACGTCTTAACAATGGTGAGTGTACTGCGCAAGCAGGTATCAACTATGTTGATTACCTCTCACATTACACACGTATCGCAGACCATGCGATTAACCTTGTTGAAAAGGTTACAGAAGGTGTGATTTAATAGAGAAAGTCGAGAAAAATTCTCGGCTTTTTTGATATAATGAAAGCGTATTAAGAATATAGAAAAATGATGAGAGGTGGTCCTATGACCTATTATATTTCAGCCAAACGTTTTTATTTTGAACATAAAATCAAGGAAGGTGGCTACCTAGCGGTTGTGGATGGTCGTTTCGGTGACTGGACAGAAAAGGTACCAGAAGGTGCAGAGGTATTGGATTACAGTAATTATCAGATTGCTCCGGGTCTTGTGGATACTCATATTCATGGATTTGCGGGTTATGATGTCATGGATAATTCTGAGGAAAGTCTTCGAGGCATGAGTCAAGCCTTGCTTTCAGCAGGTGTGACCTCTTTCTTACCGACAGCCCTAACAGCGCCATTTGAAGAGTTGAAGGCTATTTGCCAAACAACAGCTAGTACGGTTGGTAAGGAAACTGGTGCCAAAATTCAAGGGCTCTTCTTTGAAGGACCTTATTTCACTGAAACCTATAAGGGGGCTCAAAATCCTAAATACATGGGCAATCCAAGTGTGGAACAATTGAAGTCATGGCAGGAGGCGGCTCAAGGGAAATTGATTAAATTGGCTCTTGCCCCTGAACGTGAGGGAGTGGCTGAATTTATCCAAGAAGCAGCCAAGCAAGGCGTAACTATTGCTCTAGGTCATTCCAATGCCACATATGAAGAAGCCATGGCAGCAGTGGAAGCTGGGGCGTCCGTTTGGGTCCACGTCTATAACGGAATGCGTGGTTTTACACACCGTGAGCCTGGTATGGTTGGGGCAGCCTTTGATAGTCCAGAAACGATTGGTGAGCTGATTGCAGATGGTCATCATGTGGTTCCTACAGCTTGTAAGGTTCTTATCAAGCAAAAGACACCTCAAGGAGTTGCCCTTATTACGGACTGTATGTCAGCGGGAGGACGTCCGGATGGCGACTATATGCTGGGTGAACTTCCTGTCATCGTCGAAAATGGTACTGCCCGCCTCAAAGAAGGTGGTAACCTAGCTGGATCTATCCTACAACTTAAAGACGGTGTTAAACATGTGGTTGACTGGGGACTTGTGACGGTTGCTCAAGCTCTGCAGATGGCAACTAGTGTTCCAGCTAAATCGGTTGGACTTGAGAATACTTGCGGAAGCCTAAAAGCAGGTCTACCAGCTGATTTTATCGTCTTAGATGACTCCTTGGACTTACAAGCAACCTATGTTGATGGACGAAAAGGTTGGGAAAAATAAGAGTATAAGTAGCACTTTCTTATGAAGGTGCTGTTTTTAATTGATTTTTACAAAGGTGTCAGAGTAGTGTAAAATAGAAATACTTTGTATTTTACAGGAGGTAATATGTCAAAACGTATTTGGAGCATTGCTCTGGCCTATGTCGGTGTAATGATTGGTGCAGGAGTATCTTCAGGACAGGACCTCTTACAGTATTTTGTTAGTTTTGGAGCCTGGGGACTAATAGGTGTTATAGTTCTAGGAATCTTGCATGTTGGCTTTGGACGACTCATGATTGCTCTGGGAAGTTATTACCGTTCAGATGATCATTCGGTAGTCTTGGCAGAAATCAGTCATCCTGTGATTTACCGTATTTTGGATATCGCTTTGATTATCACTTGTTTCCTGTTTGGTTTTGTGATGACAGCAGGTGCAGGGGCTAACTTAAACCAACAGTTCGGCTTTCCGATTTGGGTAGGTGCTTTCCTTTGTACAGCTCTGACTATCTTTGTGAGTTTCCTAGATTTCAAAAAAATCATCGGTGTTATTGGAGTTTTTACCCCTATGATTTTGGTTATGATTGCTATGATATTCGTGACCAATGTTTTAGGACGTCACTGGGATTTTGCTGAGATGGATAAGGTGTCGCAAACCATTCAATCTCCTTTTCCGAGTATTTGGCTGTCTGTGGTTAACTATTTTGCCGTTTGTGTCATGTCGGCCATAGCCATGGCCTTTGTGATGGGTGGGTCTATTCTCAAAATCAATGAAGCTGAAAAGAGTGGAGCCTGGGGAGGATTTATGGTTGGTGTGATTTTCTTCGTCACAACCTTGATTCTCTTTGCTAACAGTGATAAAATTGCTAGCTCGGATGTTCCTATGTTGGCTATTGCTAAGGAAGTGAACCCTATCTTTGCGACGCTCTACGCCTTAGTCATCTTTGGTTTGATTTTTAATACCGTCTTTAGTCTCTACTATGCCCTTGGGAAACGCTTCTCAGCAGGTAGTGATAAACGCTTCAAGTTCTTTGTGGCTGCATTTGCCCTGGCTGGTTTCGCTATTTCCTTCATGGGCTTCCGTCAACTGGTAGCGGTTATGTATCCTATTATCGGTTATCTGGGAATGCTGATGTTGGTAGTGCTAGTTGTGGCTAGCTACCGCAAAAAAGCCAAAATTCGTAAGGAAAAAGAAATTCGAAATCATCTCTTGTCTATCGTTGAGAAGTCTTATGATCCCAATCAAGATTTAACCCATCAGGACAAGAAAAAGGCCGAAGAACTTCGAGAAGCTTCAATTATTGATAATGATATTCTCCATGAAGACTCCCATGCGCATGTTCGTCAGGAAATGGGAATCAGTGAGAAGGATTAGAATTTTATTTTACAAGTTTCCCTATTTCTGCTATAATACTGACAAGAAAGAAGGGCTTATGGCGTTTTTCTAGCGAGCTTGGGACAGTGGAAGCCAAGTAGAGCAAAGTAGGCAAGTGGCGCTTTCTCTCAGCAAATGGCTGAAGACAAACAGATAAAATGAAGTAATAAATTAGGGTGGAACCGCGTTTCTGACGCCCCTAGGTCAAACGACTTAGGAGCAGAGACACGGTTCTTTTTGTATCCTGAGTCACAAGAAACTTTATGAATAAGGAGTAAAACATGTCTAAAAAATTGACTTTCCACTGCGTCAGTGGCAGAGACCTCCTTACAGTCGGACTGCCCCATGCTCAGCGCTAGGGTGCCTGAGCTAGACGCAGTACTAACTCGTCTTGCCTCGTACGATCGACGAGGCAGACTCGTGTCGCAAGAAATCATTTTTAATTAAGGAGTATTCAATGTCTAAGAAATTAACATTTCAAGAAATAATTTTGACTTTGCAACAATACTGGAATGACCAGGGTTGTATGCTTATGCAGGCTTATGATAATGAAAAGGGTGCGGGAACTATGAGTCCTTACACCTTCCTTCGTGCCATTGGGCCTGAACCATGGAATGCGGCTTATGTAGAGCCATCTCGTCGTCCAGCTGATGGTCGTTACGGGGAAAACCCAAATCGTCTCTATCAACACCACCAATTCCAAGTGGTTATGAAACCTTCTCCATCAAACATCCAAGAGCTCTACCTTGAGTCATTGGAAAAATTGGGCATCAATCCTTTGGAACACGATATTCGTTTCGTTGAAGATAACTGGGAAAACCCATCAACTGGTTCAGCTGGTCTTGGTTGGGAAGTTTGGCTTGACGGTATGGAAATCACTCAGTTCACCTACTTCCAACAAGTTGGTGGATTGGCAACTGGTCCGGTAACTTCTGAGGTCACTTACGGTTTGGAACGTTTGGCTTCTTACATCCAAGAAGTAGATTCTGTTTACGATATTGAGTGGGCTCCAGGCGTTAAATACGGAGAAATCTTCCTTCAACCAGAATACGAACACTCAAAATACAGCTTTGAAGTTTCTGACCAAGACATGCTTCTTGAAAACTTCGAAAAATTTGAAAAAGAAGCAGGACGTGCTTTGGAATTGGGTCTTGTTCACCCTGCCTATGACTACGTTTTGAAATGTTCACATACTTTTAACTTGCTAGATGCTCGTGGAGCAGTATCCGTTACAGAACGTGCCGGTTACATTGCCCGCATCCGTAACTTGGCCCGTGTCGTAGCCAAAACCTTCGTCGCAGAACGTAAGAAACTTGGTTATCCACTTCTTGACGAAGCCACACGCGCCAAACTCCTAGCAGAAGAGGAAGAATAATAAGCGTTACAAGAATGGAAAATGGGCAAACAAAGTGAGCCCACATGGCTACCCAGAGGCAAGTCGAAGACTTGCTAAAGGGATAGGCGCCACCGTACTGGTATATGGGGATTTTTGAAACGTTAGGTTCAAAAATCAGTTAGCTAAATCCACTTTGATGAGACTGTTGGAAATCTATGTCAAGGAGACACCAGATTTCCATACAGCCTCACAAAGTTAGTTAGCAACGTCCCCAGTACCTAAGGCGCCTATCAAAAAAAGAATTTTGTAAAGGAAGAAACATGACAAAAAACTTATTAGTAGAACTTGGACTTGAAGAGTTGCCAGCCTACGTTGTCACACCAAGTGAAAAACAACTCGGGGAGAAAATGGCAGCCTTCTTGGATGATAACCGTCTCTCATACGAAAGCATTCAAACCTTCTCTACACCACGCCGTTTGGCAGTCCGTGTGATTGGTTTGGCTGATCAACAATCCGATTTGACCGAAGATTTTAAAGGCCCTTCTAAGAAAATCGCTTTGGATGCAGAAGGTAACTTCTCAAAAGCAGCACAAGGATTTGTCCGTGGGAAAGGCTTGACTGTTGACGATATCGAATTCCGTGAAGTCAAAGGTGAAGAGTACGTTTATGTTACTAAACACGAAGCTGGAAAACCTGCCAAAGAAGTCTTGGCTGGCGTTCCAGAAGTACTTGCTTCATTGACTTTCCCTGTCAGCATGCACTGGGCTAACAACACATTTGAATACATTCGCCCAGTTCACACCTTGACAGTTCTTTTGGGCGACGAAGCGCTTGACCTTGACTTCTTGGATATCAAGTCAGGTCGTGTGAGTCGTGGACATCGTTTCCTTGGACATGAAGTGGAAATTACCAATGCGGATTCTTATGAGGAAGACCTTCGTACTGTTTACGTGATTGCGGATAGCAAAGAACGTGAAAACATGATTCGTGAGCAAATCAAAGCTATCGAAGCAGAACAAGGTGTTCAAGTCCAAATCGAAGAAGGACTTTTGAATGAAGTCTTGAACTTGGTCGAATATCCAACTGCATTTATGGGAAGTTTCGATACTAAGTATTTGGACGTTCCAGAAGAAGTCTTGGTGACATCAATGGAAACGCACCAACGTTACTTTGTTGTACGTGACCTTGACGGTAAGCTTAAACCAAACTTCATCTCAGTCCGTAATGGTAACGCTGAGCACTTGGAAAATGTTATCCGAGGAAATGAAAAAGTATTGGTGGCCCGTCTTGAAGATGGTGAATTCTTCTGGCGTGAAGACCAAAAACTTAAGATTGAAGACCTCGTTGCTAAATTGGCTAACGTGACTTTCCATGAAAAAATCGGTTCTCTCTCAGAACACATGGCCCGTGCTGGTGTCATTGCCGCTTCCTTGGCTGAGCAAGCTGGTTTGACTGCCGAAGAAACGGCAGCCGTAGCGCGTGCAGCTGAAATCTATAAATTTGACCTCTTGACTGGTATGGTCGGAGAGTTCGATGAATTGCAAGGAATCATGGGTGAAAAATACGCCCTCCTTGCTGGTGAGGATGCTGCGGTTGCGACAGCTATCCGTGAGCACTACCTTCCTGATTCAGCAGACGGAGCTCTTCCAGAGACTAAGGTTGGTGCCATCCTTGCGCTTGCAGATAAATTGGATACCCTCCTTTCATTCTTCTCAGTTGGCTTGATTCCATCAGGTTCAAATGACCCTTATGCGCTTCGTCGTGCAACACAAGGGATTGTTCGTATCTTGGATGCTTTTGGTTGGCACATCCCTATGGATGAGTTGATCGACAGCCTTTACGCCCTTTCATTTGATAGTCTTTCTTATGACAATCAAGCAGAAGTCATCAACTTCATCAAAGCGCGTGTGGACAAGATGATGGGACGCACATCAAAAGATATCAAAGAAGCCGTTCTTGCTGGTTCAAACTTCGTGGTTGCGGATATGCTTGAAGCAGCTGACGCCCTCTCAGAAGCTGCTAAGGCTGATGGTTACAAGGCAGCTGTTGAATCACTCTCACGTGCCTTCAACTTGGCAGAAAAAGCAGATGCTTCAGTAGCAGTCGATGCTAGTCTCTTTGAAAATGATCAAGAAAAAGCCCTTTCTAAAGCAATTGAAGAGCTTGAATTGACTGGTTCAGCTAGTGACAAATTGGCTCAGCTCTTTGCTCTTAGCCCAGTCATCGATGCCTTCTTTGACAACACGATGGTAATGGCAGAGGATGAGACTGTTAAAAATAACCGTTTGGCCCTTCTTGCAGGTCTCGTAGCGAAAGCTAAAGCTGTTGCAGCCTTTAATCAATTGAATACAAAATAAGTACCTGTTGACAGGTAGAAAGTAGGTCTTGTTATGACACCTGAAAAAATTGCTCGTATCAATGAGCTTGCCAAAAAGAAAAAAACAGAAGGCTTGACACCAGAAGAAGAGGTAGAACAAGCAAAACTTCGTGAAGAATATATTGAGGGTTATCGTCGCTCAGTTCGTCACCACATCGAAGGAATTAAAGTGGTTGACGAAGAAGGTAACGATGTGACACCTGAAAAACTACGTCAAATACAACGTGAAAAAGGCTTGCATGGTCGTAGCCTTGATGATCCTGAATCATAATAACTAGTAACAAGGGTTTGGAAGTTTTCCAAGCCCTTGTTTTGAAGTATAAAATTCTGAATATTCTGTATAATATTGACTAATTGTTTCAAAAATGGTATAATATAAGTTATGTTAAAAATTGCAGGACTCAATGAGTCTTGTTTTATAGAATTGGAGTGAAAAAAATGTCGCAAAAGCAACATCATAAAGACGACGACAACCAGACTGAGAATGGGATGGTGCGTGGTCTTCAAAACCGTCACGTCCAGCTGATTGCCATCGCTGGTACAATCGGTACAGGTCTCTTCCTTGGGGCAGGGCGTTCCCTTTCCCTAACAGGACCTTCAATCATACTTGTTTATATGCTGACAGGTGTCTTCATGTACCTCATGATGCGAGCTATCGGTGAGATGCTCTACATGGACCCGGACCAACATACCTTTATTAATTTTATTACGAAATACCTTGGTAAAGGCTGGGGATTCTTCTCAGGTTGGTCTTACTGGGTATCACTGGTATTTCTTGGTATGGCAGAAATTACGGCTGTATCGAACTATGTGCAGTTTTGGTTTCCAAGTTGGCCTGCCTGGCAGATTCAGATTGTCTTCTTGCTTATCCTGAGTTCGGTTAACCTGATTGCGGTTAAGATTTTCGGGGAAGTTGAGTTTTGGTTTGGGATGATCAAGATTGTCACCATTCTTGCCTTGATAGCTACAGGGATATTTATGGTAGCAACTAACTTTGAAACGCCAGCTGGACATGCTAGTCTTAACAATATCACACAAGGTTTCCAGATGTTCCCTAAAGGTTGGGTGAGCTTTGTCATGACCTTCCAAATGGTCTTCTTTGCCTACCAAGCCATCGAATTTGTAGGGATTACAACATCTGAGACAGCAAATCCACGTAAGGTTTTACCAAAGGCAATCAAGGAGATTCCGATTCGTATTGTCATTTTCTATGTGGGTGCCCTCATTGCCATCATGGCTATCTTCCCATGGCAAAAACTTCCAGTTAATGAATCACCCTTCGTAACGGTCTTCCAAATGGCTGGTATCAAATGGGCAGCGGCTTTCATTAATTTTGTTGTTTTGACAGCAGCAGCCTCTTCTTTGAATTCAACACTTTATTCAACTGGCCGTCACCTTTTCCAAATCGCTAGGGAAACACCAAACAGTAAGGTTATGAAATCTTTGAAACTTGATACCTTGGCCCGTAATGGTATTCCTTCACGTGCCATCATTGTATCAGCCATTGTAGTTTGTGTTTCAGCCTTCATCAACGTCTTACCTGGTGTATCTGACGCCTTCGCTTTGATTACCGCATCTTCATCAGGTGTCTACATTGCCATCTACATTTTGACCATGCTTGCTCATCTCAAGTACCGTAAGTCTCAAGAGTTTATGGCAGATGGCTTCCTTATGCCAGCCTATAAGATTCTTAATCCATTGACTATCCTTTTCTTCATCTTCGTCTTTGTTTGTCTCTTCTTGCAAAAGTCAACAGTTGTCGGAGCTATCGGAGCAACCATCTGGATTGTAGTGTTTAGTATCTACAGTAACTGGAAACACAGTAAATAAATCGATTTAGCTCACCTTTATGGTGGGTTTTTTAGTTGCCAAAAAAGGACACAAGGTGTCCCAATTATTATCTATGCAATACTTTCTTGGCCTCCATGGTGAAAGAAACCACTTAAGAGGCCCTTACTACGATGGAAAATAGCAGGCTTGTGATCGTTGTGCGAACGACCATTAACATCAAGTTTAGCCCATTCAAGAGCCTGGTGGGCATTTCGGTCTGAGACTGTAGATGTCCCAATATAGCTGTAGATGCCTGCCTGAGCGAGAATAAAACCTTGCAGTTGGCGAATATGTTCATCATTGAGTGCTTCGGAAAAATGAATCTTTACTGTCTTATAAGTTAAAGATTGGACAGACTCAACGATAGGTGACTCTGCTAAGAGGTGCAAAAGTTCTTGATGCTTAGTAAAGGACTTATCATAGTCCATTGGAAGAATTATAGTATGGGCAATCCAATCTTTCAAGTTGGCTTTAGCCTTTTTACTAAGACCTCTTGCTGTGATACTGAGGTTATCTATATTGAAAGGAAGTTGGTCGATGTGAGCAATATTTGAACCATATACCTTTCTGAAAAGCGGTGTACTTGATAGAATATGTCCAGTAGGAGAAATAATAGCTAAGGCAGTTTCCTTGGTTTGGTAACCAAGCTCGTGACATTCCATGCTAGCGTATGTATCTTTAAATTCAATAATTGCACTTGTTTTCATCGTGTAACTCTCTTTCTGTTAGTTTATAAACTAACAATAGTTTATCATGACTTATTATCTTGGTCAAGATTTTACCTCAAAAAACAAAAAATATTTTTGTAAGGGCTTGCAAAAATATTTGAACTCTGATATTATATAACCCTAGCAAAAGGATTGTTACTGGTCAGCAGGCAAAACCTAGATAAATACGAAAAACTAATGGGAGTAGTGTATACTCACCCTAATTGGTTCTTGGTATTTATTTAGGTTTTTTTCGTTGAAAAAGCCTCGAAAGAACTAAAATCCTAGAAAAGAAAGGAGCCCTTATGGATAAATATACTGAATTAGCTGAAGACATTCTCAAACACGTCGGTGGTAAAGAAAATGTCAATAGCTTGAAACACTGTGTGACACGCTTACGCTTTGATTTGAAAGATGAGTCTAAAGCAGATGATGACTACCTTAAGAACCGTGACGGTGTTGTTACTGTTGTTAAGGCAGGTGGTCAATATCAGGTGGTTATCGGTAACCATGTCCCTGATGTTTATGCGGAGGTTCTCCAAGTTGGCGGTCTTCCAGCAGGTGGTAGTCTTGATATTGATGAAGGTGATGCGCCTAAAGGGAATCTTTTTGACCGCTTTGTATCTTTGGTTTCAAGTATTTTCCAACCTTTCCTTGGACCTTTGGCTGCGGCGGGGATTATCAAAGGGATAGTTGCTATCATGGCAGCTTGTGGCTTGTCAGCTGCAACGAGTCCTATGTATGTCATCTTTAATGCAGCAGGAGATGGTTTCTTCCAGTTCTTGCCAATCTTGATTGCATTAACATCTGCCCGTCGTTTCAAGGTTAATGAGTTTACAGCTATTGCGATTGCAGCGGCACTTGTTTATCCTGATATTGCTACGCTGGTGACTGCTCTTCAGAAAGCTGGTCAAGGTCATGTTCTAGGAGTTATTCCATTTGCGCTTCCTGCAGGTGGCTATCTCTCAACTGTAATGCCTTCTATCTTGGCCGTTTGGGTGGCTTCATACATTCAAAAATTCTTTACCAAGATTACTCCAGATGTCATTAAAGTCTTCGTAGTGCCTTTCTTTACATTACTCATTACTGTCCCATTAACATTCTTGGTGGTAGGACCAGTTGCCAATACTTTCTCTGATGGATTGACAAGCCTTTTCCAAGCAATCATGAATTTTAGTCCGATTGTCTTTGGTCTTATACTTGGTATTTTGTGGCAAGTCTTGGTTATGTTCGGAATGCACTGGGCACTTGTTCCCCTTGCTATCTTAGATGTGGCAACAAACGGAAGTTCTACTATTCTTTCAGCGGCTATCCTTCCATGTTTCACGCAAACAGGTGTGTTGGGAGCTATCATGCTTAAAACGAAAGAAGAAAAAGTCCGTACCATCTCTATGCCAGCCTTCATTTCATCTATTTTTGGGGTTACAGAACCTGCTATCTATGGGGTAACTCTTCCAATGAAAACGCCATTCTACATTTCATGTGGTGTTTCAGGACTTATGGGGGCTGCCATGATGGCCCTAGATATTAAGACGTATTCAATAGGTGGTCTGGGTGTCTTTGTCTTCCCAAGCCTTATTGGGCCTGACGGTAATCTTTCTAAAGTTATCATTGCCATTATCATTGCCATTGTGGGTGGTGTTCTTGCCTTCCTTATCCAACTCTTTGTACGAGTACCAAATCTATACGGTGGTGGAGTAGCTAAGGTTGAAGAAAAAGCTGAGGAAGCTGCACCTGCTCCTAAGGAAATTCAACAAGAAATCATTGCTAGCCCACTCATCGGGAATGTCGTACCACTTGACCAAGTACCTGACCAAGTCTTTGCTTCAGGAGCTATGGGTAAAGGAATCGCTATTGACCCAACTGATGGGGTGATTGTAGCACCGGCTAAGGCAACCGTTAATTTAGTCTTCCCTACTGGTCATGCGATTGGTTTGACAACTGAAAATGGTGTAGAGCTTCTCATCCATATTGGTATGGACACTGTTTCTCTTGCTGGAAAAGGGTTCAAGACCTATGTGGAAGCAGGGGATGTCGTAGAAGCGGGTCAAAAACTTATAGAATTTGACCTAGCAACTATCCGAGACGCTAAATTACCAGTTATCACACCAGTCATTGTTACCAATACAGCTGACTTTGATGATGTCTTAACAACTAAAGAAGCTCGTGTTAACACTGGTGATTATCTCCTCACCGCTGTTAAATAAAAAAGAAATCCGAGAATCAGCTTCTCGGATTTTTGTTTATTTGAATTTGTAGTCTTTAACGACTTCAACGGAATTGACCGTTACATTTTCTTTTGGTTTGCTGTTGTCATCAACTTCAAGGTTAGCAATAGTATCAACGACATCCATGCCTTTGATGACTTGACCAAAGACGGTATATTTAGTATCGCCAGCTGGGTAACCACCTTTTTTGTAGGCGTCAATGATAGGTTTTGGATAGCCAGCATTTCCTAGTTGTTTGCTTTGATCATCCTTGTTTTGAACAATGTAGAATTGGCTGCCGTTTGACTCTTTAGCACCAGTATTAGCCATAGCAAGTGCGCCACGGATGTTGTATAGGAATGGTGTAGGCTCAACAGCGAACCCTTTCTTCCAGATAGATTCTCCACCAGTACCGTCACCCTTAGGGTCACCACTTTGAATCATGAAGTCCTTGATTACACGGTGGAAGGTAAGCCCATCATAGTATTTGTCCTTGGCATGCTTCAAGAAGTTTTCAGAAGCCTTAGGAGCAAGTGTAGGGAAGAGTTTGACTGTGATATCACCCTTTGAAGTGTGGAGGATAACTTCAGCTTCGTCCTTACCAACCTTGTCTGACAACTGTGGAAAGGCATCTTTTCCAGATTTTTGAGCCTTTTCTAATTGTTTAGTGAATATCTTGTTATCAACGTAGGCATCTCCACGAACGGCGCGTGAGATGTTCTCACGAAAGGCAAAACCTAGGCCTGCGATAACAAGTACAATAATTAATGGAATGTACTTTTTAATGTTTTTCATATATAACTCCTTTGGTGCATTATACCTACTATTGTAGCAGAAAAAAACCTTTTGGGAAACGGTTAACAGAGGTCTTTAAATATGGTAGAATGGAACTATCAACAAGAAAATGAACATGGGACTAGATATAGGGAAAGGTTGCCTCAGGCTAAAAAGTGAGGGCTGACTTTTGGAAGGACGCATGCTACTTGCTCTTATCAGAGATAGGTGTCTAAATTCTAACTATAGAAAACTTCGCTAAGCTGAAGGGGCCTCTTGTTTGGATTTCTTGAAAAAAGGAGATTTTTATGTCAACTAAAGCAGAATGGGCTGAACTCTTTGAGTCGGTACACGGGCGTAAGCCTAGCCCCCAAGAATTTTTGGATGCTAAAGCAGCTGACTTTGATACAAGTGCTTTGGCTGCTCAAGCAGCATCTGTAGAAGCACCAGCTAATGAACCTGTCGCTGAAGAAGTAGCTCCAGAACCAGTTGCTACTGAAGAAGTCACAGAACAAGATGACATCGCAGATGTAGCTGAAACAGCTGAGGATGCCGTCGCAGAACAAGCAAGCAGTGAATCACCATTTGGTGCAGAAGCTTTCTCAGAAGCACCTGTGCAACAACCAACCCCACAATTTGATTCAAGCATGTTTGAAAAGGCACCTATCTCATCAGCTCAAGGATTTGGAACAGTTCCTAATCCAGCAGCAGCTGGCTCAGCAGATAAACCTCTTTTCAATCTTATCTTGCCAATCGTTGCGATTGCACTTTCAGTAATCTTTGCAGTCTTGGCATGGTTTGTAGGTCCTGCTTGGCTCTTCATCATCTTGACAGTCCTCGCAGTTGCGGTGGCAGTTGTTTCACTTGTCTTTAGCCTTAAATCAAGCAAGAAATTGCTTTCAATCATTGCAACAGGTGTTGCTGGTCTCATGCTCTTTGTGTCTATTGGTGGTTTGATTTTCCAAATCTCTCAAAACGCTAGTGATAACACAAGCTCAAGCAAGACATCAAAAGTTGCTGATAAAGACGATGATGCTGACAAGAAAAATGATGACAGCGATTCAAAATCTGACTCTAAATCTGATTCAAAAGGTGATAGCACTGACGTCAACGATTACATTGACAAAAATGCTAAATTTGACTGGAATGAATCTAAGTTCCAGAAATTGAAAGTCGGTAAAGATACCGTTAAGTCTATCATCAAGACTTATGGTAAGGCTTCTGATGCACAAATCTCTGGCGATGAGATGAAGTTGAACTACTCTGGTAAAGACTATGGTGAAAGTGTTTACCTAACCTTTACGAAACAATATGATGGTACATTTATCTTGTCATATGCTTCAGGTAGATTCCCTCAAGATAAGGTAGAAGTTGATAAGTCTTATAAAGCTGACTGGACAAAAGAACAGTTTGATGCTCTCAATAAGGGGGATTACACTGATCCATCAAACGGTACAAAACTTGAAGATGTCGTTAAGGATCACCCTAAAGCTTCAAGTGCAGAATACACGATTTCAACATCTCGTCAAGGTGAATTCAAAAAAGAAATGACTATTTCTTATAGTGATTATAAGGCTGAAGATGGCAAACTCAAGAGTGTTTACTTGTCATTTGATACCAAAGAAGGTGAAGATACATTCTACCTTACTTATAAATCAGGTCCAGATGAGGATTAATTAAGGAACAGGAGGGGAAACCTTCCTGTTTTTTCTTGATAAAAGGAGAAAACTATTGAAATTCTTAAATTATACATTCGAGCAAAGCCAGTCTCTTGTTACTAAGGAGACCGTAGACAAGTTCAATCAAAAAGGGAGCTGGAAACGATTTATTGGCTTGTTTATTACTTCAATTGTTATTTATTTCTTCTCCATTGCTATGCCCATGTTTATAAAAGGATTGACGCTTGATCAAAATCCAAGATTTTCTTGGATTCAGTGGTCAGTCATTCTTTTCTATGTAGTCATGTATCTGGTCTATCTTTTCTTTTCAATAAAGCACAGAAGAAGTCCGATGAAACTAAAATTTTGCACCTACTTTTACATGGTAGTCTTACTCGCTATCTTTACAGTATGTGCTGGTATAATGATGATGACACGACGAAATATTGTCAGTATACTATCGGGGGCTATGTTTCTTCTGTCCATTTATTATTTGATTCGAACGGTTCCCCGTAAACTGAAAGAAGCTCTTCAAAATCAGACAGAGTTTAGCCCTATGGTAGCTCTTATAACTGAAAAGGTTTCAGATGGCTTGGTCTTTTTAGGTGGAACCGGGATTACAGGTGCCCTTGTGCTCTTGGACCGCTCCACTGGAAGTGACATTAGAGGGAGCATTGATGCGGTGTTGATGCCTATCATGCCTGCCATATTTGTCTTTGCGACTTATGTCTTTTCCATTGATTTGCTACGAGGTTATTACCTTTTTAAATATTCTGAGCAATATCGAGAGCAATTTGGCTACTCAGCTAAGGATTGGTATGGCGAGAAATCGAAGGAGTATAGGAGGATACAGGGCTAAGTTGTGGTTAAAGTAATGTATGAAATTGATGGCAAAATGCTTGAAGTTAAAACAATTTTAAACCGTATTGGAGGATAAAATGGAAAAACAAATTAATGAAAAAATTCGTGAGATTGCTCAGAGTGTTAATGAAGAGGGGAAAAATGAGTATATCTACAATCTCTATATTCCAAAGCAATATAATTTTCCTAATAATACTGAAATTATAGATATTGAAAAAATAATTGAACAAATTAAAGGGAATCTTCCAAATCAAGGGGTAATCTTAAATGACTAACATAACATTTTCACAAGTTCAAAAGAGTTTTCACAAGAAGTTGGTGTTAGACATTCCTGATTTTCAAGCGGATTCAGGTGAAATCTTCTCCATCGTTGGTGGCAATGGTGCCGGTAAGTCGACTTTTATCAAGCTCTTGGCAGGGATTTTTTTGCAGGATAAGGGCGAGGTTCGTGTCTATGACGTTTCTAATCGCTCCAAGAAAATCCACTCGCTGGTCAAGTTTGTCTTGGAGAGCGGGCAGGGGTTGTACAGTTATTTGACAGCTATGGAGAATCTCCAATATTTTCTAAGCTTGAATGGGATTGCCTTGTCTCATATCAAGGCAGAGGTGGATGTCTTGTGTGACCAGCTGGCTTTTACCCCTTATAAGGACACGCTGGTTTCAGAACTGTCCCAGGGCAACCGTCAAAAATTGACCTTAATCTTAGCCTTGGTGCAAAAACCGAAAGTACTCTGTTTGGATGAGCCGACCAATGGGCTAGATTTGCTGGCAAAAAAACAGCTGATGACTCTTTTGCAGGATTATGCTCGTCACCATCAAGCCAGTATTTTTATCACCAGTCATGATGCTAGTTTTATCGAGAAGGTCAGCACTCGGGTGGTGGTAATTCAGGAGGGGCGGCTTTATCGTGAAGGAACCTTTGAAGAGATTTTTGGCAATGTCCACCAGCATGAAGTCTATCACTTGCTGTTAGATAAGAGTGCAGAAAGTGTACTGAAACAAAGATTCCCTGAGCTGGACTACAAGGTGCTTGACGGTGGGATTTCGGTAGAGACCAGAAATCCAGACCTTTATCGGCTATTGCTGGAAGAAACAGAAGTCTTGCAGTTCACCCGAGAACCTGCCTCTTTGGAAGATTTGCTTTATGAGGTGCTCAAATGATGCTAGCAGCTATTGGGCGAGAGTTTAGTCGCCAACTCAGTGAATACAAACAGTTCAAAGTCAATCTTCTCTTTGCCAATCTGGGAATTTTCTTTCTAATTACGGGTTTTCTGACCTATTTTGACAGCCAGCAAGATACTTTTGAGCTGTTTATCTTGCTTTTTACTTGGTATTTTTCTAGCCACAGTATCACCCATCCAACCTATTTTATCGAGGATGAGATTGCAGACCGCACCATTATCAACGTGATTCAGAGTCGGCGGAGCATATTTGGCATGCTTTTTATCAAAATTATCGTACAGATTTTGTTGGACTTGGTCAAGGCCATTCCTTTGTTTTGCTTGGTTGCCTTGGTTCAGCAGATTGCCTTTCCTACTGACTGGGTCGATACATTTGTTACCTTTCTTCTGTCCTTTGTGGTTATTGCGTCCCTTTATGGTCTAGGCTTTCTCTTTGCCAGTTTTTCCTTTGTCTTTACAAAAATTTCCAGTATTACTAGCCTCCTTGCTTACGGGATTCTCTTTTTGGTTGGTTTTCAGGAACAATCGAGTCATTTGATTGCTACTTTAACTCGTTTCTTGCCTTTCCATCTCTTGGTGAGTTTTATCCGCCAGCCAAGTTGGTTCGTTCTTTTATTATTACTGGGATACGGTTTGATTTACTGGCTCTTGGGTTACTTGTGCTTTCAAACTTGTTTGACCTATGCCAAAAAGAAGGGAAGTTTGTTCCATGTATAATGAAGTGAAGCGATTTTATCTCTTTCGCAGGAGACGCTGGGCGGATACCCTGTTTGACACCCTCTACCACGTCATTTTCATTCTTGGTTTTTATAGCCTTTTGAGGGGAAATTCTGACTTTCAGTTGTCCTATTTCTATTATTATTTCATCTTGACCCATGTGGTCTCCTTGGGTAATGAAGAGCTGGAGTACGAGATTCGGTCTGGGCAATCTTTTGGCACCCAGTATGCTTTGCAATCAGTGTATAGAATTTACCTGCAACGAGCAGTGGTTTACTTTGTTTGGTTGTCTTTGATCTTCTGGATTGCTCTGCTTTTGATTCATCAGGGTTTACCAACTCGCTTTTCTTTGAAGGTCATCAGTTTCCAAGGACTGTTCGTGGTACTGATTGGTTTCCTGATTTTCCTCGGCTATTATCTTGTCATGATTCGACTGACTATCCGCTTCCAACGAATTTCAGTCTTGGTAGATTTTCTAAACACCGTGCTCTTATTCTACTCAGGACTCGTCTTTCCAGTGGTGAGTTTTGGGAATTTGAAGAAATTATTTGATGGGATTATAAGAAATTAAGGATTCTTTTTCAATGCAGAGTCCTTTTTCTATTGAAATCTTCTTTTAATTCCTATCCTCTGAGACGGTGAAGGTGATATACTCCCACTTACAGTGGACAGTGAAAATACTATAATTCACTAGAAGTGAACTGCCCCCATAAGTGTGATAGAAAAAATCTAACTTTTGGGGGCAGTTTCTTTTCTTCTTTCATCCATTTTCATAATATATCTTGTCACTTAAGCACATCAGGCAGTCTCAAAAAATTATCTCTTATATCCGACCTTATTTTCATAAGACCAGATTAAAGTATGATAAAATAAAGAAAAAGAGATAAAGGAGTCAGCTATGGCAACTAGAGAAGAATGGGTGCGTCACTTTGAGGACGTCAACGGTCGTAAACCAAGTCCTGAGGAGTTTATGGAGGCTAAGAAAGAGGGCTTTGTCATCGCTTCGGAGGAACCAAGTGCCCAAGTGTCTGAGCAGGTTGAGTCTCAGCAAGTGGATAGCTCTGAAACTACTGAAGAGGTGTCTGCTGACTCAGTAGCAGATACGCAACTAGACGAAGTTCAGGTGACATTAGAGGAGGAAGCTCCTAATCACATGCCTGAGTTGAATCTGGAGAAAGAGCAAGAAAAAGAAACTCCAAAGACAAGTCAGATACCTTTGGAAAACCCTTATTACAAGCCAAAAGTAACCAAGAACAATGCTTTTGTTAATATTGCTTTGCCAATCATTATTCTAGTTTTGGGGATTCTATTTGTCATTTTGTCTTGGACACTTCCAATCGGTTTCATCTTTACCTTCCTTGCTTTCTTCCTTATCATTTTGGCTATTGTGACTTTGGTTTTGAGTCTGAAATCGACACGCAAGGCACTATCTATTATTGCCCTAGTCATGTCAATTATCTTCTTCATGACTTCGCTTGCTGGAGCAGGTTATCAAGCGGTGAAATATGTCATGAACCATGCTGAACAGTTCCAAAGTGACGGTCGCAACAGAGCTTATCAGTACATTGATGAGAATTATAAGTTTGACTGGACTGAGGATCAGTTTAAGGAGTTGAAGGTTGGTACTTTGACATTGGACGAGGTCTTGGATGCTCACGGTAAGGCGACTGATGCCGAGTATAGTGATGCTTACGAGGAAGATAAACCAGATTTACTAGATCTTACCTATAGAAAAGAAAATACAGATGGAAACAACTATGTTCGTTTGACTTTTGAGATAAAAGACGGTGTATATGTTTTGAAATCTGCCTCAGCAACCTTCGACTATGATAAGGTCAAAGAAGTCGATGACTATCATAGCAACTGGACAAAAGATGACTATGAAAAGTTGTCTGTAGGTACACAAGCTGATTTGCTTAAGGGGACACGACTTTCTGAAGTGGTTGAAAAACACCCAGAGGCTAGCTTCACTTATCATGAAATGACACAAACTGAACAGGGCAATCTCACTCAGTCAGTGAGTCTTAGCTACCGTGATTATAATCCAGAAAATGGTAAGGTAGATACTGTTCGTTTGACCTTCGACTATGACAAACGTGAAAACGAGTACTTCTTGACAGACAAATCAGACGAATAGGACTACTTTGTTAGTCATTTAAGCTCAGGGTTGCCTGGGCTTTTTAGTATCAACAAAAGAGGATAAAATCTGGTATAATAGAACTGATTGATTTTTCAAGAAAGAAGTGTCACAGATGAACATACAACAACTACGTTATGTCGTAGCCATTGCCAACAGCGGAACCTTTCGTGAGGCAGCCAGCAAGCTCTTTGTGAGCCAGCCTAGCCTATCAGTGGCTATCAAGGATTTGGAGCAGGAGCTGAATTTTCAAATTTTCACCCGTACAACGACGGGGGCTGTCTTGACTAGTCAGGGTATGACCTTTTATGAGCGTGCGCTTGAGGTGGTACGCAGTTTTGATAGTTTTGAAAATCGCTATCTCAATGCTTCTGAAAAGGGTAACCAGTATTCGATTGCCAGTCAGCACTATGACTTTTTGCCACCTTTGATTACGACTTTTTCAGAGCGTTACCCTGATTACAAGGATTTCCGTATCTTTGAGTCTACGACCATTCAGATTTTGGATGAGGTAGCCAAGGGACACAGTGAGATTGGGATTATCTATTTGAATCGTCAAAATAGCAAGGGAATCCAGCAAAATATGGACAAGCTTGGGCTTGAGGCTATTGATTTAATTCCGTTTAAGACGCACATTTATCTCCGTAAGGGGCATCCTCTGGCTAAAAAAGAAAGTCTGGTCATGGAGGACTTGGCGGCCTTGCCTACGGTGCGTTTCACTCAGGAGAAGGACGAGTACCTTTACTATTCTGAGAACTTTGTGGATACGTCAGATTCGTCTCTTATGTTTAACGTGACAGACCGTGCGACTTTGAACGGTATCTTGGAACGTACGGATGCTTATGCGACGGGGTCTGGCTTCTTGGATGCACAAAGTGTGAATGGGATTACAGTGATTCCGCTTGAGGATAATTTGGATAACAAGATGGTTTATGTCCGTCGTAAGGGGATTAACTTGTCGTCTTGTGCTCTCAAGTTTGTCAATGTTATGTTTGACTACTTTGATACATACAAACCATAGGAGGATTTATGCGTAAGGTTGCGATTCCTTTGGCTATTCTAGCTCTGATTGGTTTGGATCAGTGGGTCAAGCATTGGGTTGTGGCAAATATTGCCCTTAACCAAGTTATCAAGGCTATTCCCGGACTTTTCAGCTTAACCTATCTACAGAACCGTGGTGCTGCCTTTTCGATTTTACAGGATCAGAAATATTTCTTTGTGATTTTGACGGTTCTAGTGATTGGTGCGGCTCTGGTTTATCTGGTTAAGAATTATCAGAAGAGTCTTTGGCTGGTGCTATCTTTGGTGTTGATTATCTCAGGTGGTATTGGTAACTTTATTGACCGTCTGCACTTGGGTTACGTAGTTGATATGGTTCAGCTTGATTTTATTGATTTTGCGATATTTAACGTGGCAGACTCCTATCTAACAGTGGGCGTGTTGCTCTTGATTTTAATCTTATGGAAAGAGGAAAATGGAAGTCATCATTAAAGAGGCGGGAAACCGTCTGGACAAGGCTTTGGCAGATTTGACAGAATTGTCACGTAGTCAGGCCAATGAAGCAATCAAGGCTGGGACAGTCTTGGTTAATGGTAAGTCGGCAAAGGCCAAGTATGCGGTTAAAGAGGGTGATGTCATCACCTATGAATTACCGGAAGAAGAGGTCTTGGAGTACAAGGCCGAGGATATTCCTTTGGATATTATCTACGAAGATGCGGATGTGGCAGTGGTCAACAAACCTCAAGGCATGGTGGTCCATCCTTCAGCTGGTCACACGTCTGGTACCTTGGTCAATGCCCTTATGTATCATGTCAAGGACCTCTCGTCTATCAATGGTGTGGTTCGTCCAGGGATTGTCCACCGTATCGATAAGGACACGTCAGGCCTTCTAATGATTGCTAAGAATGATAAGGCCCACAATGCTTTGGCGGCGGAGCTTAAGGATAAGAAGTCCCTTCGTAAGTATGTGGCTATCGTGCATGGCAATCTGCCTAACGATCGAGGCGTGATTGAGGCTCCGATTGGGCGCTCAGACAAGGACCGCAAGAAGCAGGCGGTTACAGCTAAAGGAAAACCTGCAGTTACACGATTTACCGTTCTTGAACGTTTTGGCAACTATACGTTGGTAGAGTTGCAACTGGAAACAGGTCGCACGCACCAGATTCGTGTGCACATGGCTTATATCGGTCACCCGGTGGCGGGAGATCCTCTTTATGGGCCACGCAAGACCCTCAAGGGCCATGGCCAATTTCTACATGCCAAGACCCTTGGTTTCACGCATCCTACGACTGGAGAATTGGTCGAATTTACAGCGGAAGAACCTGCTATTTTCAAGGAAACCTTGGAGAAGCTGAGAGAAGTTTAACAGTTATTAAACGGATAGTCTTTCTTGGGAGAGGCGTCCGTTTTTTTCTTGTAAAAGAGTCTGAAATTTGCTATAATTTACCTAATTAAATAAGTCCTTTAATCACTGTCCAGAGAGGCAGGCAAGGAGCCATGAGAAGTGTACGGGTGAACTGTACTCATATTTTTGTGTATCTCCTTGTTTTCGAGGGGATTTTTTTGTATTTAGAAAGGTTCTTTTTATGAAGAAAAAAGAGATCGTCGATGACGTAACCATGAAACGTGCCATTACACGTATCACTTATGAGATTATTGAGCGTAACAAAAATCTCGACAAGATTGTCTTGGCTGGTATTAAGACACGTGGTGTTTATATTGCTCAGCGTATTCAAGAGCGCTTGAAACAGTTGGAAAACCTTGATGTGCCATTGATTGAGCTTGATACTAAGGCTTTCCGTGATGATGTTAAGGCTGAACAAGACACATCTGTTTTCCCTATTGAAATTGATGGAACGGATGTTATCCTTGTGGATGATGTGCTTTACACAGGTCGTACTATTCGTGCAGCTATTGATAATATCGTTAGCCATGGGCGTCCGGCGCGTGTTGGTTTGGCTGTCTTGGTTGACCGTGGTCACCGTGAATTGCCAATCCGTGCGGACTATGTTGGTAAAAATATCCCAACAAGTGAGTCGGAAGAAATCGAAGTTTTGGTGACAGAAGTTGATGGTAAGGATAGTGTCAACATTATCGATCCAAGCTAAGTTGGCTGACAGATAGGGTGAAACGCCCTTTGTATCTTGTTTAACTGAACACGGGCTAAGAGCTGTGTAAAATAGATAAATCTTCCTAGAAGCTAAAGCTTCGGCGTCAGATTTCCTAATTTTACTTTGCTCTTTATACGCCCTTTGTATCTTGTTAATTGAACACGCCCTAAGCCTTGTGCAAAAAAGATAAATATTCTTAGGAGCTGGCGCTCCGTCATCATATTTCCTATTTTTGCTTTAGGCTTTATACGGGCTTTGTATCTTGTTAATTGAACACGGGACTCATTTCTTAGGAAAAAAGATAAGTCTCCTAGCACTCTTTGGAGTGCCTTGTCGACTTCCTATTTTTCTACAGAAATGTTTAGCTACGCTAAAACGTCCCTTTGTATCTTAATTTAAGGAGTCCTTTGATATCGTGAATAACGTAAAATATGATGTGAATGATATGCCAAAACCTGGTTTATTGGTTGGTTTGTCATTTCAGCACTTGTTTGCCATGTTTGGTGCGACGGTGCTTGTGCCGATTTTGGTTGGGATTGATCCCGCTATTGCTCTTTTCTCATCTGGTTTGGGAACTTTAGCTCACTTGACGGTGACCAAGTACAAAATTCCAGCTTACATGGGGTCTAGTTTTGCCTATATTGCGGCTATGCAGACACTTATGAAGACTGATGGCATTGCGGCAGTGGCTCAAGGTGCCATGGCAGGTGGTTTGGTTTACTTGCTTGTGGCTCTGATTGTTAAGTATGCGGGTAAAGACTGGATTGATAAGGTCCTTCCACCAATTGTGGTTGGCCCTATTATCATGGTGATTGGTTTGAACCTTGCGGCTAATGCAGTCAATGATGCAACAACTTTAAATAAAAGCTATAGTATCTATGCTCTCTTGATTTCGATGGTGACCCTCTTTGCGGTTATCCTCTTTAACATGTATGGCAAGAAGATTATCGGTGTTATCCCAATTTTACTTGGTTTAATTGTGGGCTATATTTTCTCAGCGGTTCTTGGTTTGCTGACAGGACATAGCTTTATCAATTTCTCAGAGGTAGCAGTGGCACATTGGATTCAGGTTCCAAACTTTGACATTCCATTTGTGGATTATAGCTTCAAGCTCTATCCAAGTGCGATTTTGACCATGGCTCCGATTGCCTTTGTGACGATGACTGAACACTTTGGTCACGTCATGGTTCTAAACAGTTTGACTGAGCGTGATTACTTTAAAGATCCAGGTCTTGACCGTACCCTTACTGGTGATGGTTTGGCACAGATTATCGCTGGATTCTTTGGAGCTCCTCCGGTAACTTCTTATGGTGAAAATATTGGGGTTATGGCCCTCAGTAAGGTCTACTCAGTTTACGTTATTGCGGGCGCAGCAGTGATTGCGGTCTTGATGAGCTTTATTGGTAAGCTATCAGCACTCTTGCATTCTATTCCAACTCCTGTATTAGGGGGATTATCTATTGCCCTCTTTGGGGTTATCGCTGCTAGCGGTTTGAAAATTTTAGTTGAACATAAGATTGATTTTGATAATAAAAAGAATCTCTTGATTGCTAGTGTTATCTTGGTTTCTGGTATCGGTGGTTTGATGATTGACCTTGGTGGTCTTCAAATCACGGGTGTGGCAAGCTCAACTATTCTTGGTATCTTGCTCTACCAAATTTTGCCAGATCCTAAAAAAGGTAGCAAAGATTAGTCAATCAATTTAAAAGGAAAAACTATGGCGATTGCAGATGGAAAAGTGTCACTGAAGCATTTGGTGACCATGGAAACCCTCACGAATGAAGAGGTCTTGGGCCTGATTCGTCGAGGTGGAGATTTTAAAAATGGCAGAGCTGATTTCCAGCTGGATCGACAGTATTTCGCTGCCAATCTCTTTTTTGAAAATTCAACACGAACACACAAGTCCTTCGAAGTGGCTGAGAAAAAACTAGGCTTGGATGTGATTGAGTTCGATGCTAGGACTAGCTCGGTAAATAAGGGTGAGACCCTCTATGATACGATTTTGACCATGTCTGCCTTGGGCGTTGACATCTGTGTGGTTCGCCACTCGGAAGTCGATTACTACAAGCAGTTGATTGATAGTAGGACTATTCAGACCTCTATTGTTAATGGTGGTGATGGTTCAGGGCAACACCCAAGTCAGTGTTTGCTTGACTTGATGACCATTTACGAAGAGTTCGGAACCTTTGAAAATCTTAAGATTTGTATTGCAGGTGACATTACGCATTCGCGTGTCGCTAAGTCAAATATGCAGATTCTCAAGCGTTTGGGAGCTCAGCTTTATTTTGCTGGTCCGGCAGAGTGGTACTCGAATGAGTTTGATGTTTATGGTCAGCATGTGGCCATTGACGACGTCATTGAGGACTTGGATGTTCTCATGTTGCTTCGTGTTCAGCACGAGCGTCATGGGGATGACAAAGGATTTTCAAAAGAAGACTACCATGCTCTCTATGGTTTGACTGAAGAACGTTATGCCAAGTTAGCTGATCAGGCGATTATCATGCACCCTGCTCCGGTTAATCGTGATGTGGAGATTGCTGATAGTCTGGTTGAGGCGCCTAAGGCTCGTATCGTTGCTCAGATGCAAAACGGGGTCTTTGTCCGTATGGCAATTATTGAAGCTATTTTAAATGGCAAAGCGTAAACAACGTTAACCGATTCCTGAGAGAATCAGACGAAAAAGAACATGGGCTAAATCTTTGAAAAGAGACATATCTTCCTAGAGGCTAGAGCCTCTCTGTCAGATTTGATTTTCATTCAGATTTTAACGCCCTTGTATCTTAGTGAAAGGAACAATTTACTATAATGGCAAAACGTTTACTTATTTTGGAAGACGGCACTATTTTTGAAGGTCAGGCCTTCGGTGCTGATGTGGATGTGACGGGTGAAATCGTCTTTAATACTGGTATGACAGGTTATCAAGAATCTATCACAGACCAGTCTTACAATGGTCAAATTTTGACTTTTACTTATCCACTTGTTGGTAACTATGGTGTTAACCGTGACGACTATGAGTCAATTAAGCCAACGACTAAGGGTGTCGTTGTGTCAGAGGCTAGCCGTCGTGCCAGCAACTGGCGTAACCAAATGACCTTGGATGAGTTTTTGAAAGCGAAAAACATCCCTGGTATCTCTGGTATTGATACACGTGCCTTGACTAAGATTATCCGTCAACACGGTACCATGAAAGCCACTTTGGCCAACCCTGGTGACAGTATCGAGCACTTGCAAGACCAATTGCGTGCGACTGTTTTGCCAACCAACAATATTGAGCAGGTATCAACTAAGACAGCCTACCCAGCACCAGGTGTTGGTAAAAATATCGTTTTGGTTGACTTTGGTCTCAAGCACTCTATCTTGCGTGAGTTTTCAAAACGTGATTGTAACGTGACTGTTGTGCCACATGATATCACTGCTGAAGAAATTCTCCACCTTAATCCAGATGGTGTGATGTTGTCAAATGGTCCAGGTAACCCTGAAGATGTACCGTATGCACTTGATATGATTCGTGGCATCCAAGGTAAAATTCCAATTTTTGGTATTTGTATGGGTCACCAATTGTTTAGTTTGGCGAATGGTGCCAAGGCCTACAAGATGAAGTTTGGTCACCGTGGATTTAACCATGCGGTTCGTGAAATTGCGACTGGTCGTGTTGATTTCACCAGCCAAAACCATGGTTATGCCATTGACCGTGAGACACTTCCAGATTGCCTCATGGTAACACACGAAGAAATTAACGATAAGTCAGTTGAAGGTGTTCGTCACCGTGACTTCCCTGCATTCTCAGTGCAATTCCACCCAGATGCAGCACCTGGTCCACACGATGCTAGCTATCTCTTCGATGAGTTCTTGGAATTGATTGATGCTTTCCAAGCTGAAAAAGCACGTCGTTAATTGCAACTGTCTAGTGACTATAGTGGGGTGTGACTCTTGTTCGCCCCAGTCTACTACCTTATTTAATGACAACCAGAGAGTTGTCAAATAGAAAGGAGAAGATACAGGTTCACGGAAGTGAACACGCCCTAAGGACTGTGTGAAAAAGATAAACGGTGACTAGGCGCTTAGGCGTCGTCGTCACGTTTCCTATTTTCACTGGGTCCTTAACGGGCTTTGTATCATAAATTATGCCTAAACGTTCTGATATTAAAAAAATTATGGTTATCGGGTCTGGTCCTATCATCATTGGTCAGGCTGCTGAGTTTGACTACGCTGGTACGCAAGCTTGCTTGGCCTTGAAAGAAGAAGGCTACAGTGTTGTTCTTGTTAACTCTAACCCTGCGACTATCATGACTGATAAAGAAATCGCAGACAAGGTTTACATTGAACCAATTACGCTTGAGTTTGTCACACGTATTCTTCGTAAAGAGCGTCCTGATGCCCTCTTGCCAACTCTTGGTGGACAGACTGGTTTGAATATGGCAATGGAATTGTCAAAAGCTGGCATTCTTGATGAGCTTGGAGTAGAGCTTTTGGGAACAAAATTGTCTGCCATTGACCAAGCCGAAGACCGTGACCTCTTCAAACAATTGATGGAAGATTTGGAACAACCAATTCCAGAATCAGAGATTGTAAATACGGTTGAAGAAGCAGTTGCCTTTGCGACAGAAATTGGCTACCCAGTTATCGTGCGTCCAGCCTTTACCCTTGGTGGTACTGGTGGAGGTATGTGTGCCAACGAAGAAGAACTTCGTGAAATCGCTGAAAATGGATTGAAATTGTCACCAGTAACCCAATGTTTGATTGAACGTTCTATCGCTGGTTTCAAAGAAATCGAATACGAAGTTATGCGTGATGCCGCAGACAATGCTCTTGTGGTATGTAACATGGAAAACTTTGACCCAGTTGGTATCCACACAGGGGACTCAATTGTATTTGCTCCAACGCAAACCTTGTCAGATATTGAAAACCAAATGCTTCGTGATGCCAGCTTGAAGATTATTCGTGCCCTTAAAATTGAGGGTGGTTGTAACGTACAGTTGGCTCTTGACCCTAATAGCTTCAAGTACTATGTTATCGAAGTAAACCCACGTGTGTCTCGTTCATCAGCCCTTGCCTCAAAAGCAACTGGTTACCCAATCGCCAAATTGGCAGCCAAGATTGCTGTTGGTTTGACACTTGATGAAATGATTAACCCAGTCACTGGTACAACTTACGCTATGTTTGAGCCAGCCCTTGACTATGTGGTTGCTAAGATTCCGCGTTTCCCATTTGATAAATTTGAACACGGGGAACGTCGTCTTGGTACTCAAATGAAAGCAACTGGAGAAGTTATGGCTATCGGTCGTAACATCGAAGAGTCACTTCTTAAAGCCTGCCGTTCACTTGAAATCGGTGTTTACCACAATGAAATGCCTGAGCTTGCGGACGTCACAGACGACGCCTTGGTTGAAAAGATTGTCAAAGCTCAAGACGACCGTCTCTTCTACCTTTCTGAAGCCATCCGTCGTGGTTATACTATTGAAGAATTGTCAGAGTTGACTAAGATTGATATCTTCTTCCTTGATAAATTGCTCCACATCTTCGAATTGGAACAAGAATTGGCTACTCACGTAGGCGATGTTGATGTTTTGAAAGAAGCTAAACGTAACGGTTTCTCTGATCGTAAGATTGCTGATCTTTGGAATCAAACAGCTGACCAAGTTCGTGCGACACGTTTGGAAAATAACATTGTTCCTGTTTACAAGATGGTTGATACCTGTGCGGCTGAGTTCGAGTCATCAACACCATATTTCTACTCAACTTACGAGTGGGAAAATGAATCAATCAAATCTGATAAAGAATCTGTCATCGTTCTTGGTTCAGGACCTATCCGTATCGGACAAGGGGTTGAGTTCGACTATGCGACAGTTCATTCTGTGAAAGCTATCCAGGCTGCAGGTTACGAAGCCATCATTATGAACTCTAACCCTGAGACGGTTTCAACAGACTTCTCAGTTTCAGATAAACTTTACTTCGAACCATTGACCTTCGAAGACGTGATGAACGTTATCGAATTGGAACAACCTAAGGGTGTCGTGGTTCAGTTTGGTGGTCAAACAGCCATTAACTTGGCAGAGCCATTGTCTAAAGCTGGTGTGAAAATCTTGGGTACACAGGTTGCTGACCTTGACCGTGCCGAAGACCGTGACCTTTTTGAACAAGCCCTTAAAGACCTCGATATCCCACAACCACCAGGACAAACAGCGACAAATGAAGAAGAAGCGGTTGAAGCAGCTCGTAAGATTGGCTTCCCAGTTCTTGTTCGTCCATCATACGTTTTGGGTGGACGTGCCATGGAAATTGTTGAAAATGAAGATGACCTTCGTTCTTACATGCGTACAGCCGTTAAGGCAAGTCCAGACCACCCAGTCCTTGTTGATAGCTATATCATTGGACGTGAGTGTGAAGTGGATGCCATCTCTGATGGTAAGGATGTCTTGATTCCAGGTATTATGGAACACATCGAACGTGCAGGGGTTCACTCAGGGGACTCAATGGCAGTTTACCCTCCACAAACTCTCTCTAAGAAAATCCAAGAGACTATCGCTGATTACACTAAACGCTTGGCTATCGGTCTTAACTGTATTGGTATGATGAACATTCAGTTCGTTATTAAGGACGAAACTGTCTATGTTATCGAGGTTAACCCACGTGCCAGCCGTACGGTACCATTCTTGTCTAAAGTGACTGATATCCCAATGGCACAAGTTGCTACAAACTTGATTCTTGGTAAATCATTGGCTGAACAAGGTTACAAAGATGGTCTTTACCCAGAAAGCAAGCATGTCCATGTTAAAGCACCAGTCTTTTCATTCACAAAATTGGCTAAGGTAGATAGTCTCCTTGGACCTGAAATGAAATCAACTGGTGAAGTTATGGGTACAGATGCGACTCTTGAAAAAGCCCTCTATAAAGCCTTTGAAGCTTCTTACCTCCACTTGCCAACCTTTGGTAATGTCATCTTTACTATTCATGATGATACGAAAGAAGAAGCCCTTGATTTGGCTCGTCGTTTCGATGCTATCGGTTACGGTATCTACGCCACTGAAGGAACAGCTAAGTTCTTGAATGAACATGGAGTTCACGCAACGCTTGTTAACAAATTAGGTGAAAATGACGACAACGACATTCCAGCCCTTGTTCGTACAGGTAAAGCGCAAGCTATTATCAATACGGTTGGTAACAAACGTACTTATGACGAAGATGGAGCAGCAATTCGTAGCTCTGCTATTGAAGCAGGTATCCCACTCTTCACAGCGCTTGATACAGCAGATGCCATGGTGCGTGTGCTTGAAAGCCGTAGCTTTACAACAGAAGCTATCTAATTTTAAAACAGAGTCTCAGCCTTGCTGGGACTTTTTTTATTGAAGGCACAGTTTTCTTTTGAGACTTTTCTTGGGTGATGGCGGACGTCAGCGATCTTCTTCGAAGTTCCATGACTAAGTTTTGAGCCGAACGTCTCAAAACTTCCGAACGCCTGAGACTAATTGCTTCAGGCGTTTTCATCACTGCCAAAAGTCTCGGTCTAAGCTGACTAGGTTCGCAAAATCTATTTCATATTTAAAAATAGTTTAATTATGTTCTGAATCTCAGCCTTGCTGGGGCTTTTTCTTACACAAATGTAAGCTAGAAAGTTAAAAATGAAAGCTAAGACGATGGTTTAGACTACTTAAATTCTGCTATACTAGAAACATGATTATTACGACATCTTTACGGGAAAACGAGTCCTTGATTGCGCGTGCCCAAGAACTAGCCCACGAGCTCGGAGCTGACTATCATCCTCGGCGCAAGTTGTCCTTGGCCAAATGTTTAGAGCGCTTTGGACCTTTCTATCTCCTATATAAAGACAGACTGTCTTTTATCAATTCGGATGCTAGTGAGTTGACCTTCCATCCAGATACGGCTGCTCTCAGGATTAAGGCCCCCCATGACGCTTTAGTCAGTCTTTTAGGTAAGACTCCCAAGGCTATTCTTGACACGACTATGGGTCTGGCTTCTGATAGCCTAGTGATGGCAGCAGCGGGAAATCAGGTGACTGCCCTTGAGAGTCAAGATGTGATTTTTCAGGTGGTTTCTCGTGGTCTGGCCACGTATCAGACAGATGACAAGCAGCTTGAGAAAGCCATGCGGTCTATTCAGGCTATTAAGAGCGATAGCCTATCCTTTTTGAAATCTCAGGCTGATCACTCATTTGATATCATCTATGCTGATCCTATGTTTTCAGAGACTATCAAGGAATCAGAAAATCTACAAGCTATCAAACCTCTGGCCAATGGTAGCCGTCTGACAGAAGAATGGCTAAAAGAAGCTAAACGTGTTGCACGGGAAAAAATTATAATCAAGGCACATTTTCGAGATACCGTTTTTGAAGAACTTGGTTTTGAACGCCAGGTTCGGCCCAATCAAAAGCTGCATTATGGTGTCATGGATGTAAGCGAAGGCCATTGACACTGAAAGTTAAAAGTATTACAATTGTTTTATTTATGTGATACAAAAAAGAAAAGAGAGACATATGCGAAAGAAAATCAGTCCAAAGTTATTTAAAAATAAAAAAAGAGTTTGGATCATTGGAGGAATTGGCTTCCTTGTCCTTTTGGTCCTAGGCTTTAACCTTTTTGCAGGTGGTGGCAAGAAAGATAAGGCTTCTGAGTCCCCTACAGCAAGTAAGGTAACTAAGGGGCAGCTAGCCTCGTCGACCCTTCTGACTGGCATGGTGAAGGCTCAGTCGGAACAGTATGTTTATTTTGACAATACCATTGGACGCAATGCCACTGTAACAGTCTCTGTGGGTGAGGAAGTTAGCGTCGGTCAGCAACTGGTCCAATACGATAGCACCTCAGCCCAAGCGGCTTATGATACGGCTAGTCGTGCCTACAATAAGGCAGTTCGTGACCGTAATTATTTCCAACAGTATGGGACGGCTCCTGGGGCTTCAGCACAAACAAGTAGTGATTCGGATGAGGATGATTCGACAACTACCGTTAGTCCTCAACAGCGTCAGCAAACCGAGGCAAGTAATTACCAAACCTTGCAAGATTATAATGATGCCATTGCAAATGCAGCATCAGAGCTAGAAAAGGCACAAGATGTTCTCAACCAAACAGTCATTGTTTCAGATGCTAATGGGACAGTCGTAGAAGTCGCGGACTCTGTGGACCCTGCTTCAAAAGAGAGCCAAACCCTAGTTCATGTGACAAGTGAAGGCCAATTTGAGATTCAAGGGACCTTAACAGAATATGACATTCCAAATATTTCAGTGGGGCAAAAGGTCAAGATTACTTCCAAAGTATACCCAGACCAAACTTGGACAGGGAAGGTCAGCTATGTTTCCAATTATCCTAAGCAAAATGCCAACCAGTCAACGGGGACATCTGGCACCTCAGGTCAGTCAGGTTCTCAGTATGAATACAAGGTTCAATTGACTAGTCCTATCGGAAAACTGAAACAAGGTTTTAATGTATCTCTCGAAGTGACAAAAGATGATGATGCCTTGTTGGTTCCTGTAACTGCTGTGACCAAGAAAGGCTCTGACAACTATGTCTGGGTTTACGATGATGAAACTCAGAAAATCAAGCAAGTCAAGGTCAAACTTGGTAATGCGGATGCCAAGCAACAGGAAATTGCTTCAGGACTTAAAGAAGGTCAAAAAGTTATCACCAAGGCAGATAAATCCTTTAAGGATGGCGAAACCCTAAAAGATGTGACGGATGCTGATAGCAAACAATCAAAAGACATTAGTGGAGAAGAGGTGAGGTCTAGTGACTAAGCCAGCACTTATGGTTTTAAAGAGTATCACCAAGTCTTTCAAAAATGGTCAAGAGTCCTTGCAGGTCCTTAAGGGGATTGACTTATCGGTAGAAGAAGGGGACTTTGTGGCAATCATGGGCCCTTCTGGATCAGGGAAATCAACCCTTATGAATATTATCGGTCTTCTTGACCAACCGACTACAGGTTCCTATCAACTCGAGGGCGAGGATGTGGCTGATCTCTCTGAAAATCGTCTAGCCAAGGTAAGAAATGACCAGATTGGCTTTATCTTTCAACAGTTTTTTCTCTTGCCAAAGTTAAGTGCCCAAAAGAACGTAGAGCTTCCTTTGATTTATGCAGGGAAATCTCCACGTGAACGTAAGCAAAGGGCACAACAATTCTTGGAAAAAGTTGGCTTGTCAGACCGTAGCCATCACCTACCATCGGAGCTGTCTGGTGGACAGAAGCAGAGGGTTGCCATTGCGCGTGCACTGTCTAACGATCCGGCAATCATTTTGGCGGATGAACCTACAGGTGCTCTTGATACCAAGACAGGGATGCAGATTATGGAGCTCTTAACCCAGCTGAACCGTGAAGGAAAGACTATCATCATGGTTACTCATGAGCCAGAGATTGCAGACTATGCCCGACGTAAGATTGTCATTCGTGATGGTGAAATCACCCAGGACACGACGGACAGCGTTCGGATTGACTAGGAGGTAAGAATGGAAAATTGGAAATTTGCTCTTAGTTCTATTCGTTCACACAAGATGAGGTCCTTCCTGACCATGTTGGGAATCATCATTGGTGTTGCTGCGGTAGTACTTATCATGGGGCTAGGAAATGGAATGCGTCAGAGTGTTACCGATAGTGTGACAGGTGATAAGGATACTGTTCAAGTCTACTATGAAGCCAAGGGTGAGGAGTTAGATCCTGCCTATGCGGACTTGTCACAACCGACCAAACCGGTTAAAGAAGTTTGGTTGGAGCAAGTGGCTAGGCAGACGCCTGGTATTGATAGTTATTTTGTGACTAACAGCCTAACTTCCTCTATCTCCCTCCAAAAAAAGACCGTGAAGAATGTTAATATCACAGGTGCCAGTCAGGGCTACTTTAAAGCTAAAAAGTTAGAGATGTTGACAGGACGTTCCTTGCAAGACAATGATTATAAAAACTTTTCACGAGTTATTGTCATTGATCAGATGGTGGCTAAAAAACTCTTTGAGACGAATGGGGATGCCCTTAACCAAGTGGTTACTATTGGGAACAATGATTATCGTGTGATTGGTGTTTATAAGAATAAGGACACAGCAATCGGTGCTTATGGTGAAATTGGAACAGCTCTTGTGGCCAATACCCAGTTAGCGGCTGAAAATAACACTGATGCTATTGGCCAGATTTTTTTCCATGTGACCGATGTGAAAAATAGTAGTAGCGTTGCTAAGGATGCTGCTAAACGCTTGACCCAGTTGGCCCAAGATGACAATGGAGAATATAAGGCAGCAGATATGAGTTCGGCCCTAGATCAGGTGAACACGATCTTTGGAACCATTACCACCGTTGTCGGAGCTATTGCTGGGATTTCATTATTAGTTGGCGGAATCGGTGTTATGAACATCATGTTGGTTTCGGTAACTGAGCGGACACGAGAGATTGGTCTTCGTAAGGCTTTAGGTGCTACACGTCGTAAAATCTTGACCCAGTTTTTGATTGAGTCGATGGTTCTGACTATTCTGGGAGGTTTGATTGGGCTAGGCTTTGCAGCCCTAGTTGTTGGACCAATTGGGAATGCCATGGACCTTAAAGCGACGGTTTCTCTTGGTGTAGCCATGGGAAGCATAGCCTTCTCAGCAGCTGTAGGGATTATCTTTGGTCTCCTACCAGCTAATAAAGCTTCGAAACTCGATCCTATCGAAGCCCTTAGGTATGATTAGAAAAGAGAACATCTGTAATCTTAGATTATAGATGTTTTTTTACTATATGCGATAGATAATTGAACTTGTCCCGATAAATGGGACAATAACTTGTTTCTTTGAAGAAACAATAAAGTGTTTACATGGTATAATTATATTATCTAATTGATTTTAGGAGATTATGATGGAGATTGATAATCGTAGTATTCGTCTAGGAGATGAATTAAAGAAAGAAATAAAGCCTGGTAGCAAGGTGAAGATTGCTGCTGCAACTTTTTCGATGTTTGCCTTTCAACAGTTAAAGGAAGAACTTGAAACGATCGAGGAGTTGAAATTTATCTTTACAAATCCAACCTTTGTGACTGATGAGACGAGAGTTGGATATCGGGAATATACGATCCCTAAAAAAGAACGAGAGCAGTCTATTTTTGGAGGACGTTATGAGCTGAAGTTAATGAATGAATTAACTCAAAAAGCGATCGCTAGAGAATGTGCTGAATGGATTAGGAAAAAGGCTCGTTTTAAATCTATCAATATTGAAACCGATGAGATGCCAAATGGTATGCGGATAGAAACGAATGATGATACTGTCGCTGTGGATCGACTCAAAAACTTTGATCGAAAAGAATTGGGCTATGATTCTTCTTTGTTCAAAACCACACGGCATATCTACCATGCTCCATTGAGTTTATCCTATCTAGATGAATTTGATAGCCTCTGGCAGGATGATGAGTATTTTCGGGATGTGACAGAAGAGTTCTTGGAAACTCTCAATTTAGCTCATAAAGAACATTCCCCCGAATTTCTCTACTATGTCATGCTCTATAATCTCTTTAGCGAGTTTCTTGAGGATATCAATGATGACTATACCCCAAATGAACAGGTAGGCTATAAAAATACCAAGTTGTGGAATCTTCTTTATGATTTCCAACAAGATGCAGTAAAATCAATCATTTCAAAACTTGAAAAGTATAACGGCTGTATCTTAGCAGATTCGGTGGGGTTAGGAAAAACCTTTACAGCTTTAGCTGTCATGACCTACTATGCCTATCGTGGGAAACGGATTTTGGTCTTGTGTCCGAAAAAGTTAGAAAATAACTGGAACATGTACCGACATGACTATGTCAATAATCCTATTTATGATCGTCATCTCATATACGATGTTTTGTATCATACTGATCTAAGTCGGGATAAAGGGACTTCTAATGGAATAGACCTTGCCCTTAATAAGTGGGAAAATTATGACTTAGTGGTTATTGATGAGTCTCATAATTTCCGTAATGGTGGATCCAGCGAAAGTGATCAAGCGGAGGGACGTGAAAATCGTTACAGCCGATTAATGAATCGAATTATCAAATCGGGTGTTCCTACTAAGGTACTGATGTTATCAGCTACTCCAGTTAATAATCGATTTAATGATCTAAAAAATCAAATCGCTTTAGCCTATGAAGGGGATGTAGAACAGATAGATGGAAAACTAGATACACAGTCGTCCATTAATGATATTTTTCGAAATGCTCAGTTAGCTTATAACAAATGGGCAGACTTACCAGCTGAAGAGCGGACAACTGATAAACTGTTATCAACGTTAGATTTTGACTTTTTTAAAGTTCTGGATAGTGTGACAATTGCTCGTAGTCGAAAACATATCCGAGAATTTTATGATCGAAAAGCGATTGGAGATTTTCCAGAACGTCTGAAACCAAGAAACTTTGAACCTGATTTGACAGTGTCGGATCTAGATGTGACCTATAAAAAGTTATACCAGTTGTTAGATCAGTTACAGTTAACCATTTACCAACCTTCACTTTATATCTATCCCTCAAAGCGTGAGAAATACGAAATAACATTAGCAGGGAATAAAGCCAACCTTACTCAACTGGGTCGTGAGTCGGGTATGAAAAAGCTGATGATGATCAATCTGCTTAAACGCTTAGAAAGTTCTGTTGCAGCTTTTCGTTATACCTTGATCGATGTCGTTAAATCGTATGTAGATGAGACTTTAAAAGCTATTTCAACATATGAGCAAACTGGTTTAGATGCTTTATCTGGAGTGCCTGTCTTAAATGAAGATGATTTCGATATAGAAGATAGCAACTTGGATGTCTTTATCGGGAAGAAGAATAGAATTGCTTTGAAAGATATGGACGATCGCACTTGGAAATTGGAGTTAGAGAAAGATCAAGCAATTTTGCTGGAATTAGAAGAACTGATCGATCAAATCACTCCTGCAGAAGATAAAAAATTGCAAACACTCTATCGGTTGATCGATGAAAAAATGACTCATCCAATCAATGAAGGCAATAAAAAACTTATTATCTTTTCTGCCTTTGCGACAACCACTAATTATCTCTATAAACATATTAGCCAATATGTACTAGATAAATACGGACTTCACACGGCACAAATTTCTGGTACAAAAGGATTTGAAACAACGCTAAAAACAAACCATAGAGACCTTAATTCTCTTTTAACTTATTTTTCACCACAATCAAAAGATAGGAATCTCCTATTTCCGGATGATCAAAGAGAGATTGATATTTTGATTGCAACAGATGTCATCTCTGAGGGACAAAACCTACAGGACGCAGACATGATGGTCAATTATGATATCCATTGGAATCCTGTTCGGATCATTCAACGTTTTGGACGTGTGGATCGGATTGGAAGTAAAAATAAGTTTATTCAGCTTGTGAATTTTTGGCCAAATATCGAGTTAGATGAGTATATTGATCTTAAATCTCGTGTTGAATCACGTATGAAAATATCTGTTCTCACTTCTACTGCAGATGATAATGTTCTTTCTAGCGAAGAGATAGAAGACAATAACTATCGTAAGAAACAACTAGAGCGTCTTAGAAATGAAGTTGTCGACTTAGAAGAGATGAGTGAAGGGATATCCATCATGGATCTAGGATTGGAAGACTATCGAATGGATCTTCTGAAGTATCTCGACAGCCATCCTGAATTGGAAAAAGTACCAAAAGGACTGCAAGCCATCTTGTCAGTTGAGAATAAGGAAGCAGAAGGAGCAATCTTTGTTTTAAAAAATAAAGACGAACTTAGAGGTAAGAATCAGAAGAATCAACTTCATCCGTATTATATTCTCTATGTAAATAGTGCAGGTGATTTAGTAGTTTCTCCAGAAGAGAGCAAGAAGATTTTAGATCTGTTGGGGAGTCTATGCCGTGGAAAGACGCAGCCATTGCAATCTCTAGTAAATAAGTATAACCGTCAAACAAAAGACGGAAAAGAGATGTCTGGATATTCTAATCTATTACAGCAGGCCATTGAGCAACTGATGGAACAAGATCAACTGTCTACTATGGATGCACTCTTCAATTTTGGAACGGTTAATTTGATGAATACCAGCATTGAAGGGATGGATGATTTTGAACTGATTTGTTTCTTTGCCCTGCTAAAAGGAGAGAATTATGATACAGTTTCCTGATTATACTTGTTTGCCAACTCCTCATGTGCTCTACAAGCCTCACAAAAAGGGCAATCGTGATTTCTTTGATAACCTAGCTCTGAGCAAACAGGAAAAGCAAGAATTACGAGAACAGATTCAACTTATTCAAATTACCCACCAGATAGATTCGCAAACAACCAATATTCCTGAGGGAAATATCGTTAAGCAGATCATGGTCTTAGAAATTCACATCAACCAGCAAGAGTTCACAACCAGTTTGCTAGAAAAACTAGATGAACGACTTGGTCTTTATACAGTCTTTGTTCTTAAATTTCCCTCGGAAAAGGGTGAACTCTTGATTCATTACAAGGAAGCTCTGGCACAAGAAAAAGAAGGAAGACATTTCAAAATTGTCCGCCGTTTCCGTACACAAGAGGATTGTCAGATCCAATTTGAAGGCGATAATCTAGACCAAGTCTATGAAATGCTGATTAAGGAAACAGGGAAAGACCAGCTTCAAAGTAAGTTGGACGGTAACTTGAAAGAGTCGGTTGAGCTGACGGAACAACTAGAAAAACTGGGGAAACAAGCTCAGCGTCTTAAGAAGCAAATGTATGCAGAAAAATCGATGAGAAAGCAGATGGAAGTAAAGAAAGCCTACCAAGCAGTTCTCAAACAGATCCAAGAATTAAAATAGGGAATACTTGTATACTATAGACAAGTACACAGAAACCATTATAAGAAAGGGTAGATATGACTACAGAACAACACAAAGGGGATCATACAGGCCTCGATCTTTTAAACGTGGGCTCAAAAGATGTTTTCACAGATAATATTTCCAAAATTGGGCAACTCTTTCCAGAAGTCTTGACAGAAAAAAGAGATGAAGATGGGAAACTTCGTCCAGCCATTGACTTTGAGAAGCTAAAACAGTTTTTATCGGAGGAAATTGTGGATGGTCGAGAGTCCTATGAGTTTACCTGGGTTGGAAAGCGCGAAGCCATCGCAGAAGCTGGACGACCAACAACTAAAACCTTGCGGCCAGACCTTGATGAAAGTGTTGACTTTGATAAGAGTGAAAATATCTTCATCACTGGGGATAACTTAGAAGTCTTGAAAATCTTACAAGAGTCTTACCTAGGAAAAATCGATATGATCTATATCGATCCACCCTATAATACAGGGAAAGACTTTGTATACTCTGATAAGTTCCAAAAAACAAACGAAGAGTTGAAAGAAGAGATGGATCTCTTGGATGAGGAAGGACGCCAGGTTGTTGGTCTAACAAAAAATGAGAAAAGTTCGGCTCGTTACCACTCAGACTGGCTCAATATGATGTATCCACGCTTGCGCTTGGCACGTAATCTACTTAAGGATTCTGGTGTGATCTTTATTTCCATTGATGATAATGAACAATCTAATCTTAAGTCAATTTGTGATGAGATATTTGGGGAGGAGAATTTTGTAGCAAATCTCGTCTGGCTAAATAAAGAAGGGGGAGGAAGCTCAGATAGTAAGTTATTTAGACTAAAACATGAATATATTCTTTGCTATTCTAAGTCAATAGATTTACTTGAAATCAATGGAGTAGAAATTACTAATATTGATAGGTATGTATTATCTGATGAAGTTCGAGGCAAGTATTATCTGCAAAAACTAGGAATGGGTTCTATCCAATATTCTGAATCGTTAGACTATCCAATAGAGTGTCCTGATGGTACTTTTATTACTCCTTCTCAAAATAATTCGGGACAAAAAGCTTGTTGGAGATGGAGTAAGGAAAAGTTAAAATGGGGCATTGATAATAACTATCTTGTCTTTAAAAAAGACAAGAATGGAATTTGGACAGTTTATACAAAACAATATTTAAATTATGATAATAATGGCACAAGGATCGATAGAACTCAACGTCCAATGGGAGTTGTTGAAAACTTTTCAAGTACACAAGGGGCAAAACAAACACAAATTCTTCTTGGAAAAGGTTATTTCAATTATCCTAAAGATTCTAATTTAATTAAGTATTTAGTTGATCGCTTGACCGTAAATTCTCCTCTAATTCTAGATTTCTTCGGTGGTTCTGGAACCACAGCAGATGCAGTCATGCAATTGAATGCGGAAGATGGAGGAAATCGTAAGTTTATCTTGTGTACTTTAGATGAGGAAGTAGCTGACAAGTCTACTGCCAAAGAAGCAGGTTATGAAACTATTGACCAAATTTCTCGCGAACGGATTCGTCGTGCTGCTGCCAAGATCCAGAAAGAACACCCAGAGTTGGTTGGAAATCAAGACTTTGGTTTTAAAGCATACAAATTAGACTCTTCTAATTTCAAGGATGTTTCAGCTCGACCGGATCAATTTATCCAAGGAGAGCTCTTTGATAGTGTATCCAATATCAAGGAAGGACGTTCTGGACTTGATTTGCTCTTCCAAGTTATGCTGACATGGGGAATGGAATTATCCTTAGCGATTGATTTGAAGAAAGTAGCAGGAGCAGAAATCTACGATGTAGATCAGGGCTCTCTTATAGCCTGCTTTGATGATGATATCTCGGAAGAAGTCATCCGGTACATTGCGCAAGAACAACCACTCCGTGCTGTTTTCCGTGATAGCTCATTTGCAAATTCAGCAGATAAAATTAACGTAAGTGAGATCTTTAAAGAATTATCACCTAATACGAAAGTGAAGGTAGTGTAGCTTGACCGAAATTCGAGATTTTAAAGATCGAGATATCGACTATGAGATTAACCTTAAATGTAATTCAATTGATACTGTGAGAGCTGCTAGAATTAATACGAGTAAAAGACTTTATGAATATGCTGAAAAATGGGAATTAATTTTTTTAGCAATGAGTTTAGTATCAACAGGCTTATTAGTGTATGCATTAATTAACCCCGAAAATAAAGCAAGATTAGCTTTATCGGCTTTATTCTCCATATATTCTTTACTCGTTCAGAATTTTGTTGCTAAGTTGAACTATAATGAGAGAGCACTAAAGTTGCATTATCATCAGTTAGAATTAGAAGATTTTCTGCTTGAGTTAAAATCTATTATTTTCCAAAAAAATCTTAATGAAGATGAGAAAATTGATAAGTACCAACAGGTAATGTTCAAATATCAAATTAGCCTACGTGGAAATGAAAATCATTCAGATTATGATCACAAATTTGCAAAAAAGTATCAGAAGAGAAAATATAGTAAAGGTGATTCGCAATCTGATATGGAATCTAAAGTAACAGACAGGACAATTGAAGCCGATAAGAAAAAATGTTGGCTGACTAATACCTTTCTCTGTATTGAAGAATTTATCAAGAGACATGATTTTAGTTGGAATAAATTTCTTATTTGGTTTCAATATATCCTGATTCCTTCAGTTCTGATTTGGTATTTGGTTTTATCTTGAGAGAGAAAAATAATAAAGAAGAAATAATATGAAACTACAATTTAAAAAACAACCATTCCAGTTGGATGCAGTTAGTGCCATTGCAGACTTATTTCAAGGGCAAGCGAAACAAACTGGAATTAGGTATATGGCTGATCCAGGTCGTCAAAAGTCAGATGAAGTGGACTTGATACTAGATGCCTATCGAAATGCTCCTATCCGTTTGGAACAGGAAGATATTAGAAAGAATGTTCATGCTGTACAGACTCGTTTTGGTTTACGACCTTCTGAAAGTTTGTCGGTCGGTATGGTTGCAGGTCGTCCAGCCTACAATTTTTCTATAGAGATGGAAACAGGGACGGGGAAAACCTATACCTATATCCGTACCATTATGGAGTTAAATAAACGCTATGGCTGGCTCAAGTTTATCATTGTTGTTCCGAGTGTGGCTATACGTGAAGGCGTTCTCAAATCTTTACAAATCATGACAACACATTTTCAGGAGGAGTATGGGAAACAGCCGAGATATTTTGTCTATGATTCCTCCCGTCTAGGAGATTTAGATAGTTTTGCTAACTCGTCGGACCTTCAAATCATGGTCATCAACTCCCAGGCTTTTAATGCAAGAGGTAAAGATGCACGCCGTATCCATGCGAAACAGGAAAGTTTTCGTTGGCGGCGTCCGATTGATGTGTTAGCAGCCATGAATCCAATCATGATTATTGATGAGCCTCAGTCTGTTGAAGGCAAGAAGACCAAAGAGCGATTAAAAGACTTTAAACCGCTCTTTACCCTTCGATATTCGGCTACCCATAAAGAGAAGTATGATATGGTATATCGGCTTGATGCTATGGATGCCTACAACCAAAAATTGGTTAAGAAGATTGCTGTGAAGGCTATCGAACAAGTTGGAACAACTGGAACACAAGGCTATCTGTATTTACAAGAACTCCTTCCTCAAAAATCCGGTACTCCAAAGGCCAAGATAGAATTCGAGGTAAGAACTCAGTCGGGGGTGAAACGTAAAACAAGAATCGTTGAAGAACCTTTTGATTTATATGCCGAATCTGGGAATCTGTCTTCCTATCAAGGTATGACATTGAGTCAATTTAACGCAAGAGACAATAAAATTCAGGTCGGTGCGACGGAAGAATTATATGTTGGAGAGGTCATGGGTGAAGTCGATGAGTTGAGTATGAGGAGAATTCAAATTCGTGAGACGATTAAGAGTCACCTAGAGAAGGAAAGTAGACTTTATAATCGTGGAATTAAGGTGCTTTCTCTATTCTTCATTGATGAGGTTGCAAAATATAAGCAATATGATAACCAAAATGATCCATACAATGGAGAGTATGCTCAAATCTTTGAAGAAGAGTATGAAAGTCAAGTTAGACAGTTCTTACGGACTCAAGAGCCATCTCCTTATTATCATTATTTGGAATCGCATGTTGATGGAAATGCAGTTCATGCGGGTTACTTTTCAGTCGATAGAGTGAAAAAGTCAGATAAGACGGTTATTGTGGATTACAAATCTGCCAGTGAAAAGAAAAGTAAATCATCAAACGATAAAGATGCCTATGATTTGATCATGAAAGATAAGGAACGTTTGTTGAGTTTCGAGGAACCAGTACGTTTTCTATTCTCGCATTCAGCTTTGAAAGAAGGTTGGGATAATCCTAATGTCTTTCAAATTTGTACTCTCAAACAGTCTACGGCAGAAACTCGGAAACGACAAGAAATTGGCCGAGGGATGCGTTTATCAGTGGACCAGAAAGGTTTACGTCAAGATTTGGAACTTTTACAGAGTGAAGTACATGAAATCAACAAATTGACTATCATTGCAAATGAAAGCTATGATCAATTTGCACGTAGTTTGCAAGCGGAGTTAAAAGAACTATTAGCGGATCGGCCTGGAAAGGTAAATGTTGATTTATTTGAAAATAAAGTAATCAAAAACGAAGCAGGAGAAGAGGTTAGAATTACCAAAGAACAGGCGGAGTCTATTCAGTTTGATTTGATTCGTCAGGGATATATTGATAAGCACGGTCAATTAACCGCAGAATACTTTAATGCAAAAGAAAATAATCAATTAAACTTATCGGATACACTTCCAGGTTACGAGAGTCAAGTTATTGAGGTGTTAGAGAGTATCTATCAATCTGATAAGTATGAGATTGAAAACGCAAATAATATAACAGTCCAGTTCTCTAATGAAGTAAATAAAGAAAATATCTCTCGGAAAGAATTCTTAGCGCTTTGGAATCAAATTAATCGTAAAACTGCTTATCAAGTTACTTTTGATGATTTTGAGTTAGTAGAACAATCTGTTGCTTATATTAATGAGAAGCTAGTTGTTAGTCAGCCGGTATACAATATTACACAAGCAAGTGCAAGTCAAATGACCAAAGAAGGTTTGGGACTAGATGTGGGAGAAAATGCTCGTTATCAGGAATATATAGATAATACTCAAATTACAACTCAGTATGATTTGTTAGGTGAGATTGCAGAAAAAACAGACCTAACGCGTAAAGTAGTTGCTGAGATTCTCAGTAAAATAGATGTTTATCAATTTGATAAATTTAAACAAAATCCAGAAGAATTCATTCTAAAAATATCGAAACTGATAAATGAGCAAAAAGCATCTCAAATTATCAAGCATATTCAATACAATATTTTGGAAGATGAATATGGAATGGATTTATTCTATGATAATGCAGAAACTGCGAAACTTTCAGATGAGCATTTGCTAGAATCAAAAAAAGGTATCTATAACTTTGTAAAGGTTGATTCGAATACCGAGCGTAAGTTTAAAGAATCCCTGGAACAGTATGAAGACGTTCGTGTGTACGTGAAACTACCTGGTAAGTTCAGTATTCGCACACCTCTTGGAAATTATAATCCAGACTGGGCAATAGCCTTTCGTGAGGGAAGTGTGAAACATATCTACTTCGTGGCAGAGACTAAAGGGTCAATGTCCAGTCTTCAGCTAAAACAAGCCGAAAAAGCAAAGATTGAGTGTGCAAAAGCTCACTTTAGAGCACTTGCTGAAGCTGGTCTGATTAGTGATCAATATATTTATGGCGTTGTTTCTAGTTATGAAGAATTGTTGGGACTTGTAAAATAATAGGAAATAACCTTCACAATAAATTTATATCCGATGGTAAAATAAGAATCACTGACCATTATATTTATATATGTATTATTTTCTATTCCTATCATCCCAAAACTAGTGTGGTAGTTCCATTATTTTGAAAGGTAATACTTGAATTAAGTTAATTGCCTTCTCAGCAGCTGTAGGGATTATCTTTGGTCTCCTGCCGGCTAATAAGGCTTCAAAACTCGACCCTATCGAAGCTCTTAGATATGACTAGAAAAGACCTCTTGAAATCTTTGGATTTTGAGAGGTTTTATGGTGTTCGAAAAAAGATAGAGAAAAAATCAAAAAAAGTTGTATTTTTTTCTTGACGTCTGATTTAGGTCATGGTATTATATATGAGGTTTGAAAAAACTGACCTAAGACAGTTGGGGAGCTAGACTCGTAAACATCCAACCGAGGCACAAAACGTAACTATTTTTTTGTAACGTATTGTACTTTCGTGTCTAGGTTTAGGTACGATTTTTTTGTGCCTAGCCCAAAAATAAAAACGGAGGTAAAACTACTAATGAGTGAAGCTATTATTGCTAAGAAAGCTGAACAGGTTGCTATCGTCGCTGAGAAAATGAAAGCAGCAGCATCTATCGTTGTTGTTGACTCTCGTGGACTTACAGTTGACCAAGATACAGTTCTTCGTCGTAATCTTCGTGAATCAGGCGTTGAATTTAAAGTTATCAAAAACTCTATCTTGAGCCGTGCAGCTGAAGAAGCAGGTCTTGAAGACCTTAAAGAACTTTTTGTTGGTCCATCTGCAGTAGCATTCTCAAACGAAGATGTTATCGCACCAGCAAAAGTTATTAGCGAATTTGCTAAAGACGCAGAAGCTCTTGAAATCAAAGGTGGTGTTGTTGACGGTGCGTTCACTTCAGTCGAAGAAATCAACGCTCTTGCATCACTTCCAAACAAAGAAGGTATGCTTTCTATGCTCCTTTCTGTACTTCAAGCGCCAGTGCGCAACGTTGCATACGCTGTCAAAGCGGTTGCAGAAAGCAAAGAAGACGGTGCTGCGTAAGCCCATCTTTACAACTCGTAGCCTAAGCTACGTTTAAAACACTATATTAAAAAAACACATTTGGAGGAAATCACAATGGCATTGAACATTGAAAACATTATTGCTGAAATTAAAGAAGCTTCAATCCTTGAATTGAACGACCTTGTAAAAGCTATCGAAGAAGAGTTTGGCGTAACTGCTGCTGCTCCTGTAGCTGCTGCTGCAGCTGGTGCTGCTGACGCTGGTGCTGCTAAAGATTCATTCGACGTTGAATTGACATCTGCAGGCGACAAAAAAGTTGGCGTTATCAAAGTTGTACGTGAAATCACAGGCGAAGGTCTTAAAGAAGCTAAAGCTATCGTTGACGGTGCACCATCAGTTATTAAAGAAGGTGTTGCTACAGCTGAAGCTGAAGAAATCAAAGCTAAACTTGAAGAAGCTGGAGCTTCAGTTACTCTTAAATAATAAGGTAACGACTCAAGTCGCTTAATAAAGAAAACCAGGGCATAAGCTCTGGTTTTTTATTACGATAAGCGATTATGAGAAACTGATAAATTGATTTGGTTTCCTGCCAAAAATCCTGCCAAAAATTCTTTGGCAGGATTTTTGTTTTAATAAACTTTCGGGGGTAGACACTAGATTGTCTACCCTTTTTTTTTGCGTTTCGGAGGTAATTATGCAAAAGGAAGAACAGTCATCACGTCAAATCGTGAAGAGTCATATCATGACCATCATGGGAGTTGATAATCTAAAAGCAACTCAACTGGTAAATGAAATGGAACAAACAGGTTTAATCTGATTTGATGAATTCGGGAATTTTGGAATTTTAGTCTTGGAGGGATAATCATGAAACGTATTACTGCTAATCAATTTCAGACATCAGAGCGTTATTATAAACTCCCAAAAGTCTTGTTTGAAGATTACGCTAAAAAATACGGTCACGAGAACTTTACCATGAGAAACTGGGCAGATTTTCAATACTATAAGGATAAGACGTTGGATTCGGTGATTGCGGTCACAACAGCGAAGTTTACCCTTTTTAATATCCAATCGGTGATTGATTTGACGCAAAAAGACTCTATGGACTTGACAACGTGGGGCACTCAGAAGACTATGGTCTATCTTGTTATTCCAGATAATGATACTACCTTTCGTTTTCTATCTGCTTTATTTTTCTCTATGTTTTTCTCCACTTTGACCAGATAGGCTGATGTGGACTTTAAAGGGCAACTGCCTATCCATGTTAGAAGCTATCTGGATGAGTTTGCTAATGTCGGAGAAATCCCAGACTTCGCCGAACAAACCTCAACAGTTAGCTCTTGGAATATGAGTCTAGTACCAATCTTGCAAAATATCGCCCAACTCTTTCTCATTTACTGGGAAGGAAATAGTGGTGATAAACTACTTGAACGTCAGACACGAGCCAGTGAGTGGTATTACCAAATTGAAGAAGGCTTTAGTCAACCCAACGGCGGGACAGCACAAAGTGATCTAAAAGCACTTGAAGCTGTACGAGGAGACCTTTTTGAAAACTCTATTCCAGGAGGTGGTGATGGTATGGGTTACGCTTACGGCCAATGTACTTGGGGAGTCGCAGCCCGTATTAACCAACTGGGTCTAAAACTCAAAGGAAAAAACGGTGAGAAGATTCCAATTATCAGTACCATAGGCAATGGCCAAGATTCGGTACGAACAGCCGCAAGTCTCGGTGGGGAGACAGGGACAAGTCCACAAGCAGGAGCTATTATTTCCTTTGCGGGAGGAGGACATGGCACACCAGCAGAATACGGACATGTGGCTTTCGTCGAAAAACTCTACCCAAATGGCTCATTCCTTATCTCCGAAACCAATTACAATGGCAATCCAAACTATACCTTCCGTAAATTATCTGGAGTGGATAGTAACTTGAGTTTTGCGTATACGACGAAATAAAAAAGGATATGCTAACAATGACTTGATTTGTTAGCATATTGTTTTGGAGGTGGTGATATGGATTTGTTAGAGAAACTCGTTTATAATTATATTAAAAATAATCATGGAGTAATAACTTTTCGTGATATGGAAGAGCTTAACTTTTCTTATCAACAACTGAATCAATTAGTCTCAAAAGGGAAAGTGGAATCAATTGAAAGAGGTATCTATCATCTGCCAGATACCTATATCGATGACTATTTTAGTTTACAGTACCGTTTTCCAAAAGGAATTTATTCCTTAGAAATAGCACTTTGGTTACATGGTCTGTCCCTTACCATTCCATTTGAGCCTGTGATGACTTTTCCTTTCGGGACAAATACGAGGCCAATGAAAGAAGCTGGTGTCAAGCCAATTGTCGCTAGAAAGTATCATGAAATCGGTATTATTAGACTGGAGCGACAGGCTGGACAGTTTATCTCAGTATATGATATGGAACGAACATTAGTGGAGTGTTTGAGAACAGCTTATCATGTCGATATTCAAGTTATTGCTCCAGCTTTTCAAGCTTACTTTAAAAAAGGAGCTGTTGATTATGCCAAGTTGTATCACTATGCACAACTATTTAAAGTAACCGAAAAACTACAATCATATGTGGAGGTCTTGTCGTGAAATTTTCAAATGCTAATAGTTTCAAAGCTAAAATCAAGAATATTGCAAAAGAAAAAGAGATCTCTTTCTCAAAAGATTAGTCAAATATTTGAAGAATACGGTGCGAATATGTTGGATGTATTCGGTTGTTATATGTATAAATTAAACAATTGTGTTACAATGAAACCATATAGAATTTTAAGTTTTCTCAAAAACTTTCTATAACTAAGAACACATAAGGAGGTAAAATGGTGAAGTATTCTAAAATAACAAAAGTTTTTCAGCTTTCACTCGTCATCATA
>OIFU01000166.1_pt1 | contig 58935 bp, 47 predicted proteins | sample 1582141 | NCBI WGS metagenome assembly OIFU01 (sample SAMN07501047, study PRJEB24779) | human gut metagenome | isolation source: stool | host: human infant | place: USA: Pittsburgh, PA
CAGAGCAGCTGACTTGTAATCAGCAGGTTATCGGTTCGAGTCCGATCGTCGGCTTCTTAAAAGCTATGTAGATAAAAAATATCTACATAGCTTTTTCTTATATAAAAATAAGTTATCTATCTTATCAGATATTTATAAAAAATAATTTATATTGTATAATAAACCTAACAAATATGAAAAAGTTAAGGAGATATAATGAAGAAAGCAAGGAAAGTTAAGTTAGCTTATAAAGTTATAGGGGCATATTTGTTGGGGCATTTTATTATTGCATTAAGTATTTTAGCTATTATAGGGGTAGGAATTAAAACTATACAAGAAAATTTTATACAGACATATACAACGAATGCGCTCCAACATATAGAGTATTTTGATGAGCAATTATTAGACTTGCAAGAGTTATTGATGTATACCATGCAAAGTAAAAGTATCTTAGTAATTACTAATCAATATGAACAGCTATCTGATTATAATAAGGTAAGTTGGAAGAAGCAAGCTAAAGATGACCTTCTAGCAATATACGGACAATATAAATGGATTGATGATATGGGGATCTATATATCTGAACAAGATCTATGGATTACTGCTTTAGACTGGTTTAGACCTGATGAAGCAATAGGAAAGCTAGATAAAAGGGAAGGGATATATTTTTTAGGGGATACTTTATATTTACTAGAGACATATGAAAATCAGCAAGAATACAGAAAAGGATATATAAAAATAAATCAGCAAGAGTTAGTAAACTTGATGGAAAAAATGAAATTTAATGAAGAAGCGTATATAGAGGTTTTTCTTAATGAAGAGCAATTAGAAATTTCACCTTTTAATAGACAAGAAGAAAATAAGTCATACAGGGAAATTATTGTAAAAAGTAAATTATACCCGCTAGAGTTTCGTATTTATGTAGCTAATCAATTAATTGATTTCGGAAACTATTTTTATGTATTGAGTATATTTTCTTTAATATTATTATGTTTTATTACAATCAAATTTGCTAAATATCTTAATGCAGCTATACATAGGCCACTTCAGCATGTACTTAATCATATTGAAAATATGAATACCAATAATTTTGAGGAAGAAATAAAGCACGAAGGAATAGATGAATTCGAATATGTAACAGAGAGTTTTAATAAAATAAAAAACCTATTAGAAAGTTATATTAAAAAAAATTATGAGCAGGAAATTAATATGAAACAAATGGAGCTTAGCCATTTGCAAGGACAGATTAAACCACATTTTCTATATAATTGTTTTTTTAATATAGCTAATATGTGCAAGACTTATGATGTAGATAAGATAGAACAGATGACATTAGGCCTAGCTAAATATTATCGCTATATAACAAGAACCGATCACAAGTTTGTTAAATTAGAGGAAGAATATGAGCATATGAAAAATTACGTGGCTGTTCAGCAAATTAGATTTGAAGGTCGAGTAGAAATAGATATAGATACATTACCAGAGGTGTTAAAATCTTTACATGTGCCAAGATTAATTTTGCAGCCTGTAGTAGAAAATGCGTATAAATATGTATTTGAAAAGATTGAATCAGAAGGTAAATTACATATTAGGGTAAAGGAACAGGGTAACTTTATGCTTATACAAATAGAAGATAATGGGCAATTTATTGGATTAGAGCAAATAGATTCTTTAAGAGAAAGAATACAAATGGGTAAAGAGCCTATAACAGGGCTTATGAATATTAAAAAGAGATTGAACTATATCAATGAAAAGAATGATATTATAGTAGATCAAGGAGAATTGGGGGGATTAGCGGTTATATTAAAAGTTTGGATAAAAGATTAAATACATATATAGGGGGAAGAAATATGTATAAAATTTTAGTAATAGATGATGAGAAAAGTATAGTAAAAGGTCTTGTAAAAGTTTTAGAGAGTAGAGAAGAATTAGAGCTTCAAGTCTATTATGCTTATACAGTAAGTGAAGGACTTAAGATTGCTAAAGAAGTCAAACTAGATATTTTATGTACAGATATCAATATGCCCATCATGGATGGCTTTGAATTTAGCCAAAGTGTTAGGGAATATTGGAAGGAGTGTAAAATAGTCTATCTGACAGGGTATGATACATTTGATTATATTTATAGAGCAGTTAATCAGTATGAAGGAAAATATGTACTTAAGAATGAAGAGGATGAGAAGTTTATACAAGTTATTAGACAATGTATTACAGAAATAGAACTTAGTAAGCAGATGAAATTAACAGAAGGTAAAATGCTGCAGATTACAGACCAAAATAAAGCTTACGAAAGGTGTCAGTTAATGACGGAATTTTTAGGATGTAAAAATGCTAGTGAAAGCCTAGAAATGTTAAAGAGTATATATGAAGAAGGGCCTATTCAAATAGAGCAAGACTTTTATATTGTCATAGGTAAAGTTTTGGGAGAATCCTATAAAAGAAAAAATAAAGAAGTCATTTATAGGCTTATAAGGCAAGTCAAAGAACAATATAGTTATTTTTATGAAGTAGATGAAATGAAATTATATCATAATACCTATTTAATTGTGGTTCAGCCTAAACAGGAATTTGTAGAAAAACAGATTCTAATTGGAAATATGTTGGAGGAAATGCAAACACAGCTATTAACTTCTTATGAAGAAAAGATTTCGTTTATTTACTCTAATCAGAGGATCACATGGCAGAAACTGAAAGACCAAGTTAAATTATATAATACCTTGTTGGACATTAATCTGTCTAAGCATATGCCTATTCTAATAGATATAGAGGCATTAATGGAGAAAAATAAATTGGAAGATACCAATCATGATCAATATGTCTTGCAGATTGATAAAATGATTATGGAAAAGAGATTTCTTGATTTAAAAGAAATTTTTGAAAGCCTTTATATTAGTATTAAGAATACTTACGAGCTAAGTTTGATTGATACACAAATGTATTATAAATGTTTAGAGAAGGTAGTATCCTATATAGAAAAAGAAATTAACTACTTAGAATTATCAGAGGAACTGCAAAGAGGCTACTACCATTTGCGCTATTTAACTGGAATAGATGAGATTCATCAATTTTTAGTATTGTTACTTAAATATTTGGGAGAAGATAAACAACTTACTACAGAGACAGAAGAAGATATGATTATTAAAAAGATAGAAGGATACATATTAAGTTCCATAACAGAAGAAATTAGTTTAACAACACTAGCTAAGTTAGTTTACTTTAATCCCTCTTACTTATCTAGATTTTATAAAAGTGTTACAGGTAGAAATCTATCACAGTTTATTAAAGAAGCTAAGTTAATAAAGGCAAAGGAACTATTAAGAACGAGTGATAAAAAAATAGGGGATATTTCTAAAATGTTAGGTTATGAATCAGTAGGTTATTTTACTGTATTTTTTAAGAAGTGTGTAGGGCTTACCCCAACAGAATATCGAAATCATCAATAAACAAAAAATAGAGTTAAAGAAAGTAAAAAATACTTTCTTTAACTCTATTTTTATATAAATGTAAATAAAAGAAAACAAGGTAAAGATAAAGCAATTGAACAAAATATACATAAAATATATAATTTTATATATAAAAGTAATGAAATTATACAAATTCGGAGGTGCTATATGGGAAGAAAAGTAGGGGCAATGATACTTGCTTTAACCATGTGTATGAGTGTACTAGGTGGATGTGCAGAAAAGGAAAAAGAAACAACAAGTACATCTACAGCGGTAGTAGGAGAAGTAGATCCATTTGGGAAATATGAAGAGCCTGTAGAGGTAACAGGAGTTCTTTCATTTTCAGCTGCATCATCAGAAGTGCCTGCAGGTACAACACCAGAGAATCAATCATTTGTTAAGCAAGCAAAAGAAAGATTTAATATTGACTTTAAATGGTTATGGACTGCACCAACTGATCAGTATGAGCAAAAATTAGGGGTAGCTATGGCATCAGGGGAATTACCAGATGTTATGGCTGTATCAGCAGTTGATTATCAAAATTTATTAGAGAATGAACAAATTATGCCATGGAATGATGCATTAGAGTGGGCAAGTGATACTTTAAAAGAATGGATTGGACGTGATCCAGCAGTTCTTGAAAGTGTGACAGATGAAAATGGTAATATTATGGCTATTCCACAATATTGGGATTCAAAACGTGACCTTAATATTATGATGATTCGTACAGACTGGTTAGAGCAAGTGAATATGGATATACCAAAAACTGTAGAAGAATTAGAAGCAGTAGCAACTGCATTTAAAGAACAATTAGGGGCAGAGATGGGAATTAGTCTTTCAAAAGATGTTTTAGCAGGTACATCCCCACTTGCAGCACTTATGAATATGTTTGGTTCTTACCCAACTGCTTGGCTAGAAGGGGAAGATGGTACATTAGTACCAGGAGAAATTCAACCTGAAACGAAAGAGGCGCTAGAAACACTCAATCGTTTCTATGAAAAGGGGTTAATACATAAAGAATTTGCTTTACATGATGCAACGAAACTTAGAGAGTTTATTGTGTCAGAAAAACTTGGCATCTTAATTGCACCATGGTGGGCATTCGACTCATTCATAGGTAAGGAAATTGCAAAAAATGGAGATAGCAAATGGGCAACTGCACCTATTCCAAAAGCAGAAGGAACAAATGGGGCATTACTTCAAACTATGATGATTGAAGACTATTACGTATTAAATGCAAATTGTAAAAATCCAGAAGCTGTTATAAAACTTTTCAATCTTTGGGCACAATTTGAGACTGAATATCCAGAGGAAGCTAGAGCTGAAAATGGACATGTATGGAACTGGGTACCAACAACTTATTTTGACCCATATGATATTCAAACTCTACACGACAACTTTAATAAACAAATTGAAACAGGTGATTTAAAGACTGTACCAGAAGGGATTAACGGAGGAGATATTCAACTTTGGGGGTATGCTGAAGATTACTTCAAATGGAAAGCTGGAGAAATACCTTATGATGAAACAAATAAATGGGGCAAATATTTAGCAAGAATTGATGACGATTTTGCTTGGGGAACAACAGAGCAAGTAGTAGAAAACAAAGAGTATGAATTAAATAAATTTTATGGCCTTGCTACAGATACAATGAAAGAAAGAAAAGCTACACTCAATAAGTTAACAGAGGAAACATATGTAAAAATGGTAATGGGAGAAACACCTATTAGTGAATTTGAAGCCTATGCAGACAACTGGTTAAAACTAGGAGGTAATGAAATTATCGAAGAAGTTAATGCGTGGTATCAAAATCAATAAAATAACTATAAAAGGGTAGTAGTCTTATTACCCTTTTACTTTTACAGAAAGAAGGATGGTAGATGGAAAATATTAAGGCATTTCTCAAAAAAGATACGACAGCATGGCATCTTATGTTAATACCTGGTGTTATTTTTACTGCTATATTTGCTTATTTACCGATGGCAGGTATTGTAATGGCCTTCCAGAAGTTTAATCCTGTGAAGGGTTTTATACGTTCTGAATTTGTAGGAATGAATAACTTTGAGTATGTATTTAACTTACCTGGTTTTTATGATGCGGTATGGAATACACTTTACATATCTGTACTTAAAATTATATTTGGATTAGTCGTACCTTTAGTACTGGCTTTACTTTTAAATGAAGTTGTACTTAGACGTTTTCAGAAATATGTTCAAACAGCTATTTTTGTACCTTATTTCCTATCTTGGGTTATATTAGGTGGAATTATAAAACAAATTTTTGCTTTAAATGGACCAATTAATCAAATGTTAGAGGGAGTAGGTGTAGAACCTATCATGTTTTTACTAGATAATGCCTGGTTCCCGATTGTTATCGTTATAACGCATGTATGGAAAGGCATGGGTTATAACATGATTGTTTTCCTTGCGTCTATTGTAGGGATTGATACAAGTCTCTATGAAGCAGCAGAGATGGACGGAGCTAATGCATGGCAACGTGTAAAATACATCACACTTCCTTGTATGATGCCTATCATTCTTCTTATTGGTATTTTAAGTCTTGGTAGCTTATTAAATGCTGGATTTGACCAAGTCCTTATGCTTTATAGCCCTGTTGTGTATGAAAGTGGTGATATTATCGATACTTTTGTATATCGTTTAGGTATCTTTGATAGGCAGTACTCACCAGCAGCAGCAGTAGGATTATTTAAATCTTTTATATCACTTATTCTGGTAGCCTTCTCTTATTGGACAGCTTATAAAGTAAGTGATTATCGAATCTTCTAGAGAAAAGGTCAAGAAAGGGTGTGAGTATATGGCAATAAAAGAGTCAAAGGGGCGTAAAGTATTTAACCTATTTAATATTATCTTTTTATCTATTATCACTTTAATCTGTATATTACCATTTATACATTTATTTGCAGTATCTATGAGTTCACAAGCTGCCACTACAGCAGGGGAAGTTGGGCTTTTACCTAAAGAGGTAAGTTTAGAGGCTTACAAATACTTACTTCAAAAAAGGGAATTCTTCCAATCAATGGGTGTAACAGTTGTAAGGGTATTGATTGGTACGGTTATCAGCATGGCCATTACTATTTTAACAGCTTATCCATTATCTAAGTCTGATTTACGCTTTAAAAAGCGTAGCATATATGTATGGTTCTTTGCATTTACCATGTTCTTTAGTGGGGGTATGATTCCAACTTATATGGTTATTAAAAGCTTAGGACTTATTGATACCATTTGGGCATTGGTACTTCCTACAGCTATGAATGTCTGGAATGTTATTTTACTTCTCAACTTCTTTAGACAGATTCCGAAAGATTTAGAGGAAGTAGCCCTTATTGATGGTGCAAGTCAGTTCTATATTTTATGCAAGATTTACTTACCAATTTCTTTACCATCATTAGCAACTATTTTACTTTTCACTATTGTTGGGCATTGGAATTCATGGTTTGATGGTATGTTATACCTTAATACAACAAGTAAATACCCATTACAAACGTACTTGTCAACAGTTGTACTTGATCAAAATATGACAGCAAATCAGATGATGTCACCAGAACAGCTCTTAGCACTTGAAAGTATTGGGGATCTAAACTTACAAGCTGCACAGATTTTCGTAGGGGCACTACCAATCCTACTTGTATATCCATTCCTACAACGTTTCTTTATTAAAGGTATTGTAGTAGGTAGTGTTAAAGGCTAAATCTATAAGAATAGGAGATTAACTTATGAGCATAAAAGAAATTAAAAATGAAGCCGTTATATTACGTTATAATGAAGAAACATTACAAATAGAAGTAGAAAACCATGGAAACCTTTGGAAGTGGGATGAAGTTTATAAGCCTTATTTTAAGATAGGTGAAGAAACAATTTATTTTCAAGATGCAGGAGCTATTGAACACTTTAGTTGGCATACAGGTGTAGGCGAAGGTTTTCGAACAAAGTTTTCTAGATTCGTTATTAATGGTAGTGAAAGTCCTTTAAGTTTTGAAACGCTTGTATGGGTAGAAGATGCTACTCAAAATGTATACTTTGAACTTATTCCAGTAGAGGAAGCCTATGAACTTATGGGTAACTTCTACTGGCCAGGTCAAATGGCATTTAAAGAAAACAGTAGTAAATGGTACACCGTTATTAATATGTTACAAGGTTTAATGATTCCTAATAACTGGCCACATCAAGTAGATCGCTTAGTATTTGATGGACAAATGTGCAGTTCAGCAGCCTATATGCCATGGTTTGGACAAGTAAGAGATGCAGATGGTTATATTGCTATTGTATGCACACCATGGGATGCAGGCTATCAAGTTAACCATCCAGCGGAATCTGACTTTTGTCATATTGCAGTAAGATGGCTACCAAGTATGGGTAAATTAACTTATAAACGTAGTATGAAAATGACTTTCTTAGAAAACTGTGATTATAATGACCTTTGTAAGGTGTATAGACAATATGCTAAAGAGCAAGGATTATTGATTACTTTAAAAGAAAAGGCAGCTAAAAATCCATTAGTAGATAAGTTTATTGGGTCTGCCATTGTACATACAGGTATTAAAACACATGTATCACCAGATTCAGCATACTATGATAAAGAGCATCCAGAAAAGAATGATGAGGTCATTGCATTTGCAACAAGACAGGCTCAAATGGAAAAGCTTAAAGAAGCAGGCCTTGAAAAAGTTTACCTTCATTTAGATGGATGGGGCAATCCAGGGTATGATAATAAGCATCCTGACTATTTACCAGCTTGCGTAGAAGCAGGTGGATGGACTGGGATGAAGGCACTTTCAGATAAAATGAAAGAATTAAATTACATGTTTGCTATTCATGATCAGTATAGAGATTACTACTTTGATGCAGAAACTTATGATAGAGATTTTGCTCTGCAAAATCCAGATGGCTCACATATTGAATTTTGCAGATGGGCAGGGGGATGGCAGACTTATATTTGTGCATCACAAGCGCCACTTTATTTAAGACGTAACTTTACAGAGCTCTTTAGACAAGGCATTCAGTTAGAGGGGACTTATTTAGATGTATTTACATGTAATGAGTTAGATGAATGTACACATCCATGGCACCGTATGACACGTAAAGAATGTATGGAATATAGAAAATCATGTTTTGACTACTTAGTCGCACATGATATTCTTCCAAGCTCTGAAGAAGTTATTGACTGGGCTGTACCGAGTGTTGTAACCGCACACTACGGACCATATGCCTTTATGCTATGGCCAAATGACGCACCTAAAGGCGTGCCAGTTCCACTCTTTAACTTGGTATACCATGACTGCGTTGTACTGCCATGGCTTATGAAAGAAGATGCTAGCCAAGGAGATTACATGTTATATGCTCTATTAAACGGGGGAGCAGCTTACTTAGATGCTGAGAAAGATGGAGAGGACCTTGAACATGACATTGAGCGTTACCGTCAAGTAGCAGCACTTCAAGAAAAAGTAGCAAAATGTGAAATGGTTAGACATGAATTTTTAAATGAAACATACACTGTGCAAAAGGCTGTGTATAGTGATGGAACAGAAGTGACTATTGATTTAGAAAAAGGGACTTATAGTATTCATTAAAAAAGAGAGGGGCTGCTGGTAAGGCAGTCCCTTTGTGCTAATAGAATATGAGAGATGAGCAGCTTCAATCCTGTTAGGTAAGAATGTGTAAGCCTACTTCTTATTTAGTTTCTTTGAAAGGTTCATCCTGGACATAGATACCGGATAGTTTTTGAATACCGCGTGGGATAGCATCTTTGGCATTTTTCCAAGGGGCAGCGCTATTGCGGTAGTCATATTTATCAATGAACCAAGAAAGATCTTCTTCAATACGTGCTAAGCTTTCTTGAAGCTTCTTCTGACTTTCTTCAAGGAAAAAGGTTTGGTCTTTTTCTTTTAGATGATAAGGGGCTTCTTCAAGAAGTTTGGTAAAGTGAGGTAGGCAGAAGCCCTTACTATTTATAAAGAGTGTTTTAAACTCCTCATTGGTTGTAAGAAGATAAAAGAAAGTTTTTATGTAGCGATCAAAGTTATAGTCAATGCGGCTGCATACATAGCAGGAAGAAAGGGTATCATGTAGTTTTTGAGTAGCAGGCGTATGAGTAGAAGCAGATTGCACTTTAGGTCCCTTTTTAAGCTTTTGAAGTAGGGAAAGATTTTGCGCACGTGTATGACTTAAAGTAGATTTTAAAGTCTTTTGAAGAGCTACGTAGTGTGTTTGTAGGATAAAGGCAAGGCCTAGACGGTTGCCATAGTCATAGAGTTTTTTATAATGTTCTTTGCAAAAGCCGAGAGCATCTGTTTTTTCACGAATATCATCTTCCATATAAGAAGCGCCTAAAGTAAAGGAGATGGCATCTTGTTCAAGGTTACGATAAATAAAGCAGAATGGGCATTCATCTTCAGCTTTAAAAGCATCTGTAAGTGGAATGGTGTAAAGAGTATCTTTCATAAACGACTCCAATCTTGTAAAAATTTTTAGTTTACTCTGTCTATTATAACATATTTAGTAGATAAATTCGGAAGATTAAAGTAAAATAAAAAGGAGGCAAAATTGGATAAAAAAACTTCTATTGGTAATAATATGTAAAGGACTTTTCTAAAGGATGTGAATCTATGAAAAACGTAGCCATAGTAGAGCAGTTAGAGTACTTTAATATTGGGCAGATACTGGAGAGCGGACAAGTTTTCCGATTTGAGAAGATTAATGATCATACTTATATCCTTATTGCAAAAGGTAAGTGTATTAAGATTACTCAATTGCCAGAAAGTACAACCTTAATGATTTACAATAGTACCTTAGGAGAGTTTGAGGAAATATGGAGGCCTTACTTTGATATTGATACAGATTATGGACATATTGCGCATACATTAGTGCAGAAAGATAGTCATATGGCTAATGCAGTAGCTTTTGGGAAAGGCATTAGGCTTTTAAAGCAGGACCCTTGGGAGATGCTGATTTCTTTTATTATTTCTCAGAATAAGGCTATTCCACATATTCAGCAGTGTATTGCTAATATTACTGAGCGTTATGGGCAGAAGATTGATTATGAGGAAGAGAACAAGAAGACTTACTATACCTTCCCTACACCTCAGGAATTAGCAGTAGCCACAGAAGAAGAGCTTAGAGCATGTAAAGTAGGCTTTAGAGCACCTTATATTATGGATGCATGTCAGAAAGTCGTAAGCGGTGAGATTGTACTTAATGATTTATTCAATATGTCTTCACAGGAAGCTAAAGAGGAACTTATGAAGATTAAGGGTGTAGGGCCTAAAGTATCAGATTGCATTTTACTGTTTGCTTATGGAAAGATGGATCTTTTTCCTACCGATGTATGGATTAAGCGTGTCATAGAAGGCATGTACTTTGAGGGAAAGGAAATCTCATTAAAGGCTATTCAAACATTTGCTAGGGAATATTTTGCTGATTTAGCTGGATATGCACAGCAGTATCTCTTCTATTATGGTAGAGAAAATAACTTGTATAAGTGAAAAATTCCTTAAAATTGAGAGATTAAGAGAAAAACACTGAAATAGAATTAAAATGCAAAAAAAACAATTAAAAATAATTAAATTTAGGCTTGCAATCTCTATAAGAATGGCATAATATTATTTATGTAATTAGCACTCACTTATAAAGAGTGCTAACACTTAAGAGATTACATACTTTATCTATAAAAGGAGGGTATTTTTATGAATTTAAGACCATTAAGCGACAGAGTCGTACTTAAACAATTAGAAGCCGAAGAAAAAACTCAATCAGGTATCATCTTAACAGGTGCTGCTAAAGAAAAACCACAAGAAGCTGAAGTTATTGCAGTTGGGCCAGGTGGTATTGTAGATGGTGAAAAAGTAGAAATGCAAGTTAAAATCGGTGATAAAGTAATTTATTCAAAATACGCTGGAACAGATGTGACATTAGATAAAGAAGAATATATTATCGTTAAACAAAGTGATATTTTAGCAATCGTTGAATAATGGGAGGTAAGGTACAATGGCAAAACAAATTCGTTTTGGAATGGAAGCAAGACAATCACTTCAATCAGGTGTAGATCAATTAGCAAATGCAGTTAAAGTAACACTCGGACCAAAAGGCCGTAACGTAGTACTTGATAAATCATATGGTACACCACTTATTACAAATGATGGTGTTTCAATTGCAAAAGAAATTGAACTTGAAGACCCATTTGAAAATATTGGTGCACAACTTGTAAAAGAAGTTGCAACAAAAACAAATGATGTTGCTGGTGATGGTACAACAACAGCTACAGTACTTGCTCAAGCAATGATTACTGAAGGGCTTAAAAACATTACAGCAGGTGCTAACCCAATCATTATCCGTCGTGGTATGCAAAAAGCTACTACTGAAGCTGTAGAAGCAATCAAAGGTATGAGCCAAACAGTTAATAGCAAAAACCACATTGCACGTGTTGCTGCTATTTCAGCTGGTGATGATGAAGTTGGTAACTTAATCGCTGATGCTATGGAAAAAGTATCAAATGATGGTGTTATCACGGTAGAAGAATCAAAATCTATGACAACAGAATTAGATGTTGTAGAAGGTATGCAATTTGACCGTGGATACTTATCTGCATACATGGTTACAGATACAGAAAAAATGGAAGCTGTTCTTGAAAATCCATACATCCTTATTACAGATAAGAAAATCACAAATATACAAGATATCTTACCTGTACTTGAACAAATCGTTCAATCAGGTTCTCGTCTTTTAATTATTGCTGAAGACGTAGAAGGCGAAGCTCTTGCTACACTTGTAGTAAACAAACTTCGTGGTACATTTAACTGTGTGGCTGTTAAAGCACCAGGTTTTGGTGACAGAAGAAAAGAAATGCTTCAAGATATTGCTACACTTACAGGTGGTACAGTAATTTCTGAAGAATTAGGTCTTGACCTTAAAGATGCTACAATGGCTCAATTAGGTCGTTGTGGAAGCATTAAAATTACAAAAGAAAATACAGTAATCGTTGATGGTGCTGGGGATAAAGAAGCTATCGCTCATAGAGTAGCAGTTATTCGTCGCCAAATCGATGAAACAACTTCTGATTTCGATAGAGAAAAACTTCAAGAACGTCTTGCTAAACTTGCAGGCGGTGTAGCAGTAATTAAAGTTGGTGCTGCAACAGAAACAGAAATGAAAGAAAGAAAACTTCGTATCGAAGATGCTCTTGCAGCTACACGCGCAGCTGTTGAAGAAGGTATCATCGCAGGTGGTGGTAGCACATATATCCATGTTATTAAAGCTGTTGAAAAACTTCTTGATGAAACAACAGGCGATGAAAAAACAGGTGTACGTATTATCTTAAAAGCTCTTGAATCACCACTTCGTCAAATCGTAGCAAATGCTGGTCTTGAAGCAGCTGTTATCATTGACAAAGTTAAAGCTTCAGAAGCAGGTGTTGGTTTCAATGCTCTTACAGAAGAGTATGTAAACATGATCGATGGTGGTATCATTGACCCAACTAAAGTAACAAGAAGCGCACTTCAAAATGCAACATCTGTAGCATCTACATTCCTTACAACAGAATGTATTGTAGCAGATATTAAAGATAAAGAAGCAGCTATGCCAGCAGGTGGCGGAATGCCAGGCATGGGTGGAATGGGAATGATGTAATCATTCTATAGAAAAGGAACTGGAGACGGTTCCTTTTTTTAGTGCTCAGAAAAGGCTGGGTAGGGGTACTCTTCCAGCTTTTGTTTATGTAATGGTGAGAAAATAAATAACCTTTTTAGAGTATAAAAATAGCCTCTTGCTAGAAAGCAAGGGGCTATTGTAATTTTTAGAAGCTTACTTGGCTAAGGAGACCAAAGAAGCCAGCTATCAGGACGATAAAGGCAAAGACAATGCGATAAACTGCGAAGTAACGCATTGGTTTTTTCTTAAGGAAGGCAAGAAAGGAGCCGATGACAAGGAGTGCTACGATGAAGGATACCCCAAAGCCTACACCTAAAGAGGTCCATTCAAGACTTGTAAGTGGTGTGGGCATTTTGAGCATTTTAAGGATATGTATAAGTGCTTGCCCCATCATAACGGGGATAGCAAGGAAAAAAGAGTACTCTGCAGCAGCTACAGTTGAAAGGCCACATGCCCAGCCACCAATAATAGTAGAAGCGGAACGGGACATACCAGGAACCATGGAAAGGACTTGGAAAAGGCCAACAGTGAGTGCTTGTTTGGGACTTATTGTAATGTCTTCTAAGGAAGTCATTTTGCCTTTTCTAAGTTTATTTTCTGCATAGATCATCCAAAGTGCACCAAAGAAGAGGGTACAAGCTACGACTATAGGATTAAATAGGTGTTCTTGTATCAAGTCATCAAAGGGGAGTCCTATAGCAGCTGCTGGAATACAGGAAATTAAAATCATACCCCAGAAGTACAGGCCGCATTTGTTGACAGGGGTACTTTTACTAGGAAAGAGATGAACGATAGTAGACCAGATTTTCTTCCAGTAGAAAACGACAACAGCTAGTATGGCGCCTAGTTGAATAACCATATTGAACATGTCCACAAATTCTTTGCTAGAGTGTTTATAGAAGTCGATAAGGTTAGAAAAGATAATAAGGTGCCCTGTGGAGGACACCGGTAAGAATTCTGTTAGCCCTTCTATGATGCCCAGTAGCCCAGCTTTAAGCATAACAACAAGATCCAAGATATAACCTCCTAAAAGTCACATAGTATTAGATATCACAGAATTCAATCTTAATATTATGTGAAGTATAAGTTGATTGGTAAGGTTGATCTATAATAACATCTTCAATCGGAGGTGTAGGTAGGACGATACTAAAGCAACTCCCTTCATTTAACTTACTATAGCAAGTAATAGTACCCCCCATAATGTGTACAAGATCCCTTACTATAGATAAGCCTATGCCACAGCTATGTTCTTTAGAACTAGTCCCTTGATAAGACGTAATAAAGCGATCAAAGATATGGTCTAGCTTATCAGCAGGAATACCAATACCTGTATCGAGAATGTCAATTTGTATACTTTCACCTAGATCAGAGACAGTGATATAGAGCTGGCCACCAGGAGCTGTATACTTAATGGCATTGGAAAGTAAATTGAATATAATACGTTCGAATGCTGCTGGGTCTGTATGGATTAAGCGTTCATCTAAATCTGTATCAAAGGTGTAAGAGATGTTTTTCTCTTTCATATAGTAGTAGGATGCTTCACAGAGCGTTTCAACAGCATCTACAACATTAAAAATCTGGGAAGAGAACTGAAGCATATTATTATCGAGTTTAGTTAGGTCTAAAATGTTGTTAATCAATTTTAAGAGCTTGAGAGAATTAGATTGCATCATACCTGTATAGTGTAGACATTCAGGAAGTGTAGTAGCATGTTCCTGCATTTGTAAGGCACTGTAAATAATATTAATAGGCATTTTAATATCATGAGAAAGGTTAGAGAAATAATTCATCTTCAAGTTTTGCTCTTCTAAAGCTTTTTCCGCCGCTAACTTCTGTTTTTTCTCAGTAATATTACGTAAAATACATACAATATTTATAGACTCATGTAAATATGTAGTAGTAAAAAGGTATTCTACATCATAAACTTCGTGATCTAAAGCGGTGAGCTTAGCTTCACCTTTTAAAAGCTCATTAGGATGTTCAAGCAATCCATTATAGGCAGATAGAGTTTGAGCATCTAGTTTTAAGTAATCAAAGAGTATGCAACCACACAGGCTATGCTTAGTGGAAGAATGGAATAAATCGAGTGCTGCCTGATTGGTATCTAGAATTTTATTATCTACGCAAAGTAGAAATGGTTCAGGAAAAATACTTAGAATACGCTCATATTGATTGGTTTTTGCTTTAAGATTACTTTCTAATCGTGCAGCATATGTACTATAGTGATAGAGTTCCTTATAAGTATCTTCAATCATTTTTTCAGAAGCTTCATTCTTTAAATACAGTTCCCCAAAAGGTCTTAAGATGCAGCAATCAATTTGACCTATCATCAATAGGTACAATGATGAAAACCTGAAAAAATAAGAAATAATACTAGGTACTGTTAACGGACTGAAGTAAATTAAATGGATTGCTTCATAAGTCATACAGCAAACAGCAAACAGAGTCATGATGATTTTATGCGTATCAGGAATCTTATAACGTATGGAGTATAGCTTATAGAAAGTAAAAAGCATTGCAATAGGAAAGAAGAGATTAGAAAATAAGTTAAATAAAAGTGCATGAAGTGTATGACCTGTAACAAAGTCTGCAAAGGTCTTGGTTGAAATAACTGGGAATAGGAAGATTACAATTAAGGCAAAACATCCCATAAGTATACAACTTATAAATTCTAATCGCTCAGGCTTTTTTATATAAGTAGCGGTTAAAATTATGAGAAATACTCCAAAGCTTATATGAACGATATAGTCAGTACTCATAGATACATCATAACGATTAATAGTTATACCAAAAAGTTCAAGGATGACAAATCTAAGAGAAAGTAAGAGATTAACAGCACCATAAAAGATAGAGATAAAAGATAAGAATGCATTTTGCGTAATGTACCTGGTATAGAAAGCGTTAATCATAAGATAAAGTGATAAGCTAAAGAGAACGACTTTGAAAACAGAGAAAAAAGTGTCTTTATCAATTAAATAAAGTCCTATAAAAAAACAATTGAAAATAACAAGAAATACCAAATGTTTATATAAATGACGATGAAGGAACTCGCTTTTGGCATGGATGAGATTGTTCATTATAATACCCCTTACTAAAAAATCATTTCTTTTCTATTATAATACAAAAATTGCTAAAGTGCGACAATTATTTGAAATACTTAACACTTTTCTGATTTGTGGCATTCATTGAAAAGAAGGTAAAAATAGGGTATAATGAAATATATAAAATCAGTATAATAAAAGGAGAAGGAAAACATGGGTGATAGCTTTAAAGAGCAGTTAGTACCAATGACAATGAGTCAAAAAGACAAACTACAACGCACAATTATATGGACTGTAGCAATTTTAGTATCTGTTATTTTATTCTTTGTATTACCAATCTTTGCAGCGCCTATTTTAGTGCTTGCAGTCATGTGGGGGGCAATGTTCTTTGCAAGTAAACTAAAAAAAGAACATGAGTATGCTTTAACCAATAATATTATGGATATTGATGTCATCTACAATAAAGAAAAAAGAAAACGTATTATGGAAATTGACATTAAAGAGGCTAACGTCATTGCAAGTATTAAAGATGAGAGACGTCAAGATGAAATCAGTCGTGGGCAAAAGGTTATCGATGCAAGTGATGGTAATCATACTAAAGCAACATATGCTATTATGTATCCTCATGAGGGACAATTACTTAAAATCCTCATTACACCAAATGAAGAAATGCTTCAACTAATGTATAAGCAAGCACCAAATAAAGTTTTTAAATATAGAGGGTAGTTTATAAAATTTGAAAAAAGTGGCGAAAAATGTGGACTAGTTGTATATAGTCCATATTTTTATTGTGTAAACCTCTTATTATTATATTAAAAAACACTACTAACAATTTAAGAAAGGATATGCTATAATAAGCGATAACAAAAAGCAAATCTGATTTTTCGTATATACTTGGCGATTGGGCCGAGAGTATCTACCCGCTTACCGTAAATAAGCGGACTACGAGGAAACTTAAATTAGTAGTACACAGTTTATCACTGTATTGCTCTTTAATTCCTCAATACCTATTCTATTGAGGAATTTTTTTATATAATCCATTACAAAACATACTAGGAGGAACTTCACATGTCAAAAATTATTAAAGACGGCATTACATTTGACGATATTTTACTCGTACCTAATTACTCAAATGTATTACCACATCAAGTATCACTTCAAACACAACTTACTAAAACAATTACACTTAACATTCCAATGATGAGTGCTGGGATGGATACTGTAACAGAGGCACGTATGGCTGTTGCAATTGCAAGACAAGGTGGTATTGGTATTATCCACAAAAATATGTCTATTAGTGAGCAAGCAGAAGAAGTTGACAAAGTAAAACGTTCTGAAAATGGTGTTATTACAGACCCATTCTTCTTATCACCAGAACACTATGTATATGATGCAAATGAGTTAATGGCAAAATACAGAATATCTGGAGTTCCTATTACAGAAGGTACAAAATTAGTAGGGATTATTACAAACCGTGATTTACGTTTTGAAACAAATCATAATCGTAAAATTAAAGAAGTTATGACAAGTGAAAATCTTATTACAGCTGAAGAAGGTACAGACCTTGCAAAAGCTAAAGAAATTCTTTCTAAACACCGCATTGAAAAATTACCAATCGTAGATAAAGAAGGTAACTTAAAAGGACTTATTACAATCAAAGATATTGAAAAAGCTATCCTTTACCCACAAGCAGCAAAAGATGCTCAAGGTAGACTTTTAGTAGGGGCAGCTGTAGGTGTAACAGGAGATGTACTTGAACGTGTAGATGCACTTGTAAAATCTAAAGTAGACGTAATCACAGTTGATACAGCTCATGGTCATTCACAAGGTGTTATTAATACAGTTAAATTAATTAAATCAAAATACCCAGAACTTCAAATCATTGCTGGTAACGTAGCAACAGCAGAAGCTACAGTAGCACTTATCGAAGCTGGTGCAGATGCAGTTAAAGTAGGTATCGGGCCTGGTTCAATCTGTACAACACGCGTTGTTGCAGGTGTAGGTGTACCACAAATCACAGCGGTAGAAGATTGTGCTAAAGCAGCAGCTCCATACGGCGTGCCTGTAATCGCTGATGGTGGTATTAAATACTCAGGAGACATTGTAAAAGCAATCGGTATGGGTGCTAATGTATGTATGATGGGATCAATGCTTGCTGGTTGTGAAGAAAGTCCAGGAGCTACAGAACTTTACCAAGGAAGAAAATATAAAGTATACCGTGGTATGGGATCAATCGCAGCTATGGAAAATGGAAGCAAAGACCGTTACTTCCAAAATGATGCTAAAAAACTTGTTCCAGAAGGTGTTGAAGGTCGTGTAGCTTACAAAGGTTACTTAGCAGATACTGTATTCCAAATGATTGGTGGTCTTCGTGCTGGTATGGGTTATGCAGGCGCATCAACAATCGAAGAACTTAAAGAAAAAGCAACATTCGTACGTATCACAAGTGCTGGTCTTAAAGAAAGCCACCCACATGACATTCAAATTACAAAAGAAGCACCAAACTATAGCGTAGAATACTAATTAATAGTATATTATTATAGTAAAGTATAAGACGGCTTTTAGTTGAGACACATATTAGAGGAGGAAATACGGATGAAACATGACTTAATTATCGTACTAGATTTCGGTGGACAGTATAATCAGCTTATTGCAAGACGTGTTCGTGAAAATAACGTTTACTGTGAGGTACATCCTTATAACTTAAGCATCGAAAAAATTAAAGAAATGAATCCAAAAGGAATCATTTTCACAGGTGGACCAAACAGTGTATATGCTGATGAATCACCAATCTGTGATAAAGAAATCTTTGAACTTGGTATCCCAGTACTTGGTATCTGCTATGGTTCACAACTTATGGCTCACCTTTTAGGTGGAAGCGTAGCAACAGCTCCAGTAAGTGAATACGGTAAAACAGAAGTAGCAGTAGAAACAGCTTCAAAATTATTTGATGGGGTATCACCATCTACAATTTGTTGGATGAGCCACACGGACTACATTGAAAAGGCACCAGCAGACTTTAGCATTACAGCTCATACACCAGTATGCCCAGTAGCAGCTATGGAAAATGCAGCTAAAGGACTTTACGCAGTACAATTCCATCCAGAAGTTATGCATACACAAGAAGGTCAAACAATGCTTTCAAACTTCGTTCACAAAATCTGTGAATGCGAAGGCGACTGGAAAATGGATTCTTTCGTAGAAACAACGATTAAAGAAATCCGCGAAAAAGTAGGCGACGGAAAAGTATTATGTGCTTTATCAGGTGGTGTAGACTCATCTGTAGCAGCAGTACTTCTTTCTAAAGCAATCGGAAAACAACTTACATGTGTATTCGTAGACCACGGTTTACTTAGAAAAAATGAAGGGGACGAAGTAGAAGCAGTATTCGGTCCAGAAGGCCACTATGACCTTAACTTCATCCGTGTAAATGCACAAGAAAGATTCTACGCAAAATTAAAAGGCGTAGAAGATCCAGAAACTAAGAGAAAAATCATCGGTGAAGAATTCATTCGTGTATTCGAAGAAGAAGCTAAAAAAATCGGTGCTGTAGACTTCTTAGTACAAGGAACAATTTACCCAGACGTAATCGAAAGCGGACACGGTAAATCAGCAGTTATCAAATCACACCATAACGTAGGTGGATTACCAGATTGTGTAGATTTCAAAGAAATCATCGAACCACTTCGTCTTCTCTTCAAAGATGAAGTACGTAAAGCAGGTTTAGAATTAGGTATTCCAGAATACCTTGTATTCAGACAACCATTCCCAGGTCCAGGACTTGGTATCCGTATCATCGGTGAAGTAACAGCAGAAAAAGTACGCATCGTACAAGATGCAGACTGGATCTACCGCGAAGAAATCGCAAAAGCAGGTATCGATAAAGAAATCGGTCAATACTTCGCAGCTCTTACAAACATGCGCTCAGTAGGCGTAATGGGCGACGAAAGAACATATGACTATGCAATCGCCTTAAGAGCCGTAACAACAAGCGACTTCATGACAGCAGAATCAGCTGACCTTCCATGGGAAGTACTTGGAAAAGTAACAACAAGAATTGTAAACGAAGTTAAAGGTGTAAACAGAGTAATGTACGACTGTACAGGAAAACCACCTGCAACGATTGAGTTTGAATAGGATATAAGTAATGCAAAAAATGAGGCAGTATATACCGTTGAGAGTTCACTCTCATAAAGTATATACTGCCTCATTTTTTATATGGCGTTAGCCATCATGAGCGTAACAAAGTGGAGCGAATGGCATTGAGATAGAAGACTAAGTTTTTTCACTAAATAAAACTACCGAAAGGTGGCTACGAGATTAGAGTATAATTATTGGTTTCAATTTGTTCAAGTGGGACTTATGTATTCAGAGATTGACCAGAAACTCATAGATGGGTACAGATTATATCTATTGGAGAAAGGTTTAAACGCAGTAATTGTAAACTGTTATATGAGTAATATTAGTTTTAAAACATGAAAGAAAATATTTGACAATTATCTACAAAAAAGTATATGATTAATATAAGTTTGTATAAAAATGAATTAATGTTCAAAATTTAAGGTGCCACAACATAAGTTAGTATCTACAAGTAGTAGTACCTACTATAAACCAATCATAGCCAATCGCAGTTACATTGATATTAGAAGTATAGCGAAGAATGTGACAAGGTTTAAGATTAAAATTAGAAGTTGTACTATAAAAAACATATATGAGCCTACCGGTATGGTTGATACTGATAGGTCTTTTTGATGTTCAAAATACATGAAAAAAATTGAATATGGAATGGAAGTGCAGTAAACCAAACAGAAAACACAATGGACTCATTACTTATCTCTTTTGTTAGGTAGGTGTACGTCAAGAAGTTGACATACAGCTTCTATAAAAATATGGGTAGACATTAGAGCGCAAGCTGACAACTTACTAATCAATCATTTAATACAGATAGAGTTGCTACAGGGTAATATGTAGCAATTAAAGATATTTAAGACTAAGAGGGAATACAGAAAATTCATGATAACTTATACGGGTTAATAGGTAGAAAAGTATAGTTCAAGTAAGAATGTAGAGTCAGATATATATTCATGGGAGGCATATATACTGTATTTTGTTTTAGGTACAAGATATAGTATAAATTAAGATACATAAAGCATTTATTTCCAATAGAAAGGAGGTAAATGTGTAGTGTAAGAATTTATTACAAAATATATAGTAAACTTAAAGGGAGAATAGAAAATGAAGAAATTATTAGTATTGACAATGTTATTATTACCTATTGTACTTACAGGGTGTGGAGGAAATAAATTTAATGTTACTCCAGTTCAAGAGGTAGTAACTAAAATAGAAGGCGAATTACATGATGATATGATTAATGCTATGTATGAATTTGAGTCAATGGGTTTTGGGGTGAAAGATGAGAGTTTCGTTTATCCAGGGGTAGAACGAAATAGAGTCGTTATGTATGATACTACACTTGATAACCCAGAGAAAGATAGTCAGTTACTGCTTAATTATCTAGACGAAGGAAGAGGTATGGAATTAGCAGCTTTATCTTTATTCTTTGCAGTAGATGGAGATGAAGATTTAGAACAACAGGTAAACACAATTACAGACAAAATGAATGATGTAATATCTGTTATAAGCGATACAGGAGTTAAAGTAAATAAAGAAAAAATACTAAATATGATAGAACATACTGTATCGACAGGTGAAGATTTGGAGGAAAAAGATAGTGCATTTTTTACAATAGCAGATACAAAATATATTTCACAATTTCGCGGTATTGACGAGAATAAACACAAAAGGTGTAGTATATCCCTTTCATTTGAACCTGACTATTTTGTAGATATACTTGAAGATTTGTCAGAGAAACTTAACAATCAATAGAAGTGCTATATTGAAATAAAAAGTATCTACATTGAGTAATGCAATGATAATTTGGTAATGATATATGTAAAGGTTCATAAGATGTTTGCAACATAGCAAGAGCTTATGTTATAGTACGTGTTGGTATAAATAAAGTAATTACTTAACATTAAATGGCTAATAGATGTTATCCACTTGCATATAGGGGTGTACAGATAAATATACATTTAGGGCAGTAGCTCAGAAATGACGTATTGCATTTACACAGAACATTGCGAAGTGACGAAGTGATAACAATGTAGAAAGAAACAAAAGAACGTATACAGGCGAAAATACAAGCTAGAGGTCTATTATCTAGTAGAGAGTGGATTTGACAGATGAAATAATTTAACAAACGCAATTTTTCATTGGCATATGAGGCTTAATGTATCAAAATATGAAGCATAAAATAAGTTTAGAACAATAAAAAGTTATTAAATTAAAATAAGTAGGTACTATATAGTATCAAATAAAAGAAAGGTGATTACGAGATTAGAGTAAAGACAAGCTCTCTCGTAACCACCTTTTTTATTGTTGTATGTATAAAACAAGTATATACGAACAAATTCATTGATACAAAAGTTCATATCATTATCTTTATAAGAATTAAGTCAATATAATTGAATAAGATTAAGTATAAGTATTATATATTGAAAATCTAGAGTTATCTAAAATAACTAGGATAGAAATTTTTCCAGGGGATTTTAAGTTTAGCATTGATTGTACGCGGTGTGCCAGAAGAAAAAGTACCATTAGCTATTAAAAGTTTTCAGCTTTACAATAACACAGTAGCTGAGATTAAGAGGGAGGTAGGGCAAGATATGCAAGAAATTTATAAGCAGATATAAGCATAGACGTAGAGTAAGAGAATAACTTATTGAATAAGAATAGTTGAATCGGTATATCTTTTCTAGAAATAAACTTCCTAAATGTGGAAGAGCATCTTTTTAAAATACAATAGGCTTTTTTCACTTGATTTAAGGGCGGATTTTAGGGAGTATGCCGAAAATGGATTTTTTAGAATATTTTACTGGATTTAGGTATTGGAAAGGTGTATAAATAGAGTATAAGTTTCAAGTGCAAGAACTTCTCACATTCTAGATAATGAGAAAGTCTTGTAGAGCTAAGAGGAAGATTGAATCGTTTAGTTCCCCCTTCTGAAAGAGACAACTTCTTCTTAGGAACCAAGCTATTTGATGGTGGCAGTTGAGTAGTACTTGGGTAATATCTGTTTCAGAGCATCTTTTTTGTAAGCCACGTTCAATGGCATAGTCAAGTGAGCCTAATGGTATGCTGAAGGTCATCCTAAGCTACGGTAAGCTGACGCAGTAACTTGCAGTGATACATGCAGTGGCATCCCTTTCACCTATAGGCACTGAAGATGCGATCTAAAGCCAAAGAAAACCTAATGCCTTCCAGAAGTCAATCTAAACGGAGCTAATGAACAAATGCTTATGCCTAGATGCCGAGAAATGTGCCACAAAATAAAAACCAACCTAAGTCATGCCTATGTTTTTAAGGGGGAGGCATACTTGGGTTGGTTTTTATTGTTTTTAGACAACTGGTAGTAGGATAGAAAGAGGCTAAGTCTTTTATAGAAATAATATAATTAGAAAAAATGAGAAAATATAACTTAATATTATAGAATTTAGTGAAAAAATAAATTATAATATGCTGTATCAAATAACTAAGCATGAATCCAAATAAGGGGGATAAAATGAACTATATTTTATGGTATACAAAGCCTGCGCAATCTTGGTTAGAAGGTTTACCTATCGGTAATGGACGTTTAGCTGCAATGGTACATGGAGGAGAGAGCTATGACCAATTAAGTCTGAATCATGAATGGTTATGGAGAGGTGTGAATAAGGAAAGGGAAAATACACAAGTTGCAGAGCATTTGCATGAGATAAGAGCCTTACTTCAACAAGACAAATTTTATGAGGGAACTCAACTTGCTAACCATTATTTAGCTGGAGCTGGTGGTATAAGTGGAAAGAAAAATAGGGTAGATTCCTATCAACCTGCAGGAGACTTATATTTTGAGATTAAGCAATTTAAAAGTTATATTAGACGCCAGTTAGATATTAAAGGAGGCGTTGTTGAAGGGGAACGAGAATTAGAAACGGGAAAAGTAACGTCTACTTTTATAGCTGATCCACAATCAAGTTTGATTTTTGGAAGATGGCATGCCGTAGAGGGAAGCTTTTCAGGGGTACTATCCTTTTCAAGAGTAGCAGATGAGGAAGCCATGGCGCAGTGTGATGTAACTGAAAACGGTATTACTTTTAAATGCAGTTTTAACTCAGGTATTGATTATCAAGTTGAAGTATCGATACAGACAGATGGAAAAGTAGAAGTTTTAAAGGACTTGTCAATTATTGAAGCAACAGAATTAATTGTATCTGTAAATATAGCAACAAGTGTAAAAGGCATAGAAAAAGAGTTAAAGCAATATCCTAAACCCAATACATCATGGAATGAACTCGTCAATAGTACACGTCAATCATTTGAAAAGGTGTTTGAGTGTTTGACATTAGAAGTTGAAACAGAAGCGAGAAATTTACCAACAGATGAGCGAATTAGACGTGTTAAAGAGGGAGAGGAAGATCCAGACCTTATTGCACTCTATTTCAATTATGGGAGGTATTTATTAATTGCTTCATCTATAAAAGGAGAATTACCTGCTAATTTACAAGGTAAATGGAATGATCAGATTAATCCACCTTGGGATAGTGATTATCATTTTGATATTAATCTCCAGATGAATTATTGGATGGTAGAAAAGGGAAATATGAGTGAGTGCGCAGAAGCACTTTTGAAATATGTAGAGCGATTTATTCCTCATGCTAAAAAGGCAGCTAGGCAGCTCTATGGATGTAGAGGCATTTATTTACCTCTCCAAACAGATGCTTGGGGAAGGGCAACACCAGAAGCTTATGGATGGGCAGTATGGATTGGTGCAGCACCTTGGATTGCCCAACATTTTTGGTGGCATTATCTTTACACAGGTGACCAAACTTTTTTAAAGACAAGAGCTTACCCAATATTTAAGGAAATTGCATCTTTCTATGAAGATTATTTAGTCGAAGATGAAAAGGGTATTTATCAGATTATGCCTAGCCAGTCTCCGGAGAATAGATTTGAGGGAACTAAAGAATGGCCAGTTAGCATAGGTATTTCTTCGGCTATGGACGTTCAACTTGCATATGATGCCTTGAGGTATGCCATTGAAAGTGCCGAGGTATTAGAAGTAGATGAAGTACTGGTGAAAAAATGGAAGTCTATACAACAACACTTACCTCCTTTTGCCTTAGGAGAGGATGGACGTTTATTAGAATGGGAAAAAGAAAGAAGAGAAGTTGAACCAGGACATAGGCATCTTTCTCATCTCTATGGCGTATTTCCATCAGATTTGTTTAATCCAATTGACCGCCCCGAGCAGTTTGAAGCAGCTAAGAAGTCTTTAGGGTATCGACTTGAACAAGGTGGGGGGCATACCGGATGGAGTCGTGCATGGGTAGCTTGTTTGGCTGCACGTATGGGAGAAGCGGATCAGCTATGGGATCATATGAATGGACTCATTAGAGATTTTGCTACATCTACATTATTAGATTTACATCCTCCTAAGATTTTTCAAATTGATGGAAATCTAGGAGCAGTAGCCGCCATCTTAGAAGGAATGGTACAAACATGGGGAGGTAAAACCCATCTTTTAAGAGCATTGCCTAAAGCTTGGTCAAAAGGAAAACTATTAGGGGTAAAAGTGCCGGGTGGACATGTCTTAAATTTAGAATGGGATGGGAAGCAGTTAGTAAATCTACAAGTAACCATAGGGTATAGTGGACAAATTATTCTAGCAGACTTAGCAGACTTTTTTGAAGAACAGGAAGGTGTTAGGGTGCAGGGGAAAGATATTCTATTAAAAGGAGAAAAAGGAACTACCTTCAAAATGGTTAAGGTATTCTAGAAATTTAAATTAAATAGAGATAAAAAATGCATCTCACTTGGAGAAGGCCTATAAGTGTCTGATTCAATAGAGGTGCATTTTTACATCTATAGGAGTACCTCTTATCATCTATATTGCTTCAGACTTCATGCAGCTTTATATTTATAGGCAGCCTACTAGATGGATGCTCTTACTTTGGCTTGTTTATATATTTTAGCAGGAGTAGCAGCCGGTGCTGTAAAAGAATAAAGGTTTATTGTAATAAAAAGGTGTCCTATACCAGTGAGCCTTTACGCTCATAAGTTATAGGGCACCTTCGTTTTTATAGAGCACAGCTAAGTTTTAGGGTTAATTAATCACAATAGCACTAGCATCTAATACGTTATCGTAAATCCATTGGGCATTTTCTACAGCTAACCTAATACATCCATGGCTTAAAGCCATACCTAGTCTAGCATCTATGATTTCAGTTCCGGCAGCATTAAAGAGAATGGAGTGATAATAATAAGCTCCTCTGATTCTGGTTGCATATTTAACTCTATAATTATCAGTACCAAAGTAAGGTTTTCTACCACTTACATAAAAAGTGCCCTTTATAGTGGGTGTACTAGGCTTTCCAACAGTACAGTCCCATTTATAGAGTAAAATCCATAGACCATTAGCCCCTTTTTCAAAGACATAAGTGAGTTTATTTTCTAAGTCCGTTGTAATTAAGTTTACAGTAGGGCTTGGGATTTGATTATCATTCACGAACCTCGTCATATCAGTATAAAAATATGTGAAATCGTAGTGAGCTGGGGAATTCCCATCATCCGTTAAGAAATAGCTAAAGATGTAGCCTTGTTGATCATTATAAACAACATGACTCCATTCACCCGTTACGGATAAAACTTGTACTTCAGATTTTTCAGGAATCATGGCAACTGGATTGGATTCAGCGGAAGGATAAGACCTTAAGAGTAAATCTAGCCAAGTATATTTGGTTGTTGATAAGGAAGAGGCAGGGACATAGCCTGTTAGATTGTTATACATAACGGTATACCAATCTTCTTCGCCATCAATAATCTGGACTTTTGCACCTGAAGGAATTGCGGTAAGTATTGTAGATGAAGTGGATTTTGTTTCATAGAGATTGGTATTGGCCAGGGTATATTTATAAGACTCTGATGTTTGTCTATTATTTCTTCTTAAATTTCTTCTCATATTTCACCTCAAATTTAGTCTTATAATACACTATGATAAACCTACAGGATAAGTGAAAAATGGTAATTAATTTTCTGAAAAACATGTTGACAAATTTATAACGCATAAGTATTATTGTATTAAGTGATTAATACAATAAAGAGGTGATACAATGTCATGGGAATTTGATACAACAAGGCCAATTTATATGCAGCTCGTAGAACGTATCAAACTAATGATTGTAACAGGTGAGTTAGCAAGTGGAAGTAAGTTAAAATCTGTAAGAGATATGGCAGAAGAAGCGGGTGTGAATCCTAATACAATGCAAAGAGCATTAGCAGAGCTAGAACGTGAAGCCTTAGTATATAGTCAAAGAACAAGTGGAAGATTTGTAACAGAGGATAAGGAGTTATTAACCAAAATGAGAGATGAATTTGCAGAGGAAAAGGTAAAGACATTTATAGAATCATTAATGCAGCTAGGTTATGCGCAAGATGAAGTCATAACACTGATACAACATTATTTAGGGGGAATAAAATAATGGAACCTATATTAGAAATTACTCATGTAAGCAAAACATATGGTAAGAAAGAAGCACTTAAAAGTGTAAGCTTAAAGATAGAACCAGGCAAAGTAGTTGGCTTATTAGGGCCTAATGGAAGCGGAAAAAGTACACTGATTAAACTCATTAATGGACTACTTCAGCCAACAGATGGACAGATATTAGTAGCTGGTCAAGCATTAGGCATAGAAACTAAAAAGATGATTTCCTACTTACCAGAAAGAACTTATCTCAATGAGTGGATGAAGGTAAAAGACTTACTAGGATTTTTTAGTGACTTTTATGAAGACTTTGATAGAGAGAAAGCACGACAGATGCTTGCTACACTTAAAATAGATGAAGACAGCAAACTTAAAACTCTCTCTAAAGGAACAAAAGAGAAGGTTCAGCTCATCTTAGTTATGTCTAGAAAAGCCAAGCTCTATATTCTAGATGAGCCAATAGGAGGGGTAGACCCAGCAGCTAGGGATTATATTTTAAATACGATTATTAAAAATTATTCTGAAGAGAGCTCAGTCATTATAGCAACCCATCTCATTCAAGAAGTAGAAAATATTTGTGATGATATTATTTTCCTAGGCTATGGAGAAGTTAGGTTACAAGGTAACGTAGATGACATTAGACAGGAAAAAGGTCAATCTATAGATGCATTATTTAGGGAGGTATTTAGATGTTAGGAAAATTAATTAAATATGAATTTAAAGCGACAGGAAGAACTTTCTTACCTCTATATGGTGCTATTTTGCTCGTTGCACTCATTCAAAGATTTTTAGGAAGAAGCAATAAGGGTGTATTTGAAGAGCTTAATACACTAGGTAACTTTACAACCCTTGCATTAGTTGGATTATTTATCGCATTAGTTGTCATCACTTTAATTGTAACGATTCAACGTTTCCAAAAAAATCTTCTATCAGATGAAGGGTATTTAATGTTTACCTTACCTGTTAAAATAAGAAGTTTAATTATTGCTAAAATGCTTGTAGCAGTAACATGGGTTATTTTAAGTGGGATAGTTGGGATGATAACATTTATCGTTTTATTTGCTACCGGAGAATTTTTTGCAGAAGTGGGGCAGATGTTTTCTATATTGATACCACGAATGATGATTATGCTACAAGATGAAGCAGGTCGAATGGGCTTATTTGTCATTACCCAATTTGCACTTGCAACATTCTTGATGTATATACAGTTTGTAGTCTTAATCTACTTATCTTTAGCAATAGGACAGTTCCCAAGTTTCCAAAAATATCGTACGGCGGCATCATTTATAGCTTTCTTCGTTATTAATACGGCAATCAATTGGATAACAGGCATGACAATGTTAGGAAGTCTATATACAGGGGTGAATATGGATCCTACTAGGAGTTTATTTATAGCAAATATAATGGCGATAGTTTTTATAGTCGTTATGTTTGAAGGTACAACTTATATTCTAAAGAAACACCTAAATTTAGAGTAAGGATAGGGTGAAAATAAAAGGTTCCAGTGAGAGTAAGCTCTTTATTGGGACTTTTTATTTTGCCCAATAAGCTTTTAAAGTCTTATAAAAAGGATAGGAAGAGCATTATACAATAGAGAAATAGACAGTAAATTTTTGGAGACCAGATCATATATTGGAAATATAGTATTTAAATTCTTATAGCATAGGTAAATAGCATTATAGAACCTTTAAAAAAGATATAAAGGAGAATCAGTATATGAGAAGATCAGTACCTTTGGAGTGGCAAGTCGAGCAGGTTTGTGATAATGCCTCTAAGCCGCCTTTAATTTTTCAGCTTCCTCCAAAAGAGGGGCGTGAAGTTTTGGAAAAGGCACAAGATGCCCCTGTTTATAAATATCCAGCAGAAATTAAGACCATATCATTCCCCACAAGTAACTGGGGAACAATTAATGTGTATGCAATCATACCTGCTAATAGAGTCGATATACCTAATGTCATTTATTACATTCATGGAGCAGGGTGGGTATTTGGAAGTTTGCATACGCATGATAAACTAGTACGTGAACTGGCAGCTCGTACGAATTCCATAGTAGTCTTTCCTGAATATACGCGCTCACCAGAAGCAAAATACCCTACAGCTATTGAACAGTGTTATGAAGTTATGTGTATGCTTCCTAACTTATTATTACGAATAGGTTGCAGTGCCAATTTAAATACCTTAACAGTTGCAGGAGATAGTGTAGGCGGGAATATGGCCACTGTAATGACTATTATGGCTAAGAATAGAAAAGGACCTAAGATTCATAAACAGCTTTTATATTATCCAGTAACCAATGCTTGTTTTTCGACTAAATCTTACTATAAGTTTGCAGTAGACTACTATCTATATAGAGCTGGTATGATGTGGTTTTGGAACCAGTATACCATGAATAATAAAGAACGTAATGAGATAACAGCTTCTCCTTTAAGGGCCACACTAGAAGAGTTAGAAGGCCTTCCAGATGCTATGATTTTAAATGGAGAAGCAGATGTCCTAAGGGATGAAGGGGAAGAGTATGCTAGAAAATTACGAAAAGCTGGAGTAGATGTAACAGCTATACGTTTCCAGGCTATCATTCATGACTTTGTTATGCTTAATACTTTAGACCAGACTAAAGCTTGTCGTGCTGCAATGGATGCTTCTACAGAGTGGATTAACCGAAAGAATAATAAATAGATTAATTTATCTAACCAAACCATTTTTCTACCGACTATATAGGTGTAAGAAACAAATTTTAATGTTGAGGGGAACTATGAGAACAGAACTTACAATAGAACAAATGATAGATAAAAACTTTTTAGATAAGCTCTATGGATTTGCCTATAAACGCTGTAATAATTCACATGAGGCTGAGGACTTATGCTCAGAGATGATTTTAAACATTCTTAAAGGTGTCCGTAAAAATCCTGCTATTGAAAATTTCTATAGTTTTGCATGGACCATTGCACATCGTACGTATGCAGATTACTGTGAGAAGCGCACCAAGCAAAAAGAAAGATTTATTATGGAATCCTATAACGAGGAAGTCCGAAATCTAGAGACACACCCTATCGAAGTGTATATGGAAGAAGAGAGCGATGCCTTGTACCTTAAACGGATTAAAAAAGAGATTGCCTTTCTTTCAAAAATGTACCGAGAGGTCATGGTTATGTATTATTTAGATGAAATGAAAGTGTCTGAAATCGCAATATGCCTTGGACTTAGTGAAACTACAGTAAAACAACGCCTGTTCTCAGCACGTAATACCCTTAAGAAAGAGGTAGGAAAAATGGAGAGTAAAGATTTAAGTTTAAAACCAATTCGTATGCAATTTGTTGGCAAGGGAGACCCTGTAGGGAATGACCCTTCATCAAAGGCAGAGCGCATGTTGTCTCAAAATCTTGTTTATCTATGTAAAGATACAGCTAGAAGCACAAAAGAACTTTCAGAACTACTCAATGTGCCTATGCCTTTTATAGAAGAAGAGCTCGAAATTCAATGTGCAGGCATAAATGGGGATTATGGGTTACTAAAAAGATTAGAAAATGGTAAGTATATCTCTAATTTTATTATGTTGGAGTTAGAGCATTTTAGAGAAATAAATAAAATGTATGAGGAAAAAATAGGAATCCTTGCTGAGAGGATAGGCGCTTATTTACAAAGACGTGAAAAGGACATTCTAGGTTTTCCGTTCTTAAATAAACAAACAGATAGAAGATTTATTGCTTGGTCATTAATAAACCTCTTAGTATGGTCTTATAGCAAGGAAATTGATCAATGTCTAGAAGAGAAATATTTTAAAGCTATTCAAAAACGAGAAGAGAAGTATCTTGTTTTTGGAACAGTTATTGGGACCAATGATGCACTGGATATTCAATTTTACGGATGTGATGGCATAAGTGCTTATAATATCTGTGGCTATAAGGCTGTGTCTGCCTTTAACCTTTATGGTGAGCGTATCCAGCAACATTTTGCTTGTGGGCACGATATCTCCAATGACCCGCTACTACGTTTAACACTTCAAGCGATTAAGGGTATCAAACGGAGTGAATTAACACAAGATGAGCAAGAAACCGCTGCAAAAGCTATTGAGGCAGGCTACTTAAAAGTTGAAGAAGGTTATTTATATCCTAAAGTTGTTGTAATGGATATGAAACAGGTCAATGCTTTCCAAAGTCTAGCACTCGATATTGAAGAGGAATTTAAAGATTTAGTAGAGGACGCAGCAGATGAACTCTATAAATTCATTAAGAAATTCGTACCTAAACATTTAATGAGTGAATATCATATGTTTACAATGGTTACAAGCTGCGGACTTGTAAGTGATATTATTGAAGAATGTATCAAAAAGAATATTTTAACCTTACCAGAGCGGACACCTTGTGCAGAAGGAACATGGATTATGGTAAGTAAATAATTTATAAATAGAAGCCCTATACTGTGAGCTACTTAGCTATAGTATAGGGCTTTTATTGAGTAAGATACTAATTTTGCTGTTTAAGCGTTTTTAGAATTTACATCCGACGTTTATAGTTGAATATTGGAAGTGGCGTTTTTACTTATTTTTATATTATAATAGCAAAAGATAAATGAAAGAAGCTAGAACTTACTTGTGGAGGAACTATGAGCGATAACATTAAAGTGAATTATTATGATACATTCAAATGCATTGCTGGGGATTGTCCCCTAACTTGCTGCCAGGAGTGGCGAATAGGGGTAGATGATCACACGCTTCAAAAATGGCAAGGCGTAAATCTAAAAGCCAATAATCAAGATGGTGAAAATAAATTAGGGATACACTTATGTAGCCATGTCAAATCAGACGAATCAGGGCATGTGATTACTTTAAATAAAGAGAAGAAATGCCCATTTCTTAATCAAGATAAATTATGTAGGCTAGTAACAGAGTTAGGTGAAGATTACTTATCCGAAACGTGTACCACCTTCCCGCGCCAAATCAATACTTTTGAGAATCGAGTAGAATATTCTCTTGATACAGGTTGCCCAGCAGTCGTAGATTTACTTAATCAAAATCTGAATGCCATCCATTTTGTTAAAGAAGGAACTAAAAGTCCAGACCTTTTATATAATGTACGTGAGATGATCCTTACGCTGATTCAAGATGAAAATTATACACTAACAGAGCGTATGATGATTATTTTCTATGCTCTGTTAGAACTCTTTGAGCAAGATGAAATCACAGATAAACAAGTTCATCAATATACAGATGATGGGCACATTCAACCATTGGTGCAAGCTATCAGAAAAATGAGGTTTAACCGTTTGGATTCCTTCTGGGAAGGTAATGAACTCTTCCTAGATGTTGTGCATAACTATCGTAAGCAAAAGCTTTATGTAGATTATCTAGAACCTATTTCAGTTACAGCTGAAGGGTTAGAGACAGCCTATACAGAACAGGTTATCTTAGAGAAAGCTAAAAACTTTGAAAGAGTCTTACAGCCCTATGAAGGTCTCTTAAAAAATTACTTAATCAGCGAAATCTTTGGTAACTGCCTTATGCCTGATATGGAGTTAGAAGATGTAGTAGTGGGATTTCAGTGGATTACCCTAGAGTATGCTGTACTTAAACAGGCTATTTTCCTAAAATGGCTTATAAATGGTGAAGGCAAGATAGACTATACAATGGTGAGAGATTATATATCTGTTATTTCAAGAGTCACAGGCTATGAACAAAGTGATATTAGAGAGTACCTAGAAAATAGTTTTGAAGAAGTGATATGGGAATGGGGCTACCTTGCACTTGTCCTAGGAAATAGAAAGTTATAATATAGATTTATAACGTGGTGAATAGAGTAATGACGTTAGGCTATTAAAAAAAGAGGAGAAGGAATAATGAATAAGTTACCGACTATTTCAGAAGCAGAGTATGAGGTTATGAAAATAATATGGGCACATGCTCCTATTAGTACAACTGAAGTTGTTGAAAGGCTTTTAGAAACAAGTACATGGACACCTAAAACAATACAGTCTCTTCTAGCACGTTTAGTAAAAAAGGGTGCCTTAGAGTATCAGAAGAATGGTAGAGTATTTGTATATACACCTTTAGTAAAAGAAGAGGAGTATCTAGAAAAAGAAAGTGTTACCTTTTTAAATAGATTTTATAATGGTGCTTTAAACTCTATGGTAGTTAACTTTCTAAAACATGATAAATTAACAAAAGATGATATTGAGGAGTTAAAAAAAATACTGGATGAAAGGCTTATAGAAGGAGAATAAGAGATATGGAAAACTTATTTTTTATTCGGTTTCTAGAAAGTTCAATTCTTATATCAGTTTTTACAGTCTTGATTATTGGAATAAAGACAGTCTTACGAAAACATATTTCAGTAAAATGGCAGTACTATATATGGATTATTTTTCTTATTATGCTTATTATACCTTTTGTGCCTAGACAGTTTTTAGGAAATAAAGAAGGGGATAGGTGGAGTCTTTATAGTATAGAAAGAAGCCAAGACCAAGATTCTATTAAGGACCTCATGGAAAGTGGGACCCCAAAAGGCATATCTAAGGAAAATCATCTAAGTGACTTTGCAGTATCTATGGACTATTCTCAAATAAGATATTTAAATGGTATATGTATTGGAGTATGGTTTATAGGGATATTAGCATATATGGTCATAATACTTAGGGGATATAGACAGATTAGAGTGATTAAGTGTTCTGTAAGACCTATAAAGAGTCCAGAGATTGAATACCTATTTAAACAATGTAAAAACCAATTAAAAGTGAGTAAAAACATTATCTTAGGGGAGTCACCATGGGTTCAGAGTCCTATGGCATTTGGACTACGTCAAACTTATATTATACTGCCTAAAAAAGCAATAGAACAATTAACGGTAGAAGACATAAGGTATATTCTCTTACATGAACTCCATCATTATAAGCATAAAGATATTTTAATGAATTATATGATGTGTATTTTGCAAGGTATATATTGGTTTAACCCTTTTGTACACCTAGCATTTAAAATAATGCAAACAGATAGAGAAATTATTTGTGATAGAGCTGTTCTAGATGGATTAGATGAAAGCCAATACATTCAGTACGGCAAAACGATTATCAATTTTGCTCAGATTGTATCCCAGAAAGCGCCTATACCTATTGCAACAAGTATAGGAGGAGCGAAAAAACAAATCAAAAAACGTATTGAAAAGATTGCATCTTGTAAAAAAGAGACAACCTCAATGAAGTTTAAGAGCATCCTGATTTTTATAGTTATAGGGATATTTATTTTGAGTCAGGCGCCTGCCATTTCTATCTTAGCAGATGATTATAATCAATATGATTTTGAGGGGGAACAAGTTGTTTATGAAGATTTATCCTCTTATTTTAATGGGGTAGAGGGAAGTTTTGTCTTATATGATTTACAAGATGAAATGTATCATATTTATAATCAAGAAAAAAGTGTTACACGAGTAGCGCCCAACTCAACGTATAAAATATATAGTGCACTAATAGGGTTAGAGGAAAATAAAATACATGCAAATCATTCAAGCATGCACTGGGATGGAAAAACACATCCTTTCGAAGCGTGGAATCAGGATCAAGATTTATACTCTGCTATGAGCAATTCTGTCAATTGGTACTTCCAAAACTTAGATAAAAGCGTAGGAAAAAAACAATTACAATTTTATTTTGATCAAATAGGATATGGAAATCGTAATCTAAGTAGTAGACTTTCTGATTATTGGATGGGATCATCTTTACGCATTTCACCTGTTGAACAAGTAGAACTACTTAGAGACCTTTATACGAATGACATGTTATTTAAAAAGGAACATATGGAATTGGTAAAAGAAACACTGAAAATTTCTGAAAAAGATGGAGTAGTTTTATCAGGAAAGACCGGGACAGGAATGATTGAAGGCAAGAGCATCGATGGCTGGTTTATTGGATTTGTAGAAAATGGTGAAGAAACATTTATTTTTGCAACCTACATTGAAGGGGAAGATAATATAAGTGGAAGTTTAGCTGCTGATATTACACGTTCAATTTTAGAAGATAAAAATATTTATTAAAAATTATATAATTATAGAAAAATAAAAGAGCAATTACTTACCAGTAATTGCTCTTTTATTTTTCTATAAAGTTACTTGACTTTTAAATCTTACAGATGTAGGATAAAAAATATTACAAGTGTAAGACTTAATAAGATAGCAAGATTGATGGCTAAAATACCATTGATAGATAAGGAGAAGTAACATATAAGGTTGCAAAGGTAAAAGATGAGATTAAATAAAAATAGTTTTTTAAAAAGTAGATTTTTTTTCATGTTGTTAGGTATATCAGGGATGTTTGGTGTACTGATTGCACAGTTTTTTAAATTACAATTTATAGAATATGATCTGCATACTGAAGAGGTAATACTAGGGACTCAAAGGAGAGTAGAAAATAATAGTGTTAGAGGATTGATTTTTGATCGATATGGTAGGCCTCTAGCTACTAATAAACCTATCTATACATTAAAGATAAACCAGCAAGTCAAAATGTCAAAGGAGGAATTAAATAGTGTTATTTTAAAAGTAGTCAATTTATTAGAGGAAAATGGAGATCAATATATAGATGAAATCCCTCTTTCGAAAACAGCCCCTTTTATTTTTACTGAAAGTGAAAGTAAAAGAAAGTTATTTATTAACTCTATTCCTTACAATGGAAAGGAACATAGGGAAGAGATTTTACAATATAACGAACAAGAGCTATTTGAGTATTTAAGAAGTGACAAGGTATTTCAAATTGATGAGCGTTATACAGAAGAAGAGGCTAGAAAGATTATGGCTATTAGACACCAAATGTATCAAGTTGCTTATCAAAAATATAAGCCTATTACAATAGCCTATCATATTTCACAAGAAACATTAGCAGTTATTTCAGAGCAACATGAAGATTATCCTAATGTGTACGCAGAGGTAGAGTCATATAGGCATTATACATATGGTAAGGAATTTGGAAATGTACTAGGCTACACAAGAGCCATCACAAGTAAGCAGTTTGAAGAAATGCAGGACTTAGGTTATGACAAAGATGATGTCATTGGGCAAATGGGAATTGAATATACCATGGAAGAAACGTTAAAGGGTGAAAAAGGTATAGAAGTCATTGCTGTTGATAATATGGGAAGAAAAGTACACACTATTCAAAGGGATGAGGCAATCCAGGGAAATGATGTCTTTTTAACGATTGATGCGGATATTCAATTAAAAGTATATGAAGCTATTGAAAAGCAATTGGCAAATGCACTCGTGCAGAGGTTAAAAGGAGGCTTAAGGGGTGTCAAACCATTAGAACCTAGAGAGATATTAATTTCTATAGTAGAAAGTAATCAATTGTCTATAGAGTTAATGAAAGATGCAGGAGAAGGTACTATGCAGCACCAACTTTATAGTAAGCTTTCTAAGTGGCTTGATGAAGGGAAATTAAATAAACAATATGCTAAAGAGATAGAGCATTTAACTCTAAAGGAATTTCTCGTTTTAATATTACAACAAGAGCAGGTTTATATAACAGATAGAGAGCTTCTGTTGGTACTCACTGAACAAGGCGTCTTAAAATTAGACGACAAACTGCTAGAGCGGATTTGGAAGGGGCAATATCCACCGTTAAGAGATATATTAATACAGGAATTGGAGTCGGGGGATTTGAAGCCTGATCAGATGGCAATTGATCCTTTTAGTGCTTCAGCTGTAGTTATTGAAGTTAATACAGGCAATGTGTTATCGGTGGTGGGATATCCATCCTACGATAGTAACGCTATGACAACAGAGTTTAATACTTATTATTCTATGTTACAAGATGGCATAGATAAAAGAAATTTACTATGGAATAGAGCATTGATGACAGCTAAAGCACCAGGGTCTACTTTTAAGATGATTAGTGCCATAGCTGGACTTGAAGAAGGAGTAGTGACCACATCCACGGTGATTAGTGATATAGGTCCTTATACAAAAGCTGGTACACCTCACCCAAGATGTTGGTTTTTTACTAATAATGGTTATGGACATGGACCAACAGATATTCATAGAGCTTTAGAGGTATCTTGTAATTATTACTTTTATGAACTAGCTTATCGATTAGGTATCAAGCATGGTGTACCTTATGGCGCTATAGATACTTTTTCTAAGTATGCGACTATGTTTGGATTAGATGAAAAAACGGGTATTGAATTAGATGAAATTGCACCGAATATTTCAAACCCATTTAATATGCTTCAGAGTAATATTTCAAAGGCACTTAATGTAATAAGAAACGTAAGTGAAGAGGGGCAAAAGGTCTTAAATCAGTTAGCATTGGATTTAGTAGAGGAGGGGATTTATCCAAATGTATCTTCAAAAGCACAAGATTTTAATGAGAAATTAGCATATGTGGTACAAAGACATATTAAGGGAAGTATTGATGACTTACTACAAGAATCATCAGAGGCTTTTATAGCTATTAATGAAAGTCTAATAAATGATTTAAAAAAAGGGCTTGAAAAAGGAGTAACAGATGTTGCTAAGGAGCTTAGTTATGATATTTTACTTCATGAGACAAATAGGTCATTGACAGCTAAGACAAAAGATGTAGTAGAAGTGTTTTTGGATTCATTAGTTTCAGTGGATACCAATCATTTAATTTTACAAGAGATTGCTCAAATAGGTAAGGAAGAAATTAAGGATTTATACATAGAAGCATTGGAAAAAAGTTTAAAAAAGTATGAAGGAAATAAATTTAGTAGCCAAGAACAAGAAAATATTCAAGACATTATACAAGATATAGAGAATGAAGAAATTAATCCTACGCTATTATTAGCAGATGTTATACAAATGCATTTGATTGAAAATCTCGTCCAATATTTATTTGGAGGTGTAGATTTAGAATGGAGTAATGCCATTAATGTAAGAACAGCTATTGGACAAGGAAATAATGCCTTCTCTCCAGTACAAATAGGGCGTTATATAGCAGCTTTATCAAATGGGGAGAAAGTGTTTGACTTGAAACTTGTAAACGGTGTTATGAATAATAAAGGTGACCAAGAGTATATGGAATATCCAGATAAAGTATTAAAAGAAATAGAAGTTAGTGATACTACACTTAAAGCAGTGTATGAAGGTATGTATAGGGTAGTAAATGGTAAAGAAGGTAGTGCAAGAGGGGCCTTTGTAGAGTCGAATACAGTAGTAGCAGGTAAAACAGGAACAGCGCAAGAGGCACAAACAGAACATAGCTGGTTTGCAGGCTTTGCGCCTTATGATAATCCTGAGATAGTTGTGGTAACAACTATGTATGGCGCAGATGGACTCGGAAAATATAACTATCTGCTAGCAAATGATATCTTTAATGCTGTGTTTGCAATAGAGAGTAACGAAGAACAAGCTACTATGGAGAGTATGTTCTCTTATTAAAAATTTAATAAAGGGTTAAAGGAGTAGAAGTATGTTTGAGAAGAAGAAAAATAAAAAAGGAATAAAGTATTTTGGAATATTAATAGGGCTTATAGTGTGTATTTTAGGGCTCTATAAGTTGATCATATTTTTAAACCAGGATATTATGCAGCCTGATGAATTACTTCAGCTTTATACAACTTATATAAATGAACAGAAATATGAAGAAATGTATGCTTTATTAGATGATTTAAGTCAGGAAATTACTTCACAAGAAGATTTCATTTCAAAAAATAAGAATATCTATGAAGGGATTGAAGCAAGAGATATAACCGTTCATATTACAGAAGTCATTAAACAAAGTAATAAACAGACTTTAGTTAAATATGATACTAATATGGATACTTTAGCAGGAGAAATTTCTTTTTCTAACCAAGCTATTTTTACTAAAAATAAGGATAGAGAATATAAGTTGAAATGGTATTCTCAATTAATTTTTCCACAGCTTAACCCAAAAGATAAAGTGCGTGTGAATACATTAAAGGCGGATAGAGGAACAATTTATGATAGAAATCGTGAAATGTTAGCAGGAAAAGGGATAGCTTCTTCTATAGGGATTGTACCTGGAAAAATGAGTGAAAATAGAGAGGAAGATATTGAGAAGATCGCTGAGTTATTAGAAGTATCTACCCAAAGTATTTATAAAAAATTGGGAGCTTCTTATGTTAAAGACGATACATTTGTGCCTATTAAAACGATTAAAGCAGGGCAAGAGGAGTTAGAAGAAGCTCTTCTTAAGGTAAAAGGCATAAAAATTACGAATACACCTGTCAGAGTGTACCCACTTGAAGAAAAGATATCCCATTTAGTTGGATATATTCAGAAGGTTAATGCAGAAGATTTAGAGAGGCGAGAGGGAGAAGGGTATAATGCAAACAGCGTCATTGGAAGAGCAGGTTTAGAGAAAATATATGAGGAAGAGCTAAGAGGAATTGATGGGTATGAAATCATTATTGTAGATAGTGAAAATAATAAAAAGCAGACATTAGCAGAAAAAAGAGAACGAGATGGGAGAGATATTGTACTAACCATTGATTCAAGAATGCAAAGGCATTTATATGATCAGTTTGCTCAGGATAAAAGTTGTTCTGTTGTGATGAATCCAAAGACAGGGGAGATTTTAGCACTAGTAAGTACACCATCATTTGATTCCAATGATTTTGTGCTGGGAATGCCAACAGTAAAGTGGGAAATGCTCAATAATGATGTTAATCAGCCTTTATATAATAGGTTTAAAGCCATTTTATCACCAGGTTCAGGTTTTAAATCTGTTATTGCAGCTATAGGATTAACAACAGGTAAAATTAATCCAAATGATAACTATGGAAATAGTGGACGAAGTTGGCAGAAGGACTCAAGTTGGGGAGGATATAAGGTTACAACATTAAAAGATTATGGGGATGAAGTTGTACTGAGAAATGCACTCATATACTCAGATAATATTTATTTTGCAAAAGCGGCCCTTAATATAGGGGCGCAGACACTAAAAGAACAGCTCATTAAGATAGGGTTTGGAGAAACAATACCCTTTGAAGTAGGTGTATATGCATCAAGTTTTTCAAATACAGAAACATTTAATAGTGAAATACAATTAGCAGATAGTGGGTATGGACAAGGTCAAATACTTGTTAACCCTATTCATATGGCTTCTATTTATTCTGCTTTTGTCAACGAGGGAAGTATGATTAAACCCTACTTGATTTATGGCATGACACCAGAATATTGGAAAGAACAAGTATTTACTAAAGAGGCAGCAGAAATTGTACGTAATGACTTAGTACAGGTAGTAGAAAAGGCTGGAGGAGGAATAGCTAAAGTTGAAGGTATAACTTTAGCGGGGAAAACAGGTACAGCAGAAATAAAACAGTCTAAAGATGATCAGGAAGGAACAGAGTTAGGGTGGTTTAATGTATTTACAGCAGACCCTAATAGTGAGAACCCTCTTTTAGTCATTAGTATGGTAGAGGATGTAAAGCATAGAGGAGGAGCGGGATATGTTATCCCTAAAGTGAAATCAGTATTTAAAGATGCGATATACAGCTATTAAGCAGACACTTTTAGCTACCGTGCACGTGTTATTGGAAATGGAAAACTATAAGTATAAAATAAATTATAGTATAATAGGAATAATAAAAAATTTATTAATTCCATAAAGGGGGAGCAGGTAAGCGGTGGCACTTATTATTTCCGATGTAGAAAGTAAGTTGTTAAACCTAAAGGATGAGGATATTATCATTGAAAATAATGGACATATCCATCCTTGTATAGGATGTTTTGGATGTTGGGTGAAGACACCAGGAAGATGTATCATTAAGGATGATTACAGTGATACAGGAGAGAAACTTGGAAAATGCAATGAACTCATTATAGTAAGTAAATGTACTTATGGGAGCTATAGCCCATTTGTAAAAAATGTTTTAGACAGGGCAATTTCCTATATCCATCCTGATTTTGTAATGCGTAAAGGTGAAATGCATCATAAGAGACGCTATGATAATAGCATTATAATGAAGGTTTACTTTTATGGGGAGGCTATTAGTGAGCAGGAAAAAGAGACAGCTCGAAATCTTGCGAAAGCCAATGCAGTGAATTATGATGGGCTAGTTCAAAAAGTTGTATTTCTAAAGAGTAGGGATGAACTGAGAGGGATGAGTCTATGAAAATTGCAGTAATTAATGGAAGTCCTAAGAAGTCTGATAGCGCCAGCACTACACTGCTGAAGGACTTAAAAACATGCTTTCCAAAAGAAATAAGCTTTATAGACTATGATTTAAGAGTGAGTACCATGTCTCCAGATATAATAGAGGAATTCAATCAGTTTGATGCTCTTGTTTTTGCATTTCCCTTATATGTAGATGGCATACCTTCACATTTATTATCTTGCTTATGTGAAATAGAGACTTATGGTATAGAAAACAAAGCGATACACGTCTATGCTATAGCGAACTGTGGTTTCTATGAAGGAAAGCAAAATAGAAATGCTTTACATATTATGCAAAACTGGTGTGAGAAAGTAGGACTTATATGGGGACAAGGGATAGGTGTAGGTGGTGGTGGTGCACTTTCAAGTTTAGGGAAGGTGCCACTAGGTAAGGGACCTAAGAAAAATTTAGGTACTGCATTCAATCAATTAGTGACTCATATACTAGCTGGTACATCAGCTGACAATATCTATCTATCCATAAACTTTCCAAGGTTTTTATACAAATGGGCAGGGCAGCTGGGTTGGCGTCAGTCAATCAAGGCAAACAAGTTAAAGGTTAAAGATTTGGGGCGTAGGTTATAAAGGAAAAATAGAGTAAAAAGGAGAAAATACATATGATAAACTATACAAAAGAAGAATCTATTGCTTTAATTGAAGCATTATCTAATGCAAAGGGTGCACCTGGTTTTGAAGATGAAGTCGTAAATATTATTAAAAAGAAATACGGTGAGCAGTTCACTATTCAAGAAGACAGCATGCGCAATCTTATGATTTATAGGAAAAATCATGCAGGCAACAAGCCTATTATTATGTTAGATGGGCACTCAGATGAAGTTGCTTTTATTGTGCAAAGCATTAGACCAAATGGAACCCTTAAATTTTTACCTTTAGGTGGCTGGGTAACGCAGACTGTGCCAGCACATAAAGTACTTATTAAAAATAGTGAAGGACATTACATAGAAGGCATTATTGGTTCGAGACCACCACACTTTGGCGGGGGAGATGGTCAGAAGTTAGAAGATATGATTATTGACGTAGGGGCTACAAGTTATGAGGAAGTGGTAGACCTTTTCAAGATAGAAGTAGGTGCACCAGTTGTACCAGATACCACTTTTAGTTACAATAAAACCACTGAAATCATGTTAGGGAAAGCTTTTGATAATAGATTAGGCTGCGGATGCGTTATTGAGACTTTACTTGCTCTTGAAGGATTAGAGCTTGATGTAGATGTAGTAGGGGCTATCTCTGTACAAGAAGAAGTAGGATGCAGGGGTGCTAAAGTTAATGTGAAGAATATTAAGCCAGATATAGCTATTATATTTGAAGGATCCCCAGCAGATGATACTTTTATGGATAAGTATGAGGCTCAAGGGTGCCTTAAAAAAGGTGCACAAATTAGACACTTTGATAGAAGTTTTATTACTAACCCAAGACTCATTGAAGAGGTGAAAAAAGTAGCACGTGAAAAAGAGATTCCGTACCAATGTGCTGTACGTAGCGGTGGTGGTACAGATGCAGGGCCAATTCACTTAGAATTAGCAGCAGTTCCGTGCCTTGTATTAGGCGTACCAGTACGTTATGCCCATACACATTATGGCTACGCAGCTATGAAAGATTATAAAGCATCTATAGAGTTAGCCGTAGAATATATTAAAACTTTAAGCGAAGAAACAATTGCTAAATTATAAAAGATAAAGGGTAAGCCCACTGGGTTTACCCTTATTTGCGTCTGTAAGTCATATAAGTATACGTAAGCTCTTCATGGAAAACAGCATCTATTTGTTTAGTAAAATCCTCCTCATTAAAAGTAGGGAAGAAGGTATCCCCTTCAATATAAGCATCAATAAGGGTAATATACATAGTATTTACGAGATGAAGAGATTCCTTATATAATCTTTCACCACCAGTAATATAGATAGTTTTACCTGGAGCTTTAACTTGGGCTAAATGTATAGCTTCTTCTAATGAGTGAGCCGTCATACAGTTTTCATCATCAAAGTTCTGTGTGCATGATATAACAATATTCATACGGTTAGGCAAAGGATGGCCTATGGATTCATAGGTGCGTCTTCCCATAACGACTACATGATCTGTGGTTAATGCTTTAAAACGCTTAAGCTCATTTTTTAAGTTCCAAGGCATATGGCCTTTATTGCCGATAACTCTATTCCTAGAGTGGGCTACAATAAGTGCAATCATGGATCAATCCTTTCTATTTGTATATATCGTGTATATCCTTCTTAATTAGTATGTAACTTACCTTATGATTTTACAATATATATTACAATCAAATTTTAAAATGATATTGGTAACTAATAAATAGGAGTGTATCAGGTAGTCAGTATAGAATATTAGTAAGAGTATGAACGATAAACGAAAAGCCAGTGATAAGTATAAACTTACCGCTGGCTTTTTAGTGTATGTAAGATTATTTTCCAATGAACATTTGTGTCCAGTAGTGTCCGTTAGCATCATAGCCAACGCCCATATGTGTGAAGCTTGCATTTAAGATGTTTGCTCTATGGCCGCTACTATTCATCCAGCCGTTTACAACAGCTTCTGGTGTGCTGTAACCTTGAGCGATGTTTTCACCAGCACTTTTATAGCTTATGCCAAATTTTTTGAGCATATCAAATGGTGAACCGTAAGTTGGGCTTGTGTGGTCAAAGTATTTATTAACACGCATATCTTCAGATTTAAGTCTTGCTACATTTCTTACACTTTCATCCATTTGAAGTGCATTAAGACCTGCTTTTTGACGCTCAATATTGACAAGTTCTAAAACTCTGTTCTCAAATTGAGTTTGTGTAGATACATTTGTATCAGGTTTTGAAGTTTCGTTATCTGGAGTAGATGGTTTATTCTCAGGTTTTGAAGTTTCATTGTCTGGAGTAGATGGTTTATCCTCAGGTTTTGAAGTTTCATTGTCTGGAGTAGATGGTTTATTCTCAGGCTTTGAAGTTTCATTGTCTGGAGTAGATGGTTTATTCTCAGGCTTTGAAGTTTCATTATCTGGAGTAGATGGTTTATTCTCAGGTTTAGATGTTCCATTACCTGGTATGCAGTTCTCTGGATTCCATAAATTATCAAAATCACAATCTAGATTAATAATGTTGTTACAAGAGAATTTATATGTATTTACTTTTACATTACATGTTTCATTAATATCTTTGGCATAAACAGTTGCGCCAGCTCCTGATCCTATAACAGTTGCTCCAATCATAAGGAATGCTGTAGATTTTGAGATTGCTTTTGTAAATAGTTGTTTTGCTTTCATAATTTTGTCTCCTCTTAATTCAATTCGGATTCAAAGTTGTTACATATTTATTTCATATGCAAATGATATGTGTAACAACTCTGTAACATTTATTATACATAGTTTATAATATTTTGCAAGTGATGCTAGTGCGATTTTAGAGCCTATAAAAATAAAATAGATATAAAATGTTACAAAGTTATTACGCTGTAAACGTTGGGGGACAAAGCATGATTAACATAATATAGGGAATATATAAGTTTAAAAATAAGTTAAAAATTTCCTAGAGAATAAAAGAAAAATGCTTACATAGGGCTATAGAGTACAGGTAAGAAACAAAACAATCCCGAGGTAGTTTACAAACACTTTAACACTTTTGTTATCTAAAATTTAGGATATAATAAAGTAAAGGAAAGGAGTGAGCGTATGACATTTAAGAATTTACAAGATACGTATACACTAGCTAATGATGTGCAAATACCTTGTATAGGATTTGGAACATGGCAGACACCAGATGGTGAAACAGCTATAAACTCAGTAAAAGCAGCTTTAAAAGCAGGCTATAGACATATTGATACAGCGGCTTGCTATGGTAATGAAGCAAGTGTAGGACAGGCCATTAAAGAATCAGGTGTGCCAAGAGAAGAAATTTTTGTAACAAGTAAAGTATGGAATACAGAAAGAGGCTATGAAAAAACACTAGCAGCTTTTGAGACGACTATGGCAAAGTTAGACTTAGACTATGTAGATTTATATCTTATTCATTGGCCAGCGGCCGCTAATCAGTTTGAAAACTGGAAAGAGATTAATGCTCAGACGTGGAGAGCATTAGAAGAGCTTTATATAGAAGGTAAGGTTAAAGCGATTGGTGTAAGTAACTTCTTACCGCACCATTTAGAAGCTCTTCTTGAAGGAGTTAAAGTTGTACCAATGGTGAACCAAATTGAATACCATCCAGGGTTTATGCAAGCAGAATCTGTAGCTTTCTGCAAAGCACATAACATCTTAGTAGAAGCATGGAGCCCGTTAGGGACAGGAAATGTGTTAAACAATGAAACCCTTATAATGATGGCTCAAAAATATAGCAAAACAGTCGCTCAAATCTGTATTAGATGGGTCCTTCAACATGGGCTCTTACCACTTCCAAAGTCTGTAACAGAAAGCAGAATTATAGAAAATACAGAGGTATTTGATTTTGAAATTAAAGAAGAGGATATGGCAATTATTGATGCTATTCCATTCTGTGGTGGAGCAGGTATTAATCCAGATGCTATCAATTTCTAATAAGCAGTTCAATTAATAATCCTATATAGAGAAAGAGTAAATAAAACCTGATTAAGTAGAGGGGTTAAAACCAACCTATTTAATCAGGTTTTATTTTTGTGTAGGGGTAATTAGAGTATATATGAAGTATAAAGAGGCTATTTTTAATAATTTAATGGTAAAATTGCACATAAGATAAAATTAAATATTATAAATTTAATAATTTTATATAAAAAATAATGAAAAAATTAAAATATTATGATAGGATATACTATATCAAAATTATAGGGAGGATTGAATATGAAAAAAAGATGGATGAAATGGTTGGCATTAGGCTTAATGGGTTCACTTACATTAACAGCCTGTTCTAATGGGGGCGGCTCAAAAGAAGCAAATACACAATTAACTGAAGAGGAAAAGAATGCACTTTATACAGAAGTAGGAACTTATCCTATTACAAATGAGCCGATTACAATGACCATGTTCCAAAGAATCGTACCTAATATTATTGATTATAGTACCAATGAATTTACGAAGTATATGGAGGAGAAAACGAATATTACTTGGAAATTTGAGTCTGCTACATCTGATGCTGTAACGGAGAAGATTAACTTGCTTATGGCTGGTGGTACACCTCCAGATGTATTTATTTTCGATACACCAGATGAAGCCAAATTTGGGGTAAAAGAAGGGCTACTCTTACCAATTGAAGATTTAATTGAAGAGAATATGCCAAACTATAAGAAAGCTATGGAAGAGGTTCCAGCTATCAAAGGTAGAACAACAGCAACAGATGGGCATATCTATAATATTGCTACTGTTAACCAATGCTACCACTGTACATATGCTCAAAAGATGTGGGTAAATACAATGTGGCTTGAAAAAATGGGAATGGATGTTCCTACAACCACAGAAGAATTTAAAGAAGTATGTAGAAAATTCTTAGAAATTAATCCTAAGGGTGTAGCGATTGCAGGCTCTAATGATGGATGGTTCCAAGACCCAACCCCATTTTTAATGAATGCCTTTATTTTAGATCCAGGTTATGACACAGACCCTAAACTGGTTTTAAATCCAGAAGGTAATGTAGATGTTATTGTGAATAAAGATGAGTATAAGGAAGGGTTAAAATTCCTTAATGAATTATATGAAATGGGAGCTATTTACGAAGGGACCTTTACACAAAACTCAGGTCAGTTAAGAAACCTTATGGCACAAGAAGGTGAACCTGTATTATTTGTACCAGCAGGTACTATCTCTGATGTAATAGATTCTGTATCTAATAATGAAACTTATCGACATTATAAAACCATTGCACCTATTGAAGGACCAAGTGGTTTAAGACAGGCGACATATTACAAACATGCAGGAATTGGTGCAACTTCTTTTGCCATTACAAAAGATTGTAAGTATCCAGAAGCAGCATTAAGATGGATTGACTATATGTTTACATTAGAAGGGACACTAACTTCACAGTTTGGATTTGAAGGGGAAGACTGGAAGTATGCAGAAGAAGGTCAAGTTGGACTTGATGGTAGACCTGCTACTTATGAAATCTTAACAGCATATTCTTCTGAGCCACAAAACAAAGACTGGCAAGATGTCGGTGTATCTTACAGAACTGCAGATATGAGAATGGGCTCTGCAACAGAAGAAGGTAGAGATGTAGGTTCACCAGAAGGTATTGAAGAATTACTTCTTCAAGAGACAAAGAATAACTATGAACCCTATCCTCAGCCAGAAGGAAATTATGATATTTTACCTGCTATTAAGTTAACTGCTGAAGAATCAACAGAAATCCAAACTATATCTGTTGAGTTAGAAAAATATGCAGAAGAAATGCGCGTTGCTTTCATTAGTGGTACGAAAGACATTGATGCAGAGTGGGATGATTATATTAAAGGCTTAGAAAAACTTCAACTCTCAAAATATATAGAAGTATACAATAATGCCTATACAAGACAGTATAAGTAAAGGATGAGAGTAGAGAGTAGAGCTATAAAAGCTAGAGTCTCTACTCTTCATTCATTATAAGTAAGACTTTATGAAAAAGAGGATAAGATGGGGGAAGTGTGAGAGGATTTATAAAAAGAACGAAGAATAGATATAGAGGAAGGGGATCATAGATGGCTAAAACCAATGCAGGGATAATAGAACAGGAAGAAGTTTTCCTAGGTGAACCATTAGATAGAAAGGCAAGACTAAGAAAGACATGCCGAAAGGCATTGACACAGTGGCAATTTTACCTAATGTTACTGCTACCACTTATTTACGTTATTGTCTTTAGCTATATTCCGATGGGCGGAATTGTAATGGCTTTTAAGGATTATAGTGTATCTAAAGGAATTTGGGGAAGTGACTGGGTAGGATTTAAACATTTTATACAGTTCTTAAGCTCACCTTCTAGTTTAGATGTTATATGGAACACATTAGCACTAGGGGTTTATAGTCTTATTGCAGGCTTTCCTATTCCTATCTTATTAGCTATTGCGCTCAATGAGGTAGGGAATCAAAAATTTAAAAAAGTTGTGCAGATGGTTACTTATGCACCTTATTTCATATCAACAGTTGTTATGGTTGGTCTTATTATGCAAGTAACAGATATGCGTACAGGTATCATCAATAATATCTTACAATTATTTGGACAAGATCCTATTAACTTTTTAGGGGACCCAGATTTATTCCCATCTTTATATGTATGGTCAGGAATCTGGCAAACAGCTGGTTACTCAGCAATCATTTATCTTGCTGCCTTAGCAGGTGTAAGTAAAGAGTTACAAGAAGCAGCAATTGTAGATGGGGCATCTAGATTAAAACGTATTTGGCATATTGATTTACCAGCCATTAGACCACAGATTATTATCTTATTAATTTTCAATGTAGGTTCTATTATGAGTATAGGCTTTGAAAAAGTTTATTTAATGCAAAATAGCATGAATATGTCTAAGTCAGAGGTTATCGCAACTTTTGTTTATAAAATAGGGCTAGTTAATGCAGACTATAGCTTCTCAACAGCAGTAGGATTATTTAATTCTGTTGTAGGGTTCATACTGTTAATAAGTGTAAACTGGTTAGCTAAGAAGTTTTCAGATACGAGCATTTGGTAAAGGGGGGATAAACCATGAAGACATCAAATAAATTAATTAAAGAATCAAAAGCAGATAAGGCTTTTATTATAGGGAATTATATTATTTTAGCATTTGTATTAGTTATTGTACTCTATCCTATCATCTATGTAGTGAGTGCATCTTTTAGTAGTCCTCAGGCTGTTATTGGGGGGAAAGTATGGCTATTTCCAGTAGAACCTACATTAATGGGATATGAAGCTGTATTTAAGAATAATCAAATTTTAGTAGGGTTTAAGAACTCTTTTATCTACATGATATGTGGAACCTTTATTAATCTTATTATGACCATGCTTTGTGCTTATCCACTTTCACGTAAAGAGTTAGTAGGCAGAAATGTGATAACAGGTATCTTTGTTTTTACTATGTATTTTAGTGGTGGACTTGTTCCTACCTATATGCTCATTCAAAAACTTGGTTTATTAAATACTAGATGGGCTATGATTATTCCAGCAGCTATGTCTGTGTGGAATATGATTATTGCTAGAACTTATCTTCAAAATACTATTCCAGATACACTCTATGAGGCAGCTGAAATTGATGGCTGCTCACCTATAGGCTTCTTCTGTAAGGTTGTTATGCCATTATCTAAGCCAATTCTTGCGGTACTTGTCCTCTATTATGGTGTAGCGCATTGGAATACTTATTTTAGTGCTATGATTTACTTAAATAATCAAGATTTATTCCCATTACAACTTATTTTAAGAAATATATTAATTATGAATAATATAGACCCAACTATGATGCAAGATGTGGAGGCTATGCTTCAAAAGCAAGGGCTTGTAGATTTGCTTAAGTATTCTGTTATTGTAGTTGCTAGTGTACCAGTACTTTGTATCTATCCATTTGTACAGAAATACTTTGTTAAAGGTGTTATGATTGGGGCTTTAAAAGGCTAAAAAATAAAAGAAGAATAAAGGAGAAAGAGCATGTTTGATAGAGAAGCATATAATAAGAGAATTGAATGGTTTAAAGAAGCAAGATTTGGGATGTTTATTCACTGGGGGCTCTATTCTATTCCGGCAAGGGGAGAATGGGTACGCTCAACAGAGCAGATGAGTATAGAAGATTATCAAGAGTACTTTGATGAATTTAATCCTGTAGACTACAATCCAAAAGAGTGGGCAAGAATGGCTAAAGAAGCAGGGATGAAATATGTCGTCCTGACTGCCAAACATCATGATGGTTTCTGTTTATTTGATAGCCAATATACAGAGTATAAGGCTACCAATACCAAAGCAGGGAGAGATTTAATCCGTGAGTATGTAGATGCGGTAAGAGCTGAAGGACTTAAGGTAGGGTTATATTATTCTATCATTGACTGGCATCACTCAGATTTCCCTCATTATGGGGATAGACAGCATCCAATGCGTAATAATGAAGCCTATAAAGATGTCGTACATAACTTTGATAACTATCTTGACTATATGCATAAGCAAGTAAGAGAATTATGCACCAACTACGGTCAGATCGATTTACTTTGGTTTGACTTCTCTTATGACCATTTAAGAGGAGAGGCATGGCGTGCTACAGAGCTTGTGAATATGATTCGTGAATTGCAACCAAATGTCATCATGGATAATCGTCTTGAAGTAAGTGGGGAGGGATATGGATCTTTAGCGACGAATAACCCACAAGTTTATTCAGGAGACTTTGTAAGCCCAGAGCAAATTATTCCATTAGAAGGTATTCGAGATGAGGCGGGTAGACCGGTTATGTGGGAAGCTTGTATTACAATGAATAATAACTGGGGCTATAATGAACGTGATAAATTCTTTAAATCTCCAGATATGATTGTGAAGAAGTTAGTAGAGTGTGTAAGTAAAGGGGGGAATATGATTCTTAATATAGGTCCTGATGCTAAAGGAAATGTACCACAAGAATCTGTAGATGTATTAAGACGTGTAGGGAAATGGATGAAAGGGAATCACTTAAGCATCTATGGCTGTGACAATTCAGGTATGGATAAACCAGAATATGGGCGTATTACGCGTAATGGTAATAAAATTTACTATCATGTTATGGAAAATCCTATTGGTTTCGTAGCATTACATGGACTTAAGAAAGAAGACATTAAAAAGATACGTTTACTTGCAACGGGAACAGAGCTTAAGATAGCAGATAGCTGGGTTACAAGTAATTATCCAGACGTAGTTTTTGTTTCTTTTGGGCCAAATCCTAAAATGCCAGATGACATAGATACAGTTATTGAGGTAGAATTAAAATAAATAATAATAAATACTCACAATTTAATTTTAAATTGTGAGTATTTTGGTATAGGGGGACTAAAAATGTTTACAAAAGAACAAGTAAAGTACATAGACGCTTTATGGTTAAAGGCTAAAGAGAGATTTGAAGGGAGAGAGAAGGCCTTTGTACCAGTCTTAGATACATGTACGATAGAAGAGGGTATTTGTTTAAAATATGTGTATAGTTTTATGCCGCTTAGCGACATAGCAGATTATGACGGTAAGCTCATACTGCAATTTGTAAAAGGCGCATTAAAGGCAAGAGAAGCTTTTAGCTGGGCGAAGTCGGTTCCAGTAGAGGTATTTCTTAACTATGTTCTAGGCTATAGGGTTAATAATGAAAACATAGAAGACTATAGAATGAATTTTTTTCAAATACTCTATCCAAGAGTGAAAGATTTATCCATGAAGGAAGCTGCACTAGAAGTGAACTACTGGTGTCTTGAAAAAGCGATTTATAAAAGCACAGATATGCGTACAGCTTCTCCACTTACAGTGATTCGTAATGCTTATGGAAGATGTGGAGAGGAATCTACTTTACTTGTAAGTGCTTTAAGGAGTATTGGGATACCAGCAAGACAGTGTTATTCACCAAGATGGGCACACTGTGATAGTAACCATGCATGGGTAGAGGTATGGATAGAAGGTCAGTGGCATTATATGGGAGCCTGCGAGCCGGAGCCTATTTTAGACACAGGGTGGTTTGATACGGCAGCTTCTAGGGCGATGATGGCACAGGTTAAAACCTTTGGAGCAGTTACTTTAGAAGAAGTCATGGAGAAAACGCCTATTACTTGTATTATTAATACACTACCTCATTATGCACAGACTAAACCTTTAACTGTTCAAGTGGTAGATAAGCAAGGTAGAGGTGCAGTAGGCATAGAAGTTAGGTTTGAGCTTTTAAATTTCTCGCAGTTCTTCCCTATTGCAACAGGTATAACGGATGGAAAAGGAGAAGTGACGATTACAACAGGACTAGGGGATCTCATGTTATGTCTCATTGAGGGGGATAAGTTTTATACAGAAAAAGTAGATGTACGCATGCAAGACCGAGTGATTATCTCTAAGGAAAAACTGCAAAATTATGAAATAGGCTATGAAGCTTTTGATTTAGTGCCTCCTATGGTAAGTGAACTACCAGAAAAGGCTAAATCTATGGAACAAAATAAGGTACATGAAGCAAAAATAGAGCAGGCTAATCAAATCAGAAAGGCTTATGAAGAGACTTTTTATACAGAAGAAAGTGCCAAAAGAACAGCAAGTCTATATAGTCCGTATGACAGAGAAGTGAAAGATTTCTTAGTGAAAGCACGTGGCAACCATAAGATGATTACAAACTATCTCGAGCAAAATCAAGAAGTACCACTACAGTATAAAGTAGGGATACTCAGTACGCTTAGACTTAAAGACTATACAGATATAACCAGTGATCTTTTAGTAGCGCATACGAAGCATGCTATGCAGTATAAAGGTACCTATGAAGATGCTATTTTTATTCCTAATATTTTAGCTCCAAGAATAGGTGGGGAAATGATTACAGACTACAAACAAGGTATACTAGATTATTTTACATTAAAGGAAGTAGCTAGGTTTAAACAAGATCCAGAATGTATTATGACTTATATCCAAGAAAACATTGGAGAATGTGAAAATCTAGATTATCCAACTTTATTGACTACCCCACTAGGCACTTTAGCTATTAAGAAAGGCACACTAGCTGCTAAGCATATTTTATTTGTAGCCATTTGTAGAGCTATAGGTGTACCTGCACATATTCATAGGGTAGATGGTACAGTAGAATACTATAAAGAAGGGGAATGGGTTAATAGGACACTCGCTAAAGTAGAAAAGCAGGAAGGGCAAAGTAGCACATTGATACTGACTAAAGAAAGTGAAGCAGAGTGGCGATATGGTACACACTATGGTATGGCAAGGTTAGAAAAAGGAGAATATAAACCCCTTCAGCTCTATGGAGAAGTTTTTAAAGACAAGGAAATCCGATATACTGTAAGACCTGGTTTCTATCGCTTAATAACCTCTAATAGACAGGTAGATGGAACTTTACTCGTTCAGAAGTATTGTTTTGAAATAAAAGCAAAGGAAAAGAAAGTCCTACTAGTGGCTCATAGAGAAGCAAGCTTGCAAGAACATCTTAAAGATGTACAAATTGTAGTCAAAGAATTCGAAAACTTAAAGGCAGAATTTAATATTGTTATTTGGCTAGAGTTAGGAAAAGAGCCTACAGAGCATATTTTAAATGAAATCCTCCAGCAACAAGAGCGTTACAATAAATTAAAGGAGCAGGTTGTCTTTATCATAGAAGGAGGGCAATCTTTAGACAATCCATTACTTCAAAAGGTATGTGCTATTATACCAGGTGTTCATATATGGGAAGTTGATAGAATGGATAAAGTAAGAGAAAAGATAGGGCGTCGCTTTAGTATAGAGATAGATCAGTACCCACTTGCTACAGTTATGACCAAAGAGCAAAAGATTAAGTATGCAAGCAGTGGTTATAATGTAGGACTAGCTGATATTTTACTAAGAATTATAGAAGGCTTAGAAGGTTAAAAGGAATAGGGGGGAAGCTATGGGGAGCTAGAAAAGACCTGATTCTATGTTTGTAAAGGGAGGATAAAATGTTTTGGAAAAAGCAAAAGCGCATAAAAGAAACTACAGTCATTTGGTATAATGATGGAGCGTGTAATAGGAGTTATGATTTAGGAGATATTCCTATTAAGGAGGAGGTCATTATTCAAAAGAGCATTGACTTTTTTAGCGATCCAGATCCGTGCTATATTCATAGGGGAGCTGTAGTTGTAAGGTTAAATGAAGAGATTATAAGGGCTATTAAAGATTGTCCTAAAGAAAAAGTGGAAGCAACTGATATAGAAGAAAGCATTTTAGACTCTATTGCATTAGAGCATATAACAGCTTTGAAAATAGAATACCAAGAAAGATAAATAAAAGCGCCCCTATTGTGAGCGCTTTTGTTCGTTAGATTTATAGGTTAATGTAGCAACTGTATAAGCTAAAAGGATAGAAATAATAGATGCTCCGAGAATAGAGATCTTAGTAATATTAACAAGATTTGGTGCATTATTAAAGGCAATCTCTGATACAAAAATAGACATAGTAAAACCAATACCAGCAAGTAAAGAAACTGAGAAAACAGAAAGCCATGAAGCGTTTTTAGGTTTCTCGGTTAAGCCAAGGCGAGTAGCTAGTGTTGTAAAGAGCATAATGCCTAAAGGTTTACCTACAGTAAGACCTACTACAGTACCTAGGACTAAAGTGCTAGAGGAGCTAAGGTCTATATTGCTAGAAAAGATAATAGCTGTATTTACTAAGGCAAACAGCGGTAGAATTAAAAAGTTGCAAAGTGGGCTTAGACTGTGTTCTAAGTGATGTGCCATAGATTCCTTCTCATCCTTAAAGGTGATAGTTGGAATGGTAAGGGCAAGTAATACACCACTAATGGTAGCATGCACCCCGCTTAAGTAGATGAAAAACCACATAATGAGTCCTACGAGCATATAAGGTGCCACTTTATTGACCTTAAAAATTTTATTCATAGCCATAAGTACGCCTACTAATAAAAGTGCAATACTTAAGCTTATAAAGTTAATATCAGAAGAATAGAGAAGGCCGATGACTAAAATAGAAATAAGGTCGTCTACTACAGCTAGAGATAATAAGAAGATTTTAAGGGACGGATTGAATTTTTTTCTAAAGAGCATAAATACCCCAACAGCAAAGGCAATATCTGTAGAAATAGGTACGCCTACACCTTGGATAAAAGGTGTACCGAGGTTAAAAAGGGTAAAAATAAGTGCAGGAATCATAACTCCGCCTAAAGCTGCAATAACAGGGAATGAAGCTTTTTTTATGCTACATAAATTTCCATAAAGCATTTCATGTTTAATTTCGAGTCCTACAGATAAGAAGAAGATTGCCATTAGAAAATCGTTAACGAGCATATGTAAATTGAAATTACCTAATAGGTCAACTTCACTTAAAAGATAATGATAAGCTTTACCTAAAGGGCTATTTGCAATAAGTAAAGAGATAAGTGTTGCCCCCATAAGAAGTAAGCCTGGGAAACACCTCTGAGTGACTTAATTTTTTTATAGATATAAAGTGTGGTTTATGAGTTAGTGTATGTGCCATGATGATACTCCTTGTTGTGTACATTTACTGTCAGTCCAAAATACTACTCCTGTAAAAAGTTAAAGTCAATAGAAATTAAAATAAAAAATAATTGCAATGAAATCATAAAAAATCTAAAAGAAATAGATAAATAACGTTTAGGAATTAAAGAAAATTTGAAAATACATAAGAGCAAAAAAGTTAAATAGGATAAAGAGATAAGAATATAAAGGGTATATAAAAAGTTTAAAAAAATAAAATATTTAAATTTATGCATAATGAGATTACACCTTGGTCAATAATTTTACCTAGTTTAGGGGAGGGAAAATAAAAATAAAATAAAATTAAATGAATCATAATTCATAAAAAACGATAGAGAGCGAAATGCTCTATAGGTTTTAAGAAAAAATAATCATGCTATTTTAAACATAAGAGAGGCTTCTAATAGAAACATAAAATCTGATAAAAGATAAAGAAATAAAGAGTAAAAAGAGAGAAGACTAGGGGAATGACAAGTGGAGATTAAAAAAGTTAAAGCTAAAATTAACAAAATTAATTATTTAGGTTTAAAAAATTAATTTTATATTTACAAAAATTAAAATATGGAATATACTGCTAGTAAGAGAGGTGATGAAATGCATAAAGTATTAAGCCAGTGTCCAGTTTGCGCACATCAGCTAACAGTACAGCGTTTAAAATGCAATAGTTGTCAGACAGTCATTGAGAATGACTTCAAGTTGTCTAGGTTTGAATATTTATCGGCAGAGCAGCTGTATTTTATTGAGACTTTTATTAAGTGTAGAGGGAGTATTAAGGAAGTAGAGAAGGAAATGGGTATCTCTTACCCAACGGTAAGAGCAAAGCTTGATGAAGTCATTGTAAGTTTAGGATTTATGCCAAAAGAGACTAAGCAGGCTAAACCTACACATGATATTTTATCAGCTTTAGAAAATGGTGAGATTTCTGCGGATGAAGCCATTAATGAATTAAAAAGATAGATGACAAATGGGAGGAAGTAAAGATGAATGAAGAAATGATGCGTATTTTAAAAATGGTAGAAGAAGGTAAAGTGTCTGCTGAGCAAGCAAAATCCTTAATGGATGCTTTTAATAAGGTAAGTACAGTACCAGCAGTAACTAGTTATGATGATCAGTTCTTTAAGGTGAATGTATTAAGTACAAAGGGAGACAAGGTAAATATTAAACTGCCAGTAAAAGTGATTAAAGCTATTTTACAGCTTACAGGTAAATTACCAACAGATGTAGTAAATATCCAAGGTGTGAATACAGAAGAAATGATTAATACGATTATTAGCTGCTTAAATAGTGAGGTTATGGGAGAAATCGTAAGTATAGATTCGGCTGAGGGAGATAAAGTCAGAATCTGTATTGAATAGGTGATATGATGAGAGTGATTATTAAGGCTGAGGGGCGTAAATTTTGGATTCCTGTTCCTATGTGTTTAGGTAGACTAGGGATCAAGTATGGTTTAAAGTATAGTACTAAAACGCAGGTATCTAAAGAGCAGATGGATGAGGTTCTAGAATATTATAAAGTTTTTAGGAAGGCTATTAAACCTTATAAGGGGCTTAAAATTGTAGAGGTAGAAGATTCAGAAGGTAAAGGGGTAACTCTTATCGTTTAATCAAGAAGTGACTGTACAAGTTTTTCTATAAAAGGTATAGTATAAAGGTAGAACTTTTAGAGAAGGAGTTTAAGCACGATGGAAAATAACAAACAAACCATAGATGAAACAAAAGAAGTACAGCCTATCTCTTATGATGAAGCTTTTCAAAAGTTAGGTGCATTTATCTTAAAATCAAGAAAAGAAGAAGCTCAAAAAGCAGAAGAAAATAAAGAAACAAATAAATAATGCAGAGACTATGCTACCTTTCGATATATAGGGGATATGTGCCGAAAGGTAGCATAATTATTTTAGTGTTACTATTATAGAATTTTATTGCTAAATACATCATAAAATGATACCATTAACAAAGAAAATAAAAACTGGTTCGAGAACCTCCCAGTATAAAAAACTAAGGTATTTATAGCGTGACACTATAGTCGTATCCTTAGATACGATTTTTTATTACAAAAAAATCGTATGGTTCTCCTTATATTACATCTTTAAGGAGGAAAAGATATGAAGCAAGACAAAACAAAACAAGAGGTAAGTACGAAAGCACTGACGTTGGTAGCACTAGGTATTACCATGAATATGGTAGGAGGATTTATAGCCTTGCAGTTTAAACTGCCTATTTATTTAGATGCCATAGGTACACTGATGGTTGCTAGCTTACTAGGCCCTAAGTATGCCCTATTAGCAGGTATAGGAAGTAATTTGGTAGGAGGATTTACAACAGATCCTTATGCACTTTATTTTATCCCATCGCAAATAACAACAGGATTTATTGCGGGGCTTATGTATGAGAAAGGCATGCTACAAGGTAAAAAGACACCATTAGGTGCTTTAATCATCACTATACCAACCTCATTTATTAGCGCATGTATTGCTGCTTATGTATTTGGAGGTATTACATCCTCAGGATCATCTTATATCGTTCAGATTTTAAAGGTATTAGGTGTGCCTGATGTGATAAGTGTATTTAGTACGCAGGTGTTAACAGATTACATAGATAAGTTAACTGGTGTATTTTTAGTAGCTGCAGTACTTAGAGTATGTCCTAAGTCTTTTAAAGCGCGAATTCGCCATACGAATTAAATAGAGAAAAGAGCTATGACTTCTTAGATTAAGGAGTAATAGCTCTTTTATTTTGTCATAATAAGCTTAAAAGTTAGTTATTCATAAGGAGTGTTAATATGAAAAGATATTTAGTACTGAGTTTAATGCTTGTGATAAGTTTTCATTCAACAACGACTTATGCTAGGCCTTTAAGTCATAGCCAAAAGATAAGCTGTCCATCGGAATGTGCAAAGCAGTCTCAGTTTAAGATTGATATACAGTATAAAAATTTAGATAACACCATTAAGAATAAGTAGGCTAAGTACCCAGCGCCTTGCCGCATTGCTGCGGTAGGTTTCCGGACACTCGCCCCCGAACCGGACTTAC